>WNFG01002767.1_pt1 | contig 29835 bp, 33 predicted proteins | sample 5400431 | NCBI WGS metagenome assembly WNFG01 (sample SAMN13153346, study PRJNA577476) | soil metagenome | isolation source: 120 cm saprolite under Douglas fir tree site 2 hole 3 replicate 2 | place: USA:California | collected 2015-04-18 | reverse complement strand
GACCTTCCCGCTCGCCCGCATCGACGAAGCCTTCGAGGCGCACCGCTCGCCGGACTCGATCAAGGTGGCGGTGATTCCCTAGCCGGGTCTCCCGGTCGGGCGGCCGGCCCGCGTTTTCACCCCCTGTAAACGTTAAGATACAGGGAGACGTCTGCTCCTCAGGAGGGTGGCATGGGGCATTGGAGGCGTGTGCTGGCGATCCTGGTGACCCTCCCGGCCGCCGCCTGTTCCTCGGCGTCGCCTCCGGTGCCGGGACCGACCTCGGCGGGCCACCCGGCCCCGGTCGCCGCCCCGCTCCGCGCGGGGGGCCGCCTCGCGCTGCCGGTCTCCCCCCTCACTCCCGATCAGCAGATCCTCCACGCGCTGAACCGGCTCGGGTACGGGCCTCGACCGGGTGACGTGGAGCGGGTGCGGCGCATCGGCGTCGCCGCTTACGTGGACGAGCAGCTCAGCCCGAGCGGTCTCGCCGACCCCGCGGTCGAGCAGGCCCTGCCGGCCTACCCGGTGCTCGCCCGGAGCGCGGCGGACCTGGTGCGCGAGTATCCGCAGCCCACGCCCCAGGTGCGTCAGCAGCTGGCCTCGGGCCAGATGAGCCGTCAGGCGGCGGCCGAGATGTACCCGCCGGAGCGGCGTCCCGCGGTGATCACGGCCCAGATGCAGGCGGCGCGGGTCACCCGGGCGGTGCTGAGCGAGCGTCAGCTCGAGGAAGTGCTGGTCGACTTCTGGTTCAACCACTTCAACGTGTACGCCCAGAAGGGCGCGGTGCGGTGGATGCTGCCCGCCTACGAGCGCGAGGCGATCCGTCCGCACGTCCTCGGCCGCTTCCGCGACCTGGTTCTGGCCACCGCGCGGCATCCCGCGATGCTGTTCTACCTCGACAACTGGCTCAGCACCCGCGCCGACCTGGTGGTGCCCCGCGGGCCCAACGCGGGCCGCCGCGCCGGTCTCAACGAGAACTACGCGCGCGAGCTGATGGAGCTGCACACCCTCGGGGTGGACGGCGGCTATAGCCAGCAGGACGTGGTGGAGGTGGCGCGCTGCTTCACCGGCTGGACCATCGACCGGCCGCAGCAGGGCGGGGGCTTCGTCTTCCGCACCGCGGCCCACGATCGTGGGGAGAAGCGCGTGCTCGGCCAGGTGATCCCGGCCGGGGGCGGCCGGGAGGACGGCGAGCGGGTGATCGACATCCTGGCGCGGCATCCCGCGACCGCGCGCTTCATCGCCACCAAGCTCGCGCGGCGCTTCGTGAGCGACGATCCGCCGCCGGCGCTGGTGGAGCGCGCGGCGGCCACCTTCCAGCGCACCGACGGGAGCATCCGGGCGGTGCTGGTGACGATCCTCACGTCGCCCGAGTTCTGGTCGGCCGAGGCCTACCGGGCCAAGATCAAGACCCCGCTCGAGGTGGTGGCGAGCGCGGTGCGCACGCTCGACGGTCGCCTCGTGGCCGGCGCGGCCGGCCAGGACGGCCTCGGCGACGGCGGCATGGTGCTGGCCCGCGAGGTAGCCCGGCTCGGCGAGCCCCTCTACGAGGCGCAGCCGCCCACCGGCTATCCGGACCGCGCGGAGTCGTGGGTCAACACCGGCGCGCTGCTCGGGCGGATGAACTTCGCGCTCGGGCTCGCCCACAATCGCCTGCGCGGGACGCGGGTGGACCTGGCCGGGGCCGTCGGGGGCGCCGACCGCGGCCAGCCCGCCCAGGTGCTGGACCGCCTGCTCGCCGCGGTGCTGCACGGGGAAGCTTCGCCGGCGACCCGCGCGGTGCTCGCGGCCGAGCTCGAGAGCCCCGAGATCACCCGCGTGACCGCCTACGACCGGGTGGCCAAGGACACCGACGTGGAGAAGCTGGCCGCGCTCGTCCTGGGCTCGCCCGAATTCCAGCGGAGGTAGATCATGTCCGAGTGCACGCGGCGGTCGTTCGTGAAGGGCGGGGCGCTCGCGCTGGTCGCGCTCGGCGCGGCTCCGCGGTTCCTGGTACGCACCGCGCTCGCCCAGGAGCGGGCCGGGCGTCCCAAGGTGCTCATCGCGATCTTCCAGCGCGGCGCGGTCGACGGTCTCAGCATGGTGGTGCCGCACGGTGATCCCGACTACTACGGAGTGCGCGGCAGCATCGCGATCGCGCGACCGGCCCCGGGGGTCGCCGATACCACCGTCGACCTCGACGGCTTCTTCGGCCTCCATCCCTCGCTGGCCCCGCTCAAGCCGCTGTGGGACGACCGGCGGCTCGCGGTGGTGCATGCGTGCGGCTCGACCGACACCACCCGCTCCCACTTCGACGCGCAGGACTACATGGAGTCGGGGACGCCGGGGGTGAAGAGCACGCCCGACGGCTGGCTGGCCCGCGGGATCGCCGCGATGCCGGCCCGCGAGCCGGCTTCGCCCTTCCGCGCGGTCTCGCTCGGCGCCGCGCTCCCGCGCATCCTGCGCGGCGACGTGGGCGCGGTCGCGATGAGCAGCGTGGGCGATTTCGACGTCAAGGAGGGCGCGGCCATGGCCGGGCGTCCGGGCGCGCGGCAGGGCTTCGAGTCCATGTACGAGAAGGGCGTGCGCGATCTCCTGTACGGAACCGGCCGCGAGACGTTCGAGGCGGTCAAGATGCTGAAGGCGGCCGCGCCTCAGCGCTTCGCCCCCGCCAACGGGGCGGTGTATCCGCGGGGCCGGTTTCGCCGACGTGGGCGGCTGGGATACCCACGCGGGGCAGGGCAACGAGCGGGGCCAGCTCGCGGCGCGCCTGCGCGAGTTCGGCGAGGGGCTCGCCGCGCTCGACCGTGACCTGGGCGCCCGCATGAGCGACGTGGTGGTGCTCACGATGTCGGAGTTCGGCCGCACCGTGCGCGAGAACGGCAATCGCGGGACCGACCACGGGCACGCCACCGCGATGCTGGCGCTCGGGGGCGGGGTGAAGGGCGGCCGGGTGTACGGGCGCTGGCCCGGGCTCCGCCGCGAGCAGCTCTTCGAGGGCCGCGACCTGGCCGTCACCACCGACTTTCGCGCGCTCTTCACCGAGGTCGCGGTGCGCCACCTGGGCGCGCCCGCCGGGCCCCTCTTCCCCGGCTTCCAGGCTTCCGCGCTGCCCGGCCTGCTCGCCTAGCCGAGGCGCAGGCGGCGGAGGCGCGCGCCCGCGCGCCGGCCCTCGGCGGCGAGCCGGGTCGCGAAGCGGTCCGCCGCGGTGCGCCGGCGGAAGCCCGGCCGATGCACCAGCGTGACGGTGAGGGCGGGCACCGCCGCGCGCTCCCACTCGTAGTCCCGCCGTCCGGATCCGCCCTCGGCCAGGGCCAGCGCGGGGGCGAGTCCCACCCCGAGGCCCCCGGACACGTAGGTCAGCAGCAGGGACACGCTCGGCACGTCGATCGTCGAGACCGGCTGGATGTGCTCGCGGGCCAAGTAGTCCTCGAGCAGGCGCCGGCCCTGGCTGCCCGCGCCCAGCCGGAGGAGTGGCTCGCGGGCGAGCCGGTCGGCCAGCGGCGCGCGGCGCCGCGCGCGCCGCGGCCCCACCCAGACGAACGCCTGGTCGAAGAGCCGCGCCGCCTCGATGCCGCGGGGGGTTTCCTGGCCGGTGACCACCGCGCAGTCCACCTCTCCCAGCCCCACGAGCCGCACGCTCTCGCGGGAGTGGGTGGTCGCGATCTCGAAGCGAAGGCGCGGCTGCTCCTCGAGCAGCTCGTGCAGCACCGGGACCAGCAGGGCCCGGCCCAGGTAGTCGCTGACCGCCACTCTCAGGATTGCGGGCGGGCGGCCGGACAGCTCGGCGAGCTGCGCGAAGAGCGCCTCGGTCTCGGTGCCGAGCTGGAGGATGCCGGGGAGCGCCGCCTCGCCGGTCGCGGTGAGCCGCACGCCGCGGCCGGCCCGCTCGAGCAGCTTGACGTCCAGGTGGCGCTCGAGCTTGCGGATCTGCTGGCTGATCGCGGAGGAGGTACGGTGGTGCAGGCGGGCCGCCGCCCCCACCGACCCGCTGCGCGCGATGGCCAGCAGGCTCAGCAGGGCGGGGAGGAGGGCCGCGTCGATCATTCAGGTCAGCTTACGTGACCGGGAAGAAGATTTCACTATACTTAACGGTTGGACCGCGGCACACTCGGCGGCCACGGAGGATGCCAATGCCGTCATCACTGCTCGACAAGGTGTGGGACGCTCACACGGTCCGGACGCTGCCCTCGGGATCGACGCAGCTCCTGATCGGGCTCCACCTGATCCACGAGGTCACCTCGCCGCAGGCGTTCCAGGCGCTGCGCGAGCTCCAGGTGCCGGTGCGGATGCCGGCCCGGACCTTCGCGACCCTCGACCACATCATTCCCACCACCGCCCAGCAGCGGCCGTTCGCCGACCTCGTGGCGGAGGAGATGACGGTCCACCTCACGCGCAACGCCCAGCAGAGCGGGGTGCCGTTCTTCGGCCTCGACAGCGGCAAGCAGGGGATCGTGCACGTGATCGGGCCCGAGCTGGGCCTGACCCAGCCCGGCATGACCATCGCGTGCGGCGACAGCCACACCTCCACCCACGGTGCGGTGGGCGCGATCGCCTTCGGCATCGGCACCAGCCAGGTGCGTGACGTGCTGGCCACCCAATGCCTGGCCATGGCCAAGCCGAAGCTGCGCCAGGTGCGGGTGGACGGCGCCCTCGCCAATGGCGTCTACGCCAAGGACGTGATCCTCGCGATCATTCGCACCCTCGGGGTGAACGGCGGGGTGGGCTACGCCTACGAGTACGCGGGGCCGGTCGTCGACCGCATGACCATGGAGGAGCGGCTCACCCTCTGCAACATGTCGATCGAGGGTGGGGCGCGCTTCGGCTACGTCAACCCGGACCAGACCACCTTCGACTACCTGCGCGGCCGCCAGTACGCGCCGCAGGGAGCCGCGTTCGACCGGGCGGTCACCTGGTGGCGGGGCATGGCCTCCGACCCGGAGGCGCGATACGACGACGTCAAGCGGCTCGATGGCTCCGCGATCCCGCCGATGGTGACGTGGGGCATCAATCCGGGGCAATCGGTGGGAGTGGGCGAGCGCATCCCGAATCCGGAGACCGCGCCCGAGCAGGAGCGGGCGACCTACCGCGAGGGACTGGCCCACATGGGCTTCGAGGCCGGCCAGCCCATCGCGGGAGCCAAGATCGACGTGGTCTTCATCGGCTCGTGCACCAACTCGCGGATCTCCGATCTCCGGGTGGCCGCCGGGGTGGCCAAGGGCCGCCGGGTGGCCAAGGGCGTGCGGGCGATCGTGGTGCCGGGCTCGCAGCAGGTGGCCAAGGTCGCGGAGGCGGAAGGGCTGCACGAGGTGTTCCGCGAGGCGGGCTTCGAGTGGCGCAACGCGGGCTGCTCGATGTGCCTCGGCATGAACGACGACAAACTGCGGGGCCGCGAGATGAGCGCGTCCACCAGCAACCGCAACTTCATCGGGCGGCAGGGCAGCCCCACCGGGCGGACCCTGCTCATGAGCCCGGCCATGGCGGCGGCCGCCGCCCTCAACGGCGCGGTCACCGACGTGCGGGAGATGCTGCAACCGACGAGCGGGAGATGAAGCGATGAGCGAGAGCGCGCGGCGGCAGGTCGCGGGGCGGGGGATTCCCGTGCCCGGCAACGACATCGACACCGACCGGATCATCCCGGCGCGGTTCCTCAAGACGGTCACCAACGAGGGCCTGGGGCTCCACGCCTTCGAGGACGCGCGGAAGCACGACCCCGAGCACCCGTTCAACCAGAAGGCCTACGAGGGCGCCTCGGTCCTGGTGGCCGGGGTCAACTTCGGCTGCGGGTCTTCGCGCGAGCACGCTCCCGAATCGCTCAAGCAGTGGGGCATCAAGGCGATCGTGGGCGCCTCCTTCGGCGAGATCTTCTTCGGCAACTGCACCATGCTCGGCATCCCGTGCGTCGCCATCGACAACGAGGACGTGCTCTGGCTGCAGCGCGCGGTCGGGCGCGACCCGAAGCAGTCGGTGACCGTCGACGTGGAGAAGCAGGAGGTGCGCGTCGGCGACCGGGTGATCAAGGGCCGGATCCCGGACGGCGCCCGGAATCAGCTCGTGTCGGGGGCGTGGAATCCCACCGGCGTTCTGCTCGAGGCCGGGGACGCCATCGAGGCCACCGCGAAGCGCCTGCCGTACGTCAGCGGCTTCTAGCCCGGGCCGCGGCCGCTCGTGCCGACCGTCCGCACGCCGACCCTCGAGATCGGCTACGAGGAGCACGGCCCTGCGACCGGACCCCCGGTCGTTCTGCTTCACGGCTTTCCCGACGACGTCCGCGCCTGGGACGGAGTGACCGGCCCGCTGGTCGCCGAGGGCTGCCGGGTGCTGGTGCCGTACCTGCGCGGCTACGGGCCGACGCGGTTCCGCGATCCCGGCGAGCCGCGCATGGCCCAGCAGGCCGCGATCGGCCAGGACCTGCTCGACTTCATGGACGCGCTCGGGCTCGAGCGCCCGAGCCTCGCGGGCTACGACTGGGGCGGGCGCGCGGCCTGCCTCGCGGCGATCCTGGCTCCCGCGCGGGTGCGGGCGCTCGTCACCATCGGCGGCTACAACGTACAGAACACGCTGGCGCCGCCGCGCCCGGCCCCCGCGGAGGACGAGCGGGGCTACTGGTACCAGTGGTACTTCAACACCGAGCGCGGGCGCCTGGGGCTCGAGCAGAACCGGCGCGAGATCTGCCGTCTCCTCTGGCGCGACTGGTCGCCGGGCTGGCGGTTCGACGACGCCACCTTCGAGCGCACCGCGGTCGCCTTCGACAACCCCGACTTCGTCCCGGTGGTGATCCACTCCTACCGGCACCGGCACCGCAACGCGCCGGGCGATCCGCGCTTCGACGCGATCGAGCGCCGGCTCGCGGAGCGGCCGCGCATCGAGGTGCCGACCGTGATCCTGCACGGCCGGGACGACGGGGTCGACCGTCCCCAGAAGTCGGAGCGACATCCGGACCTCTTCCCGCCCGGCACCGAGCGCCGGGTGGTGCCGGACGCCGGGCACTTCCTGCCGCGCGAGCAGCCCGGCGCGGTGGTGGAGGCGCTAGTCTCGCTGCTGGCGCGGACGCGTTGAGCGCCCCACCATGTGGCTCGTCCTCGCGCTGGTGGCGGCCCTCTGCCAGGTGCTGCGCAACACGGTGATGAAGCGCCTCGGGCACTCGCTCGACGAGTACATCAACGTGTGGGGGCGCTTCACCTTCCTGCTGCCGTTCGCGGCCGCCTTCGTGCTCTGGCACGGCGTGCCGGTCATCAAGCCCGGCTTCTATCTCGCCTGCGGGTCCTTCGCGGTCTGCCAGACCATCTCCACGATGGCGCTCTCGAAGGCGCTCAAGCTCTCCGAGATCTCGATGGTCACCGCGCTGTGGAAGGTGAGCCTGCTGGTCCTGGTGGTGCTGGGCTACTTCACCCTGAAGGAGCGGCCGACCCTGCTCGGCGTGCTTGGCATCCTGATCAGCATGAGCGGCGTGTATCTGCTCAACGTGAATCGGGCTCACATCGCGTGGTGGGCGCCCCTGGCGGTGCTGCTCACGGACCGTGGATTGCGGTACACGCTGCTGGCCGCCCTCTTCTTCGCTCCGTCGGTGGTGACGATCAAGTGGGCGATGCAGTGCTCCGATCAGTACATGGGCACCCTCGGCGGCTACCTGGCCTCGAGCCTGCTCGTCACCCCGATCGTGCTGGTGACCTCGCGGCGGCACTTCGTGGAGATCCCGCGCTACTGGAAGGCCTTCGTGAGCTTCGGGCTCTTCGCCTCGCTCACCACCGTGAGCCAGGGGACCGCCTATCTGATGACGCTGTCCTCCTACGTGGAGGCGGTCAAGCAGGTGGAGATCCTGTTCGCGATGGTGATCGGCACCGTGATGTTCCACGAGAAGCAGAAGGTGCGGGACATCGCGCCCGGTGCGCTGGTGATGCTGGCCGGGGTGGTGCTGCTGAGCCTGGCCGGCTAGATCTCCGGCCGCTTGCCGTGGGTGGCCCGCACCACCGTCTTGATGCCGCCGCGGACCGTGAAGTCGCCCACCACCTCGATGAAGCGCGGGGCCGCCGCGGCCACGAAGTCGTCCAGGATGCGGTTGGTCACGTCCTCGTGGAAGGCGCCCTCGTTGCGGTACGACCAGATGTAGAGCTTGATCGCCTTCAGCTCGAGCAGGTGCCGGTCCGGCACGTATCGCACCCGGATGGTCGCGAAGTCGGGCTGGCCGGTGCGCGGGCAGATGCAGGTGAACTCGGGGATCTCGAGGCTCACCTCGTAGTCGCGGTCGGGGTGCGGGTTGGGGACGACCTCGAGGGCCTTCGACGGCTGGCTGGGCATGAGGCGACGCTACCGCGGGGGTGACGAAGCGTCAAGCGCGTCCGCGCGCGGGGAGAGATCGTCGGCGGACGGTGAGGCCGATGCCCGCCGCGACCATCACCGACGAGAGCAGGAGCAGGGGGGTCAGCCGGTCGCCGGTCAGTGCGGCGGCGATGAGCACCCCGAAGAGCGGGGTGGTGAGCGAGCAGGTGGCGAGCGCGCTGGCCAGGTAGACCTGGAAGAGGTAGGAGCTGACCACGAAGTTGAACCCGGCGATCACCGCGCCCTGGTAGAAGAGCGAGGTGGCGAGCCCCCAGGTGTAGCGGGTGGGGGCGGCGCCCTCGAAGACGAGGCTCGCGAGCAGGAAGCACGCGCTGCCGATCGCGGACTGGAACACCAGCAGCTTGATCGGATCGAGCCGCTGCACCGCGCGCGCCATGTAGACGACGCGCTCGCCCAGGAGCACCGCGCTCGCCGCCACCACCAAGTCGCCGAGCAGGGTCGTGCTGGGGAAGGAGAAGTCGCGCGCGAAGAGGAGCACGATGCCCGCGTAGGCGACGAGGACCCCGCCCACCTTCGACGGAGTGAGGCGATCGCCCGGGATCATGAAGTGGGCGAGCACCACGGTGTGGACCGCGTAGGAGTTGAGCAGCACCGCCCCGTGGGCCGCGGTGGTGAGACCCAGCCCCACGTTCATGGTTCCGATCTGGACCGAGAAGATCACCCCGAGCGAGATCAGCACGCGCCACTCGCCCGGCCGCACGTCGAAGATGCCGCGATGCCGCGTCCACCACGCGTAGGCCAGGATGGTGAGCCCGCCCAGCACGAAGCGGAAGAAGGCGAGCCGGAGCGGTGGCGCGTCCGCGAGGCCGATCTTCACCGCGACCGGATTGCCGCCCCAGAGGGCGGCCAGGAGCAGCGCGGTCGAGGCTCCGCGCCAGTCGAGCGGACGGAGTGGCGGCACTAGGAGGCGCGCCCGCGGCGCCGGGGGACGGCCATGTCGGCGGCTATGGTAGCATGGCGTTCCATGAAGATCGGGCTGATCGGGCTTCCCAAGAGCGGCAAGACGTCGCTCTTCAATCTGCTGACCGGCGCGACGGTGGCCACCTCGTCCTTCGGCACCGCGCGCGGTGAGATGCACGCGGGAGTGGCGCGCGTGCCGGACGCGCGGGTCGACCGTCTCGTCACGCTCTTCAAGCCGAAGAAGACCACGCGGGCCACCTTCGAGGTGGTGGATCTGGCCGGCATCGCGAAGGGCGAGCGCCAGGGTCTCGAGGCGAAGGAGTTCCGCAGCGCCGACGCCCTGCTCCACGTGGTGCGCGCGTTCCCGGACGCGGGCGGCGCGGCGCCCGACCCGGCCGGCGACATCGACGACCTCGAGACCGAGCTGATCCTGGCCGACCTCGAGGTGGTGGAGCGCCGTCTCGAGCGGCTCGAGGCGCAGATCAAGAAGAAGCGCACCGACGCCGACGTGCACGAGCAGGCGGTGCTGACCAAGATGAAGCCCGATCTCGAGGCCGGTCGCCCGATCCGCGCGATGGGGCTCTCCGACGACGAGACGCGTGCGATCCGAGGGTTCACCTTCCTCTCCCAGAAGCCGATCCTGCATTGCCTGAACCTGGCCGAGAAGGAGATCGCGCGCGGCAAGACCGTGGTGGAGAGCTTCGGGCTCGGAGAGGTGGCGGGACGTCCGGGCACGCGGGCGGGCTGGGTCTCCGCGGTGATCGAGTCCGAGGTGGCGCAGCTCGAGGGGTCGGAGCAGGCCGCGTTCCTCGCCGATCTGGGGCTGACCGAGCCCGCGATCCGGCGGGTGCTGGAGGACTGCTACACCCTCCTCGGCCTCATCTCGTTTTTCACGGTGGGCGAGGACGAGGTGCGGGCCTGGTCGATCCCGCGCAACACCCGCGCGCAGGACGCGGCGAGCGCCATCCACTCCGACATCGCGCGTGGGTTCATCCGCGCCGAGGTGGTGGGCTACGACGATCTGATGGCGGTCGAGGGCTCCATGTCCGCCGCGCGCGATCGCGGCCGGCTACGCCTGGAGGGCAAGGACTATGAGGTCCAGGACGGCGAGATCTGCCACTTCCGCTTCAACGTGGCCAAGTAGCGTCGAGCGTTCCCCAGACCGCCCAGTGGCGGTCGCTGATCATCTCGACTCGTAACGCATCGAGCCCGGCCCGCGCGAGCTGCTCCCGCACTTCCGGCAAGGTGAACGCGGCGCAGAGGGAGTGGAAGAAGTCGCGCTTCAGCACCTCCGGCTCCCCGCCCGAGTAGGTCTCCACGACGTCGCGCGCCCGCTCGGCCGATTCCGGGCGATGCAGGTCGGTCACCAAGACCGGGGCCCCCCTTCCGCCGAGGCGCGCGGCCTCCGCCCACAGCACGTCCGGCCGGGGCAGATGATGGAGCAGGCTGTTGGAGACGACCGCGTCGTAGCCCGCGGGTGGGCGCTCCACTCCCGGCAGCCGGGCCCAGAGCAGCCGGATCCGCGCCGAGAGCCCGGACGCGGCCACCGCCGCCCGCCCCCGGGCCAGCATCGCCTCCGAGCCGTCCACGCCGGTCACCGTGACGCCGGGGAGCGCGCGGCAGAGGCGGATCGGGATATCGGCGGGACCGCAGCCCAGGTCCACGACGTGACCGCGGGCGAGGCCGGGAAAGAGCGCGCGGAAGCGGTCCACGAAGCCCTGGTTCACCGCCGCGAAGTCGGCGGCCGCGTAGGCCTCCGCCTGCTCGGGGTCGGTCATCAGCTCGGGCTCGAGGACGCGATTCATCGGCGAGCGTCCGCGGTGCCGCGGCGGCAGCCGAGTGGCCAGGTCAGCGCGAGCCGGTCGGTCGGATAGGCGCGCTCGGGCTCGAAGCAGCCGACGATCAGCGGGAGCGGATCCTGCGTGCCGCGGAGGTCGCCGTCGCGATGCGAGGCGCAGGCCACCGTGCACACCTCGAGGTGCACGTGGGGGATACCGGCCGAGTTCCCGGAGGTGCCGGAGAGCCCGATGGCCTGCCCGCGCGAGACGACCTGGCCGGTCACGACGAGGGCCCGCGTCAGGTGGCAGTAGGCGGTCCAGTGCCTGAACGCGGGATGGGCCAGCACGACCCCGTTCCCGCAGCCCATCTCGTAGTCGATCAGCAGCGACACGGTCCCGTCGGCGGCGGCGAGCACCGGCGTGCCCACCGGGGCCGCGATGTCGACGCCGGCGTGGGGTCGCAGGCGCGGCAGCTCGTTGGCGCCCGCGAGCGAGCGATAGGCCGACAGGATCGTCACGTCCGGCCCGTCGTCGGCTCGCGCGGTGCCGAGGGGAGCGATCAGGAGCAGCGCGCCGAGCATCACCCGGACCGGGCCCATGCGCTACTGGGGCCGGATCAAGCCGAGCTTGGGGGCCCCGCCGAGGGCCCGGATCACGCTCACCAGCGTCGCGTCGGAGACGCCGCTCGGCAGCACGCAGCCGCCGCCCACGATGAGCCCGCGTCCGCCGGTCTGCTCGATCGCGTCCCGCACCTGCGCCTGCGCGTCCTCGGGGCTGCCGTCCCGCAGCGTGGTCCACTGATCGAGGCCGCCGACCACCGCGCCGGGCACCCGCGCGACCGCCTCCCGCAGGGGCGGCCCGACGCGCCGGTCGTCCCAGTTCCAGGCGTGGGCGGGCAGGGTGGCGAGCCGGTCGAACATCAGGTGCTCGCCGTGGGCGTGCAGGATGGTGAGCTTGGATCGGAGCTGCACCGCCTCGAGGATGCGACGGTCATACGGCTCGCCGAAGCGACGGTACTCCTCCTCGGTGTGGAAGTCGGTGCTGGCGGCCTGGATCGAGTAGAAGAAGCCCTCGGTGCCCTCGCGGAAGCAGGCCTCCGCGAAGGCGAGGATGGTCTCGGTGATCGCCTCGAGCGCGTCGGTCACCGCTTGCGGGTTCTCCTTGAGATCGTAGTTGAGGCGGTCCCCGGAGAGCTTGCGGGCGAGGGAGAGCGGGCTGAACACGGTCGGCAGCGTCGAGCAGTCCGCGCGCCGGTCCACCACGCAGCGGATGATGGTCTCCAGGTGCGAGGCCCAGGCGGTCGACTCCATCCGGACCGGTCGGATCTTCTTCCAGTCCTCGGGCGCGTTGACCGCGTGGCGGGCGCAGGGGCGGTGGCCGTCCGGGAGGACCTCGTCGCCCTCCACGCAGCCCCAGTCCTCCACCGCGTAGCCGCCGGTCGGCGTGACCTTGAGGAAGTCCGACTGATAGCGCTCGTGGAACCGCAGCGTCGACTGGCAGAGCGCGGCCGGGTTGCGGTCCACGTCGGGGAAGTGGCGCCAGAAGGCGTAGGGCGGCCGATCGGTCGGCTGCCGCTTCAGGGCGGCCTGCACTCGCTCGAGCTTGGTCATGGGCTCCTCTCGGTGGGCTTCCGCTCGGTGGGGCCCGGTCCGTCGGCCAGCACGATCGCGCCGTCCCGCACCGCGAGGCGTCCGTCCTCGACGAGCGCCTCGAAGCGGACCATCGGGCCTTCCGGCGACGATCGGGGCCGACGGCCGCGCACGATGAGACGGGACGGCAGGTGCACCATGGCGCCGAAGCGACAGCCCAGCGCGCGCACCGGCGCGGCGGGGCCGCGGGAATCGTGTCGAAGCGTCTGCGAGATCGCCAGCGCGAGGGTGGCGGTGCCGTGCAGGATGATGTCGGGCAGGCCGGCGGCGCGCGCGACCGCGCGGTCGGTGTGGATCGGGTTCCAGATGCGAGCGCACTCGGTGTAGACGTGGGCCAGGGTGGGGGAGATCGGGATCTCGGTGGACCAGGTGTCGCCGGGCGTTGCGCCCTTCGGCTCCCCCTCACCCTTCGGCCACCCCTCATCCTTCGGCTGCCCCTCACCCTGCCCTCTCCCTTCGGGGGAGAGGGGGGGAGGGTCGCAGGCGACGCCGAGGTAGAGGGAGCCGTAGTCGGTGGTGGTGACCGCGTGGCCGGACGTGTCCACCGTCTCGAGGCGCAGCACCATGTAGGCGCCGGGGGATCGGCGCTCGAGCGCGGCGACGGTGGCGGTGGTGCGGAGGCGCTCGCCCGCGCGGATCGGCCGGTGCACGGTGAGACGATGCGTCGCGTGCACGCCGCGCAGCGCGATCTCGTCCGGCAGCGCCATGGCGCGCACGGCGAGGGCGAGCGGCCACTCGTAGCAGACCGGGAACAGCGGATGGGCGAGCACGCCGCCCGAGCGGGTGGTGTCGAAGTACTCGGGCGCTTCCTCGCCGAGCGCGGCCGCGTAGGCCATGAGCCAGCGGGCATCGATCGCGTGCTCGAGCGGGCCGGCGGTGATGCCGACGACGGACGCGGGGATGTGCGGGGACGTCATGCCGCCGGGGGGAGGCGGGGGAAGTTCATGCAGTCGACGAAGATGGTCTCGAAGTCGGGGTGGGCGGCGAGCGAGACGTGCTCGATGCGCCGTGCGATCACCTCCGCGCGGGCGCGCTCCGCCTCCGAGACCAGCGCGAGCTGGGCCCCGAGCGCGGCCGCGTTGCCGACATAGCGGATGCGCGCCTCGGGCAGGCCGGGCGGGATGAGCCCGATGCGGAGCGCGCTCCGCACCGAGAGGTAGTTGCCGAAGCCGCCCGCCAGCATCAATTCGTCGACTCGCTCAGTCGGCACTGCCGCCACGTGCTGGAGCATGGCCACCCCGGAGGCGATGGCGCCCTTGCAGAGCTGCACCTGCCGGACGTCGTCCTGGGTCAGCGTGATCTCCCGCTCCGCGCCGTGCTCGCCCACCCGCGCGAGCACCACGAGTCGCTCCTCCCCCCGCATCTCGACGCGCGCGCGGATGGGAGCGGGCAGCCGCTCGCGCCCGTCCACGTCGATGAGGCCGGTCCAGTCGAGCACGCCCAGGTCGAGGAGCGCGGCCACCGCGTCCAGCAGGCCGGAGCCGCAGAGCCCCTGCGCGGGCGCGTCGCCGATGGTGTGGAGATGCAGGTCGCCCGCCACGACCTCCACGCGGTCGATGGCCCCGATGGCCGCGCGCATGCCGTGGCGGATCTGCGCGCCCTCGAGCGCGGGGCCGGCGGGGGCCGAGCAGGCCCACAGCCGCTCGCGGGAGCCCAGCAGGACCTCGCCGTTGGTGCCGATGTCGACCGCGATGCGGAGGGCGGGGGACTCGTCGAGCCGGGTGGCCAGCGCCACCGCGACCGCGTCGGCGCCCACGAAGCCCGCCACCAGCGGCAGCAGGCAGACCCGCGCCTCCGGGGGCAGCTTCAGGAACAGGTCGCGGGCGGGCAGGATCAGCGGCTGCCGGACCACCGGCGCGTAGGGGGCGAGGCCCACGTAGGACGGATCGATGCCGAGGAGCAGGTGGTGCATGCAGGTGTTGCCGACGATCACGACCTTGTAGATCCACTTGGCGAGCACGCCCGACTCGCGGGTGATCTGCTCGATGTGCTGGTTGAGCAGGCCGATGATACGGGTCTGCAGCTTGCGGAGGTTGCCCGGGTCGAACTGGGCGAAGGCGATGCGCGACATCAGGTCGCCGCCGAACACCGCCTGGGGGTTGAGGCTCGACACCGCCGCGAGCTGCTCCCCCGACTCGAGCTCCATCAGGGTGGTGACCACGCTGGTGGTGCCGATGTCGATGGCGAGGCCGAACTTGTGGAGCGCGGTGTCGTCGGCCTCGATCGCGAGGACCTCCCGGCCGAAGGTGGTCACGGTGACGCGGCCGTCGCGATCGCGAAGCGTCGCGGGCAGGGTCTTGAGCAGCGAGGCCGGCACGTCCTCCACCGTCCCACCCGCGGCGGCCACCAGCGCCTCCACGTCGGAGGTCTGCTGGTGCTCGTCCTTGGCCAGGACCACCGTCACCGCGCGCTTGCGGATGCCCGCGTCGATCGAGACCGGCTGCGGCGCGCCCGCGGGGCGCTCCCCGCCCAGGATCTGGAAGGTGGTGTCGTCGAGCGGGGGGGCGATCTGGACGGTCACCGGCTCGGTCACCGGCCACTGGCACGAGAGCCGGTAGCCCTCGCGCACCAGCGCGTCGCCCAGCTGCAGCTCGTCCATGATGGTCGGCGGGGGCGCGGTGCCCGCGACCAGCTTGACCCGGCACGAGGTGCATCGGCCGCGCCCACCGCAGGTGGCGGTGATGTCGACCCCCGAGGCGTGGGCCGATTTCAGGATCGTCGTGCCGGGCTTCGTGTCGAGGACGTGGCGGCCGGGCAGGATGGTCAGCGGAATCGCCATTCCGGGCGCAGGATACCACTTCTTTCTTGACTTCCCGCGGGGGTTTGCCGATAGTTGCCTACTAACCCGTCACAGTCCTTCGGCGGGCACTGCTTCGGGGGGTGTGGTTGGTCCGCTACGTCGTCTATCGCCTCCTCTGGTTGGTTCCGACGCTGCTCGCCATGGCGCTCGTCACCTTCCTGGTGATGCACGCCACCCCGGGCAGTCCCCTGGATCCGGTCGCGGAGGGCGCCAACCCGTTGTCGCCGGAGGCCCAGAAGAACCTCGCCGAGGTCTACGGGCTCGACAAGCCGCTCTACGCGCAGTTCGGCATCTTCCTGGGCAAGGCGATGCAGGGCGACTTCGGGAAGTCCTTCGTGTACAAGACCCGCACCGTGACCGAGATCATGGTGGAGACGTTTCCGATCTCGCTGCTGCTCGGCAGCATGGCCCTGGCGCTGGCGGTGGTGGGCGGCGTCACCCTCGGCATCCTGGCCGCGGTCTACCAGAATCGCTCGTGGGACTACGTCTCGGTGAGCGTGGCCACCCTCGGGGTGAGCGTGCCGAACTTCGTGCTCGCGGTGTTCCTGATCGTGCTCTTCTCGTTCGTCCTGCCCATCTTCCCCACCGGGGGCTGGAACTCGCCGCGCGACTGGGTGCTGCCCACCGTCACCCTCGCGCTCGCCCCGATGGGCATCATCGCCCGCTTCACGCGCTCGAGCATGCTCGAGGTGATCCGCTCCGACTACATCGTGACCGCGCGGGCCAAGGGCCTGGCCGAGGGCCCGGTCATCCTGAAGCACGTGCTCAAGAACGGCTTCATCCCGGTGGTCACCCTGCTCGGCCCCATGTTCGCCGCGGTGGGGACCGGCTCGTTCTTCGTCGAGTCGATCTTCCGGGTCCCGGGCATGGGCCGCTTCTTCGTGCTCTCGATGACCGGGCGCGACTACCCGATGATCATGGCGGTGGTGCTCGTCTACGGCGTGTTCCTCGCCCTCATGAACCTGGTGGTGGATCTCCTCTATGGCACTCTCGACCCCCGCATCCGATACTAGCCTCGCGCCGGTCCTCCTCCCGCGCGAGGCGCCGCGAGGCTCGAGCCTCTACCGCGACGCGTGGCGCCGCCTGCTGCGCAACCGTCTCGCGGTGGCGGGAGGCGCGGTGGTCATCCTCCTGTGCCTCATCGCGATCTTCGCGGACCTGATCGCGCCCCAGTCCTACACCAAGGCCAACTTCGGCCACCTCTACGAGTCCCCGAACCGCGACTTCCCGCTCGGCACCGACCAGCTCGGGCGCGACGTGCTCTCGCGCCTGATCTACGGCGCGCGCGTCTCCATGCTGGTGGGCCTCGGGGCGCAGGTGATCATCGTGCTGATCGGGGTGCCCATCGGGGCGCTCTCCGGCTACATCGGGGGGCGGACCGATCTCCTGCTTACCCGGTTCGTGGACGTGATGTACGCGTTCCCGCGCCTGCTCTTCGTCATCCTGGTGATGTCGATGCTGGGAGCGGGCCTCATCAACATCTTCATCGCGCTCGGGCTCACCGGGTGGGTGGGCATCGCGCGCCAGACGCGCGCCCAGGTGCTGTCGATCAAGGAGAAGGAGTTCGTGGAGGGCGCGCGCGCCCTCGGCGCCGGCTTCTGGCGAGTCATCACGCGCCACGTGAGAACCAGCAGTTCCTCCGCTCCTACTGGCACCTCTGCGTCTTTCCCGCGATCGCCATCGCGGTGACCATGCTCTCGTTCACCTTCTTCGGCGACGGGGTCCGCGACGCGCTGGACCCCAAGCTGAAGTAACTCACAGGAGGACCTCCATGCGAATTCCGGATGAGCAGATGGATCTCTTCGCCAAGCGCCTCGAGGCCATCGGCATCGGTCGTCGGGACTTCCTGAAGGTGGTCGGCGCGATGGCCGCGTTCGGCGGCCTCGGCTTCGCCACCACCGCGCAGGCGGCCAAGCCGAGCAAGCCCGGCCCCAACGAGAAGCTGGCCAAGGAGCAGACCTTCCGCTTCGGCGGCGGGGGCTGGTTCCAGAACGATCCGGCCAGCCACGACTTCAACAAGGACCTCTACTGCTCCGGGGTGCCGGCCCTCTTCGCGGGCCTGATGGTCTTCAACGCGGACTTCGTGTCGGTGCCGTGGATGGCGAGCAAGGTCGAGGGCAACAAGGACGGCTCGGTCTGGACGTTCACCATCCGGAAGGACACGCGCTGGTCCGACAACTCCCCGGTGTCGGCGCGCGATTTCGAGTGGTCGTGGAAGCGGCAGCTCGACCCGGCCAGCGCCGCCCCGTACGCCTCGTTCCTGTACGACATCAAGAACGGCGAGGCCTACAACAAGAAACAGATCACCGACGCGAGCCAGGTCGGGGTGCGGGCCAAGGACGACTGGACCCTCGAGGTCACCCTCGACGGGCCGCGCGGCTACTTCCCGGTGCTCGCCTCCTACCTGGCTGCGCTGCCCGCCCACCGGGGCGCGGTGGAGAAGTTCGGCGACAAGTGGACGGAGGCGGGCAATATCGTCTGCAACGGCCCCTTCACCCTCGAGGCGTGGGAGCACAACAAGCAGATCGTGCTCAAGCAGAATCCCCACTACTTCGGGGCCAAGGACGTGCACCTCACCCGGGCGGTGATCCCGATCGTCCCGGTGGCCTCCGGCGCGCTGCCCTACGAGAACAACGAGCTCGACATGACCGCGCTCCAGTCCGGCGACCTGAAGCGGCTGCAGTCGGACCCGCGCATGGGCAAGGACGTGTTCCGCTATCCGTTCCCCGGCACCTGGTACCTGCTGCCCCAGACGACCAAGCCGCCGTTCGACAACCTCAAGGTCCGCAAGGCGGTCGCCCACGCCATCGACCGGGAGAACGTGGTCAAGGTGAGCCAGGGCTTCGCGATTCCCGCCTGGTCCATGATCCCGCCCGGCTTCCCGGGGGCCATCGACGACGCGGGGATCAAGGCGATCCAGCGGTTCGACAAGAAGGCCGCGCTCGACGCCCTCAAGGACACCCCCTACGAGGGCGGCAAGAACTGGCCGAAGATCACCCTGACCATGCGCGAGGAGGGCCTCGGGTCCAAGCCCCTGGCCGAGGCGGTGCAGGCGGTGCTCCTCGACACCCTGAACATGAAGACGGACCTGGAAGTCCTCGAGCAGCGCGTGTTCCGCGAGCGGCTCTGGAAGCAGGATCTCCAGTTCGTGTGGATCCGCTGGTTCATGGACTACCCGGATCCGCACAACGAGTACTTCGACACCTTCTACGGCAAGAAGACCACCGGCAAGCGGCAGGCCTGGGTCAACGACGCCTTCGACAAGGAGCTCGAGGCGGGCCGCGACACCCGCGATCCCAAGAAGCGCCTCGACCACTACAAGAAGGCGGAGGAGATCATGCAGCAGGACGTCGGCTACGTGCCGGTGGCCTGGGTGGTGCGCTACGCGGCCAAGAAGCCGTGGGTGGGCGGACTCGAGAAGAACAAGGCGGGCGAGTTCGTGGTGGACGGCAACATCTACGTCGACATGCTGCAGCACATCTATATCACCGAGAAGGGCTAGCCGCGGCCTTCCGGACGCCGGCGGCGGTCGCGCGCTTCTGGAGGCGCGGCCGCCGCCCATCGCGCTCTCGAGAAGGGGGCTAGGCGGGCGGGCGCCCGTGTGCGCTCTCGGCCTGGCTGGGCAGCAGCGAGACGTGGCTGTGCACCGCCATCCACCGGCCGTCCCGCCGCGCGAGGTTGAACGTGGCGCGCCCGTGCCGCGTGAACGGGTGCCCATCGGGCCCGGTGGCCTCCGACGACCAGGTGGCCGCGATCCAGGCCGCGTCGCCGACGCCCCCCGCGGTCGGGTGCTCCTCGAACCGGAAGTCGCGGATCCGCGGCCAGATCTGGCGCCACTGCTCGCGCTCGATGTTGTCGAGACCGTGCACCGCGGTGGCGTAGGTGCCGAAGGCCACCGCGTCGGGCGCGAAGAGGCGCCGGCCCGCCGCGAAGTCCCGGCCACGGCACGCGGCCTCGAAGGTCTTGAGCCAGTCGAGCGCTTCCGTCCGGGCATCCGACATGGGGCGGATTATACAACGCACGATGGACGAGCCTGAGCCGGATCCGGTCATCCTGCCGATCGAGGACGCCCTCGATCTCCACCCCTTCGCCCCGCGCGACGTGCGCTCGGTGGTCGACGAGTACCTGCGACAGGCGGCCGCGCGCGGCTTCCGCGAGGTGCGCCTGATCCACGGCAAGGGCACCGGGACTCAGCGGGCCATCGTGCGGAGCGTGCTGGCGGGGCATCCCGCGGTGGAGCGGTTCTTCGACGGGCCGCCCGACCGGGGCGGGTGGGGCGCGACGGTGGTGGTGCTGAAGGCCTAGTCCCGGTCGGCGCGCAGCAGCAGCATGCGATCGGTGAACGAGACGATCCGGCCGCCGTCGATGTGGAAGTCGAAGGCCTCCCGGCAGCGCGCGGGCGCCGCGAGCACGTAGGCCTCGAGCTCCGCCTTCGCGGCGGGGGTCATGCGCGAGCGCCGCGTCCAGTCGTCCCAGGCGCGGACCTTCGACATTCCGCTCTCGTCGATCACGGTGAGGCCCGCGGCGCGCAGGAACGCGGTCCACTCGAGGTGACGGAAGGCGCGCACGTGACTCGGATCGCGCCGCCGCTCGACCTCCAGGATGAACGCGGCAGCGTCTTCGGCGTCGTGGCCCTGGATGTCCTCCACCAGGAACGAGCCCCCGGCCCGGAGCACGCGCGCCACCTGCCGGAGCGCGGGCAGCAGGGCCGGGAAGTGGTGGGCCGCGGTGCGGCAGGTGACGGTGCCGAAGGTCCCGTCGCGGAACGGGAGGGCCTCGACGTCGGCGCCGAGGAAGCGCACCCCCGCCGCGCCTTCGGCGGTCGCGAAGTCGCGGGCGGCCTGGACCATCGGCAGCGTGACGTCGACCGCCACCACGCTCGGCGTGAAGCGCGAGAAGGCGAGGGCGGTGTGACCGCCGCCGGTGGCGATGTCGAGCACGCGCGCGGCCCCGCGCTTGCGTCCCCAGGCGATGAGCTGCTCCAGGTCGGGGCCCGCCGCGTGGCCCGGGCTCTTCACGTAGGCGGCCGCGCTCGGCCCGAACTGGGCCTGCACGCGCGCCTGCTGGCTCTCGCTCACGTGGCCGCCGCCCGGATCAGGACCCGTGACGCTGGGAGAGATGGCGCAGGAGGAACTCGGAGTCGAGCGGGGTGAGGTCGAAGCGCCGGCCCGCCTCGTCGATGAGCCGGGTGCGGTCGGCCTTGGGGTCATCGTGGAGCTGCTCGTCGATCCACTTCACCGCCTGCTTGATGGGGGCTTCGCCTGCACTCATGACCTTGCGGTCCTCTCTCGGGTCACAGGTCGCGCACCACGCGCCGGGCCCGATCCACGTTCCGCTTGAAGATGTCGAAGGAGTTGTCCATCGCCGGCTTGCGACCCTGGGCGCGGTCGAGGGTGAAGCAGGAAAACGTGATGTCGTGGGCCAGCGGGAAGTCCCGGTAGAGCTGTCCGGCCACCTTCTGGGGGTTCTCCGAGCGGGTGATCTCGAAGTCCTCGAGCGCGCGAAGCGGGGGCATGCGCTCGCCGTGCTTGGTGCGGACCCACTTCATGGTGCCGCCCAGCAGGTAGGAGAGGAACAGGCAATCCACCAGCATCGACTCCGTCCACGGGATCGCCTTCTGGTAGCCGGCCACGAAGCGCGCCCCGGTCGCGAGCAGGAAGTTGCGCGCGGTGTCCGGGGTGACGAAGTCGCACGCCCCGAAGATGTAGCCGGTGCCGGTGCTCGGACGGCAGTGGTCGACCAGGGTCTCGAGGCGGATCACCTTGTCGCCGATGCCGACCAGCTTCCGGCGCTGGCCGTGCGAGGCGATGTAGCAGACCTGGAAGGAGCGGCGCCGGCGCCGGACTTCCTCGAGGAGCAGGCCCAGGTCATAGCTCGAGTAGAAGCGGCGGTAGACCAGGTTGACCCGGATGCCCTCCCAGGCCAGCGACTGGCGGATGGCCTTGAGATAGGGGAGGACCGAGGGCTCGTCGTCCAGCAGACGGCCCTTCTTGTTCCACATCGACTCCAGCACCACCACACCCGGCATCGGTTTCGTCCCCTCGGAGCGGTCGCCTAGGAAACCCAGGGAGCCCTGGGCGCGCCATGATACCACGGGGTCCTGACCCGGTATATTGGACTGGTTTGGAATCATCCAATTGGAGGTTTACAGCCCTATAATTGTCTCGATAATGGCGGGTATCAGGGAGCCATAGCACGGTATGAGAATCGCACTCGACAGGGGGACCGGGCGGGCGGGGAAGGCCCCGCTCTCGCGGCAGATCCAGCTGCACTTCGAGCGGCTGATCGGCCAGGGCCTGCTCGGCACGGGGGTGAAGCTGCCCGCCACCCGGGAGCTGGCCCAGGAGCTGGGCGTCAACCGGACCACGGTGGCCCTGGCCTATGACGAGCTCGTGGCGGGGGGCTGGGCCCGGGCCCACGTGGGTCAGGGCACCTTCGTCGCCGATCGCGTGCCGGCCCCGGTCGGGCTGCCCCGCGCGGCGACGCCGCGGCTCGACTGGACCGGCTTCCTCTCGAAAGGCGCCCAGGTGATCGCGGCCGACACCCGCCGGCGGCGAGGCTACAGCCAGGTGCCGCAGCCCGGCCCGGGCGCCATCTCCTTCGCGGGCGGCATGCCGGACAGCGGGCTCTTCCCCACCGAGGCCTTCCGTCGCGTCCTCAACCGGGTGATCCGCGAGGAGGGGCCCGAGCTGCTCCAGTACTACCCGGCGCGCGGGTACCCGCCGCTGCGGGAGTTCCTCTCCGGCTACCTCCTCCGCTTCGGCCTCGAGGCGCGGCCGGAGGAGATCCTGATCGTCAATGGCTCGCAGCAGGGCTTCGACCTGGTGGCGCGCACGCTGCTCGACCCGGGCGACTTCGTGGCGATCGAGGAGCCGTCGTATCCGCGGGCCATGCAGGTCTTCCGATCCTTCGGGGCTCAGCTCCTGCCGGTGCCGATGGTCAACGGCGGGCTCGATCCCGAGCACCTGGACCGGCTCCTCGAGCGGCAGTCGCCCAAGCTGCTCTACTGCCAGCCGAGCGCCCACAACCCCACCGGGCTCACCATGCGCGACGAGACGCGCAAGCGGCTGCTCGAGGTGGCGGCGCGTCACCGGTTGCCCATCATGGAGGATGGCTTCGACGGCAGCCTGTTCTTCGGGCCGCGGCCGCCCGCACCGCTCAAGGCCCTCGACGTCTCCGGCCTCGTCGTCTACGTGGGCACCTTCTCGAAGATCCTCTTCCCCGGATTGCGGCTCGGCTGGGTCGTGGCCGCGCCCGAGCTGATCGAGCGGCTGGAGGTCGCCAAGGAGCTGGCCGACATCCACACGAGCCCGCTCATCCAGGCCGCGGTCTATCACTTCTGCCGGCAGCGCCTCCTCGATCGTCACCAGACGCGCGTGCTGCGCGAGTACGGCCGCCGGCGCGCCGCCCTGCTGCAGGCCCTCGCCAAGCGCATGCCGCCCGGCGTGACGTGGACCGATCACGAGGGCGGCTTCTCCCTGCTGCTGACCTTGCCGCCCGGCATGGACGCGACCGTGCTGCTCGAGCGGGCGGCGCCGCGGGGAGTCGTCTTCACCGCGGGCAACGCGTTCTTCGTGGATGGGGGTGGCGAGCGGATGCTGCGCCTGTCGTTCTCGGCGCTGCCGCTCGCCCAGATCGACGAGGGCATCCGGCGGCTGGCCGAGATCATTCGCGACGTGCAGCGCCAGCCGGAGCCGGCCGCGGTGGCCGCCCTGCCGGGCGTGCCGATCGTGTAGAGGAGATACCGCGTGAACTTCCACACCCTGGCCGCTCGCGGAGGACGCGACGTGCCGTCCGCGAGCCGGCCGCTGACCGCCCCCATCTACCAGACCAACGTGTACGTCTTCGAGGACATGGACACGGTGGAGTCGGTGTGGGAGAGCAAGAAGCCGGGCTTCGTGTACGGTCGCTACGGCACCGGCAACCACGCCATGCTCGAGGACCTGGTGGCCGCGCTGGAGGGCGCGGAAGCCGCGGTGGCCTGCGCCTCCGGCATGGGGGCCACCACCGCGCTCCTGCTGGGGCTGTTCTCGCCCGGCGACCACCTGGTCTCGGCGCGGGATCTCTACGGCTCCACCGCGGCCTTCCTCGGCGACGAGGGGCGGCGGCTCGGGGTCGAGACCGATTTCGTGGACGCGACCGACACCGCGGCGATCCTCGATGCCCTGCGACCGGCCACCCGGGCCGTCTTCGTGGAGGCGGTGTCGAACCCGCTGCTGCGGCTCGTCGACGTACCCTCGCTGGCGCCCGAGCTGACCCGGCGCGGGATCGACCTGATCGTGGACGCCTCGATGACCTCGCCCGCGGTGTTCCGTCCGATCGAGCACGGGGCCAGCATGGTGATGCACAGCCTGACCAAGTTCATCTCGGGCCACGGCGACGTCACCGGAGGGCTCGTGGCGGGCCGGGCCGAGCCGATGGCGCGGGTCCGCAACGCGATGATCCGCGCCGGCACCAACCTGGGCCCGTTCGACGCCTGGCTCGCGACCCGCGGGGCCCGCACCCTCGCGGTGCGCATGGAGCGGCAGTGCGCGACCGCTCTGACGTTGGCCCAGGGCCTGGAGCGGCTGGCCGCGGTGTCGCGGGTCTACTATCCCGGCCTGCCGTCGCATCCCCAGCACGCGCTGGCGCGGCGCCTGATGCCGAAGCTCACCGGGGCGATGGTCTCGTTCGACCTGCGGGGCGGCGCGCCCGCGGTGGAGCGCTTCATGGCGCGCGCGCGGCTGCTCGAGTTCGCGCCGAGCTTCGGCGATGTGGCCACCACCTGGACCTATCCCGCGCGCACCTCGCACCGGCGCGTGTCCGACGACCAGAAGGCCGCGATGGGGATCGGCGCCGGGCTGATCCGGGTGTCGGTCGGGCTCGAGGATCCCGCCGAGCTGATGGCCGATCTCGAGGTAGCCGTCGCATGAGCGCGGTGGGCGTGGCGCCCGCGCCGACGCTGGTGAGACCGGTGACCCTCGAGGGTCGCTTCGTCCGGCTCGAGCCACTGAGGGAGGCGCACGCGGGTGCGCTCCTCGCGGCCGCGGGCGGCTCGCGCGAGACCTATGGCCTCACCCTGGTGCCGGGCCGCGCGGCGGAGGCCGCGGCCTACATCGAGACCGCGCTCGCCGAGCAGCGGGCCACCCGCTCGCTGCCGTTCGTCACCGTCGACCGCGCGACCGGACGGGTGGTGGGCTCGACTCGCTTCCTCAACATCGAGTTCTGGCCGTGGCCCGCGGACAGTCGCCATCAGCGGGGCCCGGAGCGCCCCGACGTCGTCGAGATCGGCGCGACGTGGCTGGCCGCCGCCGCGCAGCGCACCCCGATCAACACGGAGGCGAAGCTCCTGATGCTCGCTCACGCGTTCGACCACTGGCGCGTCCACCGCGTGAGCCTGATGACCGACGCGCGCAACCAGCGCTCGCGGGACGCGATCGTGCGGCTCGGCGCCCGCTTCGACGGAATCTTGAGAGCGACGCGACCCGCCAGCGACGGGGCCATTCGCGACACCGCCGCCTTCTCGATCCTGGAGGCGGAGTGGCCCGCGGTCCGGGCCAATCTGCAGGCACGACTCACGCAGTGATCCGATCCACACCCGAAAAAGGAGACGAGGACATGGAGAGCGGAACCCCGAGACTGAAGGTGGGACTGGCCGAGATGCTGAAGGGCGGCGTCATCATGGACGTGACCAACGCCGAGCAGGCCAAGATCGCGGAGGACGCGGGCGCGGTCGCGGTGATGGCGCTCGAGCGGGTGCCGTCCGACATCCGCAAGGAAGGCGGAGTGGCCCGCATGTCGCCGGTCACCAAGATCAAGGAGATCCAGAAGGCGGTCACCATCCCGGTGATGGCCAAGTGCCGCATCGGCCACTTCGTGGAGGCGCAGATCCTCGAGTCGCTCGGCGTCGACTTCATCGACGAGTCCGAGGTGCTGACCCCGGCCGACGAGCACTTCCACGTGGACAAGTTCGCGTTCAAGGTGCCCTTCGTCTGCGGGTCGCGCGATCTCGGCGAGTGCCTCCGCCGCATCGGCGAGGGCGCGGCCATGATGCGCACCAAGGGCGAGGCCGGCTCCGGGAACATCGTGGAGGCGGTGCGGCACATGCGCGCGGTGACGTCGGGGATCCGCCGGCTCACCATGCTGGGCCCCGAGGAGCTGATGACCGAGGCCAAGAACCTGGGCGCGCCCTACGACCTGGTGCGCTGGGTGGCCAAGAGCGGGCACCTGCCGGTGCCGAACTTCTCCGCGGGCGGCATCGCCACCCCGGCGGACGCCGCGCTCATGATGCAGCTCGGCGCGGAGGCGGTGTTCGTGGGCTCCGGCATCTTCAAGTCGTCGGACCCGGCGGTGCGGGCCAAGGCCATCGTCCAGGCCACCACGCACTTCAAGGATCCCGACGTCCTGGCCAAGGTCTCCGAGGGTCTCGGCGACGCCATGCCCGGCATCGAGACCTCGAAGCTGAAGGAGTCCGAGCTCCTGCAGACCAGGGGCTGGTAGTGGCCCGCGATCTCCACCAGCTCCCGGCAAACCTGCCGGTGCCGGTCGACGACGGCGCCGCTGACCACCTTCCGGGGTCGCCGGTGCCGGCCGTCCGCCTGCCGTCGACGTCCGGCCGGTGGGTGGATCTGGTGGAGATCGCGGACCGGCCGACGGTGCTCTTCTTCTACCCGCGGACCGGTGAGCCCGGCCGGGCGGCCGGGCCCGAGTGGGACGCCATCCCCGGCGCAAGGGGCTGCACGCCCCAGAGCTGCGGGTTCCGCGACCAGCACCGGGAGTTCGTCGCGCTAGGCGTATCGGTCTTCGGGGTCAGCACCCAGGAGACGGTCTACCAGCAGGAGTTCGTGGAGCGCAACCACGTGCCGTTCGAGATCCTGAGCGACCGCGATCTCGCGCTGACCCGCGCGCTGCGGCTGCCGACGTTCGAGTACGCGGCCACCCGGGGCGGGCCGCCGACGCTGATCAAGCGCATGGCCTGGTACGTGGAGCGGGGGCGCATCGAGCGGATCTGGTATCCGGTCTTCCCGCCGGACCGGAACGCGGAGACCGTGCTGGGATGGCTCCGCGAGCGAGCCCGGCTGCTGTCCATCGACCGCGGAGAGGTGAGGCTCGCGTGAAGATCGGCGTCCTGGCCCTGCAGGGAGACTTCGACATGCACCGCAAGGCCCTCGACCGTATCGGAATGGCCTCCGCGGAGGTGCGCATGCCGCGTCAGCTCGACGAGGTCGCCGGGCTCATCATGCCCGGCGGAGAGAGCACCACGCTGCTCAAGCTCATGGACGCCTGGGACTTCGTCCCGGCGCTCGAGAAGTTCAACGCAGCCGGCAAGCCCATCTTCGGCACCTGCGCGGGCATGATCCTGCTCGCCCGGGAGGTGCAGAGCCCGGCCCAGTTCTCCCTGGGTCTGATCGACATCACGGTGGAGCGCAACGCCTACGGCCGCCAGAAGGAGTCCTTCGAGGCGGTCGGCTCGGCCGATCTCGGGCAGGGCCCGCGCCCGCTCAAGATGGTCTTCATCCGGGCGCCCCGCATTCGCCGCCTCGGGGCCGCGGTCACCCCGCTGGCCGAGCACCGCGGCGAGTGCGTCATGGCCCGCCAGGGCAGCGTGATGGTGGGTGCCTTCCATCCCGAGCTCACCGACGAGCCCGCCGTCCACGAGTACTTCGCCGGGATGGTGCGCGCCGCCGGCGGCTAGGCGTCCGTCTTTCCCTCCAGCAGCTCGACCGGGTCGCCCACCGCGATCCGGCCCCCGCTCACCACGTCACAGTCGAGCGCCATCTGTCCGCCGAACTCGGAGGCGATCCGCCGCAGGACCGACAGGTCCTGGACCTGGGTGTCCGGGTCGTACGTGGTCATGACGCACCGGGCCCGGAGCTTCGCCACCCTGATGATGACCTCTCCGATCCGGAGCCGCTTTCCCGGCCAGCCGCGCTCCGCCAGCCCGTCCACGCCTCCGATGACGATGTTGGGGCGGAGCCGCCGGTGGTCGACTCCGAGCTGGTCGAACGCGCCGTCGGTGCCGACCAGCAGCGACAGCACGTCGAAGCGCTCCGGTCCCTCGTAACGAACCAGGCGCGCTTCCGGGCCCGCCACGGTGCGGACCGCCGCCGCGCTCCCGGGTGCGCTCCAGGGGAGCCCATCGACGAGCGGCTCGCCGTCTGCGCCCAGGCTGGCGTGGAGCCCCAGCAGGCGCGGATGGGTGCGTGACGTGATGATGCGGCCGCCCCGCCCGCTCACGTGGACCACGCGGTCGCCCGCGATGCCGCCCTCGCTCACCAGGGCCTCGTCCAGCCGCTCGCCCGCCATCGACTTCACCGGGTACCTCCAGAGCTCCGCAACTCGCATCGTGCCGTCTCCTCTCGTGCTAACCTGTTAGATCATATAAACAGGTTAGTCGATTCGGCCAGGGGATCAATCCTGATCCACACGTAATAACGAGACCTTATCACCATGATCCGAAGGTCGTTCATCAAGATCGGCGGCGATCTTGCCGTCGATTTCGCCAACACCGCAGCGCCGGAAGGCGACCGGGGGAGCGGCCTCGGCTCCTGGCGGGACCTGGTCGATTTCCTCGAGCTGAGGGGCGCGGTGAGCCGGGAAGAGGGCGCGCGACTGCGCGCCGTGGGAGAGCGGGACGCGCATGCTTGCGTGGCCACCTTCGACCGAGCCCTGGAGCTCCGGGCGACCGTCCGCGCGATGCTGGAAGCCCTGGCGGCCCGGCGCCCACTGCAGGCCGGCTGGGTCGCGGCGGTGAACCAGGCGCTCGGCTGGGGCACCGGCGCGAGCCGTCTCGTCCGGCAGGGGCGGGGTTGGCGGCTCGCCTTCGCCTCGACCATGGGCGAGCCGCTCTGGGCCCTGGCCCCGATCGCACGTTCCGTGGCGGACCTGGCCGCGCAGGGCCGGGCGGTGGTCGTCCGGAAGTGCGCGAATCCGCGCTGCGTCCTCTACTTCCGCGATACCTCTCGCACGCGCCGCCGCCGCTGGTGCTCGATGGCGGTGTGCGGCAACCGGATGAAGGTGGCGGCCCACTCCCGGCGCCACGGCCGCCGCCCTCGATCCGCCTAGCCCGGGGCCGGTTTGCCCTTGACAGCCCCCCTCACCGGAGGCAAGGTATGGTCCGACCAGCCGACCAGGTTCCACGTCAGGCTGGAAAGCAACGCCGCTCGTTCGAGGAGGAAGGCATGGCGCACTTCACCTGCGAGGTCGTGTACCGGGGCATCTTCCAGAAGAACCTCGCCGCGCGCATCTGCCGCGGCATCGTGCTCTCCGCCCGCAAGGCGGGGCGGTGGGGCATCGCTTTCGGGCGGTACGGCGACAGCCCCCAGCGCAACGGCATCCCGGCGAAGGACTTCGCCATCGTGGCCGACTCGCAGGAGGAGCTCGAGCAGAACATGGCCCGCTACGAGCCCAAGGAGGTCGACGTCACCATCTGCGTCGACGACACCCTCTCGAAGGGCGTCGAGTCCTGGGCCTGGTACGGGCTGCAGCCGATCAACCGCCTGACCGTCTCGGGCGGCACCGTCCTCATGACCTCGCTCCAGAGTCCGGCCGCCCTCCTCAAGGATATCCACAAGAAGGACGCGCCCTACAACCTGGCCCTCATCCGGGCCAAGGCGTCCTTCTCGGGGCTCTGGGTCTACAAGGAAGACCACACCGAGGCCCGGATCCTGGGCGCGCTGGCCAAGATCCAGCCCGAGTTCCTGTCGCTCGACGCGGTCTGCCAGGCCATCACGGAAGCCGAGTGGGGCTCCGATCTGAAGGTCGCCTCGGCCCGCAAGGCCCACGAGCGCCTGGAGACCCAGCCGATCAAGATCACCGAGGGCAACGCGGAGATCCCGTACTCCTTCGAGAAGCCGAAGTGGTGGGAGATGCGCGAGGGAGTGACCATCCCCGCGATTCCCATCGGCAAGCCGATGGAAGGCGGCAAGGGCTACGTGCCCGAGCGCAACCCGTACTTCAAGAAATACACGACGCGCACGATGCGGCCGGTGATCGACTTCGACAAGTGCGTGAAGTGCACCCTCTGCTGGATCCAGTGCCCCGACTCCTGCTTCGACGTCACCCCGGAGGGCCTCTACGACGCCAACATGGAATCCTGCTGCGGCTGCGGGGTCTGCGAGGCGGTGTGCCCGGCCAAGGATTGCGTCACCATGGTGCGCGAGGATGCATTCGAGGACAACGCGAGCCAGTGGGAGATGTGGCGCACCGACAAGGCCAAGTACACCACGTGGATGACCGACAAGATCCACAGCAAGGAGCACATCACCCGGTCCCACGGCTTCCGCTTCCGGGGCCAGTACGAGGAAGAGATCAAGAAGGACCTGGAGCAGGGGGGTATCGAGATCACCGCGGGCATTCCCGGCGAGAACGCCGCGGGGAAGAAGTAGGGAGGAGACCAGACCATGGCGGTGGAGACCAAGCCCGCAGGAGC
>WNFG01000603.1_pt1 | contig 29944 bp, 58 predicted proteins | sample 5400431 | NCBI WGS metagenome assembly WNFG01 (sample SAMN13153346, study PRJNA577476) | soil metagenome | isolation source: 120 cm saprolite under Douglas fir tree site 2 hole 3 replicate 2 | place: USA:California | collected 2015-04-18 | reverse complement strand
TGTACGCCTTGGCATAGCGTCGGGATATACTCGGGCAATGGGATACGACGCTGGTGATCGTGTGTACTTACGAGAGGCTGGTGCAGCTTTGTATGGATTGCATCAAGGCTGGCAGGATGCAGTTAATATGGGCGCGGCAGCATGGCATACTGGAATGCAGACACCGTTGCCGGGAGGCAAAACCTCAGTTGGGGTAATGACGCCACCGTCACTGCCATTTGGTGCGGAGAGGGTTCTTGGACTTCCTGGGCGATCAGTTGCAGCCATTCATAGCTTCTCTGTTGGTATGCGTTATTCGCAGCGCATTCATGAATTGGCTGTGCGACAAGCTATGGATGAGGGTATACAGGGACCGGCGGTTTGGCAGCGGGCCGCAGAGATAATGCGAAATCCGCCAAAAGATATGATGGATGCTGCCTCATACCATGCGCTAAAAGAAATGTATATGCGGCCGACAGAGTATAATGCGCCATTAGCGGCGCTCATACGCGCAACCCATAAAAACTTGGCTGCACAAATCTTTGTTCCGTTTATGAAAATAGGATCGGAGATAGCGCGCAATGCTTGGGTAGAGCGGACGCCGTTGGGACTCATGTCATCAGAGGTTCGTGGAAACGCCTTCGGAAAGGCTGGAGGCGCGGCACAAGGAGAGCAGTTAGCTAAGTTCACTCTTGGCCTTGGCACGCTTACGTCTGGTACAGTTATGGCACTAAATGGACTTATGACTGGCGACGGGCCGCCTGATCCAGACCAACGCCGTACATGGTTACTCAATCACCATCCAAACAGCATTGATATTGGAGGATTGTGGATTCCATACGATCGTTTAGGTCCGTATTCACAGTTTATGCGGTTGTCGGCTGGTATGGTTGAGACGGCACGCTATTGGAACGGGACGGATGGAGACAAACTCGCACTCGGATTTCTTGAGACATTAAATAAATCGGTGCTTGATGAAACATTTATGAGATCCGCTAAAGAAATTATTGATGCAGTTACGTCCCCTGGTGGGCGTAATCTTGATAGGTTCCTTAATTCGTTTGTACCAAATTGGCTGCCGTTTAGCGTTGGGCTCGGCCAAATAAATAGAAAGTTTGTTGATCCATACCAGCATGAAGTGCGCCGTGATACTATTGGCGGCATTATAGATTCGATAAAGATTCGTGCGGGATTTTCTGGCGATATTCCTTATCGACGAGATATGTTTGGGGAGCCTATTAGGGTTGGCGGCAGCGGGATCGAGCGTTATGAGAATGATCCTGTGGTTCAACTTATGGACCGTCTACAGATTAAGGTTGCACCGCCACAACGTAAATTGAAAGGCATTGAACTTACGCCACAACAGTATGATGACTATTCGCGGGAGGGCGGTAGGCTTGCCAAGCAAATGCTAAATGCGCAGTTGAGTTCAATTAGCCAGCTTCCACCAGCTAGACAAATCTCATTTATTCACAAAACAATAAATGATGCCCGTCATATGGCATCTGTACGTTTAGAGATTTCTTCGATGGGTAAAGAGGATGATATATTGAGACAGGCCGCTCAAACAAAGCTGGATGCGTTGAAGTATTAAAGCTGCCCACAAAGATACACAATATATTTCAACACATCAAAAGCGCCTAATGTTATTAAAATATATTTCGTAGAGTCGATAGCATCCTGTTTTGCGCTATATCTCATAACGTCCTCCTATTTTGTAATGTAAATCTTATGTCGAATGTAACGGCACTTTCGACAGGTTCGTTTAATCCCAAACTTAGTCTTTACAACATGTGCATCTGACAAGAGATGGCCGCGTTTACATAATAGCTGTCTTGGTCTCATATCCCTTTATTGTTAGCTAAGAACGCTGGAAGCCCGTTCCAAACTGTCGACTTAATCATATCGGACCTTTCCATAACTGAGATGATATTGGTCACTGAATTGGCCGACGTTTTGTCACTTAAAAAAGTATATACCATGTGCGACGGAATTGGTACTCCTTTATTTTTCACGTTGTAACTCATTATGAAGTGATAGAGTTCATTGATGACTTGAGCATCGCCACCGCTTGACATAGCGATGAAGATGTCGGGCATATGGCCCTCGGCCTCAAACATCCAATTGAGCGCCGTACGGAAATCCTCAGCCGTTATGTGGTCTTGGTTGCTGCGATCGCAAGATGCAATCATACAAAGCTTTAACAAGTGGGCCGTTCGCCTAGTATTGTAGTGTTGGAGGCGTGGATGAGATAGCTTCCCATTTCCAAATTTGCTATCGTCTGTTATAGACCAAGGCCCTTTGGTTTCGTGCCAGTTATTCATTAAGTTGGCGGCCTCCTGCGTGAATTGAAGTTTACGGTAATGGGTTTCACTGGCAATCTCTTTCAAGTCATGTAGCAGCGCTAGTTTAAGGCCTTCGTCTTGCCGCTTCACTTCATCCATGAGATCCAACGGCTTTATTTGTGTTGTATCATCTGAGTATATAATGATTACGCGGGCAAGAAATCCTTGTTCCCATGCTTGAACTGGCATCATACCCGTTAAGAACGAAGGTGTACAGCATGCGAGGATGTTCACAAGCGGTTCATGTATGATAATAGGTTCCTTGATAGTTCGGCGGCTTTCTTCATAATGCCTTCCATCATATAGATAAGTAAGAGCATTAAAAAAATCGGGATCATAACCAGGTATAAGAGCCCCAAGCTCGCCCACAGCAACAAGTAAAGAATTGATTTGCTTAGTTTGATTAATAACACGTGAGGCGCGGCTAAGCTCGTCGATGAAGGCCGCTTTGGTAAGGGAAACAGGTGCAACATTATGAGTTCCTAATTCGCGCCAAAGCTGTTCACATTCGTGAAGGGCATTGGATTTACCGAGGCCGGGCGGACCGACGAGAAAAACATAGAGATTTGGATAGAGATCGGAACCCTGCGAGCGTATCCATACCTTGCGTTCGAGAGCGCCTGCAATCGCACATATGGCAGCCCAACGGCGGAATGGTTCAGGCGACTGTATTCCATCTGTATATTCGAGAAAGCCGGCGACCCACGAGGCAAGCTTTCGTCCGGCTGCAGGAAGGTGGACCACATTGCTTGACACACTCAAAGCACCCAACAAATTTCACTCGGACCGATGTGGTTTCGATTCCATACTATCCAGCAGAAATCCGTTTTGCCTCCTTGGGGGATTATACCGAGGCCGCCAGGTGGCATTGAAGGACGGCGAGACAGAATGACAACTTTCTCTGGTGTTATATAATCAGTGAATAATTCATAACGTTTTTGACTGGCTAAAAATGCTATGCGAGCTAAAATGGCGACGCGACCAGTTACATTATAGAGAGCGCGTTTTATGAAAAGCTCTGATTTATTGTAAGGAGGATTAGTTACTATGTTATCATATATGTTAGTATCTTTTAGATAATCAATTCCACTTACACCAAATCCACGATCTATTAAATCGTGTGCCGTACAAGTGAAGCCATGTGCTGTAAAGGTTAATGGAATTTTTCCGGTGCCACAAGCAGGATCATGGATCTGTCCTTCAAACTTAATGGCTTTGATAAGTGCTTCGATACACCAACGTGGCTCAATGTAGAAATCGTTGTCATTTCGTTGATACGTTTCTGTAAACTCATATGACATTTCGATCTCGCTTTCGATCATCATGGCCGCGCCACGTTCTCAGCGCGTCGGGATCGTCTTTATCATCAGACCAATTCCAACCAACCTTCGCTTCCGCTGGAATAATAAAGTCGCGGCCACCTTTTAAGTGAACCACTTGCCCAATTTTAGAGAGCGCCTTTTGAATGATCCAGTCTTCGTCTTCTTCACGATACTGAAAGAGTATAGAGTCATGCACTTGCAACAATAAATGGCATATGTCTTCGCGCCACAGCGCCAGCATTCCACGGTCAATAACGTCGGCAGTAACGCTTTGCGGTTCATAAGCTATTGCCTTACGAATGGTTTCGGGATCGTTAGGGTGGCCAAAGAAGCGGCGCGGCCGGCCGAGCATTGTCGTGAGGGTTCCTTTAATCTTGATTTGTTGTTCAACATATTTCCACCAATCTTGAAATGCGGGGAATGCTGTGAAGTATTGCCTTTGAAAATGTTCTATATCTCCTTTTGGAATATGAGTTTCGCGCGACATTGTCGTAGGTTCACCTTGATAATTGGAACCATGTCCTAATCGCTTCGAAGCGTCACGATAAGTAAAATCACGATAGAACTTACCATTAGCCACGCGGCGGTCGTCAGCAAGATTGCCGTTCCAAGGTAAGTTTCTGTAAGCGATCCTAGCGACAGATGTATGAAGATCACCAGACTCACAAGAATCGAGGTAACGGCTATCCCTGAACAGATTCCAATGAATAGCTCCGCAGACGCGGGAGTCGGATTGCTCGAGATCGATGTTGCCGAATTTGTATCCCGAATCAGAGATGAAACATGACCTAAGTCGGTTTTCCACATTCTGTAAGTTTGTGCCCGTGCCGAAGTCGGAAAATGAAGAAGCAAGTCTTCCCGTTGTAGTGCCTGCAATGTTGAAGGAAGTTCGAAGTCGTCCATCGGCATCAATTGCAGTACTAAGGAAGGAGATCCTTTTAGCGTGCTCTCGTAGAAGGTATAAGTGCCGGACGATAGGTTCTGCATAGAAGTAAGCCTCCAACTTTTCAAGGGCGTTGCGATCAACGGTGCGAACGCGATCGCCTGCGGCATTTCGTTTGGTGATTTCGGCTATGCCCATAACTTCGAAAAATAAGGTTTGTAGTTGGTCGTCGGACGGCCAAGGGTTTTTGCGGGTCTTGCCGATCTCGAATTGCCAGCCAATGCCCTCGCGGATAATGCGATTTAGCTGCAATGCTACGATGTTGACCTCTTCACGATAAGTATGCAGGAGGGACTTACGACGCTCTTCGTCAATAATGACACCGCGCATATTCATTTCAAGAATTGGGCCTTGAAGGTCGCGCGAAAGGTTGTAGATATTCTGGGTGTCGGGAGTTAGTTGAGGTAGGAGGTCTTCGAGGACTTCGGCTGTGACGCAGCAATCTAAACCATTGTATATCCACAGCCGCTCCGTTTGCGTTGAAGGCATGGACTCGGGCGTTAAGGAAGCAGTGTTAATGATTTTCATTTGGTCAATCATTTCTAGCGTGTGGATACTCACACTGATGTGGGCTTCCTTGCACACAAGGTTTTTTGCCACTTTGACACTTGTAGCATCGATGGTCTCTAAAGATATCTTCACGCCCAGTCATATGCGATGTCGCCGGTGTAGAGCGATTTGAGGATGACAAGCTACATTCGACTAACCTCCCTGGCTTAGAACCTCCATTAGATGTAATCTGTCTGAGACGCAATGGATACATACACCATTTATTTCGATCCATTATCTTCTGTAGATCCATAGCAACTCTCCTTTCGTACATTCACCATTTTCATTCCTCCCGTTGATCTTTGACAGTCTGTTCACCCTTGCCACGCATAAGCTTCCAAGCTGGCTCGTTAGAATAAATTGATCCGAGGAAACCAAGTCCCTTTTGTACTTCTGGCTGCAATGCGTGATGTAATAACATGGTATCGTGCTTGCAGTTCCTGACTGTGATACCATAGCGCCGCCACAGGAAATGGATGTCATACATGCCGTTTTGAAACACCTTTTCTGGTGGAAGTTGACAGATTTCCTTGATTAATTTCCAAACGAACAACTCCTCGCTTGCTGACCAATACGACTTTGTCTCGCGGCGCCAATCAAATATTGGAATGACGAGGCAGTGCTGTGTTGTCCAGGCGAAGCCGATGCAGGTTATTTGGTCGGCTACTGTCTCGATATCTATGCTTAGGCGATCCGATAGAGTGATCTCGGGAATAATTTTGATGATATCGTCAACAGATTCGGGAATGTAGATAAAGCGCTCAGGCCGACGAACTTCGGGATATGCTGCTTCGCGCGCCGCTTTTATCAAATCAAAGACTACTATCGGGCGGAGATGCCACGAATCTCTAAAGAGATATGCAGGATGGAAGGTTGGGAGAAACTTTCCATAAGGTGAGGAAGCCACAGCTCCACGGATTTTAGTGATAGTTCCTTGGCCAATAGCAAACCAAGAAGCTGTTGCTCCAAGCCCGATAATGAGATTCGGTTTCCTGTCACTGAGTTCGTTACGTAAACGTTCGAGATGGTGGTAATATTCTCGTCGGACATATTGTCCATTACGGATTCCTGGGAGTCCATCAACACGCTCCTTCTGACACAGTTCAGGTATGCGGTTGCCCTTAGGCTGCTCATTGAACACATTGGTTAGATGAATGCCGGCTGTCTCGAACGTAGCGTCGCGGTTGTTGTATATGCCGCGCCATAGATCTCGGTTGAGGTTATAGGCTGTGCCAGGGGGCAACAGGCCGGCCTCTTCGAGCATTCGATTTAGCTCGCGGCCAGAAGCGCCGACGAATGGGCGCTTAGCAGCGGCCTCATCTTTTCCCCACGCCTCTCCAATGATGGCAATTCGACTCATTTAATGCGTTCTACTTTTATCATATCATGAATCAGCTGTCTTGTACTAAATTTCATTCCAAGTAAAGCCTTTTGCCGCCTAACAAAATTGCAGCAATCTCCTGAAACTTTTCGTTGTGATTTTGTTAAGCCTCCACCATTTACAGGATATAAAAAATAATCGCCTACAGCCATATCTTTTAGCGGCCATATATAACGATCGCTTGTAAAACCTCTGACAAAGCTATGACGTTTTGCCATCTTGGCCCTCCTTATATTGCTTATATTCGTCGCCGTGCAGTCCTATCGGAAATAGAATATGTTTAGGAATGTGACTGAGGCAATAATATTCATTGCTGATCAAGTATAATGGCATTTTTGCGCCGCATTGTGAGCAGGCCAATGGCGTCTTGATTGGTGTAGATTCCTTTTCTGGGAAACCGGCTTCTAGTGCTGAATAATAATCCAGGAGACCAGCAAGATTCTTTATGTCTGTTATATGCAGTGGAGTTATGCTGTTTGGATAAGCCTCAACATACTTCGCTACTGCTAGAAGATTCAAGGCTACCTCGTGTTTTCTCGAGCGCGCGATTTGCGTCAGCCGCGAACTCAGGATCTCGTTCGAGTCCAAAAACGGTTTCGGCCCCGAGCTTTGTGGCCGCGCGAAGGGCACTTCCGCTTCCGCATGTAGGATCGAAGAGTCTGGTTTGGCCATCGACGAGCATTTCGAAGAAGTATTCGAGGGCGGCTTGGGACTTTTCATGGGGATGGATCTCTCGTTCAGTAGGCGCGGTGAAAGAATTGTTCTTTACGCGTACGATTTTTCGATCATTACGCCAGCCAAAGAAAGCCATGTCGTAGGTGCGACGTGGCCGGCGTTGTGGATCGGGTGCTATGCCCTCAGAACCACGTAACCAAATTAGGGGATGCTCGTCGAATTGAAAGCCATCGAGGAGCTTGAGTAGTTCCCATGTTTGGCAATAGAATGTTGGGCTAAACCAAAAAATCATATGCGCAGACTCAGTACAGAAGTTGTCGAGATGAACTGATAAGGTTTTAAAAAGAGTCCAATATATGTCTGGTGAATCATCATAATGTACGTTTAAAGATGAATCTGATTGTCCTTCACTCTTATGTGCATTTATACCGTAAGGGAAGTCACAATGAATGAGATTGAACTTTGGGCCATTGTAAGCTGGTGCCCATTCATTGAAGTCAGCGACAACTATTAAATTAGATGATGTATATAGTACGTTTAACGTACTTTGCAGTTCATCCTGCTTTTGCCGCTCTATCAAGCGCGTAGCTGTATTATAGGCTGTCCTGAATCCGTCCGCTGTAGCGACGCGAGGATTGTTGATAACTTTTTCTAGCGTTAGGTGATTGGAAACGGCCTGTTTGTTCAAGCCGATGGCGCGGCCAATACTTTCCATATTAATGTCAGGTTCTAAGACACGGCGGAGATTGACGTATTTTATGTAGGCGTCATGCTGCTCGCGCCAAGTCATGTCCTTGCGGCGAGTATTCTCTTCAGTCTCGACAAGCTCGCGCTGAAGCGGATCTATCTCATCGTAGAATTGAAATGAGATATCGGTCCAGCCAAGGCTGCGGCATGCCAAGAGGCGGCGATGACCTGAGACGAGGGCGTGCTCGCGAGTGAGGAGAATTGGATGAATGAGACCGAGACGGCGAATTGAATCAGCGAGATCATCGATATCGCCGAGTTCCTTTCGCTGGCGTTCATCGATAGTGATGCTGTCGATTGCCGCGGTGTAGAATATACCGCTAGTCATGTTATTCTAAGATGTGTTATTAAATGTACACAGAAATCGGCATGGCGATGGTCATCTATTCTATATATTGCAAAATCAGTAATCATTATGATATGGTTACTACGTACTGTTAATGATTCAATTCTTTCAAACTCGTGTGGTAATTTAAATATTGGTTCTAACAGCTTATTTATATCCATAGTGGGGTCCTTAATATAGCCTAACGCGACCCGGCTTTCCATATCGCGTCCTTCCTTTCAGGCGTCAGCTTTCGCTGATGGGCGGCTATGTTAGGCTGCTTTCGTTGTCGTATCGATTTCGGCACGTAGCCCCATAGTACCATCACGACGCTGGAACGGGCGGTGGGCGATGTGGCCCTTGAACTGTTGGCCGACTGACTCGGCGATCGCCTGCGTAACGCTCAAGCCACCCTTGACGCCAAGAACGTCTCGCAGGAAATTGCGAATCATCGAGGCCGAATCGGCAGTCATGTAGAACGTCAGTGACATTTCCTTGCCGCTTTGGAGACCGCCGATTTCATCGAGGGCCGCCCGATCAACATCTTCGAGGGCTTGAATTGGTCGCAGCTTGAACTCCCAAAATGGCGTCTGCTTGTTGCTTGATTTGCCGCTTTCGGGCATTCCGTTAATGAGCCAAACGTAGGTGCCAACAGGAAAGGGTTTGGGGTCCTCGATATCGTCGAGACGCATGTTGGAGATTTCTTCGAAGGAAGTGGGGTTGGGCATTACTAGGATTCCTTTATGTGAAGTGGGAAGGTGCCGATCGCGATACAGAGACACAGCTGGGGAGGGTATCCACCGGCGCTCAGTGTTACAAAGCCACTTACTGAGTTGGCTATCACAAACACTAAAAGGAGATGTCGTCGCCGTTCTTGGAATTATCAGTTATGGCAAGTGGGTCATTCCTTTTATTCCAAGAGTAGCGACGCTGAGTTTCTTCAATTGCAGGACCGAGACGTGCTGAAGTTGAGCTATCTTGAGTGCCATAACTGCCACAGGATAACACATATGATACTTTTGGATGCCAATCGGCGACGCGGCCACGGCATTCTATGTCCAGACGAAATTCTGCAATATGCAGTTCATCAAACGCGCGACGAATATCATCTAGAGCATCCATGATATAGGCGTGAAGTTGTTGATAACGATCAGCCATTGTGTGCTCCTTTCGAGGCTTTGAAGTAGGTTGCGAGGCCAGTATCCATTGGAAGTTCCGCTGACCACTTCGGATCGAAAGAGTTAGGGTTTTTGAGATCGATCATATTGGTCGAGACTGTACGGATAGTCCGGCGTTCGCCTTGCTTAGTTGCTAAAGCGACGGCAGGGAAGTACGTCGGAATCTCAGGGCCGATAGCCGTGCCGACAGCCATTGGAAAGCCTTTCAACGTTCCATCCCTCTCAATATACTTTATATGAGCTATAACGATTACATTAGCACGAAATGCATCGGAAGTCAATAGGGCGATGCAGTTCATCAATGCGCGTTGCGCTGTATAGATGATTGCGCGTGGCTCGACGCCCTTAGTAGGGACGCCCTCAGCTATGCCGGCGGCACCCTGCATTCCGCGCGCCCAAAGTTCGGCGGATAGCGCCATCGTCGTTAGCGAATCGATGACAACAATGGTTTCCTCGCCCCATGTAGCCGGCCGTGATCCATCTTCCCAAGTATCCATTGCGCGTAGGCCGTCTACGAAAGCCCTGGGCATGCCGTCGCATATCGGGCCGGCTGGAGTGGCGCGCAGCTTGTCGCGGAAAGTCATATATTCGATGTTGTCGAGATATTGCGGGCAATCTAGGCGGACCTTGGCGATGAGCGGTGAAAGGAGGTTGTCGTAGTCGTAGACTCGAAGTTTGTAGCCGGCTTGGACGAGGGAGATTAGGGATGTGGTTTTGCCTGTCGCAGAATCGCCAATATACAAAAGTTTGTTGATTGTAGATGAGCTATGCTCAGATGCTTTTGGCACAAGTTTGCTCCTTTCAGCGCACTTCGAGCGGATTCCATATCCGTTTCTCATAGCCACTAGTCAAAAAATCCTCGCGAACCTGCGGCGACTTCGAGCACACTTCAAGGAATGGACAGCCACCGTACTTTTGGCAGGCTGAGTCATTCATCGGCCAGCCCTGTTCGGCCGCCTGCCATATCATTTTTATATGATATTCAGCATCGTGCAGCCATTCAGCCGACTGTTCGGGCGTGCGGAAAGTAAAACCGCGTTCAAAGCGGGTGAAGCCGACGGCGATTTGGGCCGCGTCTATCATTACGCCCTTGACTGGCGTTTTCCACACCACGTCGGCGGCGATCGCGTAGAGAGACATTTGATTGTCGGGGTTGTATCGCTTGAAGTAGTAGCCGCCGAGAGTGGATCCGGTTGTTTTCTGGTCTTGCACGTAGATTCCGTCGGCGAACTCGACGAGGCGATCTAGATGGCCGCATAGCCAAATTTCATCCGTCAATTGAAAACGGAACGATAGCTCGACAGCGGCGCTTCCGTCGGCGAGATGGACCGTTTTGCACGGGTCGTTTTCGCCGAATTGGTCGAGATACCAAATGATGGAGCGGATCAGGTTTTCACGGGTCTTGTAGCGCGCGGCGCCGGGTAGGTCGCGGAGTTCTTCAGCATTGAGCATTGGCTTATCGAGATCATAGTTCCAAGACGCCTTCAATGTTTGAAGGATTACGTTGTAGAGGGCATCTCGATGGCTGAGGCCGTTAGGCTCGGCGCGGAGTTTGTGATAGGTTTCGAGAGCCTTGGCATAGAAGCCGCCAAAGGTTAGATGGACGTTCTCGCCTTTCTGGCGGTAGCCAAGGATTTGCTGATAGTAATATTTTCGGGCGCAATCCTTAGCGGGGCCTAGCGAAGATGAGTCCCATATCCATTGACGGCCGTCAAGGAGATAGGGTGACTCAGTCGTTGTCATAGTAACGCCATACGTCTGTGCCAATCATCTAATCTACCAGACCACAACTTTCCGTTGGCTGCACCTATATAAACGACAGTACGAGGATATTTTTCTCGACTTCCGTCATCATTTGTCAAGAATAGTACTGTATATACCCTACCACTACTATGTTTCCATATAGATCCTGGCGTTGGGTCAGTCATAGCAACCCCAAATCGGCAAGGTCAACTGGCTGCTTAGTTGCCGTTGGCGCTTTTCCAGTGGCGACAAAAAGCCGCCGCTTCTCTTGATATTCGGCGATGATCTGTTCGGTATCCTGTTCGCTATACTTTAGCGGATCCCTTGAGAACAGTTCGGCTAGGGTTGTTTCGCTCATCTTGAGTGCTCCTTATTTTTAGTTCGACGGCTTCACAGTGTTTACGGACGAGTTCACGAATGACATAGTTTGGAGAAATGTTAGTATAAATGCTTTGGAGGCGGGCGAAATCACCAGCGTAAAGGAGGATATGATGGCCTTTGAGTTTATCCGACATTTTGTGGATCAATCGAATCATCCAGATCATTCTCATCCATTGGCGGCGCTGGTAATCGCAGCCAATGTGTAGCTATTCCGCCATCTGGGCAGTACAAGACACCTTCTTCCATAAAAACACGAACATAATTGCCGTGTTGCGGCGCTGTCGCGATTGGCTGCCATTCATTGGACATTTGGCACTATCCACACTTCAGTTTCGGTAGTAACAATCTTCATTAAGTTATAATCGTCATAAGCGAGTTCGCGGCGGGCTGCATAGAGCTTAGCAGCCAGACGCTTGGGATATTGCGATTCGATCTTTATGCCTGTAGGCGCCTTCATTGCGCGATCCCACAAAGCGGCAAGCTCAGGTAGGTCCGATTTAATCACGGAACCTTTTGGCGGACGGCCGCGGCCTCTTAACATTAGAAAAACGCTGCATATAATGGCGCGATTCCCATCAGCGCCATAAGAATAGTATTAACAGTCATTGACTTCACCGCTTTTTTGCCGAAGCCCGTTAGGGGACGTTGATCGTTTCGTCATTACGAACAATGCCCCAAAACCCACAAAAATAAAAGCACAATCCACGCCGTTACGACCCCACCCTTCACGGCCCGCCACGCTGACTCCGGTGTCATGCCTTTTGGCGGACGGCCGCGGCCTCTTGACATTAGCGTTTCTTTTTCTTGAGTATGCCAGTTCGCGCATCGCTTTTATTAAACTCTTTAGCGACGGCTTGCGGCACGCCAACACGCTTTGCGAATTTAGGGTCATGCGAGGCGGCAGCCATGAGACGCGCTTGTTTAGGACTCTTTGATGGCATCTTTTTCCTCCATCAGATTGAAGTCGGGGGCGGCCTGTCGGGAAACCGCCCCCGCTTCTCACAGCGCTGAAAGGAGCCTAACAGCGCCGCTCCCCGCTTTTATATCACGGGGGATTAGAGTCCGACTGCAGCCAGTGTATCTAGGCCAGCCTTTTCACGATCCTGCAGCGCCCGACGCGCCCGACGTGCATAGTCATCATGGCGGGCCTCAAGCAGCTTCCCTGCGGCTTCGACCAACTGCTCGCCCTTGAGCTTCTCGCCATGCTTAGCAAAGAATGCAGCCGAGATGTCTTCGCGAGCGAGCTTGTTCATTTCGCGTTCGACAGGATCGACGATGCGGGGGCCGCGAGGGCCGCCAGCCTTGCGCTCGCCGAATTTGTACGATTCAGCATAGGCCGTAACTTCACTCTGCAAGGTCTGGACCTGCTCGGCGCTGAGTTCGGTTGCACCGTTCAACGTCTTTTTCACGCGGGCGGCGCAGTTGTTGCGGATGTTTTCAAGGGCAGTCTGGCGAAGGGCATGGACTTCGCCTTCATCTTGGAGAGTGTAGCCAACGGCATAGCGGGCGAGCACGCCATCGGGAACCTCGAACTTGTGTCCTTGAATGGTAAGGTTAGACATTGGAAAATCTCCTGTGTGACGTTGGAATTTCAACGGTATTCGCATTATATCATGATGGACATGGACACGTCAATGGTTGCGTTATTCGTTTTTGTTAATAAAATAATCTAAACTCTCATTAAAATCTTCTAACCAATCATCATAATTTATTGGTTCGTCTTCCTGTTCATAACCTTCTTCATGGCAGCGTCCGTCATGCCATCCTGCTGGAGGAATCATTTCATATCCTCCAGGTTCATTAAAAACAGGTTTTCCTTAAACCGCGTCTCAATCACATACCTGACGTTCATTTCCTGTTCCCATTCTTCAGTGCCCTCTTTTGCGAATTTGCTTGGAATGCGCCAAGGGTCGAGATGGTAGACGGTGTTCCATTCGAGGCCCTTGGCTTTATGACCACTCAAAAGCTGGATCGGGCCGTCTTGCTTAAAGAGGGCCTCAGCAAACGCGATGGCTTGGCCAAGGTCACGGCAATCTTCGCGGCATGCAAGGACGCGCAGGCATTCGTAGCGTTCATAGACTGTCTCGGCGCGTTTGGCATGGGCTATCTCGCGCTTTAGCCAAATTTCTAGGGCATCCTCGATTCCGCGACTAGCCAGCGATGGAGGTCCGAGCTTCTTCATCACTCGGACAAGGCCCGGCCCAATATCCATGCCGACCAATTTGATTGCGCGGCCTGATTTAATGAGACGTAAGGCACACGAGAAAAGAGGCGCATTGTTTCTGCATATGATAGCTGAGTAGTCAGAAATGGCTCGGGATTCCCATTCTGCCAACACTTCAACGTGCCCATCGCTGGCCCATTCAGGGGCTCGCATGTGTGGAACTCTAAACCAAGCCCGTTCCACTCCAGCTTTAGGCACGCGGAAGGTTGTACTGAGAGTGAGTTCTCGCATGTTGAATTTGACACGAAGGGCCTCCATACCATTGCTAACGCTGCCACGGAATCCATAGATGCTTTGCCAAGGATCGCCGACGACGATAACGCGCTGATGCACGAGCTTTTCGAGCATGACGTGGTTGATTGGCGACAAGTCCTGAACCTCGTCGCATAGGACGAGAGGAAACTTGGGCCATGAGCCGCCGAAGCAGACAGGCATGTAGATTTGGTCGTCGAAATCGATCTCACCGGCGTAGGCGTTGCGGATCGAGGCAGTCATGGCCTGCTCGATTATGTCCTGTTGGAGCTTAGTCGGTTCTTCGTCGTATTGGTCATACCAAGCCTGACGCTCGGTAATGGCATGGCCAATGCCGATCCATTGTAGCGGAATGTAGCCGTCACGTTTGGCGTAGCGCAGCCATCGAAGTGTATCGGCAATGTCATCATAAGCTTCCTCGCGCGCCGATCGCGGCAACTCATCTATGATGCTGCGCACGATACTGTGCATTTTGTCGAACTTAACAATTAGGCGTTTGTTGGTAGCCTGGGCCCAAACGCGGTGGCCGAGGGCGTTTAGGGTCCGGACTTCGACATGGCTGGGTAGGCGCTTTGCCATCTCGTCGGCGATCCGCTTGTTGAAGGCAAGGGAGAGGATTGGAATTCCGGTGATTGCATGGCAGATCATTTCTAGGGTTGTGGTTTTGGCGGCGCCGGCGAGAGCGTTGATGATGAGGTTGTCGGAAGTGGTGCGGGCGGCCTCGATGATAAGGGATTGTTCGGGAGTGGGGGTGTGCATTGTTAGGCTCCTTGTCCATATATTAAGATGATATTACTATAGAAGCGTATTCCAAGTTTTATTAGCTGTCTATTCACTCTATGTTGTTCATTAAGAACTGCCCTTTTACATTTAGTAGAACAATATTTGGTTTTTCTGCCTTTAAAGGCCTGTTTACAATAACTACATTCATGTATTATAGAGATACATCTTTTTTTATAGCTGTTTTTAGATGAGCATTTGCTAGAACAGCATAATGCATTTTTATATAAAGGTTTAAATACATTTGAACATATAATACATTCTCGCAAATCGTAAACACCCTTACGAAGTTGTCCATGTCTTCTTCTTAAATCTTTTAGAGCACATTTCTTGGAACACCATTTCTTAATGCCATAACTAAAGTTAACAAACGAAGTTCCGCAAATAGAACAATGGTTCTCGCGCATCAACGTTTGAAGTTTCTTCAAATTTCTCTGCAGATGCGCGAGAGCTTCCATTATCTTGTCTTTTTAATTAGTGCGCATAGTTGTGAATGATCTGTTCACCTTCAATTCAAGCTCGACAACGCGGATTACAGTAGAAGTCAATTTTGCTTGACTGTTCATTTGATCCTTGGTGTATTTCCCATCACCAGCCATATTTGATTTGAGAAGTGACATAAGTTCTTTGAGAAGATAGCCTGTGTCAACTTGTTTTATGGCAGGCAGGTGAGTTTCAACTTCAGTAACTGCTTCTTTGCTGTGCTTGTCGGACATTTGTAGGCTCCTATACACCTGAAAAACTCCGGTGCGCGAGTTAGCGGCCTAACGGAACGAAATGGCCGCCTAGTGTCTGGTCAGGTGATGGCGCTGCATAGCCTTGCGAAGTCAGGCCTGGCATTAAGCCGCGATCGTATGGTACGAATGAAGGCATGGCACGATCGTGGTTGTTATAGGACGGTTCTGAATATGGTGATGGATAAGGCCTGTAGATATCGTGTTGGTCGGTGCTGTATAGCTGAGCATGAACAGGCATGCTAAACAAAAGCGCGGCTGCAAAGATTGAGGCTCTCATGACGAAATTTCCTTTTTCTAGAGAAGGCCAAGATCAGCTAGATCAATGTGCTTTGATATCGGCAACGTTGGCGTTGGCCGCCTCCAAACAGCACCTATGCGAATCCGCAGCATATCAGCGAACGCCGTTGTCACGTCGAGATAGCCACATAACTCGCGTGCGCTATTGAGCACCGCAATGCGGCCACTTGCTAAGGGCAAGAGAAGGACGAGATCGTCGGAGTATTTGCGGGATAGAACCTCTTGGTCATCTATCAACACGGTGCGCCTCCATCAAATGCTCTCTGTAAGCAAACAGTTCATTTAAAACATTAGGCTCAAGAGCAATAAAATTGTTCTCGGATATTCCATCATTTATCCATAACCAGATGTTATACCCATCATACCCTGCATAAACTGCATCCCCAAGATAGATTTTATCTTTTAAGTCTACGGACATGGCGACCCTCCAATGAATTGACAGTATGGCACTCGCCAATCAGGTGCCATGAACATGGCCTGGCCTTCAGCAAGCGACATCGTATGATGTTTGCAAACCGCTTCCCACACAAACAATTCGAGCTTGTCCTTGAGCTTGTAGTGCCAAACCGTTTCGTCTGGGCCAGGCTGACACCAAAGATTGTCTATGTCGTCGGCCCCGCCAAGGGCGAGCATCAAGCGATGATCGATCTCGCCACATTGGCGGGCGCCATAACGCTGACGTACCTCGGCTTTCATCTCTGATGTGGTGACGCGGTGCCGCTTGCTGTAGGAAAGGCCATTGACGATTCCGCAGACTTCAGCCTGGTCGGTTGACGCAATGACGCCTGGAGTTAGGCCAGGATCTGGCAAGACGGCGATTTGTGGATCGGCGATGGCAAAGGCGCCGCACAGGCCGGCGAGGATCAGGCCGGCGATAAAGCTGTCACGTTTAGGTTGGATCATAAGGATTCTCCTGTGGCTTGACGAGAGCACGGATCGCGTCACAGATGCAGAGCGCGTTATCGATCGCCCCCGCGCGGTGATTCATGCCCGCCGCGAACGCTTCCGTCGTGTTGTTGCGGTCACCGCTTGCGGGATGGTTGGCATACCGCTCTGCTACTTGCGCGGCTTCCTCGATCGCCGCAGAGCGGGCAATGCGGGCGATGGCTTGACGCTCTGCGAGCGTGGTTCTGTACACTGCGCGTGCGTCGCGCCAAATCTGGTGACGTTCATGCATCTGAAAATCTCGTTCGTCCGCGCGGACCTCGCGCTCGGCCTGCTCGATGGCGCAGGCGTTACGTTCGACGAGTTTATTGTAGTCTCGCCGCCATAAGATCAGGCCAGGATCTTCAATGTTGTCCCCAGTACATGACCGCTGATGTATCAGCGGTTCACATGCTGCCGCTGCCCGCTCCCTCGCCGAGGCGCTGGGCGCGTCCGAGCAATAAGGACACGGACGCCCGGCTTCGTGATTATCCTGATTAGGGCAAATGGGCGGGGCTATCAGACGATAGGCGACGATGTCATATGGACTCCCTTCGTGCTTCCAATTCCATGCCGTAGACGAGGTCAATGGCGCTCCCGTTCCACCGTCACGTAGACGGTATTCGAACAGTTTGCCCTTCGGAACCGGACATTCACCTCCGGCCCAATCGATCCACCCGTCCATTATTTTCCCCTCTCGGTTTGAAGTGCCACACCGTGGTGAAATCCGGCGAGGTAAGATGTAGACCTCGCGGACCTGTAGTAGTGCAGTCGAGACTGCGAGCCGCGACGATTGCTGCTATCGCGTGGCTGCATACGCGATCAGCGGCCAAATGAGCCCGAGCACATAGGGCAGGGCGGCGAAGGTAAAAAGACATCCGCCGAGCACAGCAACAAACCAGCCGCCGATATGCTGCGCTCCGAATGGGCGGCGTTTCAGGCCGCGATTAGAGAGATTCATCGCAGCGAGGAAAATCACCAAGCCGCCTAGCGCGAGATATGGGCTGTGCAGGACAGGACCGCCAAGCGCCTCAATTGGATCACAGGAATAGGGGCATGCATTAATCGGCTTCCAAATGCGTTCCATTCATTTATTACCACGATCACGAATAAGCAAATAGATAAACATCACGAATACTATGCTGGCTAAAAAGATTGAAAGTAAATGAGCAATTATTGCTCCGTGCATGGTGCGCCTCCAATCAACTGAACATTTCACGTAGCGGCAGTCTTCCGTTTGGTCATAATCCTGCTATTGCTAAGAGTTCGTTGGCTTCTTTGAGCCGGTCGCGTTTGGCAGAGGCGCGTAGCAATCGATTCCGTTCACGTTCGCGCCGTTCTTTGATTTGTTCGATGGTTGGTGCTGGTCGGCCGCTGCGCACAACATCGGCGATCTTATCAATGTCGTATTGAACGGGCGCTGCATTGGTGCCGGGCCGCATATGATCGCGGCTGCACGCTAGGGCGGCATCGCAGCGCGGCTTTAGAATGTTGACTAGCATGGTGACGTTTACAGGAATGTTGACGCGTTGTCGGTCAGGGAAGCGGATGGCGATCTCGTCGCCTTCGAGCCATATGGCGATGGCATAGGGCGGGCAATCTATTTCCATGTTACGGAGTCTTTCCGCCAGCATAGGAACCGCGCATCCAAGCAAAGGGATGTAACCAATTTGACGGCAAAAAAACAAGCATGATTAATACTATCATCCAATCGTGGATGTTGTTAATGCTACAGCCATAATAGCTGCATTCGTAAGCGACGTTGTAGGTTTCTTTGTATGTCATTTCGTCTAGCTCCTTCATTTTGTCGCATTATACCATATTATTTGGTAAATGTCAATGCGACCATGCCACTGTATCTAGCATGGTCGCATTGATGCTTAAGATGATCTATATTTCCTTCCAATAGGACGACGTAATCTCGTTCTTGGTAATATGCGTCTCATAAGCATATAAACTGTTTGCATTAAATCCTCATATTCTCTCATTTCTTGGTATTCTTTGGCTAGTTGCATTATATCAACATTTGTCATTCGTCGTTCTCCTGCATAGCGCGTAGGGTCTCGGCCGCGCGTTCGATGATATCGAGTAGCTCGTCGTCGTCTTCGTCAGGCGGAATGTCGTTAATGACATTGACGAACCATTCGCGGGTATGCGGGTTTGTCATCATGACACCTTTAGGTTGCCGGCGCGATCACGACGCACTGCCGCGAACCAAGAACGCTTTGGATGGTTGGTGACGGTGATGCTGCAAATGTCTGTTACAACATCGCACACATAGCCTGGGCATGGATTAAAGGTGCTAGGATCGGCGACATATACGAGTCCGGCTTTGGCGATCACCGCTTCACGAAAGGCTTTCTTAGTTGGATATGGAACTATGTGAGTCATGATGGGTCCTTATAGATGGCGTGGTTGCCCGAAGGCGATGGCAACTAAATTCAGGGAAGCTTTCTCCTTTCGGATGTTTCGGGCTTCTTGAGACAACGCAAGTATGACCGGATCGGCGCATGTTATCTCGGGTTTCTTTTGCTTGCTCCCGCGAAGTGAAATAGCCATGGTCAGGGTACCAAGAAGTTCCTTTGTTGTCTTTTACAACGTATGACATTTTGTTGGTCTCCTTGCAGCCGGCTGGCCTAAGGTTTGCTAACCAGCCGGCTGCTCGCTTGTTAGATCCCGCTATCGGCTAGTTCGCTTGCACTCGCCGTGCGTTCGCGCACGATGCGCTCGGCCGACGCCCGCACCGATTTGCCCTTGGGGCCGGCCATGTAGAGGCCGACTGCCTCGGCGATGTCGGCTACCGGCGCGAGCCTGCGGTCCGCCCGCGATGTATTGATCTGATGCAAGAGGCGCGGCACAAGACCCTTGATGTCCTTCGGTACCGGTATCGATGCGAGCATGGCATGGATGTTGGCGACCGCGATCTTGCGAACTTCGGCCTCGACAGGATCGGCGGGTTCGGCGGTGGCGCGATGGGCGCGAAGTTCGCCGGCGTACATGTTGGCGAGGCGCTTCTCGGCTAAGGCGAGAATCTCCGCGTTGGGCAGCGGATCGCCGGCCTCGGTGGTCTTGTTGGCGGCCGCATCGTTTAGACATTGGCGCAAGCCATAGTCGTAGATGTAGGATTGTACGGTCTCGTTGAACCGCGTGGTATCAACGGTTAGCACGCCGTATTTGCCAGCTCGACCGATGTTAACGTTGATGGTAGGCATTGGTTGGCTCCTTGTTGGCGCATGATTGCACCGTGTTGCGCCCGCTGTTGTTGGGTTTTTTGTAGGCGGGCGCAATGGCGCTACAATCAATTAATAACCGGGTTTCAGGATTTGCTGGGCCTCTAACATGCGGACCAATCTGGCTGCCCATTGCTCTGCCATGTCGGGCTTGCCGCAGTCTCGATAGGCAATCGCTTTGGCTAGGGCTTGGCTGATCTCGCTTCGCGTCGCTCTGTCGGTCATTGTTAGGCTCCTTTATTGATCGAATGTCTACAATGACGCTATGATATGTATATGTCCATGCGACATAGTGTCGCACCCCTAATCGTCGTCCAGCTTTAATGGTTTGTCGGGCGCGAATGGATTGGGATCATCAACAACCGGCTGCTGCGGCGTTGGCGGCATGCCATGGTTACGAAGCCAACGTTCTTGTTCGGCGGCTTCCCATCGGCGGAAATCCTCCGCGAGTGAATTACCGTTAGCATCGTATAGCTGCGATGGATCAATGGTTGGTCGCGGTGTGATGATGATCTTGTTGCCCCGCCGCAGAAACACGTAGGCGTCGAGCAACGCTATTCCATCATTATTTTCCCGCACGATCTTGCGGTATGTGTTGAGCCGCTGCAGCATATTGACGCAAGAATTGGGATTTAGACAGTCTATCTCACCGTGACCGCGCTCGAGGACGTATTGTAGGATGTTCTTGCAATCGGCGAAGCGGACGTCAGGGTTTATTTTGGGGCGCGCCATTATGATTGTTCCTATCATTGCCATTATTACCCATTATGCGCACATTATTTGGGTTTTGTCAATACTATTGTACAGGCGCGTGCGGTCCTGAATAGTCCTGAATAGTTCGGCGGTGTGTGACTAAGGTTTAGTAACGTTTCATAACGTTAGAGCGTCTGGTTAAATGGAATCGCGGCCGTGGCCCTTCTTTTAAATCTATAGTAGAAAAAAAAAAAATTAATAATTATTAACATACTTTAGGGTAGGGTCTGGGTTCCGTGTAATGAGACATACTAACGTTACTAAACGTTACTAAAGCTACTCAGGCGAGGCAGCCCTACACAGCTCGACGATATGTATGTGGTACGTTCGACGTACCACCATTCACCGCCGCCCGCCATTAAATCGAATACCGCCCGCGCCGCCGCACGTACGCGCGACTAACGACACCGGCTGGTACCCCACTAGCCGGCCGTCCATCATGTCACCCACGGCCCGCCCCGTGGCCCGCAACCGCTATACATAAGAGCTGTGCTCCACAGCGGCGCGGCAAAAGGCGATTTCGCTGGAGGGGGTGGGCCGATCGACGACCACCCCCTCCGCAAATTTTGCACAGTCAAACATTTAATGTACATACTTTCCCTTGATTTTGCCTAAAACTGAGGCATTTCATAGCAGCTATGCCAGTTTGTGATGTTTAGCGTGATATTTGCAACAGTGTGGCGCCAGGACAACATGCGCCGGGCGCATAGCACGGCCGGCCGCCCCCACAAAAATGCATAGCTCGGTACGTCCAACGTACTATATATGCAGTTAAATGTATATGCCCGGATCGATCCGGTTGACATTGGCGTTTATCGCGTGTACGGTTGCGACGGAAGGAAAAGGCCATGGCCCTCGACCTCGAAGTAGCCGGCGTCGTCAGCGAAGTCTCCGCCGACGACAAGCTGCCGACCTACGACAAAGCTGTCGTAAAGCGGCTGCGCGATTCTCATCACGCACTGGCCCGCGCAATCGCGTCCGGCATGCCCCTCCAGGCAGCGTCGGCCGCCACTGGCTATTCCCCTTCCCGCATCTCGATCCTGCAGGCCGATCCCTCGTTCCGCGAGTTGCTGGAGCACTATCGCCGGACTAAGGCTGAGGCCGTCATCGATGTCGAGGCGCGGTTCCTCTATGCTGGCCTCGATTCGCTGCAGAGCTACATGGAACAGCTCGAGGACGACCCGGAGTCGATTCCGGTAGCGTTGCGCGTCGAGGCTGCCAAGGTCTTCTCGGCCATAGCGGGCTATTCGGCGGTCGCCCGCTCGATCAACAAAAACTTCAACTATGGCCTTGGCGATCGGCTTGATCGGGCTGTGGCTAAGCAAAAGAAGGATGAGGCGGCATGAAGCAGGAAACAACCTGGTTAGCAAACCTTAAGCCAGCCGGCTGAGATGGCCCATTCCCGCTCAATGGGCCGCGTCGTCGCAGTCATGGACGAGCACGAGGCCTACACAAACCTCATCGAGTCCCTCGCAATCGCGCAGGCCGCCTGCCGCCAACTCGGCTTCATGCGGGCTGCCCCAGAGGGTCACCAAAGCCCGAAGCAACTCGCAATGGCCGGCGGCTGGTTTAAGATGGCCGAATTGCTCGCGGCGGCCCGCAGTAATGCCATAGCATTAGCAACAAGGAAGCTTGCATCATGACAGACGGAGAATTGCTCGACTACATGGGCGATGATGCCCGCAAGTGGGCGGCCGAGTTCTGCAAGATCGCCCGCGACCACGGACATAATATTGATGAAGGCTGGATGATTGGTTGGTTTGCTAATGCGATCGAACATTCTACGCTTGTGCGGCAAAGAAGGGTAGAATCATGACAGCGATCCGCGTTCACGAGTTTGTTGAGAATGTCTGTAAATGGTGTGGGGCCAAAGGGACGGATACAGAATGTAGCTGCATCACACGCTACATCGAAGGTCAAGCTGAATTGTGCCCCGAGCCCACTCTGCGTCGCATGTCATGCGAGGATTTCGACGCCATCTGGTTGCACTTACGCAGGTTGACTGACGAACGTGAAAATCCATTGCAGGTGCTTGAAGCCGGAACAGGTGAAAGCTATTGACACCAGCTCAAATCCTCGTCCGCGATCTTATCGTGAAGCTCAATACGGCCGAGTTTGGCGGCTGGTTCGCGATCGAATCACCAATGGCGTTCGTACAAGTCGAGTCGGGGTTTCGACCACATGCCTATCGGCTAGAGCCTAGCGGTGTGGCATCCTATGGACTCATGCAGGTCCTCGACACGACGGCTAAGGGATTTAGTATAGCTGATCCGAAGCTTATGTTCGAGCCTGAGATCGGCCTACGGGTGGGAATGTCAGTGGCGCGGGCGTATTGGGACATCCTGCAAAAGCATTTTGGGCGCGTGCCGACACTGGCGCAGTGGGCAGCATCCTATAACGAGGGGCCCGGTAACGTGTTTGGGGATCGAAAGGATTCCGCCTATGTAGAGCCTTGGCTGGCTGCCCGCCTCTTTTGGAAGAAGCATCTATGATTTTGAAGTCTAGTCAGGATAGAGACGGCGGCCCGGCTTTGGGCAATGTTCCAGCTGTAGTCGGCCCATATAATGGGTGCCGGGCCGAGTTCATTGACGCATCACGCTTTAGGTGTGAGGCTAGGCCGCTCGTCTCGATTCTTGAGGCTTCTGGTGCAGGTGGCTCGCCCACCTTCAAGCGCATGAGCGTTCGTAAAAGCGCTATGCATGCCCTATGGTGCCTCCGTACCATGTGTATGGAGGTGGCACCATGATCCTCGAAGAGCTAGAACCAGAAGAACTTGATCGGCTAATAGACTTCCTTAGCAGCTTTCGCCATGATCCATTAGCGTTCGTCGAGGCTGCTTTCCCTTGGGGTGAGGGCATCCTAATCAACAGTGCCGGCCCCGAACCTTGGCAGCGCCGCGTCCTCGAGCGCGTTCGTGATGGGCTGTCGCCCGAGGATGCCCTCCTGCATGCAGTCGCCAGTGGCCACGGTGTCGGAAAGAGCAGCCTTGTCGCTTGGCTCATTCTGTGGTCCATCTCGACCATGACTGATACTCGCGGCGTCGTCACGGCCAATACCGAGACTCAGCTAAAAACGAAGACATGGCCGGAACTAGCCAAGTGGTATCGTATGTTCATCGGCCGCGCCCTCTTCAAGCTTGAAGCGACATCCATCTTTTCGTTAGATCCTGAGCACACTAAGACGTGGCGCGTCGATATGGTAGCGTGGTCTGAGCGCAATCCCGAGGCGTTCTCGGGCCTGCATAACCAGGGCCGCCGCGCTTTTATGATCTACGATGAAGCCTCCAACATCCCCGACATTATCTTCGAGGCTTCGGAAGGCTTCCTCAGTGATATGGATACGGAGCGACTTTGGTTCCTGTTTGGCAATCCAACGCGCTCGACGGGGCGCTTCCGCGCAGCCTTTACCGACGCACGTTGGCAAACCCTCCAAGTCGATAGCCGAGACATTACCTTCACCAACAAATCCTGGATTAAACAGCTTTTTGACGCATATGGCGAGGATTCCGATTTCTTCCGTGTGCGTGTTCGTGGCATCTTCCCTCGTGTAGGCGACATCGAGTTTATATCGGCCGCTGATGTAGCCGAGGCCCGCATCCGCGAAACGGTCGGTCATAGCTTTGACCCACTTGTGGCCGGTGTGGATGTAGCCCGCTTTGGCGACGACGAAACTGTGATTGTATTTAGAAAGGGACGTGATGCGCGATCGATGGATGCTATCCGACTTCGCGGATACGACACAATGCAAGTTGCAGCACGAGTCGTCGAAGAGGCTACTAGACTGCGCGCTGATACAGTATTCATCGACGAAGGTGGCGTCGGAGGTGGAGTGGTTGACCGTTGCCGTCAGCTACGTCTATATGTTATTGGGATTCAATTCGGTGGAAAAGCCGATCGCTCCGACATCGTGACGCAAGGTGAGCGCTACGCGAATAAGCGTGCTGAGATGTGGGGATCGATGAGGGCGTGGCTGCGCGGCGGAGCAATAGCTAACGACGATGACCTGCAACGCCAGCTTGTAGGTCCAAGCTATGGATTCAATAATCGAGACGAAATCCAGCTTGAACGAAAGGAGGATATGAGGCGGCGCGGCATCGTGTCGCCGGATTGGGCCGATGCGCTGGCTTTAACTTTCGCTTATGAAGTCTCGCCGAATGTCAATGCAGGCAGTGAGGCGCCTGCAAAGCCCATTTACATCACTGAGTATAATCCATTTGACAATGCTGGCTTAGCTGCACGCGTAGCTATTGCGGGCCTCGCGACATTATTCAACGAAGTCCGTGCTTCCAACAAACGTCGAAACAAACAGTTAATGCTTGTCTTTGAGTGGGTTGCAGCATAATGGAAATGCCGGTGGTAACTAATAAGATCGAACTCGGCCACATCATACAAGCTGGCGTCCTTTTCGTTACCGTTATAGGTGGAATCATTGGAGCAGCATACACTATGGAAGCCCGCTTCTCCGCACACTCACAGGACATCATTGTCCTTCAACAGCAGCAAACCAACATTATTAAGTGGATGCAACAAATCCAGGACGAGGAAAAACAGTACATTAAAGATACAGCACAAACGCTTAATAAGGTAGCCGATCAGTTGACCGATATTAGGATTCTTATCGCGACGGTACGTGATAATGGAACGGCACGCAAGTAAGATGGTTATAATGGTTTGTCTGGCATTAGGGGCCTGTGCTGCGTCAGGTGTTGTGACAGCGCCGCCACCACCTCCTCAAGCCGTGCCGTTGCGCAAGCCTCCGCCACCACCTCCTCAATCTGTCCAGCCTCAGACTGACGAAGTTCTTGAGCGCGTTTATGGCGTGCAGCGCGACATCGACTCAGTGATTGAGCGGACCAACGAAGCGAACCGACGGAGAAATCGATGAAAAGCCAAGGAACAGCAGACGCCATTATCACTACTCGAATCCCTGATAATGTCCGTGGCGGTATGTCGCCACTTGGTGGTGGGCAGCCTGATCCGTATGCGCTACATCGCGACGAGGAGGTAGCCAGCGCCCCACTTGAGCGAACTCGCAAAGGTCCAGTTACCAACAATCGCGGCTTTATAACTCCGATCAAGGGCCGATTCCCCACAGCTCAGGGCACGTCGGACGGAGAATGATGATGGCTAAGGGTATTGGCTTCAAAGCAGCAGCCAAAAGCGTGGAGCGTAAGGAGGGCGTCAGCAAAGCGCGCGCTGGCGCCATCATCGCCGCCGGCGCCCGCAACGCTTCGGCTGCAGCCAAGCGCAAAAACCCGAATCTTCGGAGGGTAAAAGGATGAAAGTAGTTCATAGCGCGCTGCCGCGCGGCCCCGTATCTCATTTAGGTGGCGTTCACAATCCAAGCGTGGCGCAGGGACAAGGACCTGCAGCGCACGGTGACATGCCAAACCCTGCGGTAGCGCCCAGCGACATTGCATCGCAACTTGCCGCGATCTCGTCGCAGCCTGCAATGAAGGCATCGTGATGTTTCCCTCATCGTCGAAGATGGCACCTCCGCCGCCGCCAGCGCCACCGCCGAACCCGCCCACCTTTGCGACTGTAGCGAACAGCCCGCGGCAGCAAAGCCCGTTGGGAGGCCTCGGCTCGACCATCTTCACCTCGCCGCAGGGCTTGACTGAACAGTCCACGCCCGGGCGTAAAACGTTGTTAGGATCGTAAAATGAAAGGCTGGAAAACCGTAGCCTTTGGCGCATTCATGGTCGTGGTGCCGCCATTACTGACGTATGTTGGCGGCATTAACTGGACGAGCCTTGGTGTCTCTCCTGGCGTAGCTGCTGCGATTGGATTAATTGTGATTGGGCTTCGCGCAGCCACTACGACGCCGGTCGGAAAGTCCAGCTGATGCCGAACATCGCTTTAATCAACCGAACTCCTCGCATCCGCGATGCGCCATTTGCGCGGTTGTTGCCTGCGCTTCAAGCACAAGTAAACGAGGATGTAGCGCCACACTGGATGACTGAAATGACAATCTTGCATCTTGTTGGTCGCAAGGAGCAGCCAGATCCAACGCATTGGAAGATTTGGCTCCTTGGTACGAGCGACATCGCGGGTGATCTTGGCTGCCACGAAGATGATACCGGCATTCCCGAGGCCAAGATATTCACTGAAGATGATATGCGATATGGTGCGGAGATCAGCGTTACGATCTCACACGAGCTGATCGAGATGCTGGTCAATCCGCGCATAGATCAGCTTGTGAATATTGGCGGCGTTCAATATGTCCGCGAGGCATGCGATGCTGTGGAGGCAGATGGTGACGGCTATCTCAAACTCGATCACCGTATGAGCAATTTTGTATTGCCATCGTATTTTCAGCCAGGCTCTGCTGGGCCATGGGATTTCCGCAGCCTATTATCAGGCTCATGTCCTGCGAAGCGCCCCGGCGGATACGTCTTGTCTTTCCACGACGGTGCATGGCATACCGACGCCCGCCGTTATGCTGATGGCACTATGTCTCATCGGGCATCAAAGCCCTTTGGCCGCACGGCGCGGGTCGCCGCAAGGAGTACTTCGCCATGACCGTTTCCCGACGCGCACTTCTGTCAAGCTTGCCTGTCCTGACCATAGTTGGCGTCCTGCCGGGATGCGCCGGTTTCTCGATCTATCAGACCAGTTCTGATATCAGCATGATCGCCAAGGGCGTCAAGGCCATCCTGCCGCTTATTCAAGCGGTTACTGGCGTTGGGTCGAAAGTCTACAATAAGATCGTGGCGGTCGTAGCCGAGATCGAATCGCTGGCAACCTCGAATACGACAGCAGTTGGAACGACAGTCTGGTCGAATGTTGGGTCCAGCTTAAAAACGATTGTTGGCTTGCTCGTTGGCCTAGCAGTGCCCTCTTGGGTCAACACTGTGCTAAATGCCGCTGTCGCACTCGTTACCAGTTATCTTCCTTCGTTGGCTGCATCGGCAGGAATTGGTATGACGCCGGATCAGGCGCGGTCCGTGTTGCTGGCGGCGGTGAAGTGAAAATATTCTTATTGGAGAAAACCAATGCGTTCGTTGATCTACCTTGGCCTGATTATTCCAATATCTGCCAGCGCAACTGGTGGCGAGGATTATATTTTCACCACTGTACCTGCAATTCCTCTGATTGCGTATGGCGCAGCCAATCACGAGATAGCACGGCTTGGGCCCGGCGGATCAATTACAGGTCCCTTTGTTATTTATGACAATGAGGGAAAGGAGATTTTCAAACTGGAAGCGGGCGTGACATATCCTACTCCCCGTTAACCATTTTTACGAAGGTGCTCTTCGTCATGAAGATCGAGATTGAACCACTCGATGCCAGGGCTCTCCTACCCTTCCTGAGAGAGCCGGCGCTTCAAGGGATTGCTGTGCAGCACTACGCACTTGATGCGCTCTCCCGCCTCCTCGGTGCGTTAGAGGAGGCCTCAATACGGGAGGAGTCAGAATGAGACGGTTCTTAGACACCGCCCTATTTTGCATCCTATTGTATTCTGCATTCTTGTTGCTGGCTGGCTGTCATGCTTGGCCGGATTGCTCGCCTCGCGGTGACTGCACACCCCACGGCTGGCTTGATTAAGGAGTTCATCAAATGCCATTTGATACGACGCTCGACCCGACGACGGATGTGATCCTTGGGGCGATAGACCACCTGCAACGCTACGGCTGGATCAAAGGGTACTCGCGCTTAGGAATTGCCCGTTGCATTAAGGGTGCCCTGCTTGAAAAGACGGGGGCAAACAATCGCTTGTTTGACGCCGCCATAAGGCGCGTCAAGAAGGCGAACGGGATTGAGATCGACCTCGCGTTCTGGAACGATGCACAGGATCGCACGAAGGAACAGGTGATCGACGCTATGCGCAATTCCCTTGTTGCGGGATGGCCATGAGTTGCGCCGGTATGGAAACCCTGCTTATCGTATCTATCATCTGTAACTTCATGGCTCTCTATTTCATTTGCAGGACTAACGTATGAGTTACACCGGCGTCGCCGTGCTATCCTTCATTGCTGGTGGTGTTGTCATTCCTGCTATAGTACTCGTGGCACTTCGGGTAATTGATCGCTTAGCGAAGCCTAACAGATGGCCTTAAATCAATGAAAAAGGTTTACCTTCCGAAGAATGAAGCAGGCGTGACGTATTACATCGATACGGGTTTTGCCTGGACACCGATGTATATGCAGGGACGGTTGATTTGGCTACAGCGATATTGGGTTACATGGCCAGAGCGCAATGGGATTCCTGATATCCTTTATCGAACTATGTTCCCTTACGATCCGCGTATATCGAATAAAGGTGTAAAGTAGTGGCAACGTCGGAAGCCTATCAAGAACTTCGGAAGCGGTGCGAGGGCCGCCTTGCTGGGCTACGCGTGAACCGCTACAGCTTTTGGGCATTCTGGAGCGAGATAGCTTTGTATTGGCTGCCGCGCCGTTATAAGTGGCTCATTACGCCAAATCAGGCCAGTCGCGGCTCCGACATTAACCAGCGTATAATTAACAATACCGGCGTCGTGGCAGCTCGGACATTGGCTGGCGGCCTCCAGGGCGGCCTAACCAACCCGATGACACCTTGGTTCAAATTCAAAATACAGGGTTACGAAGATGAGTCATCTAACGTAGTTCAGTGGCTTGCTGAGTGCGCTAAGCGTATGCAATTAGTATTTCAGGAGTCCAATTTCTATAACGCTATGGCAGTAATGTATTGGGACTTGATCGTATTCGGCACAGCCGTCGTTTTGATTTATGAGGACTATGATAACGTTATTAATTGCTACAATCCCTGCCTCGGCGAGTTCTACACTGACGTATCTCATCGCCTCGAAAACAACGTAGTTTATCGCGAGTTCGTTCGAACTATAGAGCAGATCGTCAGCGAGTTCGGCATTGAAAATTGTCCAGACGATGTAAAGAGAGCCTATGATGAAGGCGGCGTCTCATGGACTCGCGAGCGCGTTCTTATTCATGCTCTTGAACCTAATGTGGCACCGACGCCGCTATCTCGGATATTTAAGTATCGCGAGGTTTATTGGGTAGCCGGTTCGGGTCGCAGCGAGATCCTACGTTGTAAAGGCTACCATGAATTTCCTGGCTTTGTCGTCCGTTGGGATACTGTAGGTAACGATTCTTATGGCCGCAGTTCAGTCATGGACGCCCATGGCGACAACAAGCAGCTTCAACAAGAGGAAAAGCGTAAAGCTCAGGGCATCGACAA
>WNFG01000821.1_pt1 | contig 29963 bp, 29 predicted proteins | sample 5400431 | NCBI WGS metagenome assembly WNFG01 (sample SAMN13153346, study PRJNA577476) | soil metagenome | isolation source: 120 cm saprolite under Douglas fir tree site 2 hole 3 replicate 2 | place: USA:California | collected 2015-04-18 | reverse complement strand
CCGATTTCATCTCGTCGATCATGAGATCGATCACGTGGAGTGGACCTTCCGCGCCGAGCGCGCCGAGACCCCACAGAAAGGCCTTGCCGGCGAACGCAGCATCGGCCCCGAGCGCGACGATGCGCTGGCTTGCCTCCGATACGTGCGCGCCGGAGCCGAAGTTCTGCAGATATGCCGTATAGGCGGCGGCGGTGCCGGCCTTCTCGGCGTCGGCCCAGGCCTTCTCGTCGGCCTCCTTGCGCGACTGCTCATCGGCCGCCTGCTGCTGCGCCGTCTGCTGCGAATCCGAGGGCTGGCTGCAAGCAGACGCGAGGGCAGCCCCGGCAATGACGGCAACGATCGCCAGTTTCGGAAATGCGACGCGTCGCGCGCGCGCGGGCTGTTGACGCCAATCATCAGTCATGGCTGGCCTTTTTCCGGGTTTACACGCGGGCCTCTGTTCTTTCAACGCCCACGTACCTCTCCGCTTCAATATGTCCCGAAACTGCGGCATCGTCAAAAAAGCGCGTTCCCGTAATCTTGTTAGCCGCGGACGCGAGAACAAGCCACCGTGCGGAACACACAGATCAGAAGTGCAGCGCACCTGGATGACGGATCACGGCCGAGCGTGCTTGCTCTGGCCGCGACGCGCCGATCTGGCCGAATGCCGATTTCATCTCGTCGATCATGAGATCGATCACGTGGAGTGGACCTTCCGCGCCGAGCGCGCCGAGACCCCACAGAAAGGCCTTGCCGGCGAACGCAGCATCGGCCCCGAGCGCGACGGCCCGCACCACGTCGAGCCCCGAGCGCACGCCGCTGTCCAGCATCAGGGTCACCCGGCCGCCGACGGCCCGAGCAATGGCCGGAAGCACGTCGATGGGCGCCGGCAGAGCTTCGACCTGGCGTCCGCCGTGGTTCGACACCACGATGCCGTCGACTCCGAGCGACACGCATCTTTCCGCATCGGCCGGGTGAAGGATGCCCTTGACCACCAACGAAGCCTTCCAGCGCTCGCGATAGCGGGCGACCTCATCCCAAGTGAAGGCGCCGCCCATTTCACGCCGCACGAAGGCTGCGACCTCATCCACGTTTGCGGTGTCGGCGGTGTAGGGCTTGAGATTGCCGAAGCGCGGTTGCCCGTGTTTCCACAGCGATCTGAGATAGCCGGGCGAGGTCAGAATGCCGGCGAGCATGCGCAGATCCGGCCGGAACGGCGATGTGATGCCGGCCGCAACCTCGCGCGGGCGCGTGGTGCGCACGGGCACATCGGCGGTGAGAACCAGGACGCGCACACCAGCGGCCTCGGCGCGGCGGACAAGATCGAAGCCGATGGCGTGCTCGTTGTGGGAGCAGCGATAGAGTTGGAACCAGAGCACGTCGGGCGCGATCTCGGCTGCGCGCTCGACCGTCATGCCGCCGACCAGCCCGAGCGTATAGGGCACACGCGCGCGCTGCGCCGCGGCGGCGAGATATTGGTCGGCGCCCGGCCAGACGATGGAAGGCCCCCCCATGGGAGCGACGCCGACCGGCGCGGAGTAGTGCCTGCCGAACAGGTCGATACCGACAGGCGGCAAGGCCGTGGTGACGCCGTAGCGCGGCACGAGTTCGACCGCATCGAGCGCGCTCCAGTTGCGGGCGATACCACCGTCGGCTCCGGCGCCTCCGTCCATGTATTCAAAGGCGAAACTGGGCACGTTTCGGCGGGCATGGCGGCGCAGATAAGCGACAGTTGGAAAGCGGCGATGCAGCTTGACGAAGCGCGGATTGTCGGCGGGCGTGTAATCGTTCGCAGCCGGCCGAACCAGAGCAGTCGTGTCGTGCATGAGGTGCCTTTGCCCTTTCCCTCGTCATTATAGCAACGAACGAGGCGCGCGACCTCTGCCTCGTCCACCGAGCGCTCTGCGGTCAAGGCCGAAGGGACGATCGCGGCCAGCCCTGGACGCTCAGAAATGGCTGAACGAGGCTTGCCGAAATGCGAGCGGCTGACCGTCGGGATCGAGAAAGCGCGCCGTCCCCTGCCCCGCCGTGACCGCGCCGATCTCGGTGACCGCGACGCCGGCTGCCGAAGCTTGCCGGCGCAATGTCTCGACCTTGCCAGCCGGCACGCATGCCACGACTTCATAGTCGTCACCGCCGGTGAGGATTGTTTCGATCAGCGCGGGCTCCTCGGCGAGCGCGGCGAGCGCGCCGTCGGAGAGCGGAACGCGCGCTACCGCGATTTCGGCGGCGACACTGGAGGCGCGGCAGAGCTTGCCGAAATCGCCCGCGAGGCCGTCGGAGACGTCCATGGCCGCCGAAGCGTGCGCGCGGAGAATTTCGGCAATAGCGGTGCGCGGCTCCGGCACGAGATAGCGGGCTTCGAGATGGTTGCGCTGCTCGGGAGTAAGTCCCCAGCGCTGGGCAGCGGAGGTATCGCGGCGCAACCGCAAGCCGAGCGCGGCATCGCCGATCGTGCCGGTGACCACCACGCGGTCGCCCGCTTGGGCGCCGGCGCGACGCACCATCCGGCCCTGCGGCACCGCGCCGATAACTGCGATTGAAATCGTAATCGGGCCGCCGGTGCGGTCGGTGTCGCCGCCCAACAGGGGGCAGCCGAAAGCTTGCGCATCCGCGCCGAGCCCGCGCGCGAACGGCGCAAGCCAGGCGTCGCCGACCTCCTCGGGCAGCGCCAAGGTGAGCAGAAACCCGAGCGGCGTTGCACCCTTCGCCGCGAGGTCGGAAAGATTCACCCGCAGCGCCTTTTTCGCGACCATGTCGGGCGGATCATCGGGAAAGAAATGCACGCCACCGACGATCCCATCGGTCTTGAGCACGAGATCGCAACCCGCGGGCGGCGTGATCGCCGCGGCGTCGTCGGTAAGCCCCAAGGCGCCGGGATGTTTGGCGAGCGGCGCAAAATAGCGCGCGATCAGCCGCTCTTCGCCGGATTGCGCCGCGCTATCTGTGCTCATCGCGATCGGCCGCCCAAATCATCGATCAAGTGACGGGTCTGACCTGCCATGATAGCCTTGGCCAAATCCAAAACTAAGGGAGATTTGCCGGGCCGCATGATGGAAGCATTCGATCTCTATTCGCCGGAAATCGATGCCGATCCCTTTCCGTACTACGAAATCCTGCGCGAGCAATATCCCTGCTGTTGGAGCGAGAGCGGCAAGCTCTGGATCCTCTCCCGCTACGACGACATCGTGCAGGCGACGCGGGATTGGGAAACGTTCTCCTCCTCGCAAGGCAACATGATCGATGAGCTTCCCGGCCGCGCGGGCGCAACCTTGGGAACAACCGACCCACCCCGTCACGATCGGCTACGGGCGCTGAGCCAAGCCGCGTTCGCGCGCAAGAACATCGAGCAGTTCATTGCACCCACCCTCGATATCGCAGACCGCGCGCTCGAGCGCATATGCGAAAGACGAGCGTTCGAGTTCATCAACGATTTCTCCAGCCAAATCACGGTCGGCGTGCTCTTTCGCACCATGGGCCTGCCGGAGCGCGATCATGCCGAGATCAGGCGCAAGGTCATTCTCGCGGTCTCCACCGACAAGTCCGTGAAAGGCCGCAACCCACAGCACATCGCCGCCTTCAAGGAACTCAGCGACTTCCTCACCGCCGAGGTGGCTGTGCGGCGCGCGACCCCGACCGACGACCTCATCACCCATCTCGCCGAAGCCGAAATCGACGGCGACCGATTAAGCGAACGCGAGGTCGTGCTCACGACCGCGACCTTCGTCATGGCGGGAGTGGAATCGCTCTCCAGCTTCATGAGCATGTTCGCGCTCAATCTGCACGATCATCCCGATGCACGCCGCCGCATCGTCGCGAACCCCGAGCTGATCGAACCGGCGATCGAGGAGTCGCTGCGCTTCAACACCTCGGCGCAGCGTTTCAAGCGCACGGTCATGCGCGAGACCGAGCTGCACGGCCAAAGAATGCGCGTCGGCGACAAAGTGGCGCTTGCATTCGGCTCCGGCAACCGCGATTGGCGGAAATTTCCCAACCCGGACGTCTACGACATCGCCCGCCGGCCGCAGGGCCATCTCGGCTTTGGCGCCGGCAAGCATTTCTGCCTCGGCAGCCAGATGGCGCGGCTCGTCACCGCGATCGCCATGAAGCGTTTTCTCGAACGCGTAATGCACTGATTTGAACAAAACCCGTCAGCGCGTGAGCGGCGCGAACTCGCCGGCACGAAACTGCCGTGCGATTTGGTCGAGCACGGCGTTGACCATGCCGGTCTCGTCCCGGTCGACGAAAGCGTTGGCGACGTCGACATATTCGGAGACGACGACACGCGCCGGCACGTCGCTGCGATGACCGAGCTCATAGGCGCCCGCGCGCAGCACCGCGCGCAAGATCGCTTCGATGCGTTTGAGCGGCCAGCCCTGCGCCAGCGCCTTGTCGACCAGCGGATCGAGGCTGCGCTGCTCGCGCACCACGCCCGAGACCACGTCGCGGAAGAAGGCCGCCTCGGCCGGCAGATATTGGGCCCCTTCGACCTCACGCCCGATCCAATGGCTCTCGAACTCGGCAAGAATGTCGTTCAACCCCGTGCCGGCGATGTCCATCTGGTAGAGCGCCTGCACCGCCGCGAGCCGGGCGGCGCCGCGGCGGTTGGCTTTGCGTTCGTCCTTCGCGCCGTCGCGAACCATCGCTCAACCCGCAGCCAGGCGGCGCTTGAGCCGCACGAGCGAAAGTGCCGCGCGCGCGGCATCGCCGCCCTTGTCGGCCTCGTTCGGGCGTGCGCGCGTCCACGCCTGGGCGTCGGTGTCGACGGTCAGAATGCCGTTGCCGATCGGCAGGCGGCGCGCGAGCGAAAGCTCGAGCAGGGCTCGTGCCGATTCCTGCGACACGATCTCGAAATGCAGCGTCTCGCCGCGAATGACGCAGCCGAGCGCGACCGCGCCCTCGTAAGGCCGGCCCGAACGCTCGGCGGCGTCGAGCGCAATCGCGATGGCAGGCGCCACTTCGAGCGAGCCCGGAACGCTGATGCGCTCGAAGGTCGCGCCCGCTTCTTGCAGCGCGCGCGTGGCGCCCGCGAGCAAGGCGTCGGCGATGTCCTCGTAGAAGCGCGCCTCGACGAGGAGGATGCGCGCGCCCTTGAGATCGCTCGAGTCGCGATCAGGCGCGTCGGTGGCGGCGGAGCGGCGCGGCTCGGCCATATCCCAATCTCCGGTGGCGGGGTGGTCGTAGCAAGCGGATCGGGTCGGAAGCAAGGGAGCGGCGCCGGCCCGCCTACGAGCGCTCCATCAGCCGCGCCACGTAGCGGGCCATCAGGTCGATCTCGAGATTGACCGCGTCGCCGGCAGCGAGCCGGCCGAGCGTCGTGACCTTGAGCGTATGCGGAATGATCAGCACCGTGAAGGTGTCGCCCGCAACCTCGTTGACGGTCAGCGATATCCCGTCGAGCGCGACCGACCCCTTCGTTGCAATGAAACGGGAAAGCTGCGGCGGCGAGCGAAACGTGAACTGCGCCATGTCGGTCAAATCCTCGCGCGTAATCACCTTAGCGAGGCCGTCGGCATGACCGGCGACGACGTGCCCGCCGAGCTCATCGCCGAGCTTGAGCGGGCGCTCGAGATTGATGCGCGTGCCCTTCTGCCAGCGGCCGGCCGTGGTCACCCGCAGCGTCTCGGCGGCGGCTTCCACGGCGAACCAGGCGCGGGCGCCCTCCTTGCCATGCGCGACCACGGTCAGGCACACGCCGCTGCAGGCGATCGAGGCGCCGACGGCGATGGTGTCGGCATCATAGCCGCAGGCGATCTTGAGACGGACGAGCCCCTGCGCGCGCGGCTCGACCGCAACCACCTCGCCAATGTCGGTCACGATGCCGGTAAACATCTCACGCCCGCTCGAATCTCTCGACCGTGTCCGCCCCGACGGTTTCGCGGTCGATGGCGTTGAGCCGCGGCGACTGAGTTAATGCGGAAAGCGGCAGTCCGTCGAGGGCATCGATTCCGTCCGGCCCGATGATCGCCGGCGAGCGAAACAGCGTCGCCTCGTCGATCAGGTCGGCGCGCAGGAAGGCGGCGGCGAGAATGGGTCCGCTTTCGACCATCAGCCGGGTGATGCCGCGTTGGGCCAAGAGCTTGAGCACGGCAGCAAGGTCGAGCCTGCCGTCGGCTCCCGGCACGCGGGTGATATCGACGCCTTGTGCGGCCAGCGCCTGTTCGCGCGCGCGCGGCGCATCATCGCTGGTCATGACCCAGAGCGGCACCTGCCGCGCGGTCGCAAGGAGCTTGCTCGCGGGCGGCAGCCGTAGCGTCGCGTCGAGAACGACACGCACCGGCGAGCGCATGCCGGGCAGGCGGGAAGTCAACAATGGATCATCCGCAACTACGGTGCCGATGCCGGTGAGTACGGCATCGCTCTGCGCGCGCAACAGATGCGCACGCGCGCGCCCTGCCTCGCCGGTAATCGCGGCGGGCCGGCGGCCGGACTGGGCGGCCTTGCCGTCGGCCGACACCGCGAGTTTCAGGATCACGTGCGGGCGGCCGTCCTGGACCCGCCGGATGTGGCCGGCGTGCGCCTGCCGCGCCTCCTCGGCGCCAACGCCGACCTCGACCACGACGCCGGCTTCGGCCAAACGCCAATGCCCGGCGCCGGCGACCTCGGGATTGGGATCGACCAGCGCCGAGACGACGCGCGCGATGCCGGCGGCGACGATGGCGTCGGCACAGGGCGGCGTCTTGCCCTGATGGGAGCATGGCTCGAGCGAGACATAGAGCGTCGCCCCGCGTGCGGCGGCACCGGCGCGGCGGAGAGCTTCGGTCTCGGCGTGGGGCCGGCCACCGGGCTGGGTCCAGCCACGGCCGATAATCACACCGTCCCTGGCGACCACTGCGCCGACGGCGGGATTGGGCCAGGTGCGCCCGAGCCCGCGCCGACCCAGCGCGAGCGCGAGCGCCATGAAGCGGGCGTCTTGCGCGCTAGTCATGGCCGGCGTCATTCAATGCGTTCAACTCCAACTTCTTTCCGGGCGTCCGATTTACGTTATACCAAGGCGCGCAACCCCACGGAGCTTCAATGCTGATCAGCGGAAAAGAAAAGCTCGAGCGCATGCGCGACGGCCGCGTCATCTATATCGGCGCCGAGCGGGTGGACGACGTGACCCGCCACCCCGCGTTCAGGAATGCCGCACGGACCATTGCCGACCTCTACGACTTCAAAGCCGATCCGGATCGGCGCGACCTATTCTCGTTCGAGGAGAGCGGCGAGCGCTACGGCCTGCCGTGGTTGCGCTGTCGCACCCATGAGGACCTTGTTCGCCGCATGCGCGCCATGAAGGCGACCGCGGATGCAACTTATGGCCTGATCGGGCGCTCGCCCGATCACGTTGCTGGCCTGATCACCGGACTCGCGATGAAGCCCGCGCTGCTCGATGAGCTCACCCCCGGGTTCGGCGGCAATCTCATCCGCTATTACGAGCATGCGCGCAAGAACGATCTCTACGTTTCGTTCGCGGTGACGCCGCCCTCCGGTATCCGCAGCCGGGAAATCTTCGCCGGGGAGGCGCGCGACGACCCGACCCTTCAGGTCATCGCCGAAGGCGACGACGGCGTCATCATCTCCGGCATGAAGATGCTCGCGACCGGCGCGGCCTTCGCCGACGAGGTGTGGATCGGCAACCTCACGCCTATCGACGACAAGCGGGCGGGCGAAAGCATCACCTGCGCGCTGCCCGTCAACACGCCCGGCGTCTCGTTCTGGGCGCGCGAGCCCTATGAGCGCCATGCCCGCCACGAAGCCGATTATCCGCTCAGCTTCCGCTTCGACGAAACCGACACGGTGTTGGTGTGCGACCTCGTCAAGGTCCCCTGGGAGCGCGTCTTCCTACACAACAACGGGGCAATGTCGCGCCGCATCTATATCGAGACGCCGGCGAACTGCTACCAGAACCATCAGTCCAACGTGCGCTTCTGGACCAAGATGGGATTGATCGTCGGGCTCGCGAGCCGCATGTGCCAGGCGAACGGCGTCGACAGGATTCCGGCGGTGCGCGAAACGCTGGGACGGCTTGCCGCCCTCGAGGCGACGGTCGGCGGGCTCGTGAACGGGCAGATCGAGGCCTACGAGCCATGGCCCGACGGCTACGCCACGCCCAACCGGCGGATCATGTATGCCACGCTCAACTGGTGCCAGGAGCACCATACCGAGATCATCGATGCACTGCGCACGCTCGCGGGCGCGGCGCCGCTGCAGATGCCGGCGAGCATCGACCTCGTTGCCGACCCCGAGCTCAAGGACCGCTTCGAGCGTTGGTGGCGCACGTCCTCGATGCCGGCGCTCGATCGGCTCAAACTTTACAAGTTGGTCTGGGACCTGATCGGCTCGGAATTCGCCGGGCGGCACATGCTCTACGAGCGCTTCTATGCCGGCAATTCGATCATCGTGCGCAACCAGAGCGACCGCGAGGCGCCGTGGGAGACATTCCATGCCACGGTGGACGGGCTGCTGGAACGCGTGCAGACGCCCAATTCGTCGCAATAATTCATCCGATGGACCGTGCGGTTGAACGCACGCCCGCCGTACCCAGCGGCGCTGCTGTCACTTCCTCACCGCCGCGCCCGGCTTGCCCTCCTCCGACAATTCGTCGAGCACGGTCTCGAAGTCCTTGGCCTCGCGGAAATTGCGGTAGACCGAGGCGAAGCGCACATAGGCGACGTCGTCGAGCGCGCGCAGCGCCTCCATCACCATCTCGCCCACCGCCTCGGAGGAGACTTCGCTCTCGCCCTGGCTCTCGAGCTCGCGCACGATCTTGGAGACAGCCTGATCGATGCGCTCCGGCTCGACCGGACGCTTGCGCAGCGCGATTTGGACCGAGCGCAGCAACTTGTCTCGGTCGAACGGCACGCGGCGCCCGTTGCGCTTGATGACCACAAGCTCGCGCAGCTGCACGCGCTCGAATGTGGTAAAGCGGAAATTGCAGCTGAGACACACGCGGCGACGGCGGATGACGGAGGAATCCTCGGTCGGCCGCGAGTCCTTGACTTGCGTATCGAGGCTGCCGCAATTCGGACAACGCATGGGCGGCCCCTACTCTCTCGCAGTCATTCCTGGGCGCGGCTGAAAGCCGCGAGCCTCAAATCCATCCCCACCGCTGATGCGATACGCGACAGGCCTGTGGCTGTGGATTGCGGTTCGCGCGCCGATGCGTGCAGTCCGACTGATGAAGGAGCGATTGGTCCCATGGGACCTCAGCCTTGATAAATGGGAAATCGACTCACGAGCTTCCTGACCTTCTCGCGCACGGCGGCTTCGGTGAGCAAGTCCTCGTCGACGCCCTTCTGCGAGAGGACGTCGAGCAGCTCGACGATCAGCTCGCCGACTTCCTGGAACTCGGCAATACCGAAGCCGCGAGTGGTGCCGGCGGGCGTGCCGAGGCGTATCCCGGAGGTCACCGCCGGCTTTTCTGGGTCGAACGGGACGCCGTTCTTGTTGCAGGTGATGCGCGCGCGGCCGAGCGCCAGTTCCGCGACCTTGCCGGTCAAGCGCTTGGGCCGCAGGTCGACCAGCATGAGGTGGGTATCGGTGCCGCCGGAGACGATGTCGAGGCCCTTCGATTTGAGGGTTTCAGCCAGCGCCTTGGCATTCGCGACCACGTTGCGGGCGTAAAGCTTGAAGGCGGGGCGCAGCGCCTCGCCGAATGCCACGGCCTTGGCGGCGATCACATGCATCAGCGGCCCACCCTGCAGGCCGGGGAAGACCGCGGCGTTGAGCTTCTTTGCCAACTCCTCGTCGTTGGTGAGAGTGAAGCCCGAGCGCGGCCCGCGCAGCGTCTTGTGCGCGGTCGAGGTGACGACGTGGGCGTACGGAAACGGACTGGGATGTGCTCCGCCGGCGACGAGGCCGGCAAAATGCGCCATGTCGACGAGGAGTTTAGCGCCAACCTCGTCGGCAATTTCGCGGAAGCGGCGGAAATCGATGAACCGGGGATAGGCCGATCCGCCGGCGATGATGACCTTTGGTCGGTGCTCGCGCGCGAGCTTTGCCATCTCGTCGAAGTCGATCCGGTGGTCATCGCGCCGCACGCTGTAAGCTACGGGCTTGAACCAGCGCCCTGACATGTTCACGGGCGAGCCATGCGTCAGGTGGCCGCCGGCGGCAAGGTTGAGCCCCATGAACGTGTCGCCCGGCGCCATCAGCGCCATGAAGGCGGCGGCATTGGCAGAAGCGCCCGAGTGCGGCTGAACGTTTGCGAATTTACATCCGAAAAGTCTCGTAACCCGTTCAATGGCCAGGTTTTCCGCGACGTCGACATATTGACAGCCGCCGTAATAGCGCCGCCCCGGCAGTCCTTCCGCGTATTTGTTGGTAAGGACCGACCCTTGCGCTTCGAGGACGGCCTTGCTGACGATGTTTTCCGAGGCAATGAGCTCGATCTCGTCGCGCTGGCGCGAGAGCTCGCGCTTGATCACGTCGGCCACTTCGGGATCGGCCTCTGCGAGCGAGGCCGTGAACAAATTCGCGACATCGGCGTGGGCTCGAGACGGATCGGTCATGGGATGTCGCGCTGCTGTTGTGGACTGGCCCTCCGCGCCCGGAGGTTCGCGGGGCCGATAGCATACCCGGTCTGGAGCGCCAAGCTATGGGTACCGCCGCGAGCTACTTGCCCACATCTAGGGGGCGCCCGGTGAGGATACGATAATGGGGCCCTTCTTGACCTGCCGCCGGATGTTGGGCTGCAGGCCTGCCGGGGCTCGCGCTATCGGCAGCGGCAGGGCGGCAAAAAGATATGCCCCGGCAATGCCGGGGCAAGGGGCCGACACCGAAACGGCGATCACAACCGATAGAGGATCTGATCGGTCCAGAACCGCTCCAGGCGCTGCAGCGACTTGTTGAGCGTCGCGAATTCCTCGCAAGCGATGCCGCCGACCTGGGCCACGGAGGCCACGTGCTTCTGGTAAAGCGTATCGACGATGTCACGCACCTCGCGCCCTTTGTCGGTGAGCTTGATGCGCACTGAACGGCGGTCGATGCGCGAGCGTTGATGATCGAGGTATCCCATCTCCACCAGCTTCTTGAGGTTGTAGGACACGTTGGAGCCGAGATAATAGCCCCGCGTGCGCAGCTCGCCGGCGGTGAGATCCTTCTCGCCGATGTTGTACAAGAGCAGCGCCTGCACCGAATTGATATCGGCGCGGCTCTTGCGATCGAACTCGTCTTTGATGACGTCGAGAAGGCGACGATGCAGCCGCTCGACGAGCGTCAAGGTTTCGAGATAGTGCGGACGGACGTGGTCGAGGCTTCCTTCGCGATCGACCGGCTGCATCGCTTTGGCAACGGCTTTCAACATGACACCTTCCCCGTGACTTGTCGTTGTTGTGACGGCGAGGCACTTGTTCCCTCGCTCGATGCGCAACCTACATCGCAGGGTCTAAAATCGCTTTAATCAACACGCTAAAGATAAGGTTTACCTGCAACGGTGAATGTTCGATTGACGCCACAGCTGCGACCTTCGCCGTAACATTCGATTCACTCTGAGAGCGGCGCATTGAAGCGCTTTTCGAGCCGCGCGGCGTCACTCGGCCCATTCGCCTGCTGCAAAGATTCATTCAATGATAACGCACTTCAAGAAGGGCTCCCCTCACCCTTTGTTTACGCTGAAATATCGAAATGCCTCTCTGCTCGCGCAAACGCGCATGCACGGCGAGAGCGTTCTCACTCTACCCTTCACGCTCCGCGCAAGTAACGAATGATCCCGGAAAAATCGACGCTGCCGTCGCCGTTTTCCACGAAGCGCTCGTAGACCGCGGCAGCGCCGGCGCCGAGCGGAGTGGTGGCGTGCGTCGCGCGCGCGGCGGCTTGCGCCAGCTTCAAATCCTTGAGCATCATGGCCGCCGTGAAGCCCGCCTTGTAGTCGCGGTTCGCGGGCGAGGTCGGCACCAGGCCCGGCACCGGGCAGTAGCTCGTCATCGACCAACATTGCCCGGACGATTTCGAGGAAATGTCGAACAGCTTCTGCGCCTCGAGACCGAGCTTTTCCGCCAGCAGGAATGCCTCCGATACCACGATCATCGACGCGCCGAGGATCATGTTGTTGCAAATCTTCGCCGCTTGACCGTTGCCGGATCCGCCGGCATGGACGATGGTTTTGCCCATCTTTTCCAGCAACGGCCGCGCGCGCTCGAAGGCGTCATCGTCGCCGCCAACCATGAACGTGAGCGTCGCCGCCTCCGCGCCGGCAACGCCGCCCGAGACCGGGGCATCCACCATGGCGAACCCTCGGCTTCGCGCGGCCTGCGCAACATCGCGCGCCGTCTTCACGTCGATGGTCGAGGAATCGATCAGCAGCGTCCCGAGGGCGCCCGCCGCCAGTACGCCGTCGTCCCCGAGATAGATCTCGCGCACCTGCTCGCCTGCGGGCAGCATGGTGATCACGACCTCGACGTCTTTGCACGCATCGGCGAGCGAATTCGCCCGGTTGCCCCCGCTTGCCGCCAGCTTTTCGGTCGCCTGCGCGTTGAGGTCGAAGCCCGCGACCGCGAAATGGGCCTTGAGCAGATTTTGGGCCATCGGCAGCCCCATATTGCCGAGCCCGATGAAGCCGACCTTTGCCATGGCGTCCTCCACCCCGGTTGTCGTGTCATCCCGGCTGCTGGCGCGCGGCCATCAGCGAGAGCCCCAGGTACATTCCGAGCAGCAGCACGTCCATCACGACGACCCACATGTTTCCGCCGTAGATTTGCGGAAACAAAAGCTCCACCGCAGCCATCGAGATCACGGAGGTGAGCCACACCACCGCGCCCCACGGCGCGGCCAGCCACAGTCCCACTCCCGCCACCAGATCGATGATCGCGAAGAACACCGTCGCCACTTGATATGGCGTCGAATAGGAATCGAACCCGGAGGAAAACGGCGCCCCGATTCCACAAATGACCGCCCAATGATAGAGGCCCTTGCAAAGCGAAATGACGGCCATCACCCGCAGGAACACCACCAGCCGGTAGGACCATTGCTTGCCGTCGGCTTCGCCGTCCGCGGCGTGAACCGGCTCGAGGATCTGGGGCCCTTCGGCGTCGGTCATGGCAGCTCGAGTTCGCTTGCGAGCGGCGCGAAATGCCGTTCCACCTCGGCCGCGCTCACCGCTGCGAGCGTGGACGGCTGCCAGCGCGGCGCCTGGTCCTTGTCGATGATCACGGCTCTGATCCCTTCGTAGAAGTCGTGTCCGCGCACTACGCGCGAGACTATGCGGAATTCGGTGCGCATGCACTCGGCGAAATCGAGCGCCGAACCGCGCCGCATTTGCGCGAGTGCGATCTTGAGACTCGTCGGCGATTTTGTGCGGATCAAGGCAACCGCGGCGGATGCAAACGCCGCATCGGCTCCGCCCGCAGCGCCCGCAGCGCCCGCGGCGTCGAGCGCGGCGAGGATATCCTCGACCTGCTCGCCCGTAAACAGCGTCTCGATTGCCGTGCGGTGGGACACCACGGGCCCATGGGCGGCCGACCGCGCGCACGCGGCAAGCGATGCATCGAGCGGGACCGCACGACACAATGTCTCGATCAGGTCCGGAAACTGCGCCGAGGGGACCCGATGGGTGGCGACGCCCGCAGCTACGGCATCCGCGGCATCGAGCCGCTCGCCGGTGAGCGCGCAATAGATGCCGAAGGCTGCCGGCAGGCGCGGCAAGAAGAAGGTCGCCCCGACGTCGGGAAAGAAGCCGATGCTGACCTCGGGCATGGCGAACATGAACTTGTCGCCGGCGACGCGATGAGAGCCGTGGACCGAAATGCCGACACCGCCGCCCATGACAATGCCGTCGATGAGCGACACATAGGGCTTGCGATAGCCTTTGATGCGGGCGTTGAGCGCGTATTCCTCGCGAAAATAGCCGAGCGCTTCCTCGTAGCGTCCGGCGCGCCCGAGATCGTGGAGTGCGCGCAGATCCCCGCCCGCGGAGAAGGCGCGAGTATCGTTCGAGGTGACGAGCACGCGCGCGATGTCGGGATCGGTCTCCCATTCCGCGAGCTGCCGCGTCAGCGCGCGCACCATCGCGAGCGACACCGCGTTGAGCGCCTGCGGCCGATTGAGCGTGACGAGACCCGCTACGCCGCGCCGCTCGAACAGGATATCGCCCGACGTCACGCGCTTGCCGCCCACAGATAGACCAGCGTGGCCAAAACCCCGAGCGCGCTGCGGCCGGCGTGGAGCCTGCCCCAGGCCTCGATCAGACCGCGGGTCTCGGCGTTGGCGGCGTCGAGCGGCGTCGCCGCGATGCGCTTGTTGACCGGCAGGATCGCCAGCAACGTATAGGGCCAATTGGCGAAGATCAGCGCTGCACCGACAAGCGAGCGCCAGTCGCGCGTGAGCCAAAACGCCAACAGCCCGAACAGCGCCGACGCCAGCGCAAGGCTGGCCTGCATGGCGAAACCGCGTGCGTAGCTTGGTTGCCACTGGGCGAGCAGCGCTTTGTTGTCGAGAGTGAGCCGCGCCGGCTGTTCCGCAACGTTGACGTAGATCGCAGCGCCGGTGAACGCCGCGGCGGTCGCGAGCGCCAGTTCCTCCGCCATGAAGCTTTCGAGCGCCATGCAAATGCTAGGGGCGCGATGGCCACACGCCGGCGGTCTCCAATTCCTGCATCGCTCGATCGGTGAACTCGGCGCGCGGTGCGTCGCCGCCAATCACGAACATCAGGATCGAATCCTGGTTGGGGTCGCCCTCGGTGATGTTCTCGAAGCGGCGGATCATGCCCGGCGGGAACGAAACGACGTCGAGCGGATCGAGATCGACGTGTTCGACCTCGCCGTTCTCGTTTTCCCAGCTCGCACGCCATCTGCCCGTCATCGGGATGAAGGTCTCGTTGGTATCGTGATTGTGCATCATCGGGCCGCAACCAGGTTTGGCCCGGCAATAGCCGAGATTAAATCCCTCGCTGATCTTGATGGCCGCGAGCCGTGCCGCGTCGTCGCCGACCGGCGACGTCACCGCGCCGCCTTCGTCTTTGGGCGGCTGGAATCCGATGACGTTGTAGAGCGTGCGCTCGCAACCCGGCATCTTGCTGTCGGGCAGTCCGCCGTCAAACCCGTTGAGGTCTTTGAAACGGGCGACGCGCTTTATCATCTCGGCCCGGGACAATGCAATCCTCGGCAGCGTTTCCATGAGATTCCTCCATGCGTTAGCACGATTGCTTCAACCGTCGCTTGCGGCCGTCAATTGCCCAACAGGTCCCGGCTGACGATGAGCCGCATCACCTCGTTGGTGCCTTCGAGAATCTGGTGGACGCGCAGATCGCGCAAGACCCGCTCGATCGGATGGTCGCGCAGATAGCCGTAGCCGCCGTGGAGTTGCAGGCAGCCGTTGACCACGTCGAAGCTGGTATCGGTGGCCAGCCGCTTGGCCATGGCCGCGAGCCGCGTGGCCGCGCCGTCGCGCCGATCGAGCGCCGCGGCCGCTCGGTAGAGCATCAGGCGCGACGCCTCGAGCTCGGTTGCATAGTCTGCGACGCGGAAGCCGAGCGCCTGGAAATCCGCGAGGCGGGTGCCGAACTGCTTGCGCTCCTTCATATAGGCGATAGTGCGCTCGAGGCAGAACTCCGCACCGCCGAGCGAGCAGGCCGCGATATTGAGGCGCCCGCCATCGAGCCCGCTCATGGCGATCTTGAAGCCCTCTCCTTCGGTGCCGACGCGGTTCGCAACCGAGACGCGGCACGCTTGGAAGATCACCATGGCGGTCGGCTGCGAATGCCAGCCGAGTTTTTTCTCCTGCGCGCCGAAGGTGAGCCCGGGGGTGCCGTTCTCGACCAAGAAGCAAGAGATGCCGTGCGGACCCCCTTCTCCCGTGCGCGCCATCACGAGGTAGACGTCGGAGCGGCCACCGCCCGAAATGAACGCCTTGGTGCCATCGAGCACGTAATGATCGTGCCGGCGCTGCGCGCGGGTTTTCAGGCTCGCGGCATCCGAGCCGGAGTCCGGCTCGGTCAGGCAATAGCTGCCGAACTTGGCCATGCTGCAGAGATCGGGAAGAAAGCGTTGCCGCAACTCGCTCGAACCGTAAGCATCGATCATCCACGCGACCATGTTGTGGATCGAGAGATAGGCGGCAGTCGAGGGACAGCCCTGGGCCAGCTCCTCGAAGATCAGGACGGCATCGAAGCGCGAGAGCGCGGAGCCGCCGACGTCGGCAGCCACATAGATCCCGCCGAGGCCCAACGCCGCGGCCTCCCGCAGCGTCTCGACTGGGAAAATCTCGTCTTCGTCCCACTGCCGGGCAAACGGCATCATCGCCGCGCGCGCGAAGGCGCGGGCAGTCTCTTTGATCGCTCGTTGTTCCTCGGTGAGATCGAAGTCCATGACGGCGACCGATAGCGGCAGCCCGTTCGACCGTCAATCGATCACCGGGCCATCGAGGACAGCGCGACGCAAGAGACTCCGAGCACGGTCAGGAATTATACTGGCAAGGTCACACCGCGATCGGGGGTCGAGATCACCACAGCATCAGCAAGACTTCCCGCAGTTGCGCCCGCATGGACGCGATGGGGCCAACTCGTCCTCGGCATCATCTGCATGGTGATGATCGCCAACCTGCAATACGGCTGGACGCTGTTCATCGATCCGATCGAGCAGAAATACCATTGGGGCCGGGCGGCCATTCAGGTCGCCTTCACGATCTTCATCGTGACTGAAACGTGGCTGCAGCCGCTTGGAGGGTACTTGATCGATCGTTTCGGCCCGCGGGTCATGGTGTGCATCGGCGGCGCGCTGGTCGCGATCGCCTGGGCCATCAATTCCGTGGCCGACTCGCTCGCTCTATTCTACCTCGCCGCGATCATCACCGGGCTCGGCGCCAGTCCGATCTTCGGCGCCACCGTTGGCAACGCGCTGAAATGGTTTCCCGACCGGCGCGGTCTTGCCGCCGGCCTCACGTCCGCCGGCTTCGGCGCGGGCGCAGCGCTCACCGTTGTGCCTCTCGCCACCATGATCCAATCCCGCGGTTATGAGGTCGCCTATCTGTGGTTCGGGCTCGGCCAGGGCGTCGTGGTCATGGCGGTCGCACTGCTGTTGCGTGCCCCCAAGCCGGCCGAGATCGTGGCGCGGGGACCGGCCCTCGTGCAGCAGGGCACGCGCAACTACCCGCCCGCGGCCCTGCTGAAGTCGCCGCCGTTCTGGCTGATGTACGCGATGTTCGTCATGGTCGGAAGCAGCGGTCTGATGGCGACGGCGCAACTCGCTCCCGTGGCCAAGGACTTCGCGATCGACAGCGTGCCTGTATCGATGCTCGGGCTCACCATGCCGGCACTGAGCTTTGCGTTGTCCATCGGGCTCGTGCTCAACGGCTTGTCGCGGCCGCTTTTCGGCTGGCTGTCCGATCGGATCGGACGTGAGAACGCGATGTTCATCGCTTTCTCGTTGGAAGGCATCAGCATCTATGCGCTGCTTTTATTCGCCAGCAGCCCGACCGCGTTCGTGTTGCTGTCAGGAGTGGTCTACCTTGCCTGGGGCCAGATCTTCGCGCTGTTCCCTGCAACCTGCACCGACATCTATGGCAGGAAGTTCGCGACCGCCAATTACGGGATGCTCTATACGGCCAAGGGAACGGCCGCTCTTTTGGTCCCGTTGGCCAACGTGCTGACCGCGGCGACCGGAAGCTGGACGGCCGTATTCGTGGTGGCATCGGCGCTCAATCTGATTGCGGCCACACTGGCCTTGGTTGCGCTAAAGCCGGCGCGGCGGCGTGCGATGGCGAAAGAACGTCTCATGCCGCCAGAGCCGGACACCCTGAGCAAGTTCGAGCGCGTCTAACGATTGACCATGTCCGCCACCGCGGTCGCGATCGCCTTTGGCGTTTGATAGACCTCTTGCATGATCTTCTGCACCGCGTCGCCGGAAACCGGATTGATCTCGAGCTTCATTTTTTCGGCTTCAGCGAGGAACCCCGGGTCCTTCATGGTATCCATGAACGCCTTGCGCAGAGCGGCCGTTCGGTCCGCAGCAATGCCGGGGGGCGCGAGAAAGGGGCGTCCCATCGGCTGACGGGCGAACACCAGCTTGAAGATCTGCCGCTCCTCGCCGGTCTTGGCAAAATCCATGATCAGCGGAACGTTGGGAAGATCGCCATGCTTGTTCAACGACAGCTGCACCAAGACGTTGATCTTCTTTTCATCGAACCAGTGTTTGTGGGTTGCGATCACGCTCGACCATGACCAGCCGCAGCGCCCCATCACCTCGCCGCGCTCCATGGCCAAGTCGATGTCATTGCCACCGGGATAGCCGGCGATGATCTTGAACTTGGTGTGAATGGTGGCATTGAGAACCTTGGGAAATTGATCGGTGTCGGCGGCTGGGCCCGTTCCGCCGACTGTCAACTCCTTCTGCATGACTTGTTCGAGCGTGGCGATGCCGGTCGTGTGCCAGGCGACGCACACGCTGACTTCGTCGTTCATGCTGCCGATCCAGTTGAACTTGTCCGCGTCGAACTGGGCCTTTGTCGAGCCGAGCAAAGGATCGAAAGCAGTACCGCGCCCGATTGTACCGAATGCCGTGCCGTCCCTGGCTGCGACGTTATAGAGCCAGTTGGCGAGGACGAGGCTGCCGGCGCCCGGCATATTCTTCGGCACGATGGCGGGATTACCTGGGATGAAGCGCGTCATATGGCGGGCGAGCGCGCGAGCGTAGACGTCATATCCGCCACCGGCGCTGTAGCCGATGTAAAGATCGATCGTCTTGCCCTTGTAAAAGTCCGCCGGACTTTGCGCGTGACCGAGCGAGATCGGACAGAGTGCGAGGATCGCGGCGGTGCGGACCAGTACCAGGATACGCATGTCGTCCTCCCACTGCCGCAGTCGCAGATCACCTCGCCCCGCTCGCTCACGCGCAAAGTCGGGCGGACCAGCCAGACCGCGCCGGGGCGACGCTCGGTCGCACAGCCACGGCAGCGATCTTACCGGGCAACCCGGCCTTTGCTATAGACACAATGAAGACGCGAGCGGGTGAGCACAATGTCGATGAGACGACGCTGTATTCTTGCGGCGCTGTTCGCGGCCTGTTGTTGCCCAGTTGCGGTCGGCCCCGCAGCTTCGCTGAATTATCCCAACCGCGTGATCAAGATGATTGTGCCGTTTCCACCGGGCGGCCCGATCGACACCATGGCGCGACTCGTTGCGCACGAATTGTCGACCAGGCTCGGCCAGGAGGTGGTGGTCGAAAATCGGCCGGGCGCGGGTTCGACGCTCGGCTCGAAAGCTGCCGCCTCCGCCGAGGCGGACGGCTACACGCTGCTGTTCGGATCGTCCGGCTCGCTCGCCGTCGCGCCCGCGCTTTACGCGAAGCTCGACATCGACCCACTCAAGTTGTTCGCTCCGGTTGCTTCGGTCTCGCTGCTGCCGCACGTCTTCGTGGTGGCGCCGTCCGTGCCGGCGAAATCCGTGGAGGAGTTCGTCGCGTACGCCAAGGCCAATCCGGGCAAGCTTAATTACGGCGCCGGGGTCGGCACGCCGCCGCATCTCCTGAGCACGCTGCTCAAAGTCAAGGCCGGCATCGACGTCACTTACATTCCGTACAAGGGCTCGGCTGCCTCCATCACTGATCTCTTGGCCGGACAGACGCATTTCACCATTGACGGGCTCGTCGGACTCTACCCCCTCGTCAAGGAGGCTAAAGTGCGAGCGCTTGGCATTGCGCGCGCGGAACGCTGGCCGGCATTGCCGGCGGTGCCCACCCTCGTTGAAAGCGGATTTCCCGATTTCACGCACGATGCCTGGACCGGCGTGGTCGCGCCGGCCGGCACGCCGCGCGATGTGGTCGACATCCTCAATCGCGCCATCAATGACGGCCTGCAATCGGCCGAGATGAAAGCGAATTTGATCCGCTTCAGCGCCATCGCGAAGCCCGGCACCCCGCAGGATTTCGCCGCTTTCATGCAAAGCGAGCTGCCGAAGTGGGCGGACCTCGTCAAACTCGCGGGCGCAACGGCGCAATGATGCTCGAGCGCCACGGCAGCCCCGCTGGCGTGTGTGTCGCGGACCGGCTAAAAGAACCGTCTTCACCCGGAGCGCTACAAATGGCCATCAAATACGGCCGTCCCATCGAAGCCCGTCTCGCCCCGGTCGAGGCGAAGATCAAACGCAAGGGCGGTCTCGATCTCGCCAAGCGCCCGCGCCGCAACCGCAAGGCGGAGTGGGCGCGGCGCCTCGTGCGCGAGCACGCCTTGACCGCGCATGATCTGATTTGGCCGTTGTTCCTCACCGAAGGATCGAAGACGCGCGTGCCGGTCGACTCGATGCCGGGCGTCGAGCGTCTCTCGGTCGACGAGGCCGTGCGAGAGGCCGAGCGCGCCGCCGAGCTTGCCATTCCCTGTCTTGCGCTCTTTCCCTATACCGATCCGAAGCGCCGTGACCAGGATGGAAGCGAGGCGCTCAACCCGGGCAATTTGGTGTGTCGTGCCATTAGGGCCATCAAGCAAACTGTGCCGGAGGTCGGGGTACTCTGCGACGTCGCTCTCGATCCCTACACCAGCCACGGCCATGACGGCCTGCTGCGCGACGGCGTCATACTCAACGACGAGACCGTGGAGGTCCTGGTGCAGCAGGCGCTGGTCGAGGCCGAGGCCGGCTGCGACATCATCGCGCCTTCCGACATGATGGACGGGCGCGTCGCGGCCATCCGCGCCGGCCTCGATCGCGCCGGCTTCGCGGACGTGTCGATCATGGCTTACGCGGCCAAATACGCCTCGGCCTTCTACGGCCCGTTCCGCGACGCGGTTGGCTCGGCGGCGACGCTGATCGGCGACAAGCGCACCTATCAGATGGATCCGGCCAACAGCGACGAGGCGCTGCGCGAAGTCGGACTCGATATCTCGGAGGGCGCCGACATGGTCATGGTCAAGCCGGGCATGCCCTATCTCGATATCCTGCGCCGGGTGAAGGACGCCTTCGGTGTGCCGACCTTCGCCTATCAGGTGTCGGGTGAATATTCGATGATCATGGCGGCCGCGCAGAACGGCTGGCTCGACGGCGAGAAGGCGATGATGGAGAGCCTGATCGCCTTCAAGCGCGCGGGCGCCTGCGGCGTGCTCAGCTACTTCGCGCCGCGGGTTGCCGAGGCGTTGAAAGGCGCAAGCTAGCGCTTTCACTCGAGCACGCGAGCCGCAGGCGACCCATCGCGTCGCCATCACTCCCGCACGGCGATAACCACCAACTTGAGGCGTCATGTGGATGACGCGCCGCGACGGCTGGCCGCGCCGCCGCGCGTTCGGTATGGTGGATCGACTGGGGTCTGCGACCGCGGGGCGCCGCGTCGCCGAATGGGAGGAAATGAGCATGTCGAATGAATCTATTCTCGTCATTTTGTTGGTCGGCCTGATCGCGGGATGGCTTGCCGGACAGATCGTCAAAGGCACGGGCTACGGCCTCGTCGCGGACATCTGCATCGGAATCATCGGCGCCCTCATCGGCAGTTGGTTGTTGCCCCAGTTGGGCATCCACCTCGGCGCCGGCATCGTGTCGTCGATCATCGTGGCCACCATCGGTGCCATTATTCTCCTGGTCATTCTGCGGCTCGTTAACCGCGGGGGCCGATGGTGACTCCTCGTTACGGCTAGCCCGCTCGCTTGCCCTGCGAACCGCCGATCTCGCCGATCGACCGGCGCAAGCGGGCGATCAGTTCCCGGCTGCGAGTGAGGTGGGGTTCCTCGGCGGCGAGAATCGCCGCGAACCCCCGCTTCTTGAGCGCCAACACGTCGATCCGATCCGTTTTGGGATCGACGCCTGCCGCGTCGCATACGATGTCGATGAGCCGATCAAGCGCATGCAGGCGGCCAAGGAGATAATCGTTTTCGCGATAGGCGCGCGACAAGAACGCGGCGAAATGACCAAACCCGACGCCTTTCAAGCTCTCGATGCCATCGAATCCGCGAAGCGCGTGGGCATCCTGCGGACTGATGCGGTCGATTAGAATCTCGTTGAGCTCACTGAGCTCGCGCGTACGCGTCATCGGGAACGTCAGCACGTCCCAGAATGGAAAGCCGAGATAGTTGACCAACACCTCACGTCGTGCATCCGCATGCCATTCGGTCGGATCGAGCGACGCCAACAGATCGTCGAGCTCGCGGGTGCTCGCATTGAGATCGATTTCGGCGGCCAATCGGTCGATCAGGCGATCGATCTGGTCGACATGCTGCGCCACGAACCCTGCCGCGAAGGCTTCGAGATGCTTGACCTCCGCGGCCGAGGGCGCGGCGGGGAATGTGTCCGCCACCAGGTCGCGGACCTCGCGGCTATAAAAGTCAGCATTCTCGCGGCGCCGCAGCGCATCGAGGCGGACATAGAACTCGCGCTTGAGCCGATCAACCACCAGCGGATCGAGACCGACGAAACGATCCTGACCGATGAGCTGATAAAGCCGGTTCTGTCCCTTGATCAAGAAGTGCAGGCGCCGCTCGCGGTACTTCACGTCGAAGGCCAACAGGTATTTTACCCACGCCGGAAGATGGTCGGCGGTCTGGGTCTCGAATTCGAGCGCTTCGCTGTCGGCCCGCTCGTAGACGATGCCCTTGCGTAGCGCCCAGGCGTCGATGATTTCGGCCACTACGCGCGACAACGGCGATTGTGCCGGCACGCCCCGCAGCTTGACGATCAGCTCCGCGCCGAAGGCACGCACGGAGGCGAGCTTGAGCCGCACGTAGGACTGGTAGGCAAAGCCCGCGTCGCGCGCGACGTGGGAATTGACCTGTTCGCGCCAGCCTCGCACGTCGTCCGTCGAGATCGGTCGATCGAAGGTGGTGGTCACGACCTTGGACACCAACTCACTGACCTGGGGACGCGCGCTGTCGACGATCGCCCGCAGGCGGCGCACCTGGTCGTTGAATTCGGTCACGTGGGTGAGCTCATCGGTCACCGGCTGCGAACTTGGGATATCCGACAGCGCGCCGCGCAATGCGGCAAAAAAGCCGGGCATTCTGTGCTGGCGCGGCAGCGCCGCATGCGCCGGATGCGGATCGATGTAAACCAGGCGGCGATCCACTTCGCGAAACGCCGGCCGGCCGTAGATCGCCGAAATCGCTTGCTGGAATGGCCTGTTGTTGAGCACCGAGCCGTCGAGAAACGAGGCCGTGGTCGGATCGATGCCGGCGCGCAAGTGGTTTGGAAAAGACTTGGCGATGAATTCCGCGCGCCGGGGCCAGCCTGCTTTCCTTTCCATCACGACCTCGTCCATTTCCACGATGCGGGCCGGCGGGAAGGCGCCCGGGAACGACGAGGTCGCGCGCGCGGCAAAGGCGAGAGCCGGTGCATTGTCGAGGCCGAAGTCGCTCTCGACCTCGCCGTTCGAGTGCCGCCGGTAGGCAAAGTGCAGTATGTGGTGGTGGTCGCGCTCATGGATGAGCGGCGGATCGTGAATCTGTACGAGCTGCTGATAACCGTAATAGTCGGTCAACGCGACGAACAGGTCGAGCGATTGGCCGGAGGGGAGTAGCGAGGCGCGGGGATTCTTCGCCGCGCCCATGGATGTCACCGCGTCGTACATCAGGCCGGCCATCACGCGCCCGTCGAGCGGTGGCTTGAACCAGCGCGAGCGTACGAACAAGGAAAGCTTCCGGCGCACCTCCATGTCCGTGACCGCGCGGAAACTGCCGGTCCTGGCAACCGCCCAGAGGAACGGCTTGAGGAACCACTTGCTCCAGGCCCCGGCGCGCGCGTCGGGCGCAAGCAGGATCGCGACATCGGCATTCTCGAGCCAGAGGTCGCGCAATGCATCCATCGGCAGATCGTGGCTCACGGCGCGCGCGAGCATGGTACCGTTGATACCGCCCGCGGAAGCGCCGGCGATGATATCGACGATCGCGCGCAACTCGACGGTGCGGCCGATCTCGCGCAGCAGATCGAAATAGACGTCCTCGGTGTCGTACTCGGGATCGTTGCGATCGATGCGGTCGAAGAACGATGCTTTCGCCCGCCGGGAGCGGTCCGCGACCGCATGCAGCGCGCTCGAGGCGCGCACCAGCTTGAGGATTTCCTTGGTAATGCCGTGCATGTAGATGGCGAGCGAAATACCGCCGAAGCAAACGAGCGCTATGCGAAGTTCCTTCTCGCGCAAGACCTAACACCCTCGGTGCGGGCAATTCGCCCGCTCGCTCGAATCATGCAGGGAGAAAGCAGCAATCAAAGGCATTTCGTGCCGCTCACTCCATCATGGTCGCGGTATCGATCCACACCGGCTGGAAGCCGTCATCCGTGAGGACCTTGAAGATGTGCTCTCCATGCGCCCGGTCGCGCGTTTCCACCGTGACGTCGAGCTTGGCGCCCTTGGCCGGCACGTCGAGGAAGAGCCGGCGGTGCCCCACGCCGAGAATGTTGGCGCCGAGTTGGCCGAGCCGGGTGGCGATCTGGCCGAGCACCCCCGGCTGGTCGGGGATGGTCAACCGGAAGGAGACGATGCGCCTTTCGCGCTCGAGCTCGCGCACCATCACGGAGGCGAGAATGCGCGCGTCGATATTGCCGCCGCACAGGATCAGCCCGATCTTGCGTCCGCGGAATTTTTCCGGCTCGACCAGCATGGCGGCAAGCCCGGCGGCGCCCGCGCCTTCAGCCATGGTCTTCTGCAAGGTGAGATAGGCATTGACCGCGCGCTCGAGATGCGCCTCGTCGACCAAGATGATCTCGGACACGAGCTGGCGCACGATCGGCAGCGCCAATGCCCCCACATTCTTCACCGCGATGCCTTCGGCCAGCGTCGCGCCGCCGAGCGCACGGTTTTCGCCGTGCAGGGCATTCCAGAACGATGGGTAGAGCGCGGCCTCCGCCCCGACGATCTCGATTGCGGGCTTGCGCGCGCGGGCGGCGATCGCGGTGCCGGCAATAAGCCCGCCGCCGCCGATGGGAACCACCAGCGCATCGAGGTCGGGCGCGTCCTCCAGCATCTCCAGTGCGATGGTGCCTTGGCCCGCGATCACCAACGGATCGTCATAGGGATGGACGAAGGTCAGGCCGCGCTCGCGGGCAATGGTTTCAGCGCGAAGCTGCGCGTCCGCTACCGTCTCGCCCTCGAGCACCACCTCGGCGCCGTGCGCCTGCGTCGCCTCCACCTTCACGAATGGAGTCGTCACCGGCATGACGATGGTGGCCGGAATGCCCAACCGGGCCGCGTGATAGGCGATCGCCTGCGCGTGGTTGCCCGCCGACATGGCGATGACGCCGCGCCCGCGCTCAGATGCGCTCAGCGATGCAAGCTTGTTGAGGGCGCCGCGATCCTTGAACGAGTTGGTAACCTGGAGATTTTCGTATTTGACGTAGACCTCGGCAGCGGTCAGCGCCGAGAGCTTGGGCGCCGGAAGCATCGGCGTGCGCAACACCTGACCCGCGATGGTACGCCGCGCTGCCTCGATGTCGGCAACAGTGATGCTCATGCCTCACCTCATTCCTGCCGCCGACGCCGCCCGCTTGGTACCAGCGTGTGGCGCATCAGCGGTCCACCCTGGGCGCCCGTCGCATCCCGGACACAAGACCAAGCTTCGGCTTCAGCTTCATCTCGCAAATGGCGTGCCTCCGGCGCAAAGACCATCTATGCTGCATCCGCAGGATGGAGTCGGAGCATAGCAAGGATAGACAGCGAGGACATTTGGTCATGACCGAAGGCGGACCGAGAAAGATAGGGGTGTCGATCGAGGTCAAGCCCCACGCTTACGACCCGATCGCCAATCCGGAACTGTTCGAGGGCGTGCTTGCGCGCCGCTGTATCGCGTTCGTCATTGACGTCGTCATCATCGCCATTCCGGTGCTGCTTGCTGCGGTTTTCATCTTCATCTTCGGTCTTGTCACGCTCGGGCTCGGCTGGGTCCTGTACTGGCTGCTGTCACCCGCGGCGGTGATATGGGCGATCTGCTACTACGGCCTGACTTTCGGCAGCCCGGCATCGGCGACCATCGGGATGCGGGCAATGGATATCGAAATGCGCACCTGGTATGGGGCGCCCGCCTATTTCGTGCTGGGCGCGGTGCATGCGATCGCTTACTGGTTCACGGTTTCGTTCCTAACGCCGCTGATCCTTCTGGTGGCCCTCTTCAACGACCGCCGCCGGCTCCTGCACGACATGCTGGTCGGCACGATCGTCATCAACAACCGCCTTCGCGCCGACGCGTTGCGCCGCGTGCCCCGCTGAGTACAAGGGATTTGACGAAACGCGCCGCGCGCGCGATCTTAGAGACGTCGGCAAACCCAATGGTGCCGGTTCGAGACGGCCGTGACCCAGCACTCACGCAACACGCCGCAGTTCTATCTCACCGCGCCCTCGCCCTGCCCTTATCTGCCGGGCCAGGAGGAGCGCAAGGTGTTCACGCATCTCGTCGGCGAGCGGGCCGCCGAGCTCAACGATCTGCTGACCCACGGCGGCTTCCGCCGCAGCCAGTCGATCGCCTATCGGCCGGCCTGCGAGAACTGCCGCGCGTGCATCTCGGTCAGGGTCGTGGCGCAAGATTTTAGACCGACGCGGAGCATGCGGCGAATTCTCGACCGTAACCGCGATCTCGTGGGCGAAATGCGCGCCTCGGTGCCGACCTCCGAGCAATATTCGGTGTTCCGCTCCTATCTCGACGCGCGCCACCGCGACGGCGGGATGGCGGATATGACGGTGCTCGATTACGCCATCATGGTCGAGGACAGCCATGTCGAAACCCGTATGGTCGAATACCGGCGCCGCGGTCCCGATACCGCCATCAACGCGCGCGGCCGCGGAGAACTGCTCGCGGTCGCGCTCACCGACGTGCTCAGCGACGGCCTCTCCATGGTCTACTCGTTCTTCGACTCCGACCAGGCGTCGCGCTCGCTCGGCACCTTCATGATTCTCGACCACATCGCGCGCGCGCGCACGATTCGACTTCCGTACGTTTACCTCGGCTATTGGGTCGAGGGCTCGCGCAAAATGGACTACAAGGGCCGTTTCCTGCCGCAGGAGCGGCTCACGCCCGACGGCTGGAAGCGGGTGGAACGCTAGAACCGCTTCGTCCTGCGACGATGCAGCATCGAACCGTCGTCTAGCCCAAGACCTGATCAGCGATCAGTTTTACGTTAAGCGCGATGATGATGGCGGCCACGAGCGCCGCCAGCGCCGTGAACCAGCGCGGCGAAACCAACGCTTTCATCTTCCTGCGGTCAGCAGTGAACATCACCAGCGGCACGACGGAGAACGGCAGAGCCAGGCCCAGCACCACTTGGCTGAGGATCAGGAGCTTCGCCGTCCCGGCCTCGCCGTACCAGATCGTGACGATGGCGGCCGGGACGATGGCGAGCGCCCGGGTCGTGAGCCGCCGCGCCCAGGCCGGCAAGCGGATGTCGATGAAGCCCTCCATCACGATTTGACCGGACAACGTGGCGGTCACGGTCGAATTCATGCCGCAACACAAGAGCGCGATCCCGAACAGCGTGGGCGCGATGGCGGAGCCGAGGAGCGGCGCCAAGAACGCGTGCGCCTGGTCGAGTTCGGCGACGTCGGTCTTGCCCGCCTTGTTGAAGGTGGCGGCCGCCAGGATGAGGATCGAGGCGTTGATGAGCAGCGCAAACATCAACGCGATCGTGGAATCGAACGTGGCGAGCTTGATCGCCTCGCGTCTGTCTTCGACCGTATCGCCGAACCGGCGGGTTTGCACCACGCCGGAATGCAGATAGAGGTTATGCGGCATCACCGTCGCTCCGATGATACCGATGGCGAGATAAAGCATTTCGGGATTGGTCACAATTTCGGTCGTGGGCGCGAAACCGAGGATCACCCCGCGCCAGTCCGGGTGGGCAAGCGCAATTTGGACGGCAAAGCAGGCGGCGATGACACCGAGCAAGGCCACCACGAAGGATTCGATCCAGCGGAAGCCGAGGCGCTGCATTGCCAGAATGAGGAACACATCGAGCGCGGTGATGACGACGCCGATTTCCAGCGGGATTTTGAACAGGAGATTGAGGCCGATGGCGGTGCCGATCACTTCGGCGAGGTCGGTCGCGCAGATGGCGATCTCCGCCAGCACCCACAGCGGCAACGCCACGGCGCGGGGGAACGCGTCGCGGCAGGCCTGCGCCAGATCGCGGCCGGCGCCGATGCCCAGCCGCGCGCACAGCGCCTGCAGCAGAATCGCCATGAGGTTCGAAAGCAGCGCGATGGTGAGCAGCGCGTAACCGAACTTCGAACCGCCGGCGAGCGAGGTCGCCCAATTTCCCGGATCCATGTAGCCGACGGCGACGAGATAGCCCGGCCCGAGAAAGGCGATGAGCTTCCTCCACAGCGGCCCCTTGGGTCGCGTGGCGATGGTGCCGAAGACGTCGGAGAGCGAGGGCGTGCTGCGGCTGCGCCGCCAGCCGGTTTCGGGATAATCGCCCGAGGGGGATGATCCCTCCTCCGGCGTGGACGAGACAGCCATGCTGACAATCCTTCGACACCTCCATAGCCTTGTTGCAAATAATTTGCAATTGCATGGGGTGGGGCGGCGGGCCGTGTGGTGCTCCGAAAATACTATCGTGCTGAAGCACTTAGGGGCAGAATGGGGACATCCGCTGCCCCGGCGCGATTGAGGGCCGGGGCCGGCAGGAGCAGGCAATCATGAAGGATATCGTCGAAATGGCCGACCGCCACGACGTGACGGCACGAACCGCCGTGCACTCCGACGTGGTGCCGCACGAGGCGATCCTCGCCGAAGTGAAGAAACACGGGCACGACCTGATCGTCATGGGAGTGAGTCGTCGCCCGGGCGACAAGCTGTTCTTCGGCGACACTGCCGCGGCCGTGCTCGAAAATGCGCCAGCATCGATCGTATTCGTCGCGAGCTAGCAGCTTGCACGAATCAGGAGACAAAGTCCGCGCCCGTCGGGATAGCACGCAGACCCAAACCGCGCGGCAGACGCACCCTCAGCGGATGGCATTGCCGCTGGCGGAAGCAGCTTTGAGGTTGATCGCCGACAAAAACTCCTGACGAGTTACCGCCTTGGTCCGAAATGTTCCCAGCATGCAGCTCGTCACCATCGTGACGTCGGATTTGTGCACGCCTCTGGTGGTCATGCATTCGTGCGCGGCCTCGACCACCACGCCGACTCCGAAGGGCTTGAGCACGCTGTCCAGACACGAAGCGATCTCCGCCGTCATTTTCTCCTGCACTTGAAGTCGCTTCGAATAGACGTCGACGAGGCGAACGAGCTTCGAAATTCCGACAACCCGCTGGCGCGGAAGGTAGCCGATGTGAACGCGACCGATGATCGGCGCCATGTGGTGCTCGCAATGAGATTCGAACCTGATGTCGCGCAGCAAGACGATCTCGTCGTAGCCAGCGACTTCTTCAAAGGTCCGTTTCAGATAATCACGGGGATCCTCGAAATAACCGGCATACCATTCTTCGTATGCACGAGCGACGCGAGCGGGTGTCCCGATCAGCCCCTCGCGATTGGGATCGTCGCCGGCCCAGCGAATGAGCGTGCGCACCGCGCCTTCGGCCTCCGCGCGCGAGGGCCGAACGACCGACGTTTGTCGAGACGGTCGTCTTTTGAGGCGATGATTGAATTTGACGATCCTATCCATGTGAATCCTTCTCGTCATCTCGGGGTTTTGCGCCCAAGCTGTGAAACGATACGGCCATTGTGCTGGTTGCGCTAGGCGGATGAAGGGCCGTCGCGCACGATCGAACAGGCGGGGCAGCGCGACCTGCGCCTTCGATCAACTCTCCTCCCGACCCTTCCCGTTCGCCGGCATCTGCTTGAACGTGTTGGTGCGCGGAAACCCCTTGGGCGCCAACCGTCCAGCGTCAGCGCGATTGCCGCGCCAATCAGCAAGCTCTTTGAGCGTGAGCGAGAATGCGCGACCGGCAGCGTCGGTCCACGACAGTCCCTCCTCCGCCCTGAAGGTCTTGAGATCGCTCAGCCCGCCATCCTTGTAGCGCTGCAGCCGCACGCCGCGCCCTCGCGTCATCTCTGGGACCTGATCGAGCGGGAAAGTCACCATCTTGCGGTTCTCGCCGATCGAGGCGACGAGTTCGCCCTCCACCACCGCGATCGCACGCGCCGCATCGGGCTGCGTGACATTGAGCACCTGTTT
>WNFG01000602.1_pt1 | contig 29979 bp, 27 predicted proteins | sample 5400431 | NCBI WGS metagenome assembly WNFG01 (sample SAMN13153346, study PRJNA577476) | soil metagenome | isolation source: 120 cm saprolite under Douglas fir tree site 2 hole 3 replicate 2 | place: USA:California | collected 2015-04-18 | reverse complement strand
ATCATGGCGTAAGTGGCAAGGTAGGAGTGCCAGTGGCGCGAACCCTGCTCGACCAGCAGCCGGCGCAGCAACGCTGGGGTTCCGTAGGGGTCCGCAAAAATCGAGCGGTAGATCGATCGGATCATGGTCGTCGGATGATAGCAGTCGCAGCCCTGCCCATACCACCGGTCTTATACCAACGGCGCTGGAGCCTGACTCTCCTCTCGTCATTGCCGGGCTTGACCCGGCAATCCATCATCTTAATCAAAAGGCTTTTTTTCTGATGGATGCCCGGGTCAAGCCCGGGCATGACGGGTCGAGAGGCACCGCCGTTGGTATTAGACGACTCGCTGCGGTATGACCTGCCAACCAGACGGCAAACTCGCATGGCTTCCTCTCCCCGTTTTTCACGGGGAGCGCGCCGGCGCGCCGTCACTGCGCAAACGGCTTGAGCCGGACGCGCGTGCGGTGATCGGGCGCGATCGTCCGGCCCTCCGTGTCGAGGCCGTGATAGTAGAGCTTTTGCCACTTCTCGCCCTGCGCCTGCGATCCCGGCCGCCGGAGCTCGGCATTGAACTGGTTGCGGCTCGCCATCCAGCCGGTGTGCTCGCGTTCGAGGGCGGGATCGTCGGACAGCGGGCGCAGCTCGGGCGCCATGCTTTCCACGTCGCCGCGCCTGAGCGGGAAGAGATGGCAATACGGCTCTCCCTGCTCGAACCGGATGGCGACGCCCGGCCGGGTGAAGAGCCAGTTCATGGTGAAGCTATAGGGCGACCAGTCCGTCTCCACCACCCCGGTGAGGGGGGCGATCGCGTCCTTGGGCCGGTTGATCGGGCCCTGCACCATGAGGTCGAAGCCGGGGGCGGTCCGAAACAGGCAGGGGATGTGGAACGTCAGGATGCCGTTGCCGAAATGGCTGCTCACCGGCAACGATGTGCCGGGATCGGGCTGCAGCGCGATGGCGTCGAGGCCGGCGCCGCCGTTCCAGATCGCGGTGAAGCCGGCGGCGCACAGGATCTCCCAGCCATGGGTATTGGCGATGTTGAGCGGCAGGCAGCGGTAGGCGAACCGCTCTCCGGTGGCCTGCATCCAGCTGCGCTCGAGCGGCGCCGGACGGATCTCGATCCCGTGTCCGGCGCTGACGTAGCCGATCAGCTTCGTCGCAGCGTCCGACCGGCCTGTCGCGAGCCGGTCACGCGACATGAGGCGCGAGAACGCCTGTCGGATACTGTGTTGAATCATCGGTGTGCCGTCCGCTCATGGGGCATTTCGGCGATGCTCCGCCGCCATTCGGGCCAGGATAGCGGCCGTGGCCGCAAAGGGAAATTACGCTGTCGGCACTACCTCTCGACCGGTCATGCCCGGGCTTGACCCGGGCATCCATCAGAAAAAGAGCTTTTGATTAAAAGGATGGATTGCCGGGTCAAGCCCGGCAATGACGGGAGGAGACTCAGCTCCAGGGCCGTTGGTATTGCACCGAGGGCAGTTGGCACTGACGCGATGCCCCATCTTTGGCGGAATGGGAGAATTTGGCGATGCTCGGCCTGACCGCCCGCTGGCAGATTTTTGGGTGCCCGCCCGCCGCGGTGGTTGAACTGGGCCTGGTGTTCGGTTAACAATGGGGGCGAAAAAGTGGCGAGTGGGGGGGCGGTATGCCGACATCCGGATTCCACCAGCACGGTCACACCGAGCTGACCCGCAGGCCATGGCAGGCCCCGGTTCTCAGCGTCCTTGTGTTCCGGGCGACCGCTAACAGTACCTCCACAGGCGCGGATACGGTCATTTCCGGCACCTTCCAAAACCCGAATTTGTCGCCGCCGCCGCCGCCTCCCCCACCACCGCCGCCCCCGCCGCCCCCACCACCCACTAAGGGCAACTTCCAATGCGACGGCGCAGTCTTCGTCGGCCCGACTGCTAATGGCACCTCCAATACGCCCGTTACGATCAACCAAGGCAAGACGACAAATAAGCATAACGGCATCAACTTCGACGCAGTCTTCCCCCATGTTGACATATGCACCATCGATGCAACGCTCTCGTTCACATAAGCCGATTTGTCCCTTCTCCCGCAGCCCGCCTTCCCATCTTCGATCTCTCCACACGGCGTGGAGGCCCGACCGCGGCCGCCATCGCCGCGCACCGATCCGGCATGACGCGTCCGATCACGCGGCGCTCGAGGCCGCGGACTTTTCATCGATTCGTTCGCTGCGGGTCGGGTGATTGTGGTCGATTGGCAGATTCGATCCAGCGCAGGAAGCGGCCGCCCGCGATCCCGCGCGTCAGCGCCAGATGATATTCCTCGACGATCTTGCTCCTCTGCCACCCCCCGACCGGCCAATTCCGGAGCGCACGCTGCAGGCGATCGAGATCGATGGCCTTGCGCGCGAGCGGCGAGGTCGCGATCTCGGCGATCTCCGCCAGTAATTTTTCCCGCCGACCGTCGAGCTTCTCGAACCAATCGGCCGCTTGCAGGCCGATGAGCCGGTTGGTCAACACGAGCTCCGGCAACAGGCCCCACATGGCGCGGCGGACGAGCGAGCGGTCGACGCCCTCGACGAGATACTGCTCGGGCGGAATGCCGAAGCAGTAGCCGACGACGTCGACGTCGGCGGTCGGGTCGCGCGTTTCCACGCCGTGAAACGCCTGCTGCGCCGCCTGCCAGTCGCCGAAATAATCGATCGCTGTCAGGCCGGCGGATCGCTCGCCCCGTCGCGGCCGATAGTGAAAGTCGTGGCCGACCTCGCGAGCACGGGCATCGACCCCCATGGCGGCGGCATGTTCGGGTCGGATCGCCGCATGCTTGATCCACGGCGCGGCGGGCCCGTGGCGTCGCCGATGCGCCCATTGCGCAATCGGCTGCGGCGCCAACGGCTCGATGAACAGCTTGCGGAAGGCGACCGAGCGCGAGTAGCCGGAATTGCGGTAGTACATGCGCCACTGGCGGTAGGCGGTAAGTAGCCGCCCATGCAGCAGGTGATCGGCGCTCTGCGACCAGCCGGACCAGCTGATGGTGAAATTCCCCCACTGGCCGCCGAGCAGCACGCGACGCCCCTGCGCAGCCGCCAGCCGCGTGATCGCCAAGACCCAGCCGAGGTTGGTGGGATTGCGAACCGGCGCCTCCAGGACCAGGAACAGGCGTTCGAGGTCGGCGAAATCGTCCACTTCGTCGTTGCGGACATAAGTCACGTCGATATTGCCGAGCGCGGCGCGGATGGCCTCGACATAGGGCGTCTCGTCGGCATAGCGCCCATACGGCACGGGGCCGGCGAAACCCTCGCGCGGCACGTGGGTGAAGGCGGCCAGGCGCTGGCCTTTCTCGCCGAGCGCGCGGGCGACGAGCGCGGCGACGGCCGAGGAATCGAGGCCACCGCTGAGGTAACAGCCGATCGGATGGGCGCTGCGCATCTGGCGCCGCACCGCCCGGTCGAGACATTCGCGCAGGCCGTCCGCGTAGGCCTGATCGGATGCAAGCCGGATCGGGCGGATGTCGGCCGTCGACCAGTACCGTCGCTCCGCCATGGCGCCGTCGGCGCCTATGGTCATCAGGTGCGCCGGCAGGACGCGAAAGATGTCGCGATAGAACGTCGTCTTGTGGTCGGCGTGATTGAGCACGAGGAAATCGGCCATCTTCTCCTCGCTCAGCTCGCGCGGCACGTCGGGCAGCGCGAACAGGCCCTTCGGCATGGTCGCGAAGGCGAAGAAGCGTTCGGTCTTGTGGTACATGACGACGTTGAGGCCGACATGGTCGCGGGCGAGCGTCAGCGTGCGGCTGCGCGCATCCCAGATCGCGGCGGCGAAGGGGCCGCGCAAAGTCGTCCATAGCTCGTCGCCGAATTTCTCCCAGCCGGCGAGGAGCACCCGCGCGTCCGGCCAGGCCATGGCTTCCTGGGGCGCGATGCCGAGGCGGGCGAGCACCTCGTCGCGATTGTCGAGCCGCAGATCGGCGGTGATGATCGCTCCGCTCCCGCCCTGCCACGGCTGGCGATCGAACCGGTCCTCCGGCGTCATCCGCATCAGGACATGGACGAGCCCCACCTCGCCGGCGACCAGCACGCCTGCCCGGTCGGGGCCATGGGGCCGCAGCGCATTGGCGACGCGCTCGAGGTCGCGCCGTTCGATCGGCTTTCCGTCGAAGCGTATGATGCCGGCGATGCCGCTCATCGGGAGGCGGAGTCGATGCACCTGCCACTGAAAGGGCAAGGCAATCGCATATGGCGGTGAGTGACGATTGAGAAGCAAACGCGGAATCCCTCCCCCGTAGGGCAGGGCAATCGCATATGGGTGAACAAATACGAATCGTTGACGGAACGGACCGAGTCCAAAAGCAGCGAGATTCCTGTCTTGTTCACGCATATGCGATTGCCCTGCCCCGTAGGGGGAGGGTGGCCGAGCGAAGCGAGGCCGGGTGGGGGAGGAAGTTTGCTACGCGTGGCGCTTGAGGCGAAAACCCCACCCGACCCGCCTCGCTGCGCTCGGCGGGCCACCCTCCCCTTGCAGGGGAGGGATGACGAGCTTGCCGCACCGCTTGGCGGTTGCCCCGCCGTCATGCGCGCTCCCCGCCGAACTCCACCAGCCGCCTGAAGCGCGGCGCCTGTTCATGGCCCACAATGATCAGGTCTTGGCCGAGCTCGATCCAGGCATGCGCCGAGAGCCCGGTATCGTCGCGCGCGACGCCGAGACACAGTCGGCTCGCGACCCCGCGCCGCCGCAGCATGGCCTGCGCCGCCAGCGCGCGCGGCAGGCAGGCCGCCTGCATCCAAGGCTTGGCGGTAATCGTCTCGATTGCCCAGGGCACCCAGCCTGCCGCTTCCGTGAGCACGAAGCGGTTGACGTGCCGCGGCGGGCGCCTCGCCCAGGCGAGAACCCATGCCGCGGGGAGGAAGCGCACCGCCAGGCGCGCCAGGGCGAGCAGCACGGCGGCCTCGCGCAGATAGAGGCGGCGCATCGTCTTCGTTCTCACGGTGTCTTCTCCGCGGGCTGCTCGACCAGCCGCACCAGCTTGCGAGCGAGCAGCTCGTCGAGGAAGGACGTAACGTCGCGGATCAGCGTGTCCGCGTCGGCATCGTAGCGCTGTGAAAGCGACTGGCAGAGATCGCTCACGCGGCGCGGTTGCGCGAGCAGCCGCCAGATATCGCTGCCGATGCCATCGAGCCCGAAATAGGCACCCGCGCGCTCGCTCAGCATGACGACTTCGCCGTCCACTTCCGCGGCAACGGGTTCATCTTCCTGGACGACGACGCTATCGAGGCCGACGGTCATGCATGGGCCCGTTCGGATGCCTGCTGCAGCTCCTGCATGATCTGAGCGGCCGTGGCCGGCAGCCGCGCAGAACCGACCTCGCGCCGGAGCCGAACCACGTCGATCGCCGAAGCAAGCCGCATGCAGTCGCGGAAATGGGCATCGCGACGGTTCGCCGCGTCGAGATACCCGACGCGATAGGTGTTCACGATCAGCGAGCCGGCGGCCGCCCGCCCCCTCAGCGGTTGGTATTCGCCATTTCCGGCGGCGGGATCGGCATCCAGCAGGAAAAGACGCATCAGCGGAATCGACGTCTCTACGTCGTCGGCAGGCAAATGAAATTTCTCGGCGCGAAACCAGTCGGGTCGCAGCCCCTCGGCGTCCCGCCCGAGCGAGCTCAACGCGTCGCGCCACAGCCTGACGTTCGGCATGCCGGGATGCGCGAGCACGCCGCCCTCATCATCGAAGGACAGGACGAGCACGTCGTCGGCAACCAGTCGGCCGCCGGCGGCGAGGCAATGTGCCGCGATCGTCGACTTCCCGGCGCCGGGCAGCCCGGTGAACGCAACCGCCCGGCTCCCGAATGCCACGGCGCTGGCATGCAGGACGAGCAGGCCGCGCTGGTGGCAGATCATGCCCATGATCGAGGCAAAGATGTGCAGCCGGATCACGGCCGGATCCGCATCGGGTTTCGCGTCGACGATGACCTCGCTCCCGTCGCGAACGAGATAGCGGCCGGTGTCCTCGAACGTGAAGATCGCTGTATCGCCGGCGAGATGGAGATATGGCACGGACGTGGGCGTGGCGATGCCCATGATCGGCAGGGGGCCGGTATGGATGCTGATGTCCGCAGCCTCCGGACAGGCGACCTCTCGCCGCGCCAGCTCCGGCAGCGGAAATTGGCATCGAAGGGTCAGGCCGTGGACTCGATAGGCGTGAGACACCGGTTCCCAGGCATTTGCCGGTTCGAATTCGACCGGACCATAAGCCAACCGAATGGAATGAGCCAGTGAGGGCGCGGCAGGCTCGGCCTGCTCCCCCCGCGCTGTCGCGGGGGGTGGTTTGCCCCTCACCCCACCCCTTCCCCGCAAAGGGCGGGGAGAGGGAGCAGACCGCGCCCGCTGCCCGCTCAGTTGTCTTTAACTCTCCAACTCACCGGGACACGGCGTTGCACCGCCACGCGAGGCTTCAATATCGTCGGCACATGCTTTAGCGTCCACGCCATGGCCCAGAGCGAAGGCGAGGCCATCTTCGGACTCCTGTGCGGAGCGCTCGGGCGCCGCGGCGCTCCGGCGAGCTTCGCGCTGCCATCGGAGCTGAACTCGGACACGTTCGCCGCCATGACGGCGCTCGCGGAGACCGAGCGCGTGCTGCCGGCCCTCTACGATGCGCTCGCCGACCGTCATGGCGCTCAAGTCAGCAAGGCGATGCGTGCGGTATGTGCGGTGCACGAGGAGACCAATCGCCGGCGCAACGCCGCCATCCGGCATGCACTGCTGGAGCTCGGCGAGGCGGCAGCGGCGGAAAGCTTCGGGCTCGCGGCCTTGAAGGGTGCCGGCTGGGTGATCGAAGACGGCGACGGCGCCGCCGGATGGCGCTCGATGATCGACATGGACGTGCTGGTCGACGCAAGCCGCTTCGACGACATCCCCTCGTTTCTCGACCGCCTCGGCTATAGGCGGCTTTCCGACGATGCGCGCTACGACGTGAACTTCCACCACGCGCCCTATGCGCGCCCGGACGGGCCTGCGATGATCGAAGTGCATCGCCATCTCGGCTGGCGACACCGGTTGTTGGCGCCGGAGATCGTGTTCGACCACGCCCGACCGATCGCCGCCGGGCTGTTGCTGCCGGTTCCCTGGTGCCGGGCCTTTCACGCCATCATCCATTGGCAAGTCCAGGATTTCGGTTCTTCGCGCGCGACCATGCGCCTGAAGGACGTGCTCGAGGTCGATCGCTTTCTCGCGCGCTCCGACGTCGACTGGTCCGCGCTCGCCGCGCATGCGCGCGCGGCCGGTGCGATGGAGGCCTGCGAGGCTGCGATTGCACTGGCCTCGGAGCTGCTCGGCGCCCCAAGTCCGCGCGAGATTCCCTTGCGCGCATTCGGCCGGCGGCACGTCGCGCTCGCGCTGTCACGAAAGAGCTCGCCGTGGCGCGCATGGATCGCGCGCGAGAGATGGCGCGCCGGCACGCTCTGGCGCTGCGAGAAAGTCGCCTATCGCTGCGCCGTCAGGGGCGCCAACCCCGTCTCCATCCGCGCGGCCGTGTGGGCGGGGCGGCTGGTGCGCCTGCCGCATCTGTTCGTGCGCACCGTCGGAATAATCGCGCGCGCACTGACGATGCTGGTGAGCGAGCGCAGCCAGCGCAAATATTTTGCCAGGGTGCGGTAGGGTCTGAGTCGGCCGACCGGCCGCGGCAGCCGCACCAACTTGGCGAAGCCGGCAATCGAGACGCTGACAAGTTATGCGCACCGGCCGAAAGTACCGCATCCCTTATCTACAGTTGTCGATCATTTTCATCGGCGTGTCTGCGACGATTTGGTTCTTTTATCCGGGCTGCATGAGCGGCGACGTGCTCTACTCCTGGAACGAGGCTCTGGTTCATCAAGATCGAACATATTATGACATGCAACCTCCTCTCGTCGCTTATGTCTGGCATCTGTTGAATAGCCTGCCGGTAAATCCAACGCCGCGATACGCCAATTTTTTTCTCTTTAGCACTTTGCTGTTCTGGACCGGGATCGTCTTGGCGGCTCAACAATGGATAAACGACAAACTCTTTTGGCTGACTTTTTGCCTGTGCGCGGGATTTTTTCCGCCCGTGTTTGCCATCCTGAGTCAGGCACCGCTGAAGGATGCCATCCTATGCGCCGCACTCGTTTCGGCCTATGGGGCGCTCGTGGTCGCCGAGAACAGTCGGTCTTACCTGGCTTTCTTCTTTTCCGTCGCTTGCATGTTCCTCGCGCTCGGATTCCGGCACAACGCGGCGATCGCGGTGGTCCCGCTGGCGCTGTGGGCGGGGAGCGTATTCTGTGACCAGTTGCTTGGCGTGAAAGGCTATTTCGGAAAAATCGGCAATCGGTTGGCGGCCGGAATTTTGATATTCGCGCTCCTGGCTTTGGGCTTCCACTTCACGAACAAAGCTCTTACCAAAGCTCCGACCTTTCCTGTGCAGGGAATATTCGTGTTTGATCTCGTGGGCATGTCCGTCAAAGCGGAGAAGATTTATCTTCCCAAGTTGTTCGAGGATTACGAAAGGCCCCCGGTGCCATTTTACGCCGTAAAGGGAGCTGATATTCGAGAGAATCCCCTCACCCTCGCCAATCTCAAGAAACTGTACAGCCCGGAGTCCAACCTCAACATCTATTGGTACGGCGAGGGAAAGGCATTGAGATTTCTCGACAACCAGGACGAATTCGGAGAATTGCAGGGGGCTTGGCTGGCGGCAATCCGCGAAAATCCCGCTGTCTATTTGCAAGTGCGCCTGGAAATGCTCTTGCATCTATTCAGGATCTGGCCGGCTCATTCCTGGCTGTACTATTGCGCCTTCCCCGAGCAAAGCCCGAGGAACGACGGCATCGTCTCAACCACGCTGCCCGGCTATTATGTGCGACATGCGAACTCGATAGAATACAAGCCGGTTTTCTATTTCGTTGCCGTGATGATTTTTGTCGTTGTTTTGATTGTCGGACGCAGGCGCTTTCCTCGGCATCTCATTTTTCTTGCCGCCAGCGGCCTGCTGTACGCCGCTGCCTATGTCGTCATCGCTCCCGATTCGAGTTTCAGGTTCCTGTATTGGCTTGTGGTCGTCTGCAATCTGCTCGTTGTTAATCTGTCGTTATTCGCACTCGATGCAATTCGGAACTGGAGGCGTCTCAAGTCTTCCGTTGATCACAGTCTCCCTGGAGCTTCAGGCCCTTGATGTCGCACGCTTTATTGAACGGGTAGATTGCCACATGAAGCCATGCCATCATGACGGACCGGTCGATTGCAGTCGGAGACCGGCGAAGCTTTTGCGCGCGGGAACCGTGACGTGGAAACGCTCGAGGAGGTCAAGCGCATCATAGCAAAGGGCTTGCGCCTTCCGATCGAGCAATTGACGGACGATACCAGGCTCGAGGATCTGGGTGCGGACTCTTTGGACATCATCGAAATCGTGTACGACATCGAGGAAAAATTCGGCATCGACGTTACGATCAAGCCGGGCGAGAGCTCGCTCCTGGTCAAGTCGGACACGGCGGGCACGGAATCGATGGTGGAACTGGGGACGATCGCGGAAATCGCCCGCGTCGTCGAATCGCTCGTGGCTGCGAAGTCCGGTCGATGAACCGCGTCGTCATCAGCGGGATCGGCGTCGTCTCCCCCGTCGGATCGAGCCTCGACGAATTTTGGACGGCTCTGGTCGAAGCCCGGTCCGGGATCGGCCCGCTCACGATCATACCGACCGAGCGCCTGAGCACCCGGATCGCCGCGCAGGTCACCGGTTTCGATCCCGATGCGCATTTTTCGCCCAAGCAGGCCCACCTGCTCGACCGCTTCGCCCAATTTGCGGTCTTCGCCGCTCGCGCCGCCGTGCGTGACGCGCAATGCGAGATTACCGAGCAGCTCGCGCTCGAAGCGGCCACCGTGATCGGGAACGGCAGCGGCGGGCAAGGCACCGTGGACGCAGGATATTTCAAGCTCTACGGCCAGAACGCCGAGAAAGCGCACCCGCTCTCGATCCCGCGCTGGATGATGAACGCCGCCGCCAGCCAGGTCTCGATCGATCTCGGACTGCGGGGGCCGACCTGGACCGTCGCGACGGCATGCGCGTCGGCAACGCACGCGATCGGCCAGGCCTTTCACATGGTCCGCAACGGGCAGGCGCCAATCGCCCTCGCCGGAGGAACCGAGGCGTGCCTGACCGTCGGATCCGTCAAGGCGTGGGAGGCGCTCCGCGCCTTGAGCACCGATACGTGCCGGCCTTTTTCGAGAAATCGATCAGGCTTCGTTCTCGGCGAGGGCGCCGCGATGTTCCTGTTGGAACCCCGCGACCGGGCCCTTGCAAGAGGCGCGCGCGTCTATGCCGAGGTTCTCGGCTTCGGCATGAGCGCGGACGCGATCGACATGACCGCGGCCGATGCGGACGGCGGCGCCCGCGCCATGCGGGCGGCGCTGCGGGACGCGCGGGCAAACCCGGAGGACGTCGATTACGTCAACGCCCACGGCACCGGGACGATCCTCAACGACCGAACCGAGTCGGAGGCGCTCAAGAAGGTGTTCGGCTCGCACGCCGATCGCCTCGCGGTATCGTCGAGCAAGGCGGTCCTCGGCCACAGCATGGGGGCGGCCGGCGCGCTCGAGCTCGCCGCCACCGCGCTTGCGCTGCGAACGCAAACGGTTCCGCCCACCGCGAATTTCGAGGAGCCGGATCCCGCCTGCGATATCGACTGCGTGCCGAACGTCGCCCGCAGCGCGCACATTCGCACGGCGATGTCGAATTCGTTCGCTTTCGGCGGACTCAACGCGGTCATCGTGCTCGGCCGCGCGTGATACGGAATCCGCTTGATGAGTTCCGTGACTGTCGTCCCCGCGCAAGCGGGGACCCAGTATTCCAGAGGCGGTGGTGATCACGCCCAGGCGGCGATAATTTGTCCTAATCGAGCGACCGGCGGTTACTGGGTCCCCGCTTGCGCGGGGACGACAGCGTCTGGTGCGGAGCCAATCAACCGAGTTTTGTATGAGACCTGCGGCCAAACAGAGCGCGCTATCTCATGAGCGGCCGATACCAATCGAATTTGTAATTGAGTCCCGCCCGGAAGATGCTGGCGCGAAAGTCGATGCTTTCCGTAACCACCGCGCCACCCGGAAGAAGATCATTGAACACGCCGCCCCGGCCGAGATCGACATAGAGATATTCGAGCTTCGCCGTCCAGTTGGGAGCCAACATTGCCTCGATTCCGGCGCCCAAGGTCCAACCGGCTCGGGTGGTCGTGCCCGAGCCCACGGCGCCATTGGCGAGGACGTCGCCCTCCGAACCGTGCAGCGGGCCCCAGGCCAAGCCGCCGGTCACGTAGGGCATCAGACTGTTCCACCACAACAGGCCGGCCCACCCGATGCGTCCGCGGAACGTGCCGAGCGACTCCAGATTCGACGAGCACCGTGGGATGACCCCGCCGCAGAAGCCCCTTGTCGAACCCCTGATATCGGCAAAGGAATAATCGCCCTCGAGGCCGACCACCAACTGGTTGAATTGCCAATTGTATCCGACGGTGCCGCCGACCAATCCGCCGCGCACAAGATATCCGCCGCTATTGAACAGCAGCGGGTCGGTCTGCCGAGCCTCCCCCCAACCGTAGCCACCCTCGATCCCGACATAGAAGCCGGTCCAATTGTAAACCGAGACCGGCGTCGTCAGAGGCGGCGCGGATCTGACCCGCAAGTCCGCCGCCACTGCAGACGTGGCCAAGACCGTCAAAGCTACAGTGCTTCCAATCAGTTTTCTCATGGCCCGCCCCGGACTATGATGAAGTCATGCCCGCAGGTTAGCATGATACGAAGCAAGATTCTGTGATATTTCCGCCACACCCGAACAACCTTGTTCAAGTCAACCGGTGGACGATGATCGCGCTCGCTCGGCGAAACGCGATCGCGCGGCAGACCGGTCAGGCGGCGTTCACCTGATACGCCCATGACGATTATCGACGCCGAGCGGCCCCTGCGAATCCTGGAAATCGGTGGCGATTGCCTGTTCGCGCTGGCGGCGCCGGCACAAACGGAATTCTATTGGACCGGGATCAGGTTGCGCGGGAATGTGCGGCGGAGGTTCGGCCGGCTCGGCGGCATCAAGAGAGTTCTGGGCCCAATCCGGTTTGTCAGGACCTTGCTCGAGCTCAGACGCCACGAGTACGACCTCCTCGTCGTGCATGCGGCTCCGTTCGCGCCCTGGCATCCGCGGTCATTCCTGACCGCCTTGCGAGCCTGGAACGTCCTATCGCCGCTCGGCCTGTTTGCAAATTTTGCCTGGCGGATCGTGCACCTGTTTCACGGCGTACCGGTCGTCACGCTCGATCTTGGCGACAGTTTCGGAATCGGCCGGCACAATTTCTTCCTGCTCGATGTTTCGAAGGTCTATTTCAAACGGGAGCTGCCGGCCGATCGCTGGCATGTTTTCTTCAGCTCGAGCTACCGGGATCTGCCCAGCCGCCGGCGGCGAGGCAAGGCGAAGAACCGCCGGCGGCTCCTCAAGCTCACGCCGATCAGCTACGGGCTCTTTTATTTCCCGCCCGACTTCCGCCAGGAACAGAAAAGCAGCGACGTCTTTTTTGCCGGCAATGCCGATCCGAACAGCACGGTCCGCAGCGACGGCCTGCAGGAGCTGCTTGCGTTGCGCGATGAGGGTTACGCGATCGACATCGCCAGCGAACGCTTGCCGCTGCCCGAGTTCTTCCGTCGCCTGTCGGCGGCATGGCTGGCGTGGTCGCCCGCCGGATATGGTTGGGATTGCGCGCGACATTACGAGGCGCCGCTCGCCGGCACCGTGCCGCTGATCAACTACCCGACGATCGTTCGTCATCGCCCGCTTCGCGACGGCGAGCACTGCATCTTGTACGCCGCCGAGCGCGGCGCGCTCGCCAACGCCGTGCGGGCGGCGCTTGCCGACAAGGAGCGCCTCAAGCGGATCGCGCGCGCCGCGGCGGCGCACGTCCGCGAGCATCATACGCTGCGGGCGCGGGCCGAATATGTCGTGACCACCGCTCTCGGGCGGCGGCTCGATGGAAGCTCGACGGAGCGGGCCCTCTGAGTCCGACACTCGGCTTGCGAATTAGAGGCGTCGTGTCCTGTCGTTCCGGCGAGCGGGCGCAGCTCACGCGCATTACGTCATGGCCGTGGCGGTACGGTGATGATCAGATAGCGCGCGGGCTTGCCCGCCACGCCGAAATGGCGCCGGACAAGCTCGACCTCGGTGCGCCGCCCGGCGAGCCCGCGGGCAGCACGTGCTTCCATCGCTTCGACGCACCATGGTTCGTTGACCGGGCAGACCATCGCGATGCCTTCCCGCGCGACACGGGTCTCGTCGGCCCATGGAGTGCGGTCGGGCCTGAACACGTCCAAGGTCGAGGGTTGGTCGGCCAGATAGGGCGCCACACCGTTGACGATGTGGCTGTCGCTGCCGACCATCCGGAGCGGACGGTCGGTGGTTGCGCGCCAAGCCTGCTCGATCGCGCCGGCGACCAGACGATAGTGGGTGGCCTCGAGGAGGATGCCGGCGCGGTGGATCGTGGTCGCGACGGCCGGCGCGGCCAGGGTTGCCGCGACCGGCACCGCCACGGCGACGGCGAGCAGCCGGACCAGGGCGACGCGCGAGACGACGACCAATGGCGAGGACATCAACACGACCGGCAGCAGGGTCATGCCCGGCATCGTCCACAGCGAGACGATGCGGGCGTCGGCCGCGAGCGCGGCCGCCGCCGGCAGCAGCAGCGGCGCCCAGAAGGCAACGGCCACGAACCGACGGTCGGACGTCGAAGGCCACAGGGCGTCGGCAATGCCTGCAATGCCCGGTCGCGCGGCGACGATCGCCGCCACGACCGGTACGGCGATGTAACCGGCGATGCCGCCGACATAGCGGAGCACCGCGACGAGGGTGCTCGAGAGATCGGCGCTCGCCACCCTCCCTGCGGCATAGCCGAACGGCATGAAGTCGTGCGCGACCAGCCAGGCGACGTGCGGCGAAAGCACCAGCGTGCCGACCGCGATCGTCACCCAGGGCGCAGCCGACGCAAAATAGGAGCCGCGGCGCGGATCGGCGAGCGCCGCAAGCCCGAGCCCCGCGAGCAACGCGATCGACCAGTATTTGCCCAGCATCGCGGCGCCGGCAGCAAGCCCGGCAAGCGCGGCGAAGACCGGGCTGCGGGTCTCGAACGAGCGCAAGAACCACCACGTGGTGGCCGCCCAAAGCGGGATCAGCACGGTGTTGGCGTTGAACGTCAGGGCGTGGAAATTGAAGAACGGCACCAACGTGAGCAGCGCGACGCCCGCCACCCGTTTCTCGCCGTCCAGAAAGCGCGCCGACAGCATCCAGGCGATCCATAGGGCTACGGTCGCGTTGACGATGGCGAGCAGGTAATAGGCCCAGTCGGTGACGGGAAAGACGCTGAACCATGCTTTCACCAGCCAGGCCCCGAACGGCGGATGCTTCGGGTAGCCGAACGCCGGCTCGCGCGACCAGGCGACGAGCTCGCCCATGTCGAAATGCAGGTCCTGGCTGCCCTTTGCGAGCACGCCGTAGAGCGTCCACAGCGCGACGTAGCAGAGGAGTGCGAGCAGGACCGCGCGCTCGCGACGGCGCGGATCGACCAGCGCCTCGGCGAGGTGCTCGAAGGGTGCCAACGGGATCCGGATCGCCGCCGCCAAAGCCATGGAACCGCGATGCCAGAGTTTGGCGCCCGCTTCAATCACTGAAAGCTGGGAAGTCAGGATCCAATGCCGTGGAGCGCGAAAGGCGGTGGGCTCCCTGGAAGCCCGAGCGCCGTTTACTTGCTGAAGCCCCGTTTCCCGTTGCCGCGCAGCGGGGGGCAATATAAAAACTGCTCGCGGGCGCCGGGTTTTTCCGCCTGGAGCCGCGGGCGCGGCACCGCGCGCTTCGAGCCCGAGCAGTAAGCACCATGAGACAACGTAAGTCATTCAGTCTCTCTTCCGGCATCGATCGTCGTGAGCGGGCATTTTGGATCCGGGAACTTGGGCTGGAGGCCGGCTATCGCCTCCTCAAATTTTTGCTCAAGAGCGAGCATCTTCACTATGGGTTGTTCGAACCAGACATTCCCGTAGATTTGTGGAATCTGAAGGTGGCGCAGGAGCGCTATTTGCAGCGGCTAGTTGAGCTCATCCCGGCAGGAACGCGCACCATCCTCGACGTCGGATGCGGCAGCGGCAAAACGGCGGAGCATCTCATCGAGAAAGGCTACGCGGTCGATTGTGTTTCGCCGGGCGCCGGCCTAACCATGATCGCAGTCGAGCGACTCGGCACGCGCGCGACTATCTATCGCGGCCGTTACGAGACGCTGTCAATACCCAAGCGGTACGATCTGATCCTGTTCAGCGAAAGCTTTCAATACATTCCTTTACAGATCGGGATTGCGAAGAGCGTCTCGCTGCTCAACCCAGCTGGGCACATCCTAATTTGCGACTTTTTCAGTGATCCTTCCAAGGGCAAAAGCCCAATCGGTGGCGGGCACAAGTTCCCGATCTGGAGTGCGACCTATCCGCGATATCCCATTGATCTCGTGATCGACCGCGATATCACCGCAGAGACCGCTCCCTCCCACGACATCGCCGAGGCATTCGTGCGCGAAGTAGGACGACCCTTGTGGGAAAACGCGGTTGTCGCCGCCTCGTTGCACTGGCCGCGCCTGACCCGCCTCGCTCGCTGGACGTTCCGGAAGAGCATCGACAAGCTCGAACGGCGCCGCCTTTCCTCCGAAAGGAACGGCGCGACGTTCCGGCATTTCAAGATCTATAAAACCTATCTTTTCAAGCTCCGGTCCGACGTGTCTGTCCGGTAAGGGCGATTTGGGACGCTGGGACAGTGCGGCGGCGCGCCGGATCACACGCTTGCCTTCGCCCGCGCCATGAAGGCGCGCCAGCCGCCAAAGGCGGAAATGTCGCGCGCGCCGTGCGTCGCCTCGGCCTCCACCAGGAAGCCCTTCACGCGCCGGCCGTCGGCGATCGCGAGCGTTCCGATCGACAGCGGCGGCGGCGCCGCCTCGACGAAGTGGCCGAACTCGGCGGCCGGCAGCGCCCAGATCTCGATCGCGATCGCGGCGCCGCGGCCGACCCGCAGTCAGGGCGGGCTTTGCCGGCGTCGTCCCGGCCAGGGCAGGCCGGAACCACAAGACGCGCTGGAGACGCCGTAAGCCTTTCAAAACAATCGGTTAAGCCCATTTGTTTGGGACGGGGCGAGCGCTCGCGATCTGGTTGCCGGGCTCGGCCGGGCCGCCCCGGCCAGCGACGTTTTGTTGTGCAGGGTCAAAGGGTTTGCCTTGGCCAAGCCATTTTGTTGGCCGATCAAATAGGGGCTACGAAGGGGTTCACCAGCGGAGCGCGGTTGCAGGCAGGGGGCCCGCGCATCCGATCCGGGTTTGCCCGGAGCTCGGCGCTCCGGAGTGCGCAGGTCGGCCATCGCCGGCATGCAGTGGTTTCGCCGCGAGCGGGGGACGCGTCAGTCGGATGGGGTCGATCGGCCGCTACATCTTCCGCACCACCTTGGGCGCGTTCGTCGTCATTTGCGTCAGCGTGACCGCGCTGATGTGGATCACGCAGGCGCTGCGCGACATCGACCTGATGACCAATCAGGGTCAGAGCGTCTTCGTCTTCATCGGCATCACCGGCCTCATCATTCCGCTGCTCGTCCTGATCATCGCGCCGATCGCGCTGATGATCGCGGTGGCGCACGTGCTCAACAAGCTCGGCAACGATTCCGAGCTGATCGTGATGAACGCCGCCGGCATGCCGCCCTGGGTGCTGTTCCGCCCGTTCCTGGCGGTCGGGATCGTGGTGTCGCTGCTGGTCGCCGCGATCAGCATCTACGTCTCGCCGTGGGGGCTGCGCGAATTGCGGCGGTGGGCGAACGAGGTCAGCGAGGACGTCGTCACCAACATCCTGCAACCCGGCCGCTTCACCAAGATGTTCGGGGGAACGCTCACGCTCCACATCCGGGAGCGCCTGCCGAACGGACAATTGCTGGGCATCCTGATCGACGACCAGCGCGACCCGAAGGAGCGCACCACCATCCTCGCCGAGCAGGGCGACATCGTGAAGAACGGGCGCGTCCTCCTGCTGGTGCTGCAGAACGGCAGCGTGCAGCGGCACGAGACCGGCCAGCGCGATCCCGCGCTCGTGCTGTTCGACAGCTATGGCTTCGATCTGTCGTGGCTCTCGAGCAACCGCAGCCTGAAATATTCGGCGCGCGAGCGATATCTGTGGGAGCTTTATGATCCGACCCGCACCGACACCGAGTTCTCCGACCAGCCCGAGCAGATCCGCGCCGAATTTCACGACCGCATCACGGCGCCGCTCTACCCGCTCGCCTTCGTGGTGCTGACCTACGCCTATCTCGGCGCGCCGCGCACGACCCGGCAGTCCCGCAGCATGTCGCTGGCGGCCGCGATCGGCGCGACGTCCGCGCTGCGCGGGTTGGGCTTCGTCGGCATGATCGCCGGCGTGCGTACGCCGATCGCGCTGCTGCTTCCGTATCTCGGCCTGATCGCGACGTTCGTGCTGGGATATGTTGCGATCTCGCGCGGCGTCATCATCGAGCCTCCCGCCTTCGTCGCCAACGCGATCGCGGCGATCACGGAGCGCATCGCTCAGCGCGCGGGCACGGTGACGGGACAAGCGCCATGATCGCCCGCACGCTGTCGCGATATTTCGGCTGGCGCTTCCTCTCGGCCGTGCTGGCCGTGTTCGCGGGCACGCTGGTGCTGACCGCGATGATCGATTTTCTCGAAATGATGCGGCGCTCGGCGGACGTCAAGGACGCCTCGGCGCTGCTCGTCGCCCAGATAACGATGTTTCGGGTGCCGTTCATCACCGAGCGCGTGATGCCGTTCGCCGTGCTGGTCGGGGCGATGTTCTGCTATTTGAACCTGTCGCGTCGATTGGAGCTCGTGGTGGCGCGAGCGGCGGGCATCTCGGCCTGGCAGTTCATCGCGCCGGCGGTGGTCATCGCCGCCCTGCTCGGGATCGCATTGACGACGATCTACAATCCGATCTCGGCGGTGCTGCGCGAGCAATCGACGCGGCTCGAAGCCGAGCTCACCGGCGACGCCAGCTTCCGCAGCGCCACCGGGCGCGGGTTCTGGCTGCGCCAGCGCAGCGAGGACGGCCAGACGGTCATGAACGCCAAAACGAGCCGCCAGCAGGGAATCCAGCTCGATGGCGTGAGCGTCTTCCGCTTCGATGCCGCCGGCCATTTCCTCGACCGCGTCGAAGCCAAGAGCGCGACGTTCGAACCCGGACACTGGCGGCTCGAGGAAGCCCGATTTTACGCCAGCGGCGTCGCCCCGGTCGACCGCGAGGCGTTCCTGCTCAAGACCAACTTGACGCCGGTGCAGGTCGGCGAAAGCTTCGCGACGCCCGAGACCGTGCCGTTCTGGCAGCTGTCCTCGTATATCGATCTCGCGGAAAACGCCGGTCTCGCCGCCGCCGGCTATCGGCTGCAATATTATCAGCTGTTGGCGCAGCCCTTCTATCTGGTGGCGATGGTGCTGTTGGCGGCCGCGGTGAGCCTGCGCTTCTTCCGCCTCGGCGGCGTGCAGAAGGTCGTGCTGGGCGGCATCGCCGCGGGCTTTCTGCTCTACGTCATGGCGAAAATCACCGGCGACCTGAGCAAGGCCGAGCTGATGGCCCCCTTGGCCGCGGCCGGGCTGCCGGCGGCCGTCGGCGGCGTGACCGGCGTGATCGCGCTCCTCTACCAGGAGGACGGGTGATGGCAAGGCCGGCCCGAACCGAGCCAAGGCGAGCAAGGCGAACGGAGTGACGATGTTCGACCAATTCAGGACATGCCGCAACTTGATGGCCGCCGCGATGCTGCTGTGCGTCGCCGGGGCGACTGCCGCCCGCGCGCAGCAGGTCGTCGTCGTCGTCAATGGCGAGCCGATCACCGCGCTCGACATCGAGCAGCGCGGCAAGCTCAATCAATTGTCGACGCACAAGCCTCCGGTGCGCCAGGAAGTCCTCGAAGAGCTGATCACCGAAAAGCTCAAGGTGCGGGAGGCCAAGAAATTCGGCCTCGAAGTCACCGAGTCCGAGGTCGACAGCACCTACGCCACCATAGCGAAGCGCATGCAATTGACGGCCGAGCAGCTGACCCAGCAGCTCGCGAAGTCGGGCATCTATCCCGGCACGCTCAAGTCGCGCATCCGCGCCGACATGGTGTGGCCGCAACTGGTGCGCGGCCGCTACTCGTCGAGCCTGCAGATCGGGGAAAAGGACATCCTGACCGCGATCGATTCGAAGTCCGACGATGTCGGCTACGACTACTTCCTGCGGCCGATCCTGTTCCTCGTTCCGCCCGGATCTCCCGAAGCATTCGTCGAGGGGCGCAAGCGTGAAGCGGAGGCCTTGCGCAATCGCTTCCCGGGCTGCGACGAAGGCATCGCCTTCGCCCGCGCCCTCAAGGACATAGCGATCCGCGATCAGCTCGTCCGCAGCTCGGCCGATATTCCAGCGGAGCAGCGCAAGGTGCTCGAAGGCGTCGAGGTCGGAAAACTGACCGCGCCCGAGGTGACCAAGTTCGGCGTCGAGATGTTCGCGGTCTGCGCCAAGAAACCGTCCTCCGCCGACAATACGCCGGGCAAGCGCCGCGCCCGCGAGACGATCATGGCCGAGCGCTACGAGCAGCGATCCAAGGAATACCTGCGCGAGATTCGCCGCGGCGCGATGCTCGAATACAAGCAAGCCAGGTGATGCCGCGGCCGTTGGCGCTGACGCTCGGGGAGCCCGCCGGCATCGGACCCGACATCACCTTCGCCGCCTGGCGCCGGCGCGCCGAGCTTGCGCTTCCGCCGTTCTATCTGCTGGCCGATCCGAGCTTCGTCGCGCGCTGCGCGACGCGGATCGCGCCCGATTTGGCGATCGCCGTGGTCGAGCCGGCGACCGCGGCGGCCGCCTTCGAGCGCGCCTTGCCGGTCGTCGACGTGGGCGTCCCCGTGAGCGCGGAGCCGGGCCAGCCCGATCGATCGAGCGCGCCGGCTGCGATCGCCGCCATCCGTCGCGCGGTGGCCGACGTGGCGGCCGGGGCGGCCGCGGCGATCGTCACCAATCCGGTCGCCAAGAACGTGCTCTATCGCTCCGGCTTCGCCGAGCCCGGGCACACCGAGTTCCTGGCCAAGCTTTCCGAGGAGACGACCGGCGTGCCGGTGCACCCGGTCATGATGCTGTGGTCGCCCGAGCTCGCGGTCGTGCCGGTCACCATCCACCTGCCGCTGCGCGAGATCGTCGCCAGGCTCACGGCCGATCTCGTGGCCGCGACCGGCCGCATCGTCGCCCGCGATCTGCGCGAGCGTTTCGGCATCGCGCGTCCGCGTCTCGCAGTCGCCGGCCTCAATCCGCATGCGGGCGAGGAAGGCACGCTCGGCGATGAGGATCTGACCGTGGTGCGCCCCGCGGTCGAGCGGCTGAAGGCCGAGGGCATCGACGCGCGCGGCCCGCTGCCGGCCGACACCCTGTTCCACCAGGCGGCGCGGGCGAGCTACGACGCGGTGCTCGCGATGTATCACGACCAGGCGCTGATCCCGATCAAGACCCTGGCTTTCGACCACGCGGTCAACGTCACGCTCGGCCTGCCGTTCGTGCGCACCTCGCCCGACCACGGCACCGCCTTCGACATCGCCGGCACCGGCCGCGCCGATCCCGGCAGCCTGATCGCCGCCCTGGCGCTGGCGGCGCGACTTTCGTCCGCCGCCGCGCCGGCCTCCCGCGCGCGCCGCGCATGAGCGCCGTCGATGACCTGCCGCCGCTGCGGGAGGTGATTCATCGACACGGTCTCAGAGCCAAGAAATCGCTCGGCCAGAATTTTCTGCTCGATCTCAACCTGACCGCCCGCATCGCGCGCGGCGCCGGCCCGCTCGAAGGCGTCAACGTGGTCGAGATCGGCCCCGGGCCGGGCGGGCTCACGCGCGCGCTGCTGGCACACGACGCGCGCCGCGTGATCGCGGTCGAGCGCGACGACCGCGCCATCGCGGCGCTCGAAGAGATCGCGGCGCGATATCCCGGCCGCCTCGAGATCGTCGCCGCCGACGCGCTCCACTTCGATCCCCGTCCCCGCCTCGCCGGGGCGCGCGCGCGGGTGGTCGCCAACCTCCCGTACAATATCGCGACTGCGCTGCTCGTGCGCTGGCTCACGTCCGAGCCGTGGCCGCCCTGGTTCGACCGGCTGGTGCTGATGTTCCAGCGCGAGGTCGCGCAGCGCATCGTCGCCGTCCCCGGCTCCAAAAGCTACGGCCGCCTGTCCGTCCTCGCCGGCTGGCGCACCGAGGCGCGCATCCTCTTCGACGTCGCCGCGAGCGCCTTCGTGCCGCCGCCCAAGGTCACCTCGTCGCTGGTGAGCCTTGCACCGCGCCCGCACCCGCTCGCCTGCGAGCGCGCCGCGCTCGAGGAGGTGACGCAAGCCGCCTTCGGTCAGCGCCGCAAGATGCTGCGGCAAAGCCTCAAATCGCTCCACCGCGATCCGCTCGCGCTGCTCGCCGCCGCCGGGATCGCGCCGACCGAGCGGGCCGAGAACGTCCCGCTCGCCGGCTTCGTCGCGCTGGCACGGGCGCTTTCCGCCGCAAGGCGCTAAGATGCATCGATGACCGAGCTCCGCCGCCAATCGCTCACCGCCTATGCCGCGCCGCTCGCCGAGACCGTCGTCGCGTGCCCGCAACCGCGCGGCACGCAGGTCCTCGTGCGCGTTGCGCGCTGCGGCGTCTGCCATTCCGACCTGCACATGCAGGACGGCTATTTCCGGCTCGGCGACGACAAGAAGCTCGACGTTCGCGCCGGCCGCACCCTCCCCTTCACGCTCGGCCACGAGATCGCCGGCGTCATCGAGCGCCTCGGCGAGGCCGCGCAGGGCGTTGCGCCGGGCGCGGCGGTTGCGGTCTATCCATGGATCGGCTGCGGCGACTGTGCCGCATGCCGGCGCGGCGACGAGAACATCTGCGCGGCGCCGCGCCATCTCGGCATCAATGCCGACGGCGGCTTTGCGACCCACGTGCTGGTGCCGCATCCGCGCTACCTCATCGACCATGCGGGCCTGCCGCCCTCGGTCGCGGCGACGCTGATGTGCTCGGGCCTCACCGCCTATGCCGCGCTCGAGCGGCTCGCGGCGCAGGCCACGCTCGGTCCGCTCTTGCTCGTGGGCATGGGCGGCGTCGGCATGATGGGCCTCGCGCTGGCGCGGGCGCTGTTCGCAGCGGCGCCGCTCGTCGCCGACATCGACGCCGCCAAGCGCGCGGCGGCGCTGCAAGCCGGCGCGGCGGCGGCGTTCGACCCGGCCGATGCCGGCGCGCGCAAGGCGGTGCTGGCGGCAACCGACGGAGGGGTCCACGGCGCCTGCGATTTCGTCGGCTCGGAGCGCTCGCTCGCCTTTGCCGCCGGCGCGCTCGCCAAGGGCGGCAAGGTCGTGGTGAGCGGCCTGTTCGGCGGCAGCTTCACCATGCCGGTCGCGATGTTCGCCCTCAAGGCGGTGGGGATCGAGGGAATCCAGACCGGCACGCTCGCTCAGGCCCGAGCGCTGATAGGGCTGGCGCGCGAGCGCAACCTTTCGCCGCCTCCGATCAGCGAGCGCCCGCTCGGAGAGGCGCAGGCCGCGCTCGATCAGCTGCGCGGCGGTGGGGTCATCGGCCGAATCGTGCTGACCGCGCAGGCTTGAGCCCCAACCAGTTGTAAAAAAACCACAACTTTTGCAGCCACGGCTCGCCCGCGCGGCGGCAACGAACATGGTTAACGAATTGTTAGCGTTTCCGGGCGCAGCCTATGACCCCGCAGACATGGAGCGGGTTCATGACCCCGACACGCACTGGAGGTGTAACGCGTCTCTCGCTCGCCGCCGTTCTCGTCGCCGCGACGCTGTCGCTGGCCGGCGCCCATGGTCCGGCGGAATGGATCAACCGCGGCGGCTATCGCAACGCTGCCGGCGAGCTGTGCTGCGGGGAGCGCGACTGCGCCGAGCTCTCCGGCGAGGACATCAGCATCACCAGCGCCGGCTATTACGTGCGCAGCACCCGCGAGACGGTGCCGTTCAGCGAGGCGCTGCCCTCGCCCGACGGGGCCTACTGGCGCTGCCAATGGGGCGGCGCGCGCAAGTGCTTCTTCGCACCGCCGCCGAGCATCTGAATCACAGCTCGGCCTGCAGCGTGCGCACGAACGCGGACAGCCCGGTCTGGCGCTCCCGCTTGAGCCGCTCGGCGGCGAGGATCGATCTCACCTCGGCGAAGGCGCGGTCGATGTCGGTGTTGATCACCACGTAGTCGTACTCGGCCCAATGGCTCATCTCGCCGGCGGCCTTGTCCATGCGGGAATGGATCACCGCGTCGGAATCCTGCGCGCGCCTGCGCAGCCGCCGCTCGAGCTCGGGGATCGAGGGCGGCAGCACGAAAACGCTGACGAGATCGCCGGCGGCTTTTTCGCGCAGCTGCTGGGTGCCCTGCCAGTCGATGTCGAACAGCATGTCGCGCCCGCGCGCCAGCGCCCCCTCGACCGGCGCGCGCGGGGTACCGTAGCAATGCTCGAACACCTTCGCCCATTCCAATAGCTCGCCGTTCTCGACCATGGCGTCGAAGCGCGCCGCGTCGATGAAATGATAATCGCGGCCGTCGACCTCACCCGGCCGCTGCTTGCGCGTCGTCACCGACACCGAGAGCTCGACCGCCGGATCGGCGTCGAGCAGCATGCGCGACAACGTGGTCTTGCCCGCGCCCGACGGCGAGGACAGCACCAGCATGAGCCCGCGGCGGGCGATGGCGGCGGCTTGCCGTTGCGGTTCGGGTCTGCTGGTCATCAAGATCGCCGGAAGGTCGTCGAGCCCGCGCCTGACGGCCGCGGGCAGGGCGGCCGTCTCATTCCAGATTCTGCACCTGCTCGCGGAACTGCTCGACCACGCTCTTGAGCTCGAGCCCGATATTGGTGAGCTCGACGTCGTTCGATTTCGAGCATAGCGTATTGGCTTCCCGATTGAGCTCCTGGGCGAGGAAATCGAGCCGGCGGCCGATCGCCCCGCCGTCCGCGATCAATCGCCCGACCTGCGCGACATGCGAGGCGAGCCGGTCGAGCTCCTCGCGGATATCGGCCTTGCTGGCGATCAGGATCGCCTCCTGGTGCAGGCGGTCGGGATCGAAGCGGTCGGAGGCACCGAGCAGCGTCGCCACCTGCTCGGCGATGCGCCCCCTGATCGCTTCCGGCCGCCGGCCGGGCGCCACTTCCGCCCGCGCGGCGAGCGCCGAGATCTCGCTCAGGCGCTGGGTCAGCACCTGCCCGAGCGTCTCGCCCTCGTGCCGACGCATGGCGGCAAGCTCGGCCACCGTCGCGCTGAAGCCGGCGACCACCGCGGCCTCGGCGGCGCGCCGGTCCTCCTCGCGCTCGTCCTCGTCGATCACCTCGATCACGCCCTTGATCGACAGAATCCCGTCGAGCCGCGGCGGCGCCGCGTCAACGCTCCCGGCAAGACCCTTGAGGGTCGCGAGCACGGCGGCAAGCACCGGCTCGTTGACGCGCACCACCGGAGCGACACCCTCGCGCTCGACGGTGAGCGCCGCGTACACCGTTCCGCGCGCGAGCGCCTGCGCGGCGGCGCCGCGCACCGGAGTCTCGACCGCGTCCCAGCCCGGAGGCAGGCGCAGCCGCAGATCGAGTCCCTTGGCGTTGACCGATTTGAGCTCCCATGCCCAGCCGTAGGCGCCGCTCACGCCATGGCGCCGCGCGAAGCCGGTCATGCTCGAGAGCGCCATCGGCCCCCACCCTGCGCAAGCACTCGGATGCGAGAATCGGGCGCGACCTTAGAGCATTTTCAGGAAAAGTGGGAACCGGTTTTCCGTCCGAAAATGCGACCGCGCAAAACGACTGGAGCGCATTCAGTTTCCGTCCAAACTGGATGCGCTCCAGCGCATGTTCCGGAAAAGAAGGAACCGGGTTTTCCGGTCTATTGCGCGACGCGCGCGGATTTCGGCGAGCCGTTCGCGCCGCGCTTGCCGCGCGCCGGCGGCGGGCGCGTCGCCGGGGCGGCCGGCGCGGCCGGCGCAGGCGTCGCCGCCTGCGCGTCGGCGGCGGGCGGCGGCGCCGCCGGGTCGCCGCCATGCTCGATCACGCGCAGGCGCGCGACGTTCTTGAGGTGCTGGTCGTAGGTCTCGGCGAAGGCGTGGCCGCCGGTGCCGTCGGCCGCGAAATAAAGGTCCTTGGTGCGCGCCGGAGTGGCGGCGGCCTCGATCGAGCCGCGGCCGGGATTGGCGATCGGGCCCGGCGGCAGGCCGTCGATGAGATAGGTGTTGTAGGGCGTCGGCTGCGCCAGCTCGCTCTTGGTGAGCGGATGGCCGAGCGAGCCCTTGCCGAAGACGAGACCGTAGATCACGGTCGGATCGGTCTGCAGCTTCATCTTCTGCTTGAGCCGGTTGACGAACACGGCGGCGATGCGCGTGCGCTCCTCCGGCTTGGCGGTTTCCTTCTCGACGATCGAGGCGAGGATGACGAGCTGCTCCGGCGTCTTGAGCGGCAGATCGGGATTGCGGCGCTCCCAGACCTCGCGCACCAGCCGATCCTGCGCCTGCCGCATGCGCTGGATCATCTGCTCGCGCGTGAAGCCGCGGTTGAAATGATAGCTGTCGGGCAACAGCGTGCCTTCCCGCGGAACATCCTTGATGTCGCCGGCGAGCATGTCGCTCTCGAGCAGCCGCGCGACGATCTGCTCCGAGGTGAGGCCCTCGGGAATGGTGAGCTGATGCTGCACCACCTTGCCTTCGACGATCGTCTCCACCACGTCGCGCACGCTGGCGTGCTTGGGAAAGAGATATTCGCCGGCCTTGAGCTCCGAACGCGCCTTGAGAGCGAGCACAGCGCCGACGAAGATGAAGCGGTGCTCGTCCATCACGCCTTCGCGCTTGAGCAGGTCGGCGATGTCCATTAAGCCCGAGCGTGGCGGTATGGTGACCACCTTGTCCTCCGGCAGGGGGCCGGGCGCCTCGAACCGGCTCTTGCCGACGACCGCGGCGGCGCCGCCGACCAGGAGGGCGAGCAGCAACAGGCTGAAAATGGCATTGCCGACGATCACCAGCGGATTGCGCGCGCGCCGCGAGGGACGGGATGAGCGGGTGGGCAACGGCACGTGATCGGGCTCCAGGGCGGCGCGTGGGCTGCGCGGCGTGATCCGTTTGGGCTCGACAAGCGGCGTGGCAACGAGCGGCGCATCCGGCCGCCCCGGGATCGGCGGCTCTGGCGCGCCCGCACCGATCGCCACCCGTCCCGGCATCTTCGGCTGGGAGGCGCCGGATGCCGACGCCGCCGAAGCAACGCCGAGCTTACCCGACCGCAGCCGATCCGGCATAGCCAAATCGGGCCTCGGTGAATCGGGCTTCGAGGAATTCGGCTTGGACAGGTCTTTCGGCAGCTCGAACTTGAACGAATCCTTGGGCAGGTCCTTGGCCAACCCAGTCCCCTTCGCCGAATCAACCGCGGCCGGGCTGGGCCGGATTGATCCCGTGGCCGAGGCGAGCGGGGGCGGCGGGCCGGCCGCGACCCGAGGACGCGCGGGGTCGGACCGATCCGCGCTCCGCTCCGATCCACTCCCGGATTTTTCCAGCGGCTTCCCCGACGCAAGCCCGGCGGCCACGTCCGGCGCGCTCGCCGGCATCGCCCGCCCAGGCAGCGGGGTAGCCGCTGCGACGCGCGCACGCGCCGCGTCCCGGCCGTTATCGCCAGGCGGTGCGCTCTCCGAATTCACCGCCTACCCCCTCACTTTCACGCCCACCATGGCCGCTACCACCGCGTCTTAAAAGGATTGGTATCGACCCCGCGCCCCTTTGAGGGCGTGCGCATGCCTATCTTGCCGATCTCCGATTGAAATCCCAAGGGAAATCGGACGATCGGACCGGCGTACATTAAAGGCGAATATGGCCAAACCACGGACGGACGACCGATGACCGCTGGCCCTGGATAACCCCTCGCTATCGTCGGTCCGCCGCCGGCTTACTCCGCCACGCGGCGGAAGATCAGCGAGGCGTTCGTTCCGCCGAATCCGAATGAGTTGGAGAGGACGATGTCGATGTCGCGCCGCTTCGATCGGTGCGGCACCAGGTCGATCGCCGTCTCCACCGACGGGTTGTCGAGATTGATGGTCGGCGGCGCGACGCCGTCGCGGATGGCGAGGATCGAGAAGATGGCCTCGACCGCGCCGGCGGCGCCCAGAAGGTGTCCGATCGAGGATTTGGTCGACGACATGGACACGCGGCCGGCGGCATTGCCGAGCAGGCGATGCACCGCATTGAGCTCGATCTCGTCGCCGAGCGGCGTCGAGGTGCCGTGGGCATTGATGTAGTCGACCTCGGCCACCGAAATGCCGGCGCGCTTGATCGCCGCGTCCATGCAGCGCAAGGCGCCATCGCCGTCCTCGGCCGGCGCCGTGATGTGGTGGGCGTCGCCCGACAGCCCGTAGCCGATCAGCTCGGCGTGGATGCGCGCGCCACGACGCCTGGCGTGCTCGTAGGTCTCGAGCACGACGATGCCGGCGCCCTCGCCCATCACGAAGCCGTCGCGATCGCGGTCATACGGCCGCGACGCCCGTTCCGGCGTATCGTTGAACGAGGTCGACAGCGCCCGGCAGGCGATGAATCCCGCCATGCCGATGCGCGAGATCGGCGATTCCGCTCCGCCGGCGACCATCACCTCGGCATCGCCGAGCGCGACCAGGCGGGCGGCGTCTCCGATCGCATGCGCGCCGGTCGAGCAGGCGGTCACCACCGCATGGTTCGGCCCCTTCAAGCCGTGCGCGATCGAGACATATCCGGAGGCGAGGTTGATCAGGCGGCCGGGAATGAAGAACGGCGACACGCGCCGCGGCCCCCTCTCCTTCAGCACGATCGCGGTCTCGGCGATGCCGGTGAGGCCGCCGATCCCGGACCCGATCATCACGCCGGTGCGGGTCTGGTCCTCGTAGCTCGCGGGCTTCCAGCCCGCATCCTCGAGCGCCTGGCGCGCCGCGCTCATGGCGAAGATGATGAAGTCGTCGACCTTGCGCTGCTCCTTCGGCTCCATCCACTGGTCGGGATTGAAGCTGCCGTCGGCGCCGTCGCCGCGCGGGACCTGACAGGCGATCTTGGCCGCCAAATCGGAGACGTCGAAGGTCGCGATGCGGCGCGCGCCGCTTTCGCCCTCGAGGAGGCGTCGCCAGCTCGCCTCGACGCCGCAGGCGAGCGGCGTGACCATGCCGAGCCCTGTAACGACGACGCGCCTCATCGGAAGCTCCCGGGCCTCGCGGCCAATACCATACTTCCCCGACGCCTGCGCGCGCCAAGGCAATGTCCGATTCTCGGCAACCGGATCGGGTTCCGCCGAAAACGGCGGATGGTCAGCTCTTTGCGTTTTTCTCGAGGAACTTGATCGCGTCGCCGACCGTCAGGATGGTCTCGGCGGCATCATCGGGAATCTCGCAGCCGAATTCCTCCTCGAACGCCATGACGAGTTCCACCGTGTCGAGACTGTCGGCACCGAGATCATCGATGAAACTGGCGTTCTCGGTCACCTTCTCGGCTTCCACGCCCAAATGCTCCACGACGATCTTTTTCACCCGCTCGCCAATGTCGCTCATCGCTGCAACCTCGTGTCCTTCGAATTGGGCTCGTTCGGTCGGCGCCGCCCCCGAGCCATTACGGTATGGGTGGTGTCCGGATCATCGGGTCGCGAGCGGACCCCCCCTCGATGATTCGCCCCGTCCTGCCCCAGCCAAACCGAAGTCCCGGTTATCATACTTCAAATGCCTTGACCAGCGCGGGCCGCCGCCCCGGGCGCCCCGCAGGCACGGGAAATGCCATTCAAATCATCGCCATGCCGCCGTTCACGTGCAGCGTTTGGCCGGTGACATAATTGGCCTCGTCGGAGGCGAGATAGACCGCCGCCGCCGCCACGTCGGCGCCGGCACCGAGCCGGCCGGCCGGCACCCGGCCAAGGATCGCCTCGCGCTGCTTGTCATTGAGCCTGTCGGTCATGGCCGTGGCGATGAAGCCCGGCGCGATCGCGTTCGCGGTCACCCCGCGCTTGGCATATTCGGCCGCGATCGACTTGATCATGCCGATCATGCCGGCCTTGCTCGCGGTGTAGTTGCTCTGTCCGGCATTGCCGCTGAAGCCGACCACCGAGCCGATGCCGATGATGCGGCCGAACCGACGCCGCATCATCCCGCGCACTGCCGCCCGCGCCAGGCGGAAGGTCGCGGTCAGATTGACGGCAACGACCTCGTCCCAATCCTCGTCGCGCAGCTGGACCAGGAGGTTGTCCCTGGTGATCCCGGCATTGGCCACCAGGATGTCGAGCTTGCCCATCGCCTCCTCGGATTTCGGCACCAGCGCCTCGACCTCGTCCCTGACCGCGAGGTTGCAGGGCAGCACGAGGACGCGGTCCTTGAGCTCGCCGGCAAGCTGATCGAGCGCCTCGCGCCGGGTGCCGGAAATCGCCACGGTGGCGCCCTGCCGATGGATCGCGCGCGCGATCGCGCCGCCGATTCCGCCGCTCGCTCCGGTGACGAGCGCGCTCTTGCCGGTCAGATCGAACATCTATCGATTCCCTGGGTTCAGGCCGAATTCTCTGCCAAGGGGAGCTTTGGAGGCAATGGCGGTCGGGTCAATTTCCCTGCGGCGGATGCGCAGGAAAGCACGACTGCACGAGAACTGACCGTCCCGATTGCCGTCATCACTCCATTTGACCGCAGCGCCAGTGTACATCCAAGTCCGAAGGAACGTGCCGGAACGGGCGAGCTCTAAACGAGCGAGGCTTTGACGGCCGCGACGTCCGCCGGCGTGCCGATGGCGACGCCGCTTGCCTCCTCGGCGATACGCTTGACCAGCCCGCTCAGAACCTTGCCGGCGCCGATCTCGTAGAACTTGGTGACCCCCTCCCCCGCCATGAAAGCGATCGTTTCCCGCCAGCGCACCGTTCCCGTGACTTGCGCGACCAATGCCCGCACGATCTCGCCGGGATCGCTGATCGGCTGCACCAGCACGTTGGCGACAACCGGCACCGCCGGCGGCTTGACCGCGACCTT
>WNFG01000673.1_pt1 | contig 29980 bp, 26 predicted proteins | sample 5400431 | NCBI WGS metagenome assembly WNFG01 (sample SAMN13153346, study PRJNA577476) | soil metagenome | isolation source: 120 cm saprolite under Douglas fir tree site 2 hole 3 replicate 2 | place: USA:California | collected 2015-04-18 | reverse complement strand
GCCGGTGCCGCGACGCCGACCGGCGCGGCGCTTCGCAACGTGCCGCTGCTGCGCGCCACCTGCTGGATCACGGTGCTGATCTTCGCGGGCTTCATGACCCACACGCTGACCCACATGCCGGTCGCGGTGCCGGCGGTGATCGGCATCGCCGCCATCCTGCTGGCGCAGGATTACTACTATCTCAAGGAACATCGGCCGACGGCGGAGGAGCGCCGCCACGGCGTGCTCGCCATCCTGGAGAAGGACATCGAATGGCCGACGCTCGCCTTCTTCATCTTCCTGTTCGTGCTGGTCGGCGCCGCGGTCGCCACCGGCCTGATCGAAAGCTTGGCGCTGGCGCTGGCCTGGATCATCGATCGGATTTCGATGGGCTTCAGCCTCTCGCCCACGGCGACGCTGCTGATCGCGGCCCTGCTCATCCTCTGGGTCTCGGGTTTTCTGTCCGCCGTGATCGACAATATTCCCTACACGGCCGTCACCATCCCGCTGGTGGCGAGCCTGCTCGGCCAGCTCAAGGCCGGCCCCGACGGCCAGGTCCTGTGGTGGGCGCTGGCGCTCGGTGCCTGTCTCGGCGGCAACGGCACGCTGATCGGCGCCTCGGCCAACGTCACCGTCACCGGTCTTGCCGAAAAGGACGGCAAGCGCATCTCGTTCAACGAGTTCACCGCCTTCGGCGCGCGGGTCGCCGGGCTGACGCTTGTGATGTCGTCGGCCTATCTCGCGCTATGGCTCTATATCGGCTCGACGGTAGTCAATGTCGTCGGGGCAGCGATCCTGCTCGGCTGGCTGGCCATTCGATCCGCAACCCAAAGGAACCGATGATGAAGCGCCGCCTGATGCTCATGCTCGTCGCTACTCTGGTGCCGAACCTTGCCGCGGCCCAGGCCTACCCTTCGAGGCCGGTGCATATAGTCAACCCGTTCACTGCAGGCGGACCGACGGACTTGATCGCGCGCGCCGTTGGCCAGAAGTTGGGAGAGGCCTGGGGCAAGCCCGTCGTCGTCGAGGCGCGTTCCGGCGCGGCGGGCATGGTTGGTACCGAGTACGTCGCGAAGGCGCCCGCTGACGGATACACGTTGCTTGTCATGCCGACCGGCACCGCGGTGGTAAATCAATATCTCTACGACAAGCTGCCGTATGACACCTTCCGAGATTTCGTGGCGGTCAGCTTGCTCTCGATCGAGGAGAATATACTGGTCGTGCATCCGACCCTGCAGGCGACCTCGGTGCCCGAGCTCATCGCATTAGCAAAGGCAAATCCGGGGAAATTGTCGTTCGGTTCGCCCGGCGTCGGCACTCAGGCGCATCTCGCGGGCGAACTCCTTAAGTCGATGACGGGCGTCGATATGCTGCATGTCCCCTACAAGGGAATGGCGCCTGCGGCCGACCATCGCCGAACAAGGTCTGCCGGGTTTCAAGGCGGTCTCATGGTACGCCTTGATGGCGCCTATCGGCACACCTGGCGAGATCGTGGACAAGATTGCCGGCGACATCGCGCGCGTGTTGCGCGACCCCCAAGTGCGCCAGCAACTGCTCGGCCTCGGTTTGACTCCTGTCGGAAATACACCCGCCGAACTCTCCGCGATGCTCAAGCAGGAAGATGCCTTCTGGCGGGACTTCATTCGCAAGACTGGTATTCGCGCAGAATAGAGAGCGTGTTCCGTTCAGGCGCGCCAGCGCGCCGGCGAGAACAGCTCAGCCAGAGTCCTCACGGCTTGCTCCGCCTCGGCGCGGTCGGCCGTCTCGTTGGCGTCGCCGTAACCCTTCATCTCGCCGCCCGCGAAGGATTGGACGACGATCCCGTCGCGGCGCGGCACGGCCAGGATCTGGCGGTAGACCAGCCCATAGCGGACGTCGGGCTGCGGGATCAGCCGCGCGATCTGTCCGCGCACCGGTGTGAGCGTCTCGTCCTTCCACAGCGCCCGCGCGCCGTAACCGGTGCAATTGATGACGACCTTCTTTCCCAGGGCGGCGATCTGCCAGGGCGCGTGGAACTCGGCACGCCGGAACTGACCGCCTGCGATGAAGAAGTCGTTCAACAGGGTATGGCCGTAGTCGGCGATGTTGAAGATCATGATCTCGCCGCGGGCGACGGACGCCCTCTTGAAAGGGCTTGCGTCAGCCGGCACCCGCCGCCATTTCGGCGTCAGATCGTTGATGCGCTGGTGGTAAACGGCGAAGTCCAGGGCGGGCGGCGCGGCTTGGCCGCTGCTGGGGCCGCTGCTTTGGCCGCCTTGCGGGGTCTCGTCGGAGACCGCGTACTGGTCGATCCATTCCACCGGAGTGCCCGGCAGGCCGAGATAGTCGCAGTGCGTCTTGAAGGCCGTGCGCGCCATGTCCTCCCACACGGCGGCGAAGTCCGGTCCTGCGGCATGGGCAAGTGCCACGCGCGAGTCGGGCGTCCACTCGCCGGTGGCATGCGCCGACGTTGTCTGCGTCAGCTGCTCGCGAGCATAGATCGTCACTCGCGCGCCGGCGCGCTGCGCGAGGATCGCCGAGGTGAGCCCGAGCGCCCCGCAGCCGATCACCGCCACCTCGCTGGGGCTGGCTTGCATAGCCATGCGCACCGCCCGGGCGCTAGAACCCCAGGAGAGCGACCAGCCGCTGCCGCCATGGCCGTAATTGTGCACGACCAGGGTGTCGCCCAGGCGCTCGGTATCCACCCTCGGTCCGGCGGGACGAAACGGGCGCAGGCAGACGGCGATGTCGAAGATCCGGTCAGTCCGCGCGCGGATCGGCACGAGCGGCGGGCCGGCATCGAAGGGCGATCCGCCGGGCGCCGTCGAGCAGCCTGCCAACACGCCGCCGCCCAGCAGCGACGCCTGCAGCAGCCCGCGCCGGCTCATCCGCCCGCTTTCGCCCACGTCTCACCCTCTCCAATCTGATCGAAGCGTCCAAGATTGGCCCGCCCCTGGATGCAGTTCAAATCCTGAGGAGACCCAGATCAGACGACGCGGAAGTTCTTGAACTGCCACGGGTCGGAGCGATCGACGTCCTCGGGGAACAGCCGGCCGCGATCCTGAAGCGGCGTCCAGTCGCTGTACTCGCCGACCACCGGTCCGAGATAGGGCATGCAGATCTCGAGGTTGCGGGCGAAATCCATTTCGTCGGCCTCGACGATGCCGCGGTCGGGGTTCTCGAGCGCCCAGATGATGCCCGACAGGACCGGCGCGCAAACCTGGATCGAGGTGGCGTTGTTGTAGGGGGCAAGCTCGCGCGTCTCGTCGATGTCGAGCTGCGAGCCGTACCAGTAGGCGCCCTTCTTGTGGCCCATCAGCAGCACGCCGAGCTCGTCGCGGCCGGACGTGATCTCGTCGACGATCAGGCGCTGGCGCTTCTGCTGATGCAGGTTCTTGCCGGCGATCTCGTGCATGGACATGATCGCCTGGTCGCACGGGTGATAGGCATAATGCACGGTCGGCCGGTAGACGACCTTGCCGCCGTCACGCAGCGTGAAGTAGTCGGCGATCGAGATCGACTCGTTGTGGGTGATGATGAAGCCGTGGAACGGCCCCTCGAGCGGCGTCCAGGTGCGCACGCGGGTGAGCAGGCCTGGCCGGTTGAGATAGATCGCCGCGCCGCAGCCGAACTTGTGGCGAGCGCCATCGCGCGGCAGCGCCTTCTCGTGCGTGCCCCAACCCATCTCGGCGGGCTGGCAGCCCTCGGAGACGAAGCCGTCGATCGACCAGGTGTTGACGAACTCGCCGACCTCCTTCGGGATCGGCGAAACCTGGGTATCGCGCTCGGCGATGTGGATCACCTTGACGCCCAGCCGCCGCGCCAGCCGGCCCCAGCCCTCGCGGTCAGCCGGCACCTTCGCGTTCACGCCGCTATCCTTGGCGACGTTCATCAGCGCCTGCTTCACGAAGTGCGAGACCAGCCCGGGATTGGCGCCATGGGCGATCACCGCTGTCGGGCCGCCGCGGTACTTGGGCGCAAGCTTCAACATGTTTTCGCGCAACGCGTAGTTGGAGCGCAGCGACACCGACAGGTTGGGATCGGTGTAGCCGCCCGGCCAAGGCTCGATGCAGGTGTCGATGTAGAGCGCGCCCTGCTCCTGGCAGAGCTCGACCAGCGCCGTCGAGGCGACCTCGACCGAGAGATTGACCAGGAAATCGCCCTTGGCGAGCCGACTCGCCAGGATCTTGGCGTAGTTGGCCTGGGTCAGGCGCTGCTTGATGAACTCGACGCCGTAGCGCTCGGTCTCGGGCAGGCCGCCGCGGTCGTCCTCGGCGATGATGGTGATCTGGCTGGGCTTGATGCCGATATGGCGCAGGATGAGCGGCAGCACGCCCTGGCCGATCGAGCCGAAGCCGATCATGACCATGCGGCCCTTGAAGTCGAGATACTTCCTGCCCGCGACGTTCTTCGCCATTCCAGCGCCCCCGCCTGTTTCGGTGAGTGGTCGATAAACGGCGACGGGGCCTTTCTCAAGGCCCCGTCGGTGTCACCTCGCCAGCGAAGCTGGGAGGATCAGATGCAGATCGCCTTGAGCGGCGCGAAGCCATTGAAGGCGACCGACGAGTAGGTCGTCGTGTAGGCGCCGGTCGACAGGATCTCGACCTTGTCGCCGGGCTTCAGCGCCAGCGGCAGCTTGTACTCGGTCTTCTCGTAGAGGATGTCGGCCGAGTCGCAGGTCGGGCCGGCGAGCACCACCGGTCCGACGCGCGTGCCGTCGCGGCCGGTGCGCAGCCGGTACTTGATGCTCTCGCCCATGGTCTCGGCCAGCCCGCTGAACTTGCCGATGTCGAGGTAGACCCAGCGCTTGCGGTCGTTGGCCGCCTTGCGCGAGACCAGCACGACCTCGCTCTGGATCACGCCGGCATCGCCCACCATGGAGCGGCCGGGCTCGATGATGACCTCGGGCATGCGGTTACCGAAATGGCGCACCAGGGCGCGGCCGACCGCCTCGCAGTAGGCTTCTATGCTGCTCACCTCGGCGCGGTAGCGGGCCGGGAAGCCGCCACCCAGGTTGACCATGCGCAGGTCGACGCCCTCTTCGGCGAGCGCGAAGAACATCTGCGAGACCTGGCCCAGCGCCTTGTCCCACTGCTCGAGGTCGGTCTGCTGGCTGCCGACATGGAAGGAGATGCCGTAGGCCTCGAGCCCCCAGTCCTTGGCCTTGCGCAGGAGGTCCTTGGCCATCTCCGGCGCGCAGCCGAACTTCTTGCTGAGCGGCCATTCGGCGCCGCCGCAGTCGACCAGCACGCGGCAGAACACCCGCGAGCCGGGCGCCGCGCGGCTGAGCTTCTGCAGCTCGGCCTCGCTGTCGAAGGCGAACAGGCGCACGCCCTGCTGGTAGGCCCAGGCGATGTCCTTCTCCTTCTTGATGGTGTTGCCGAAGGAGATGCGGTCGACGGCGACGCCGGTGGCCTGCACGAGCTCGATCTCGCCGCGGCTTGCGGTGTCGAACTTGGAGCCGAGGCCGGACAGGCGAGACAGGATCTGCGCCGCCGGGTTGGCCTTCACGGCGTAGAAGATGTGGGCCGCCGGCAGCAACTCGCGCATGCGCCGAAAATTGTTCTCGACCACGTCAAGGTCGATCACCAGGCACGGCGTCTCGGGCTGCTGCTCTCGGAGATAACGAAAAATACGCTCGGTCATCGCTGGGGGGTTCCCCGTCAATCAGGTCAGGCTGGTTCGGTGGAAAACGTCGAACGGGACGGACGGTGCTAAACAGGCAGCGCGCGTCAGCCGATACTCGACGGGGTCTTGGTCCGCAGAAGCGGAAGATCGAACAAGGCGGCCCGGTCTGAACTCACCGGGCAATTGACTTGATAGCGGGGAATGCGCCCCGCGCGGTAAGCAAACATATCAGAAGCTCCTTCCCGGACCCGGCTCGAAGCCGGCACTGCCAAAAAGAACACTTTCCGTCGTTGCGTAACCACTAAGGGCCAGCGGCACGTGCGTGGGCGTCTTGATTTCGTAAATACAACTAATCGACGCAGTTACAAGGAGATTCTTCCCCGCATGGGGAATTCTTTGGTGTCTTGTGTTGCAAATGGCACACAACGGTGTCAGCCGCGAGGCAGCGTCGAGCCTGGCAAGCGGATCGACGCGGCCAGCATCGTCGCCGGTATCAGCGCCGCGGCCGACACGATCAGCGAGGTCTGCGTGCCGAACAGTGTGGCGATCTTCCCCCACAGCAGCGAGCCTGCGACCATGGCGCCGAAAAACACCATCTGGTGTACCGCCATGCCTCGAGCCCGCATGAAGTTGGGGAGGATCGACTGGATGGCGGTGGTGTTGTTGGCCATCACGGTGATCCAGCAGGCGCCCAAGAGGGCGATGCAAGCGCCCACCACGTAGGGCGTCATGACCAGCGCCGCGATCAGCGTCGCCGCCGCATGCAGGCCCATTGCCCAGATGTTGGCGCGGTCGGGGCCGAGCAGGCGGTTCACCGTCGGCATCAGGATGGCGCCGGCCACCGCGCCGACGCCGAACACCGCGTAGAGGATGCCGAAGGCGAACTCGTCGAGGCCGAGCTCGAAGCGGCCGATCACCGGCAGCAGGGTGCCGATGGCAATGCCGGGCACGAAGAAGCAGAGGCCGCGACCGAAGATGGCCTTGAGCTCGGCCGAGTTCCGTACGAAGGCGATGCCGGTGCGGGCGGCCTCGACGAAGCCCTCGCGGCGCTGGGCGGCGCGCGCCTCGGCCGGCCGCCGCCACCTCGACATGGCGAAGATCACGCCGATGTAGGTGCAGGCGTTGATGGCGAACAGCAGGAAGACGCCGACCAGGCTGAGCAGGATCTGGCCGATCACCGGGCCGACGGTGCGGGCGAGGTTGAAGCCCGCGCTGTTGAGCGCAATGGCCGGCCGCAGCATCGGGCCGGAGACGATCTCGGGCACCACGGCGTGCCAGGCCGGCGCGTTCATGGCGTTGCCCAGGCCCATGCAGAAGGCCAACGCCAAAAGGTTCCAGTGGGTCAGCCGGCCGTAATAGGCAAGCACCGCCAGGGTCGCGGCGACGCCCATCATCCAGACCTGGCAGACGATGATGTAGCGCCGGCGCTCGAAGCGGTCGGCCAGGATGCCGGCGAGAAAGCAGAACAGGAACATCGGCAAGGTGCCGGCCGCCGCCAGCAGGGCGACGAAGATCGGCTCGGGGGTCAGGCTGGTCATCTCCCAGGCCGCCCCGGTGCTCTGCATCCAGCCGCCGACGTTGGACAGCACGTTGGCCATCCACAATGCCAGGAAGGCGCGGTTGGCGAACGGGGTGAAGGCTGACGGCGGCCGGACTGCCGGGCGCGGCGGCGGAGCGTTCACCCCAACGCCTTTTCGTAAAGCCGATGGGTCTTGTAGTGCACGCCGCCGACCGAGCGGATGATGTTGTTGGTCGCCTTGTTGTCCTCGAGGATCCAGCCCAGTTCGGCGCTGGTCTTGCCCAGCCGCTTGCCGTTCTGCCGGAGCTGGTCGATCGCCATCATGGCAAGCCCCGCGCCCATCAGCGGATGATGGCGGAACTTCTTCTTCACCCCCATCAGCGGCACCCGCGTGCTGCCGACGCCGGCGATTTTTAGCCGCCACAGCAGCTTGGCCAAGTTGATCGGCCCCAGCCGGCCGTCGAAGTCCTGGATCGCCTCGTTGAGGTTGGTGAGCGCCACGATGAAGGCCACCGCCTCGTCGTCGACCTCCACGAACACCGCGAGGTCGGGCACGATCACCGGTCCGAACGCCTTGGAGGCGTGGTCGATCTCGGCCTGGGTGAAAGGCACGAAGCCCCAATTGTCGCTCCAGGCGTCGTTGAAGATGCCGACCAGGGTGCGAACCTCGGCGTCGAACATCTTCATGTTGGCGGTGCGCACCTTGACCCGGCCGGCCATGCCGGCGCGCGCCATCAGCTTGGCCCCGATCGTCTCCGGCGCGTTCTGGACGTCGTAGTCGTAGGAGAAGAGATCCTTGATCTTGGCGTAGCCACAGCCCTCGACGCGGCTGCCGGCATAAGGCGGATCGTAGGGCACCATCAGGACGGGCCGGCTGTCGAAACCGTCGACCAGCAGGCCGACCTCCTCGTTGACCGAGAGGCTGAACGGGCCGGTCGCCCGCTTCATGCCCTTGCCGCGAAGCCAGGCCTCGGCGGCGGCGAACAGGGCGGCGAAGATCGCCGGATCGTCCTCGGCCGCCAGGCAGCCGAAATAACCGGTGTCGTCGGCATAACGCTCAAGATAGGCGCGGTCGACCTGGGCGGTGATGCGCCCGACCACGCGGCCGGCGCGGCGCGCCAGGAAGAACTGCACCTCGACGTGGCGGAACAGCGGGTTCTTCTGCGGCGAGAAGGCTTCCTGGCGCTCGACATTGAGGTGGGCGATGTAGCCCTTGTGGCCGGCATAGAGCCGCTTGGGCAGATCGACGAACGCTTTGAGGTCGGCCTTGCCGCCGACCGGCGACACGACGATGTCGGAAGAAGCCATTGCCCCTCAAGCTAACACGGCGAGCGGCCGCACGCTGTGGAACACCAGCCGGCCGTCGGGCTCGCAGGCCGCGCCGTCGGCGCGCAGCGCCCGCAGCTCGACGTCCATCCGCCAGCCGCCGTTCTCGCGCTCGATATGAATCAAGTGATAGCGGGCGCGTCCATACTTGCTGTCGGGCGCGGCCGACGCCGAGGTGACGCCGATGACCGGCACCGGCCCGTCGGGACCGGCGATCCGCGCCACTTCGCTGCGGTGATTGTGGCCGTGCAGGATGAGCTCGCAGCCGACGCGGCGGATCATCGCCTGGAAGGCGGCGGCATCGGTCAGGCGCTTGAAATGGCTCTCGGTGGTGAGCGGCGGGTGATGGATCAGCACCACCCGGCAGACCTCCTCGCGCTTGAGGTCGGCCAGCAGCCGCTGGGCCTTGGCGATCTGCGCCTCGCCCAAAGTGCCGGTGGCGAAAAGCGGCGGCTTGGGCACGCCGCTCGACAAGCCGACCAGCGCCACCGGCCCGCGCCGGCGTAGGGTCGGGAAGACGTCGAAGCTGGTCGCGGGCGGCTGACCGTCGCCCGCGATGTAGGCGCCCCAGAGGCCCAGACTCTCGGGCCACGCCGTGGCGACATAGACGTCGTGGTTGCCGGGGATGACGGTGACGTCGTGCGGGCCGCCCAGCCCGGCCAGCCACTGGGCGGCGCGGCTGAACTCCGTGGGCAGCGAGATGTTCACCAGATCCCCAGTCAGCGCGATGTGGTCGGGCTGCTCGGCCTTGATGTCGGCCACGATGCCGGCCAGCGCCTCGGGCACGTGCAGATGCACGCGATTGCGCCACCAGTTGAAGTAACCGGTCGCGCGCTTGCCGATCAGGTCGAGGGGCCGCGCGTCCGGCATCGGCAGATGGGGATCGGAGAGATGCGCCAAGGTGAACGTCTTTCGGATGGTGCGCTGCTCGTTGCCGACTGGAATGCGTTCCTCCGTCGAATCAATGCTTTGGGTATTTGTCGGTATTTTCGGCACTTCCGCCTGCCGCCGACCGATCCGGTCTGGTGATGAGCCATACAAGGATGCCTGCAAATGCTCCGATCGGCCCCACCGGCCACAATACGCCTTCGAGCGGGAAGGGATCGATTAGACGAGACAGCACATTCGACAACTGGCCGCTTGTTAACGCCAGCCCCAACAACAAGTTGAAGACATACCAAGCCACGGTCGCCACGATGAATCCCACCAGCGGAGCGATCCAGAATGCCGTCCAGTTCCTGGCGCGCAAAAACCGATAGGCTGGCACGCCCAGGAAAACGACGCTGCAAAATGAGATGATGGTGCTGACGACACCGATAAGGACGTAGTCGCGGAATTTGGGCGCCCCCATACTGGAAAAGTGAGCCGCCACGAGGATTGGAACCGTGAGGCCAGCAACCAGAAAGGCAAGGATGGATCTGTCCATGTCGATAGCCTTCACCGCAAACGACGGCCGTCTTCTATTGCGGTCTATTCAAATGTTTCCGATAGAGACCCTCCCAAGCGCTGCTTATCAAGCCCGCTAGAGGCGTGCGCTGAGAGAGCGATCCCTGCCAATTTCCCGACCCCTCGCCTTCGTTCTGGATGGTCGCCCCGCCGTCTGAGGGAGTGACGTAGCGCACGACGTAACCAGGATGCAGCATGTGGCCCGGTTCCGTCACGTTGACCACGATCTGCCGGCCATTCTGGTCTGTCGTCAGATAAGATCTGACGGGATTGATCATTTTTCCATACGGCACTATGGGCCGCCAGCCCAACGGGCCCATCGGCAACGGCGTGGTCAATAGGTTGTAAATCCACTCGGGAGTGGCTTCGTTCAGCGTTCCCTCCGGCGTCGCCGGACGGACCAGCTTCGTGGGGCCCGGGGTAGGATAATTGATCACGTCCTGCCTCATCGTTCGCGTCGAGTCCTGATAGGGGCCGTCCGGGACGCTGTAGGCGTGCTTGTCCTCGGTCGTAGAGTCGAGCCGTTCAGGGAAACCGGGGGAGGCTTTCACGCCGCCGCTGAACGATACTCCGCCCGGTGACGTACAATCCAAGCTCCCGTTCACGGTTGTGCAATTCACCGGCGTCACCGCTTGCGGTGTCGAGATCCCTGTAGGCGCGCCATCGGACCAAGGCCCTTCGCGGCGCGGCAAGGCCATTTCGGCGCCCGACAGATCCTGCGGGCCCGCAGCGCCGGCCTGCGCATACGTCCGGCCGTCCTCCAGGGGCTGGGGCCAGGCATCACCCATCGCCTCCTGGCCCGCCGGTGGAGGATAGGCGTTCCGTGCGGTGGCAGCGCCGTCGCGGGTCTCGATGTCCGCCGGCGGCTTCGGTGCGTCGAAGGACGGCCACTGTCCTGTACGGGACCCTCCGGATGCGTCTCCCATCTGCCGCATGTTCTGGTCTGTCGTCGGATAAAAGCTGACGGGATTGATCGGCGTTCCATAGGGGGCTGGACGCGGCCCGCTCAGCGGGGCGAACGCGCCCGCCGACGCCGGCAGCGACATGGTCAATAGCTTGTAAAGCCAATCAGGGGGCTGCGGCGGCGCTGGCTGGACCAAGCCCTCGGGACCTGGCGTCGCCATCATCGCTCGCGCCAAATCGGGATACTGTGGCGTCGTCGATCCTGGGCCCATTCCATCGGGCCAAGGCCTATCGCGGCGCGGCAAGCCGTTTTCGTCGATGTCGAAGCCCGGCACGTCGTCCTCCGGCCTGACGCGAAATCCAGGCACGCCGGTTTGCGAAAAAACATTGAACATCTGGGCATCTCCGCATGGGCAAGAGGGGGTACGCAGCGGATACGCGAAGCTTGAGGAACAAGCCGAGCAGAGAGCCCGGCATCACAGGCGATCTTCTTGCGATAACAATAGGACGAGTCGAAGTGAATGTCAAACCGTAAGTTTCATGATACTTAAGCGTGAGCCACCGCATTGTGCAGCTATCATAAATCGTCCGTCGTTCTTTTCCACAACCGCAGATTGTTTCCTGGCGCGAACGCATCCCGGGCGCAAGTTCCCGCCGACAACGTTGTTCGACTGCCGGTTAGGCGGGCCTGACGCGGCCTTAGCGGCCGCTGACGGCGCGCAGTTTCGGCGGGGGAAGAACGCCCATCTGCCGGCCGATGCCGGTCATGACCTCGACCATGTGCTCGAGCTGCTCGCGGCTATGGACGGCGCAGAGCGAGCAGCGCAGCAGCGACACCCCGTTGGGCGTGGCCGGCGGCACGGCGACATTGACGTAGATGCCGGCATCGAGCATGGCGCGCCAGAAGCCGATCGCCGTCTCGCGGTCGGGCAGATGCACGCCCACCACCGGGCCGTGCTCGGGCCCGAGCTTGAAGCCCTGCGCGGCCAGGCCGTCATAGAGCGTGGCGACGTTGTCCCACAGCTGCTTGCGCAGCTCCGGCTTGGCCTTGACGATGCGCAGCGCCTGGCGGACCGAGGCCACGATCGAGGGCGGTGGCGAGGCGGTGAACATGTAGGCGCGCACGGTGACGCGCAGGATGTCGAAGTCCGGATCGTCCGACACGCAGTAGCCGCCGATCGCGCCCAGGGTCTTGGAGAAGGTGCCGACGATGAAATGGCAGTCGTCGAGCACGCCCGCCTCCTCGCATAGCCCGCGGCCGTTGGCGCCCAGCGCGCCCAGCGAATGGGCCTCGTCGATCAGCACATAGGCGCCGTATTTCTTGCAGACCTCGACGAATTCTTTGAGCGGGGCGCTGTCGCCCAGCATGGAGTAGATGCCTTCCAGCACGACCAGCCGGTTGCCCGGTTTGTCGCCGAGACGGCGCAGGCGAGCGTCGAGGCTTGAAGGATCGTTGTGCTTGAAGCGGACGACCTCGGCCTGGGTCATCTTGCAGGCGTCGTAGATCGAGGCGTGGCTGTCGGCGTCGATCAGCAGGAAGTCGCCCTGGCCCACCAGGGTGGAGATCACCCCGAGATTGGCCTGGTAGCCAGTGGTGAACACCATGCAGTGCTTCTTGCCGTAGAACTCGGCGATCTCCTGCTCGAGCGCCACATGCTCGGTGTAGCTGCCGTTGGCGATGCGCGAGCCGGTCGTGCCGGTGCCCTCGTTGCGGATCGCCTCGATGGCGGCTTCCATGCAGGAAGGATCGAAGGTCAGGCCGAAATAGTTGTTGGTGCCGACCAGCAGGGTCCGCTTGCCGTCGATGATCGCCTCGGTCGGCGACAGCACCCGCTCCATGCGGATCTGGAACGGATCGAGGCCCGTCGTGCGGACGTCGCGATAGTCCTTGAGCAGGCCGGCATGGCGGTCAAACAGGCCCATGGTGCGTAAGCCCCGTTTCTAGCCGCGGGCGCGCAGATCCTGGATCGTGTCGGCGAGCTGGTCGACGGTGTGGATCTCGGCGATGACGCTCATCGGAATGGAGACGTCGAATCGGTCCTCGAGCTCCATGACCATGTCCATGATCGCCAGCGAATCGATGGTCAGGTCCTTGGCAATCACGGTCTTGCCGGTGATCGGCTTGTCGCCGACCTGATAGGGTCCGAGATGAAGACAGATGTCACGAACCACCGCGGCGCGCGAGATCGCGCGCGGCAGGGTGATCGTGTCGGCGATGCCGTCGTTTTCGACGATCATTTGATGGGCAGTACGCAAAAGCCGTTCTCCAGTCCGGGGGTCGGACGACAACTTGTGGCAGAAAGGCCGATTCCTTGTGAAATAACAATTTGTTACGCAGTGTTTCACGGGCTTCCACGCCGTCCGCGGCACGTTATAGCCATCCGTGGCGGCGATACCACAAGATCGTGTCGGCAAATCCACTGGCGAGGTCATAACGCCCCTGGAAGCCGGTCGCTGCCGCCAGCCGCCGGTTGTGGACCGTCCAGTCGCTGTGGAAAATTTCGTTGACCTTGCCGGCGGTCAGGATCTGGACCGGGCCGCCCAGCGCATGGCCGATGCCATTCACTTGGGCCAGGACATCCATCACCATCCGCGGGATGGCCAGCGACCGGACGGGGCGTCGCAGGGCCCCTGCAGCAGCGTCGGCCATGTCCCTGTAGCTGTACCCCCCTTCGCGACCGTCATCGACTTCGTAGACCGACGCCGGCAGCGGTTGCTCGGCCGCGAGCGCCAGCGCCTCGGCAAGGTCGGCGACGTGGATCAGCGACAGCCGCGCCTCCGCGAGCCGCGGTTGCGGTGCAAGCCCATGCGCGGCCGCCCGGAAATAGGCCAGGGTCTCGCGGTCGGCGGGGCCGTAGACCGCCGGCGCGCGGATCACCAGCCAGGGCCCGGAACGGCCGGCCACCACGCTTTCGGCGGCCCGCTTGCTGGCGCCGTAGGGCGACAGTTGCGGCTCGCGCGCCGCCAGCGACGACAGCAGGATCACCCTTGTCTCGGGCGCGAGCGCGGACAGGAGCGCCGTGCCGTCGCGGTTGACCGCCATGAAATCACCCGGCCGGCGCGCCTTGATGAGGCCGGCGGCATGGATGATCGCCTCGGCGCCGTCGACCAGGCGGCGCAGCGCCGCCTCGTCCAAAAGATCACCCAGCACCAGCTCGGCTTCGATGCCGTCGAGCGAGGGCAGCGGCGACCAGCGCCGCACCAGCAGGCGAAGCTTAAAACCGCGACGGGCCAGCGCGGCGACAAGCGGCGGTCCGACGAAGCCGGTGGCGCCGGTGACCGCGACCAGCTTGCTCACGTCGCCGCTCTCATGCCGGGGGACTCAGGCCGCCGCGGTCTTGGGCGCGTAGAGACCGGCGAGATAATTGGCCCTGACGCGCGCGCGCGCGAGCTTGCCCGACGACGTCGTCGGCAGGCCGATGGCGGGCGGCACCAGCACGACGTCGCAGTCGACCGCCACCACCTCGCGCACGGCGCCGGCCACGTCGCGCGCCAGCGCCTGGCGCGCCTCCTCGCCCGACACGCGCGCCAGCACTGCCACCACGACCCGCTCGCCCTCGGCGGTATCGACCGAGAAGGCCGCCGCGTCGCCGTTCTTGACCACGCGCTTGGCTTCGATCGCCCACTCGATGTCCTGCGGCCAGATATTGCGGCCGTTGACGATGATCAGATCCTTGGCGCGGCCGGTGACGACGATCTCGCCCGCCAGCATGTAACCAAGATCGCCGGTATCGAGCCAACCGTCGTCCGACAGCACCTCGCGCGTGGCCTCGGGCTCGGCGAAATAGCCCGGCATGATGCTGGGACCGTTGACGAAGATGCGTCCGACCTCGCGGTCGGCCAGCACCTTGCCGTCCTCGCCGCGCACCTCCAGGCGATGGCCGGGCAGCACCTTGCCGCACACCACGAAGCGGCGCGCGCGATGCGCATCCGCCGGCTCGGCGGCCGGCTGGGCACGCTGGCTGTCGGCCAGCGCGGTACGGTCGACGGTGTCGGTGCGCACCCCCGTGCCGTGCGGGCAGAAGGTGATGGCCAGGCAGACTTCGGCCATGCCGTAGCTCGGGATGAAGGCCTTGGCGCTGAAGCCCGCGCCGCCAAACGCTTCAGCGAATCGCTCGAGGACATCGGGCCGGATCATGTCGCCGCCGATGCCGGCATGCCGCCAGCTCGACAGGTCGAGATCGGCCGGCACCTGGTTGGCGGCGCGGCGGGTGGCGAGGTCGTAGCCGAAGCTCGGGCTGTAGGCGATGGTGCCGCGGTTGCGCGAGATGAGATTGAGCCACTGCGTCGGCCGGCGCGCGAAGTCGCGCGGCGTCAGATAGTCGATCGAAAGCTGGCTCGACAGCGGCGCCATCAAAAAGCCGATCAGGCCCATGTCGTGATAGAGCGGCAGCCAGCTCACCGCGCGGTCGCCGGCGACCACGTCGAGGCCGGCCGGCCCGGTCATGCCGGCGAGATTGGCCATCAGGGCGCGCTGGGTGATCTGCACACCATGCGGATGGCGCGTGCTGCCCGAGGAGAACTGGATGTAGCAAAGGTCGTCGGCGCCGAGCGGCCTGAGATCGACCTGCTTCTCCGGCAGCGCCTCGATCGCGGCCATGCCGCCGTGCAAGCGAACCGCCGGGAATTCCCGGGCGGCGTCGGCCAGGAAGCCCGCGAGATCGTCGATGCCCACCGCCGCCACCGCACCGGAGGCCGCAAGCTGGCGGCGCAGCTGGTCGAGATAGGCGTCCTTGCCGCCGATGCCGACCGGGATCGAGACCGGCACCGGCAGCAGGCCGGCATACTGCGCCCCGCAGAAGGTGTCGAAAAAGCCGGGCCAGGTGTCGGCCGTGATCAGGATTCGTTCACCGGGGGCGAAGCCCGCGCCGATCAGCCGACGGGCCGTGACCTGGGCGCGGGCGCGGACGTCGCGCCACGGCAGGGTCGAAAGGATCTCGCCCCGGACATCATAAAAGGCGATGCCGGTCTCGCCGCCGGCCGCATAGTCCAGCATCTCGGCCACCGACCGGAAGTTGGCGCGACGCAAGGCGAGCTGGGAATTGCGGGTGGGCAGCGCATTCATGGAAGCCGGCTCTCCTAGCACCAAGCTCCTCTCCCCCGCTAGGGGGAGAGGTTGGCTCATGCTCCTCTCCCCCTTGGGGGAGAGGCCAGGTGAGGGGGGTCAAAGGCCGTGCGTAACCCCCTCACCCAACCTCTCCCCCAAGGGGGAGAGGAGCATGAAGCTAGCCTCTCGCCCTAGCGGGGGAGAGGAATTTGAGGGGACATGGTGAGACGGTGGGCCAAGTTGACACACCCCGACCCCGGTAAGATAGTGCCGGCCCCCGCTCAACCCCGGTCAATCCGTTCCGGAGCCGTGGTCGAAGAGCGGGCATTTCTTTTGTGGAGGGTCTCGTGATTACGGCTGTTATGCCGACGTACGGTCGCAAGGACGTCGTGTTCGAACGCGGAGAGGGCAACTATCTCTACGCGACGGACGGCCGACGTTTCCTCGACTTCACGTCCGGCATCGCCGTGAATGCGCTGGGCCACTGCCACCCCACTCTGGTCAAGGCGTTGGCCGAGCAGGGCGCCAGGCTGTGGCACACCTCCAACCTCTATCGGGTGGGCAACGGCGAGAAGCTGGCCAAGCGGCTGGTCGAGCTGACCTTCGCCGACACGATGTTCTTCTGCAACTCGGGCGCCGAGGCGATCGAGGGCGGCATAAAGCTCATCCGCAAGTACCAGTACGTCAACGGCAAGCCCAAGCGCTACAAGCTGATCTGCTTCCAGGCGGCCTTCCACGGTCGCCTGTTGAACGCGCTCGCCGCCACCGGCAACGAGAAGTACCTCGAAGGCTTCGGTCCGCCGGCGCCGGGCTACCGCCATGCGCCGCTCAACAACGCCAACGTCGTGCGCGACATGATCGACGACGAGACCGCCGGCATCCTGGTCGAGCCGATCCAGGGCGAGGGCGGCGTGCGCGGCACGACGCCCGAGTTCCTGAAGGCGCTGCGCGCGATGTGCGAGGAGTTCGGCCTGCTCTTGTTCTACGACGAGATCCACACGGGTTTCGGCCGGACCGGCAAGCTGTTCGCCTACGAATGGTCGGGCGTGGCGCCCGACGTCATGGCGGTCGCCAAGGGCATGGGCGGCGGCTTCCCGATCGGCGCCTTCATGGCGACCGAGAAGGCCGCCGTCGGCATGGTGCCGGGCACCCATGGCTCGACCTACGGCGGCAACCCGCTGGCCACCGGCGTGGCCAACGCCGTGCTCGACGTGCTTTTGCAGCCGGGTTTCATCGACGGCGTGCACGAGCGCGGCGAGTACCTCAAGGGCAAGCTGCAGGCGCTCATCGCCAGGCATCCCAAGGTGTTCGCCGAAGCGCGCGGCACGGGCTTCCTGCAGGGCTTGCGCTGCGAGGTGCCGGCGGGCGAGATGGTCGACCGCCTGCTGTCGCTCGGCATGCTGGTGCCGATCGCGGGCGAGAACGTGGTCCGCCTCTTCCCGGCGCTGATCGCCGACAAGGCCGCACTCGACGAGGGCGTCGCCATCCTCGAGAAGGCCGCGCAGTCGTTCGAGGCCGCCGGCCAAGGTGCGAACAAGGCCGCCGAGTAGCGTCATGGCGGTTCCCAAGCATTTCCTCGACCTCGACCAGGTCGATCCCAAGACGCTTCGCCAGATCCTCGATCGCGGCAAGGCGATGAAAATGGCGCGCTCCAACGGCGGGCACGACAAGCCGCTGGGCGGCAAGACGCTGGCCATGATCTTCGAGAAGCCGTCGACCCGCACCCGCGTGTCGTTCGAGGTCGGCATGCGCGAGCTCGGCGGCCAGACCATCATGCTCGGCCGCACCGATACCCAGCTTGGCCGCGGCGAGACCATCGCCGACACCGCGCGCGTGCTCAGCCGCTACGTCGACATCATCATGATGCGCACCACCGTCGAGGAGAAGCTGTTCGAGATGGCCAAGTATGCGACCGTGCCGGTGATCAACGGGCTCACCGACAAGACGCATCCCTGCCAGCTGATGGCCGACGTGATGACCTACGAGGAGCATCGCGGCCCGATCCAGGGCAAGGCGATCGCCTGGTCGGGCGACGGCAACAACATGGCGACGAGCTGGATCCACGCCGCCGTGCAGTTCGACTTCGAGCTGCGCGTGGCCTGCCCGCCCGAGCTCAAGCCGCCGGCCGACGTGCTGGCGTGGGCCGAGAAGTCGAAGGGCCGCATCACCATCGGCCATGATCCCGAGGCGATCGTGCGCGACGCCGATTGCGTCGTCACCGACACCTGGGTGTCGATGGGCGACGAGGATCCGCACAGCCCGAGTGCCGCCCGCCGGCACAACCTTTTGCGCGGCTACCAGGTCGACCAGCGGCTGATGAAGCAGGCCAAATCGGACGCCATCTTCATGCACTGCCTGCCGGCGCATCGCGGCGAGGAGGTCACCGCCGAGGTGATCGACGGGCCGCAGTCGGTGGTGTTCGACGAGGCGGAAAACCGCCTGCACGCCCAGAAGAGCATTCTCGCGTGGTGCCTGTCATGAGCACGCCATCGTGAGCGGCGAGTCGGAAGGCCCTCGCTCTTCCGACGACGACCAGACCTTGCCCTTCCAGCTCGATGCGCTGGGAGTGCGCGGCCGGCTGGTGCGGCTCGGCGCGTCACTCGACGCCGTCATCGAACGCCATGGCTATCCCTTGGCCGTGGCGCGGCCTCTCGCCGAGGCGATGGTGCTGTGCGCCGCCCTGGCGACATCGCTGAAATACGACGGCATCTTCACCCTGCAGATCTCGGGCGACGGGCCGATCCGCCTGCTGGTCACCGACCTCACGACCGAGGGCGCGCTGCGCGGCTACGCCCAGTTCGACTCCTGGAAGCTTGCCGTGGCGCTGGGCGCCGGCACCAGCGAAGCGCCGGAAGGCTACGTGCCGAAGCTGTTCGGCCACGGCCGGCTCGCCTTCACCGTCGATCAGGGCCAGCACACCGAGCGCTACCAAGGCGTGGTGCCGCTCGAGGGCGCCACGCTCGCCGACTGCGCCCACATCTATTTTCGCCAGTCCGAGCAGTTGCCGACCGGCATCAAGATCGCCGCCCGGCGCATCGTCGAAAAGGGCGCGGCGCACTGGCGGGCGGCGGCGCTGATGGTGCAGCAGATGCCCGAGTTCGATGCCGGCCGCATCGACGTCGATCACGAGCAGCGCGAGGACGACTGGCGCAAGGCGGTGATCCTGATGGCCTCGGCGACCGAAGCCGAGATGCTGGACGCGAGCCTGCCCGGAACCGCCCTGCTCCATCGGCTGTTTCACGCTGAACGGCCGCGGCTGTTCACCCGCCGCGCCTTCACCGCGCGCTGCCGCTGCAGCCGCCGGCGCATCGACCGCGTGCTGCGTTCCATCAAGCGCGAGGAGCTCGACGATCTGCGCGACAAGAGCGGTCGCGTGGTCGTGAAGTGCGAATTCTGCTCGACCGAATACGCTTACGACGATCGCGACCTCGACCGGATCTACGCCTCGGCGGCGTAAAAAGCCGAATGGCATGGCGTGTGCAGCGCGCCTTGTCATCCCGAGCGAAGCGAGGGACCTTTCGCGACGCCGATCAAAGTTCCCTCGCTGCGCTCGGGATGACAGAGTGTTTTGGGGAGGCACCATGAAGCAACCAGTCCGCTCAGCCGCATTGGCTTTCGTCCTTTCGTTGGCAGCAACCACCGCCTTCGCCCAGACCCACCTGCGCATCGGCCTCGGTGATGATCCGGACGGCCTCGATCCCACCACGTCGCGCTTCTACACCACCCGCATTGTCTTTGCCGCGCTGTGCGACAAGCTGTTCGACATCGACGAAAAGTCGAACATCGTGCCGCAGCTCGCGCTCAGCCACGAGACATCGGCTGACGGCAAGACGGTCACGATCAAGCTCCGCCCTGGCGTGAAGTTTCACGACGGCGAGCCATTCAATGCCGAAGCGGCCAAGTACAGCCTCGAGCGGCACATGAACATGAAAGGGTCGTTCCGCAAGCCCGAGCTTGCCGCCGTGGACAGCGTCGAGACGGCGAGTCCGCTCGCCATCAAGCTCAACCTCAAGCAGCCCTTCTCGCCACTGCTTTCCCAGCTCACCGATCGCGCCGGCATGATGGTCTCGCCCAAGGCGGCGGAGGCAGCCGGCGACAAGTTCGCGCTCAAGCCGGTTTGCGCCGGCCCCTACAAGTTCGTCGAGCGCGTCGCGCAGGACCGCATCGTGGTCGAGAAGTTCGCCGACTACTGGAACAAGGAACACGTCTTCATCGACAAGATCACCTACCTGCCGATCGTCGACAGCACCGTGCGGCTGGCCAACTTGAGGTCGGGCGGGCTGGACATGATGGAGCGCGTGCTGGCGACCGACATCAAGACGGTGCGCGACGATCCCAAGCTAAAGCTTAGCAAGGCCGTTTCGCTGGGCTTCTTTGCCCTTCTGATCAACGTCGCCAACGGCCCCAAGGCCGATAACCCGCTGGGCAAGGATGCCCGCGTGCGCCGCGCGCTGGAACTGTCGATCGACCGCGAGGCGCTGAACCAGGTCGTGTTCAACGGCGAGTTCGTGCCGGGCAATCAGTGGGTCAACCCGCAGAGCCCGTACTACCAGCAGGCCTTCCCCATCCCCAAACGCGACGTCGCCAAGGCCCAGGCCTTGATGAAGGAGGCCGGCGTCACAGGGCGGCTTTCGATCGACTTCATGATAGCCAACAGCCCCGAGATCCGCGCCGTCGGCGAAGTCCTGCAGTCGATGACGGCCGAGGCCGGCTTCGACCTGAAGCTGCGTGTCGTTGAGGCGGCGACGGCGCTCAAGACGGCCGAGGACGGCGATTTCCAGCTCTACGAAAACAACTGGAGCGGCCGCATCGACCCCGACGGCAATACGGTCCTCTACCAGACCTGCGGCTCGCCGCTGAACACGGGCCGTTACTGCGACAAGGACATCGATGCCTGGCATCGCGAGGTCCGGGCCTCCAGTGACTTCGCGACGCGCAAAGCGGTCTACGAGAAGATCACCGCCAAGTTCCTGGCCGAGGGATGGATGATCTATCTCTTCCATCCGCAATACCTGATCGCCCACACGGCGCGACTGGAGAATTTCAAGCCGATGCCCGACGGCCTGATCCGTGTGATGGACATGCGGCTGAAGTAGCGCGGGGTCGAGAACGAGTAAGCGCTCGGTGTCATCCCGAGCGAAGCGAGGGACCTTTCGCGATGTCGATCAAAGGTCCCTCGCTGCGCTCGGGATGACAGCACCTCTTAGTCCCGGCAGGCCCATTCCACCATCCGCCGCATGAAGCCCTCGCAGGCGTCGATCTGCGAGGCGAGGATGAACTCGTTGGGCTGGTGCGCCTGGGCGATGTCGCCCGGCCCGCACACCACGGTCGGCACGCCGAGCGTCTTGCGGAAGATGCCGGCCTCGGTGGCGTAGACCACGCTGCCCACCGTGTTGGAGCCCGACCAGGTGCCGGCCAGCGTCTTGGCCTCGTCGTTGCCCTCGGGCGAGAAGGCGGGCGTCGAGGAGCGCAGCTCGGTGGCGATGGTGGCCGCCGGATGCTTGGCCTTCATGCGGGGCAAAAGCTGCTTCTCCAGCCAGTCGGTGGCGCGCTTGCCCAGCGCCTCGATCGGCTCGGTCGGCAGCTCGCGATAGCCCCACAGCACCTCGCAGTCGCGCGCCAGGATGTTGCCCGCCGTGCCGCCCAAGATGGTGCCGACATTGAAGGTCGCGGCCGGCGGCATGAATTCACTCTTCCTGGGTGCCTTGGCGTCGAGCTCGTCCTGCAGCTCGTTCAGATAGTGAACGAATTCGCCGGCGAAATGGATGGCACTGACGCCGAGATGAGTCATCGAGGAATGCGCCTCGAAGCCGGTGAACTTGGTGACGTAGATCTGCGCACCCTTGTGGGCGTGGACCACGGTCATCATCGTCGGCTCGCCGATGATGATGGCACGCGGGCGCGGCACTTCGCTTGCCATGCGGGCAGCCAGCGCATGGGCGCCGATGCAGCCGACCTCCTCGTCGTAGGAGAGCGCAAAGTGGATCGGCTTTTTCAGCCTGGCCTTGTTGAACTCGGGCAGCATGGCCAAGCCGATGGCGTAGAACGCCTTCATGTCGCAGGTGCCGCGGCCGTAGTATTTGCCGTCCTTGAGCGTGAGCGTCCACGGGTCGGTGTCCCACGGCTGGCCGTCGACCGGCACCACGTCGGTGTGGCCGCTCAAGACGACGCCGTCCTTCACGTTGGGACCGATGGTGGCGAACAGGTTGGCTTTCTTGCCGTCCTCGCTGGGGACCAGCTTGGCCGCGATGCCGTGTTCCTGAAAATAGCTTTTGACGTATTCGATCAGCGCCAGGTTGGAATTGCGCGAGGTGGTGTCGAACGCCACGAGACGGCGCAGCATTTCAACCGAGCCGACGATCTCTCCTGCCATGATACTCCTTGTTCACTCAAATGGACGTCCTGCCGATCATGGTCAGGAATTCGCGGCGGGTGTCGCCGTTGTCGCGGAAGGCGCCCAGCATGCGGCTGGTCACCATGGCGACGTCGGACTTGTGCACGCCGCGCGTGGTCATGCATTGGTGAGCCGCCTCGATGACGACGGCGACGCCGCGCGGCTGCAGGACCTCCTGCATCGTATTGGCGATCTGGGCCGTGAGCTTCTCCTGGATCTGCAGGCGGTAGGCGTAGGCATCGACCACGCGGGCGAGCTTGCTGATGCCGACCACGCGCCGGTCGGGCAGGTAGCCGATATGGACCTTGCCGATGATCGGCACCATGTGGTGTTCGCAGTGCGACTCCAGCCGAATGTCGCGCAGTACCACGACCTCGTCGTAGCCCTCGACCTCCTCGAAGGTCCGCTGCAGCATCTCGCGTGGATCGTCGTCGTAGCCGCCGAAGAATTCCTCATAGGAACGCACCACGCGGTCGGGCGTGCCCAAAAGCCCCTCACGGTCGGGATCGTCGCCCGCCCAGCGGATCAGCGTGCGCACCGCGGCCTCCGCCTCCTCGCGCGAGGGGCGCGTAAGACCGGTGGCGAGCGACACCACGTCGCTCTTTTTCAGTATCCTATCCATGATCGTTCCTTCAATTGAGCCGCCGCTTGGCGCCGGGCGTGTCGAGTGAAAAAGTCGGGATCTCGATATCGAAGTTTTCGCCCGATTCGCTCACCATCTGATAGGTGCCGCTCATGAAGCCGGAGGGCGTGGCGAGCGGCGTGCCGGAAGTGTACTCGAACACTTCGCCCGGACGCAGCATCGGAGTCTCGCCGACCACGCCGGGTCCCTTGACCTCCTGCTGGCGGCCGAGTGCGTCGGTGATCTTCCAATGACGGCTGCGCAACTGCACCGTGACATCGCCCGTGTTCTCGATGCGGACCTGGTAGGCCCAGACGAACTGGGATTTCGCCGGGTCGGACTGGTCAGGCAGATATTGCGGCCGGACGGTGACCTTAATGGCACGGGTTGTGGCTGTGTACATGACGACTGTCCCTGAAGCTCAGACATGGGATCTTCCCGCCAAAAGGTCAAATAGGTCCAGTGCAGGCTAAAGCCACCTCGGGTCGGCGGTGAAATCGATGGTGAGCCAGCGCTGCGGGCCTTCACCGCCGATCGCCTCGGCGATTTCGCGGCGGATGGCGTCGACGGTGGCGACGTTGTCGAGCCGCATGCCGGTCGGAACCGCAATGTGGATCTCGATGAACTGCGCTCGCCCGACCTTGGCGACGTAGCTGGTGTAGGTCTTGAAGCCGTGGCGGGCGACGACGGCGTCCATGACGCTCCTGACATGGGCGTCGAGCTCGGGCGGCGTGATCAGCAGGATCTCGCGCAGCGCCTTGCGCACCGTACGGATCGGCACGAACACCAGGCCGAGCGTCAGGAGCGCCAGCACGACCGGATCGGCGTAGGGCGTGAGGTTGCCGAAGCGCGTGCCTTTCAAGGACCAGGCGATGGCGAAGGCGACCAGCAGCGCCGAGGTGATCGCCGCCGACATCAGCCAGCTCTGCGCGTCGAGCCGCAGGAAGTCCGAGCCGATGCGCCGGTTGGCTCGGACCTCGTAGAAGAACATGCCGAAGCAGACGACACAGACCGTGATCGCATAGGCGATCGCCCAGTCGAAATCGAGCTGGCGGCCGCCCGCCAGGAAGCTGTCGACGGCGTTCAGGAAGGCGTAGAAGCAGAGCAGCATCAGGGTGCCGCCGTTGAGGGCCAGCACCATGGGCTCGATGTGCCAATAGCCGAACTGGAAGCGCCGGTTGTCGGCCTCGCGGCTGACCAGCCGCGAGACGACCAGCGCGAGAGCCGACATCGCCGCGTCGATCGCGGCAAACACCCCGTCGAACACGATCGACAGCGAGCCCGACAGCAGGCCGAATGCGACGCCGAACAGCGAGACGATCACGGTCACGCCGATCGACAGCTTCAATATCCTTTGTTCCGCGGCCGCCTGAAGCATGCTGCAGGCTAGCGCAATTCGCGTCGTACTCCTCTCCCCGTTAGGGGGAGAGGCTGGGTGAGGGGGTTAAACGAAGCGCATGACACCTCACCCTCCCCGCGCTTACGCGCGGGTCCCCTCCCTCTCCCCCGCTTCGCGGCGGAGAGGGCTTCTGCATGAATGCGACCTAGATCGGAAAGATCAGGCAGGTCGTCGTGCCGTGCGCCAGCAGCCTGCCCTCGTTGTCGTGGAGCCTGCCCTCCGCGGTGGCGATGCGCGAGCCGACATTGATCACCTTGCCCTCGACCCGGACCGGGCCGGTCTTGTCGGTCATGGCGCGCACGTAGTTCACCTTGATCTCGACCGTGGTGTAGCCGATGCCGGCCTTGAGCGTGGTGTGGACGCAGCATCCCATCACCGAATCGAGCAAGGTGGCGGCGACGCCGCCATGCACGGTGCCCAGCGGATTGTAGTGGTCGAAGACCGGCGTGTAGGTGAACACGACGCGGCTCCGCTCGACCTCCGCCACCTGGAAGCCCAGCACCTTGGCGATCGGCGGCGCCGGGAAGCGGCCCTCCATCAGGCCCTTGAACAAGTCCAGCCCGTCCAGGGCGCGAACCTGTTCCAGCGGCACCACGCCAAAGCCCGCGTCAGCTTCCATTGCCATCTCCATACCATCTCCATGCGATTTACGTGCATATACACATTGGAGCTTTGCCGGCGCAAGCGATGGCGGTAATCTCGCCATCATGTCCGGCCAGCCGCTCCGTCTCTCGCCTGCCGAATGCACGTGCTTTCGCATTCGCGGCGCGGCGCGGCGGGTGACGCAGATCTACAGCCGACACCTGGCGCCGACCGGCCTGAAAATCTCGCAATTCTCGCTGCTCGGCTTCGTCTGTTCGGAAGGCCCGATCACCATCGGCCGCCTGTCCGAGCTGCTGGCAACCGACCGCACGACGCTGACGCGCAACCTGCGCCCCCTGCTGCACGGCGGCGTCATCGAGCGCGCCGTATCGGGCGACAAGCGCCGGCGCGAGCTGGTGGCGACGCCGGCCGGCCGCGCTTTGTTCAAGCGCGCCCTGCCGCTGTGGTCGTCGGCCGAGCAGGAGGTGCGCGCGGCGATGGGCGTGCGGCTCACCGCCGACCTGCACGGCGCCCTCGACCGCTCGATGGAAAAATTGGCGGCGCTCTGACCTAGGCTCCGCCCTTCTGTCATCGCGCGCGGGGTAATCCCCGCGCGCGATGACAGGAAAAGCCCTCAGACGTTGGCGTCGAAGAAGCCGTATTCGAGTTCCATGGCGCGGCGGTAGTTGGCGCGCACCGGCGCGTTGTCGCTGGCGTGCCGGTCGAGCAAGGCCTCCAGCCGTGCGGCCAGCGTCTCGAAGCTGGGATCGGCGTAGGTCCGGATCCATTCCTCGTAGAGCGGCGCCACCTTGCCGGCGGCAAGCGAGCGGCCGAGGAAAGCGTAGAGGCGCATGCAAGGCGTCATGGCGGCGATCGTCGCGCCGAGCTCGCCGAGCTCGGCGGTGTCGAGCAGAAAGCCCGTATAGGCGCTGGTCGCCGCGATCGGCCTGACGCCGGCCAACTCGACCTGCCAGCGTCGGGCGTAGCTGTTGTGCAGCTCGAGCTCCTCGCGCACCCCCGCGATCAGGTCGGCGAAGTTTTTGAGGTCCTCGCGCTCGCTGCTGTAGGCCAGGCAAAAACCATAGGCGCGGGCGAAGGCTTCGAGGAAATAGGCATCCTGCGCCACGTAGCCCTTGAAGCTGTCGATCGGCAGCGAACCGTCAGCCAGGCCGCGCACGAAGCCGTGCGCCAGGATGCGCTCCGCCCAGTCGGCGTTGGCCTCCCACAGGCTCTTGGCCAGCGACATTTCAGCGTCAGCCGCCGCTTCTAGCCACTGAGCGCCTGGACCAGGTCAGCGATGATGTCCTCGACGTCCTCGAGGCCGACCGAGACGCGCACCGTGCCGTCGTTGATGCCGAGCTTGGCGCGCTCCTCGGCGCCGATGCGCATGTGGGTGGTGGTCGCCGGATGGGTGACCAGGCTCTTGGCGTCGCCCAGATTATTGGAGATGTCGATCAGCTTCAGCCGATTGAGCGTCTCGAAGGCTGCCCACTTGCCGGCCTTGAGGTCGAAGGTGACGACACCGCCCGCGCCCGACATCTGCGTCATGGCGAGCTTGTGCTGGGGATGGTCGCTGCGGCCGGGATAGAGCACGCGCGCTATGGCGGGGTGGCCGGCCAGCGCATCGGCAACGCGCCGGGCGTTGGCGCAGTGGCGGTCGATGCGCAAGCCCAAGGTCTCCAGGCCCTTGACCAGCACCCAGGCGTTGAACGGGCTGAGCGAGGGACCGGTGTTGCGGATGATCGGCTGCAGCTTGTCGAGGATGAATTCCTTGGAGCCCAGCACCGCGCCGCCCAGGGTGCGGCCCTGGCCGTCGATATACTTGGTGGCCGAGTGGACCACGATGTCGGCGCCCCATTCGAGCGGCCGCTGCAGGATCGGCGTGGCGAAGGCATTGTCGAGCACGACCTTGGCGCCGGCCTTGTGCGCGAGCTCGCACACCGCCTTGACGTCGACGATGTCGAGCATCGGGTTGGACGGCGATTCGAACAGCACGGCCTGCGTCGGTCTGGACAGCGCCTTCTCCCAGGCCACAAGGTCGCCGCCATCGACCAGCTCGCTCTGGATGCCGTACTTGGGCAAAAGATCGGCGACGATGTAATGGCACGAGCCGAACAGCTGGCGCGCCGCGACGATGCGATCGCCCGACTTCAGCAAGGCAAGCAGGGCGAAGAACACGGCCGACATGCCGGTCGAGGTGGCACGGCAGGCCTCGGCGCCTTCGAGCGCGGCCAGCCGGTTCTCGAACATGGTGACGGTGGGATTGCCGAAGCGCGAATACTGGTAGTGGCCGCTCTCGCCCTTGAAGGTGGCCTCGGCCTCCTCGGCGCTCGCATAGGCGTAGCCCGAGGTCAGGTACAGCGCCTCCGACGTCTCGTCGAAGTTGCTGCGCAGCTGGCCGCCGCGCACGGCGCGCGTCTGCGGCCGCCAGGTCGATTGATCGGCCGGCGTCTTGTTGTTCGCGGCCTTCTTGTTCGCGATCGGTCCGTCCATTGCCCTCTCCTCGCGTCCGCACCTCAAAAGGCGCGCAACGAAAAAGCCCCCGACCTGAAGGACGGGGGCTTTTGCGAGCACCTCCGACCTTTTAGCGATATTTAACGTGGTCGCAAGCCGGTCGGCTCAAATCTCCACGAGGCGCTTCTATAGGAGCCAACGCGGGCCCGCGCAAGTCCCCTTCGCCGGGCCCGCCGGAGCTTAGTGGTGCTTCGCCAACGCCTGCTCGCGGAGCTTGCTGAGCGTGATGCGCGAGGTCAGCGCCTCGGGGTCGGTCTTGACGTGGATGATCGCGGGCTTGGCCGCCGCCACCGCACGCTCGAAGGCCGCGGCGTAGTCCTCGGTCTTCTCGACTGTCTCGCCATGGCCGCCGAAGGCGCGGGCATAGGCCGCGAAGTCGGGGTTCTTGAGCTCGGTGCCGTGTACGCGCGTCGGATACTCGCGCTCCTGATGCATGCGGATCGTGCCGTACATGCCGTTGTCGACGACCGTGATCACGATGTTGGCGCCGTGCTGGACGGCCGTCGCGAACTCTTGGCCGTTCATCAGGAAGCAGCCGTCGCCCGCCAGCGACACGACCATGCGGTTGGGTTCGGCGATCTTGGCCGCCACCGCTGCCGGCACGCCGTAGCCCATGGCGCCGCTGGTCGGCGCGAGCTGGGTCTTGAAGCCGCGATACTGGAAGAAGCGGTGCAGGAAGGCGGCATAGTTGCCGGCGCCGTTGGTGACGATGGCATCGTCGGGCAGGCGCTTGTTCAGCCAGGCGATGATCTCGCCCATGTTCACCGCGCCGGGAAGCGGTCCGGGCTTGATGTTGTCGAGATACTCGGCGTGGCCCGCCGCGGTTTCCGCCTTCCAGCGCTTGCCATCCACCGGCTTCATCGCCTTGGCGGCCGCGGCGAAGTTCGCCATGCCGCTGTTGATCGGCAGCGTCGCCTGATAGACGCGGCCCAGCTCCTCGGCGCCGGCATGGACATGCACCAGCCTCTGCCGGGGCACCGGCAGGTCAAACAGCGTGTAACCACCGGTCGTCGCCTCGCCGAGCCGCGGACCGACGGCGACGATGAGATCGCAGGCCTTGAGACGCTTGCCCAGCGCCGGCCCGACGCCGACGCCCAGGTCTCCGACATAGTTGGGATGGCGGTTGTCGAACAGGTCCTGATTGCGGAACGAGGCGCACACCGGCAGGTCGTTGGCCTCCACGAAGGTGCGGATATCGGCGCAGGCCTCAGCACTCCAGCCGCCGCCGCCCACGATCACCATCGGCCGCCGCGCTTGGTCGAGCAGTTCGCGCAGCTTTGCCATGTCGTCCGGCGCGGGCGCGCCGCGGGCGATCTTGTAGGGGCCGGCATCGGCCACCTCGACTTCGTCGACCAGCATGTCCTCGGGCAGGGCGACCACGACTGGGCCTGGCCGGCCGTTCAGCGCGCGATGGAAGGCCTGGCTCACCAGCTCGGGGATGCGCCGAGCGTCTTCGATCTGGACAACCCACTTGGCCAACTGGCCGAACATGCGGCGATAGTCGATCTCCTGGAACGCCTCGCGGTCGGTGGCTTCGCGCGCCACCTGCCCGACCAGCAGGATCATGGGCGTCGAATCCTGGAAGCCGGTATGCAAACCGATGCTGGCATTGGTGGCGCCCGGCCCGCGGGTGACGAAGCAGATACCCGGTTTGCCGGTGAGCTTGCCGTAGGCTTCCGCCATGTTGGCCGCCCCGCCTTCCTGACGGCAGATGACGTAGCGAATCGAATTGCGCTGGGCATAGAGCGCGTCGAGGGCGGCGAGATAGCTCTCGCCGGGGACGCCGAAGATGGTGTCGGTCCCGTGAATGCGAAGCTGGTCGATCAGGACCTGCGCGCCGCTGCGGCGTGGGCGGGAGCTTGTCATGATCTTTCCTTTACTTCGTGGGTGAGAACGACGTCGGCACCAATATCTTGTTATTCATGTGCTTCATGAATTCTCGGCTTTTCTGCAAATAAGCCTGCCATGCCGGATCGGCGGCCATCGCCGCGCGGCGCTTGGTGCGGTCGGCGAGATCTTCATAGCCCCAGATGTGCACGATCTCGTTCACATTGCCGACTTCAGTGGTGAAAAAACCGACAAGATTGCCGAGATGCTTCTTCTGCACCGGCAATCCCTCCTTTTCGTAGAGCGCGAGAAAGTCGCGCAGCCGTCCCGGCTGCAGTTCGTATGTCCGGTGATCGACGATCATGGGCGCTCCTCCAATTTCCCTGTCCAATTTCCCTGGCAATTTCCGTGGCGATTGTGTGACCTGCTCGGAGCGATCTCAACCCTCACGGGGGCGGTGTGGACTCACGGCGTGAATCAGCGCATAAGTGCTGCATTGCGACATTGGCCGACGAGCATCATCATGAGTCTCGGCGCAGTCGCTGAGCGCGATACCGGTCAACGTCTTTCCGTGAGCTTCTTGGTCATCTGTCAAATGTCGATGAAACGCTTGGGCCCAGTCGTCCAGCAAGCGCGCGCCGGACTCCGCTCCATCCTTCCTCCAGCCCCGAGCCTTGAATGAGTCGCAAATTGTTTGTGGGCAATCTGCCCTATTCGGTCACGTCTGAGCGTCTGCAAGAAGCCTTCTCTCAGTTCGGCACCGTCAGTTCTTCGAAAGTGATCGTGGATCGCGAGACCGGCCGCAGCCGCGGCTT
>WNFG01001001.1_pt1 | contig 29981 bp, 27 predicted proteins | sample 5400431 | NCBI WGS metagenome assembly WNFG01 (sample SAMN13153346, study PRJNA577476) | soil metagenome | isolation source: 120 cm saprolite under Douglas fir tree site 2 hole 3 replicate 2 | place: USA:California | collected 2015-04-18 | reverse complement strand
TCCGGATCGCGGCTCGCTCGTCGAGGCTCTTGTAGGCCCAGATGTGGATGAAGCGGTTGGCCTCGCCGTGCTCGACGTGGCCGGCCAGCGCGACCGGCGACATCTTGACCCGCTCCTCGATCTTCGACTCCCAGCGCTTGATCAGGTCCGGCAGCGTACCCGCCTTCATCGCGTAGTAGCGCATCTCGAAGTAGGGGCCCATCTTGCCGGGCTTGAGGTCGGGCAGGAACGCAAACGGCACCACGATCTCCGACTGCATGGTCTCGATGAACTCCGCGATCTTGGGCGGCCAGGTGCCCGCCTTGACCGCGTCCGCCCGGAGACGGTTGCGCTCGCTGATGTTCTCGTACGGCCACACGTGGATGATCTCGTTGAGCGGCCCGATCTCGGTGTGCCAGAAGGCGGCCAGCGGCGAGATCTTCTTGCGGTTCTCGTAGGCCTCCCCGAAGCGCTTCTCGACCTCGGGCAGGCTGCCGACCTTGACGCGGTACGTCCGGATCTCGTAGATCATGCGCGACTCCTTTGGGTTGGTGCAGTTGGTCGGTTGGTGCTACTGGGCCGTCCAGCCTCCGTCGATGACCAGCTCGCTGCCCGTCACGAACGCGGCCTCGTCGGAGGCGAGGTAGAGGACGCCGTAGGCGACCTCGTCGGGCTCGCCGTACCGGCCGAGCGGGATGCGCGACACCATGTACTCGTAGTGGCCGGGATCGCCCCGCCGCGCCTCGGTCATGGGCGTCACCACCGGGCCGGGGTGAACCGAGTTGGCCCGGATGCGCTCGCGCGCGTACTGCACCGCGGTGAGCTTGGTCAGGGTGCGCACCGCGCCCTTCGAGGCCTGGTACTGCGGGCTGCTGCGCTCCATGCCGACCATCCCGAGCTGGGAGGAGATGTTGACGATGGAGCCGCCGCCGGCCCGGCGCAGCGCCGGGATCGCGGCCTTGGTGCCGAGGAACACCCCCTTGGCGTTGACGTCCATGCCGTGGTCCCACGCTTCCGCGGTGGTGTCCTCGAGCCGGCTGCCGCCGCCCACTCCCGCGTTGTTCACCAGGACGTCGAGGCGCCCGAAGCGGGAGACCGCGGTGGCGACGGCCCGCTCCCAGTCCGTCTCGCTCGTCACGTCGAGGTGCACGTAGACCGCCTGCCCACCCGCGCCGGTGATCGCGGCCTCCACCTGCTTGCCCTCCGCGTCGAGGAGGTCGCCGATGACCACCCGCGCGCCCTCGCGCGCGAAGAGGCGCGCCTCGGCCGCGCCCATGCCGCGGGCGCCGCCGCTGATCAGCGCGACCTTGCCCGCGAGCCTCATCGGGTGCCGAAGAGACGGTCGCCCGCGTCGCCGAGGCCGGGGACGATGTAGCCGTGCTCGTTCAGGTGGCTGTCGATCGCCGCGGTGTAGACCGGGACGTCCGGGTGCACGCGGTGGAAGGACGCCAGACCCTCCGGGCAGGTCAGCAGGCAGACGAAGCGGATCGATCGCGGGCGGGTGGCCCGCACGCGGCTCACCGCGGCGATTGCCGAGTTCCCGGTCGCGAGCATCGGATCGAGCACCACCACGTCGCGCTCCGCCATCTCGTGCGGCAGCTTGAAGTAGTACTCGACGGCCTGGAGCGTGGTCGGGTCGCGGTAGAGCCCCACGTGGCCCACCCGCGCGCTCGGCAGGATGCGCAGCATGCCGTCGAGGAGGCCGTTGCCCGCGCGCAGGATCGAGACCAGCACGATCTTCTTGCCGTCCAGGAGCTGGATGGTGGTGGCGGCCACCGGGGTCTCCGCCGCCACCTCGTGGGTGGGCAGGTCGCGGGTCACCTCGTAGGCGAGCAGCATGCTGATCTCGGCGAGGAGGCTGCGGAACACCGAGGTGCTCGTGTCTTTCTTCCGCATGAGCCCGAGCTTGTGCTGCACGAGCGGATGGCGGATCACGACCACCTCGCCCGTCGTCGACGGGCCCGTCCGCGTCGCCCCGGTGTGCACCGCGGGGGACTAGACCAGCTCGAGCTGGGCGCGGCCCCAGGCCACGTCTTCCGCGCGGGCGGGGCTGACCGCGGCCGGCGCCTCGTCGGGCGCGGTGGGCCCCACCCCCGCCACCGTGGTCCGGTGCATAACCCGGCGATGGCGGGACTCGTCCCACGGCCGCCCGCGGTGGAGCATGCAGCGGTTGTCCCACATCACCAGGTCGCCCACCTGCCAGCGGTGGGTGTAGACCAGCTCGGGCCGGGTGGCCGCCTCACGCAGCTCGCGCAGGAGCGCGCGCGCCTCCGCGGTGGGCATGCCCACGATCTCGCACGCGTGCGATCCCACGTAGAACGCCTTGCGCCCGTTGACCGGGTTGGCCCGCACCAGGGCCTGGCGCACCGGCGGCACCTGGGCCGCGTGGTCGGGCGGCATCAGCCCGTCGTCCACCAGCCCGCGCGAGTAGACGAAGCTGTGCACCGCGACCTTGTCCTCGAGGAACGCCTGCATGTCGGCGGGCAGGCGCGCGTGGGCCACCCGCATGCTCGCGAACTGCGTCTCGCCGCCCTCGGGCGGGATCTCGCGGGCGGAGAGCAGCGACGCGTGCGCGGGCACCTTCTTGAACGAGCTGTCGGTGTGCCACATCTGGTTGCCCGCGTTGTAGACGTTGCGCTTGTCGCCCGTCGGGATCAGCCGGTTCTCACCGTCCACGTTGGAGAGGTTGGCGATGTGGATCGGGGTGCCCTCCCGGCTCGCGATGCTGCGGATGGTGGTCTCGAGCGGGCCGAAGCGCCGGCTGAACGCGATCTGCTCCTCGTCGGTCAGCGACTGCCCGCGGAAGAGCAGCACCGAGTGCTCCTCGAAGGCGGCCACGATCTCCGCGAAGGTCGCGTCGTCCGCGCGCGTGACGTCGAGCCCTACCAGCTCCGCGCCGAACCGGGGATGGAGCGCTCTGGTCGTCGGTGACATGGCCGCCCTCCTCTCAGGGCTCCGATCATATGCGAGCGGTCGGGGGGCCCGCAACCGCTTGCGCCGACCGCGGCGGCAGGTATGCTTCTCTGCCGGGAGGCTCCCCCATGTCCACCGTCGAGTCGCCGGTCACGATCGTCGTCAACCGCCTGGCCCTCGGTCCCACCGCGCCCGGCGCGGGATCGCCCCTCCTCACCCGGGTGGGCGATGTCGTGGCCCAGATGGGCCCGCCGCCGTGGTCGCGCCGCATCATCGCGGACGAGCGCAACCTGGTGACCCTCATCGCCTCGCCGCCCGGCGGCGGCAACCGGCCGCACTGGCACCGCGAGTTCGACGAGTGGTGGGTGGTGCTAGGGGGGCGCCTGCAGTGGGAGCTGACCGGCGGGGTGGTGGTGAACGCGGCCAAGGACGACGTCGTGTGGGTGCCGCGCGGCACCGTGCACCACATCCGGAACGTGGGCGACGATCTCTCGCTGCGTCTGGCGGTGGCGATGCCGCCCGCCTGGCACGTCTACCACCCGTGCGAGCAGTGCGGCTTCGCGGACGATGGGCCGCGCGAGTGGTGCGCCTGACCGGCTAGCTCAGGGCTTGCCGGCCCCGGGCAGCCGCGCCGAGACGTGCGCGATGAAATCGGCGAGCGAGCCGCCCTTCCAGTCGCGGCTCATCTGCTGCATGACGTGGGAGCCGAGCATCCGGTAGCTCTCGAACTGCGACTCGCTGAAGAACTGGTCGGTGGTCGGCTCGTGCGGGAAGCGGTCGTGGGCCATCGCGTACTCGCAGACGTCGGGCGGCTCGGTGCCGCAGAAGGCGGGCTTGACGTAGAGCAGCCAGCCGTCCCGCGCGCCCGGATCGGTCGCGGGCGTGGCGGGCGGGTCGGCGATCGAGTAGCGGATGCGGCCGAGGGCCCAGTAGAGGCTGGCCGCCCGCCGGACCGGATCCGCCGAGCGGGGCAGGATGCCGATGCCGCCCTCGAAGTCGATCGGCACGCCCATGTCGGCCCGGATCTTCCGGACCGCGCTGCCCAGGTCCTGGAAGACGCCGCCCTCGTCGCAGCTCGCGTCGCTGACCACGATGAAGTGGCAGCGCCGCAGCACCATCTCGTAGAGCCCGAGGTTCTCGAAGTGCCCGCCGTCCGACAGGTAGACGTAGGGCCCGGTGCTCCCGGTGAGGCCGAAAGCCTCCGCCACGATCGGGCGCACCGCCACCCGCGGGCTCGGCAGATAGAAGGTGTGGTCGCCCCGGACGCCCGGGTTCCCGAGCCACCAGCCAAGGCGCACGTTGAACAAGGTCAAGAGGAACGTGACCAGCGGGGAGGAGTGGTAGCCCATGTTGGGGCTCGCCGCCGCGCCCGAGATCGTGATCGCGGTGCCGAGGGACATGCCCTCCGTCCCACCGTAGTGATCGTGCGGCCCGCCCGCGCCCGCCCGCGTGCGTCGGTACCCCACGATCAGGCTCCCCGCGTGCAAGGCGGAAGCGGTGAACGTGTGCGCCTTGCGCTCCTGCCAGGCGAGGCGCTCGCCGTGCACGAGATTCAGCGCCATGTTCACGACGTGCAGTAGCCTTCGCCGCGGAGCCGTCGCCCCGGCCGGCGCATCCGACGAGCGCGGCCACAACTTGTGCAGCTGGATATTGTCGTCGTCGTCGAAGCCGGTGAAGGGGTTCGCGTGCCGGTCGGTATTCGACGCCCCCAGGTAGGCCCGGATCAGCCGGTTGCGGTACATCCCGTGCAGCGAGAACTGGTTGGTGTTGATGAACCGGGCCATCGCGAGGCCCAGGCCGGCGAGGGCGATCGCGACGCCGGCCACGAGCCAGACCGGTGAGGAGAGGAGGACGCCCATGTGGTTGAACGGCCCGGGCGGCCAGCCCCCCCACTGCTCGTCTCCGCCGATGGTCCACCCGCCCGCCTTGATGAGCCCGAGCAGCAGCCCGGAGATCAGCGTGGACAGCCCCAGCACCAGCACCGCCGCGAACACCACACCGGCCAGCGGGACCGCCAGGGCCATGAGGCGGTCGCCCCGGCTCGTCTGCGTGGACGTCTTGTCGCGGGACGTCACCTTCGCGAACCATCCACCGACCACGGTCACCAGCCCGGAGACGCCTCCGATCGCGGCGAGGGCCCGGCTGAGCCAGGTCTGGGACAGGAGCACCGGCCCGAACAGCACGAGGGTGCCGAACACCGTCCACGCCGAGCCCGAGACAGGAACCAGGCGCCGCAGCGCGACCACCACTCGCGGTCGTCATCGTCCGTCCAGTGGCTGATCAGGCCGACCAGCGCGGTCGCGGCGAGGAGGAAGGTGCCCGCCACGAATCCGGGAGCGAGCGCGGCGTACGGGACCAGGACGTGGCCGACCCGCATGAAGAGCTTGGTGGCCAGCAGCCACGCGATCGCTCCCCCGACCGCGCCGGCGACGACCACGACGAAGAGCTCGGCCACGAAGCTCCCGACCTGCGCCCCCAGCGAGCCCTTCGCCGGCCGCCCCTGGCCGCACGAGGTCCGCAGCCACACGGTGTAGCCGGCCCAGGCCAGCAGGTGCACGACGGCCCCGAACCAGACGAAGTCGACGAACACCGGCAACGGCTCCCGGCCCGCCCCGGCGGCGCGACCCGAGACCGCGGCCCAGTAGATGGTCAAGGAGCCGAGCCCGAGGAGCAGCGGGAGCAGGCAGAACGCGAGGAACTTGCCCTGGCCGCGGCGTGCGGTCGTGCTGCTGGGAATGGTCGCCGCAATGTACGCCACCGCCCAGGCGAGCAGCGCGCCCCCGAGCACGAGCAGGACGGTGGGCAGGGTGGATCCGGTCGAGTTGGTGGCCCAGCGGAGCAGCGAGAGGTAGAGACGCGGCAGCATGAGAACCGCGGCGAGCAGCGGCACCAGCACCAGCCAGATCAGGATGACGTTGCGCAGGATGGTGCCGAGGAGGGTCCACGTGTCCGTCGACATCAGCCCGGCCCGCGGGCTCAGGTAGTTGCTGAACTCGCGCAGGTACGCGATTGGCTCCGGCTCCGGATCGAGCTTGGAGCGCGGCTCGAGCGAGGCCAGCTCGAGGGCGACCTTCTCCGCGTCGTTGCCCTTCCGGTGGATCCACGCGCTGAGCCAGGCCCCGATGTAGCCGCCGCCCGAGACGGTGGAGAGGTAGTGGAACTGGGTGAGGAGCCCGGCGCGCGCCAGCCCCTGGAGGACGCCCAGGGCGAAGGTGGCGCTGCGGATGCCCCCGCCCGACAGGCAGAGCGCGGCGCGCTTCTCGGGCAGCGCATGGATCGCCTCGTAGAGCGCGGGGAGCTGGTCCCCGTCGTCCACCCCGCGCGCCGGTCCGGGAAGCGCCGGACACGACGGTCAACCGGAAAGGGGTGCGGACATGGCGACGGGGCCTTCTCACATCTACGTCGGCGCGGCACGGTGGACTTCCGGCACCAAGAGTGGCGTCTTTCGCCGGGCGGACGGCCCGAGCGGCTGGGAGCTGATGAGCAAGGGGCTCCCGGAGACGACCCACGTGCAGGCCATCACGGTGCACCCCACCAATCCCGACGTGGTGTACGTGGGCACCCAGAACGGCCCCTACCGGAGCATCGACCGCGGTGAGCGCTGGGAGCGCCTGCCCTTCCCCGAGGACGGCGGGGAGGTCTGGTCCATCCTGGTGCATCCCACCCGCCCCCGGACGCTCCTGGCCGGCACCTCGCCGGTCGGCATCTTCCGCAGCGACGACGAGGGCGCCACGTGGCGCCGGCTGCCGAAGGCGGTGCAGGCCGAGCGCGTGAAGATGCCCTTCGCCTGCCGGGTCATGCGCATGGCGATCGATCCCGCGCAGCCCGAGCACATCTACGCGGCGCTCGAGGTGGGCGGGGCGATGCGCAGCCTGGACGGCGGCGAGACGTGGGAAGACGGCAGCGCGGACCTCGTCAAGCTCTCGGACCTGCCGCATCTCAAGAGCCGGATCGTGAGCGACAGCGAGATGGAAGGGATGCTCGACGGCCACGCCCTCTGCGTGAGCGGGGCGGCCAGCGGCACCGTCTTCCTCGCGCTCCGCATGGGCCTCTTCCGCAGCACCGATCGGGCGGCGCACTGGCAGGACATGGAGGTCGGCCGCTTCTCTCCACTCACCTACGGCCGCGATATTCGCGTCTCGCCCCAGGATCCGCGCGTTCTCTACGCGTGCCTGAGCCCGGCCGCGCGGAGCGAGGACGGCTCGCTCTACCGGAGCGGAGACCTCGGGGCGACGTGGACCCGCTTCGACCACGGGGTCAAGGCCGAATCCACCATGATGGCGGTGGCGCTGCACCCGCGGAACGCCGACCGCGTCTACTGTGCCAGCCGCACCGGGCAGATCTTCGGGACCGAGGACGCGGGGCGCTCGTGGCGCGAGGAGCGGCTGCCCGAGGGCGTCAGCGACGTCTACGCGATCGCCTGCGGGTAGAGAACCCCCTCACCCTCCCCTCTCCCCTCAGGGGAGAGGGAGAGGGGGGCGAGGTCGCGGACGAAGCAGCGGATGTCGCCCAGGTACTCGTAGCGCTCGGTGTGCGTCGGGAGGCCGGCGCGCTCGCCGTCGATGCCCAGGGACCGCAGCACCGGCTCGGTGAGCAGCGCGTAGCCGCCCTTCCGCTCCACCCCGTTCTTGAGGAGCCGGTGCACGAGGATGACCGCGGTGCCGGTCACCCGGCTGCGCCCGGCCACCGTGTGGCGCAGGAACGCCCCGTGGTGGACGACCATCTTGAGGTCGAGGCAGCCGATCTGCTGGCACGCTCCGCACTGACACCTCTCGGCGGCCTGCATCGCCTGCTGCCGGCTCTTGAAGGCGGCGAACGCCCCCTCCAGCACCGCAAGCAGCCGGGTGTGCGGCAGCTCGAAATCCGCACCCGCGAGGGCGAACACCGCGTCGCCCTCGATCTCCTGGATCTCGAGCGGCGGCGACAGGTGCCCGATCACCTCGTCGAGCAGGGTGGCGATGATGTCCGAGCCGTGCTCGAGCTCGGTGGTGGTCACGAAGGCGGTGAAGCCGGAGACGTCGGCGAGGACGAGGAAGCCGTGATCCGTTCTGTTGTTCATGCCCCTGAGACACCGCTGCGGGGCATTCGTGAAACGCCCGGAGTGCCGGCTAAACCCGCTCCAGGATGTGCAGACCTCGGCCCCGGTCGATGAGGTAGAGCAGCCCGCGCCCGTCCACCTCCACGTCGTTGCTCGAGACGCGCGAATGGCCCGCCGGCGGCTCCGGCAGGAAGTGGGCCACCTCGCGGGGCGCATGGGGATTGGCGACGTCCACCACGCGCAGCCCGTGGGCGAACCAGGCCACCGGGATCTCGGTCCCGGTCACCCGCTCGCACGGCTGGTGGCAGCCGGTGAACTCCGGCTGCGGCTCGCCGTCCACCCCGGGCACCTGGAAGGTCGAGATGGGAACGGGATGCCGCTCGTCGGTGATGTCCACCAGCCACATGAACGAGGGAGGCCCCGGCGCGGTCTTGGCCACGTCCTCGTCGGCGGCCAGCATGATCCGCCGGCCGTGGAGGGGGAACGGCAGCGGCAGCGCGGTGTGGGTCGGCGTGATGTAGGGCGGGCTCCAGTCGAGCCCGGACACGAAGCGCGGCTTGCCCATGTCCTCGATGTCGAGGATGACGAACCCCCCGTGCCAGTAGCTCACGTAGAGCCGGTTGCCGGCCCGGATCGGATGGTGGCAGCGGTGGTGCCGCCCCGACCACGCGGGCTGCTCCCCGCCCCCGGTCCACTGCCCGGGCATCCACCAGCGTCCGACCTCCTTCGGCCGGGTGGGGTCGTGGAGATCCAGGATCATCACGATGTTGCCCACGTAGCCGTCCATCTCGGGCGAGATGTAGGCGTAGCGGCCGTCGAAGGTGAAGCGGTGCACGCCGGCCCCGCCGCACTTCCAGAACGTGATCTCCCGCGGACGCGCGGGGTCGGAGACGTCGTAGATGACGAGGCCCCCGCCCACCCCGGCGGGCGGCTGGTGCGCGGGCTGCGCTTCGCGGTTCACCAGCATGAGCCCGTTGGCCGCGCGCACCTTGTGGGAATGGGTGTGCGGCGGGACCTCGACGGTGGCGAGCGTGCGCGGCCGGGCCGGATCGCTGACGTCCACGATGCTGGTGCCGTGCGGCGCCTTCATGTGCGCGACGTAGGCGATGGTGCCGTCGACCGACACCTGACCGCCGCCCGGGCAGTCGAGCCAGGCGACCTGCTTGAGTCCATGGGTGCCCGGGGTCATCGTCGCCATTCGGGCGGAGCCTAGCAGACGATCCGGGCGCCGCCAAGCCCTTCCGAGACCCGATTTGACAGGTGCCCCCGGGGATGACACATTCTCGGCAACTCGCAAAGGAGCGTCGCCATGGCCCTCTCCACCGATCGGCTCCCGGAAGTCGGCAATGCTTATGCGCGGCTCGAAGACAAGATCCTGGAGCGGGACCAGGGCGGCGCCAGCGACATCTTCTACGATCTCGTGCGGGCGGGGGTGCCCATCCCCCAGCTGGTCGGGCAGCTCGTGCGCATCCACGCGCCCTACACCCACGTGCCCTACCACCAGCGCCTCGACGACGGCATCGTGCGGTTCGTGAACAACGACCACTGCCTGCTCAGCTCGCGCGCGGGCATCGACCTGCTCCCGCTGATGCCACCCGAGCTGCGGTACCTGCCCTTCGCGCAGACCATCTGGTACATGCCGACCGGCCTCGATCCGTGGAACCAGCTCATCGGCAAGATGCCCGGCCACTACGTGCGGCTCTACGAGATCAAGTTCGAGGGCAAGCCGCCGCTCCCGGAGGTGCACTGGCCCGACCAGGCGCCGCTCGCCATCGAGGGCACGTGGCCCGAGAAGCTCAACACGTGGCTCACCCTCGTGCAGCGCGGCGAGGTGATCAACGCCTACCGGGTCTTCCTCGGCCTGTGGGACGAAGCGGCCGTCGATCCGGCCAAGCGCACCCCGCTGCTGGCCCAGCTCGTGTTCGCGGGGCTCATCGACGTGCAGGACCGCGTGCTCTACAACCGGTCCTACACCACCGGCCACAAATCCTACCGCGCCCGCGCCACCGTCGAGCTGGCCCGCGCGGTCGGCTGGGACCAGGCGCACAGCATCCTCTACGCGGGCGTGCCCGACATCGCGGTAGGGCCGCGCTGGTACTCGACCTACGAGATGGCCTGCCAGGTGGTGCAGATCTTCCTCGACAACCGCGACCACGAGCTGCTCGAGAACGACGGCGCCCTCACCCCGGTGGAATCACTCGCGCTGCAGCAGGCGCTGCTGAGCGGCCAGGAGCCGGGCTACATCGACCTGATCGTGGCCCTGCTCCAGAACGGCCGCGGCCTGCGCCAGATCATCGACACGATCCAGCTTGCCTCGGCCCAGCTCATCATGGAGACCGGCGATCCCAACGCGTACTCGATGCCGCAGCACAGCTACGAGTACTGCAACACGGTGCGCTGGTTCTTCGATTCCTTTGCCCACCCGCACCGGCTCAAGCTGCTGTTCGTGGCCGCCGCCTTCGTCAACCGCGCGGCCCATCACCAGAAGCACACCCCGGACAACCACCCGGTGAAGGTTACCCCGCCCAAGGGCTCCGACGCGCTCACCCCCGCGCAGCTCCTCGAGCGGCTGGACAGTGCGCTCGACGGCCTCCGCGCGTTCGAGGCCATGGACTGGACTGCGGCCTACCTGCGCTCCGGCGCGGATCGTGGTGCGCTGGTGCAGGCGCTGGCGGTCGGCGCGGCCAAGGCCGGCAACGACCCGCACAACCAGGAGCTGGGGATCTGCCTGCTCCACGACTACGGCCACTCCACCGCGGCCGATCGCGACCGCCTGCTCCTCGCCTCGGCCAAGCACACCGCCGGGCACCGCAAGTACGGGAGCCATCTCGACGCCTGGCGGCGCTACGCCGACGCGTTCGGGCTGGCCCGCTCCTGACGATCGCCGGGCTCGACCGCTAGGTCAGAAGGCGAGCCCGCTCGTGAGGCGCAGGGCCTGCTCGAGATGCCGGCGCACCCCGTCCAGGTATGAAGGCTGGATCGGTCCGCCCTCCTCCTGATCCAGCCGGGCTCCGGTGATCGAACGGTTGCTCTTCAACGCCTCGCCGGCGGTCTGCAGGTGGACGAGCGCCTCCTGGGCCTTCTTGTTGCTGATCTCGAAGAGCGGATCGACGAATTTAGCCCCCGACGCGTTGATGATCATCTCGTGCTGGGCCGCGCGAAGCTCCGTCCAGGCGCTCTGGATCAGTCCCTCGGCGCGGCGCGGATCGGTCAGGGTCTGGAGGGCTTGACGCTGCAGCTCCGCACTCTTCTGAACCTTCCGCTGGATCTCCGCCGGGTCATAGCGAGGACGGCCGGACTGCGCGAGAGCGGGAGACGCCGCCGCGATCGCGGCCAGCAGTACCACCCCGAGACAGGAGTATCGCCAGACGGACCGGCAGCGAGGACGGCACGTCGGTGCACAGAGGGCTCCGGCCGGCCGCCCATCTAGGAGGGTCTGGAGACGTCGACGGCCAGGCGACCCGACCTTACTCCGGCATCCCCTGCCTTGGCCAGGGCTACTTGTCGGCCTCGCGCCTTGCTCGATCACCTGCTCGTGCTACGATTCCCCCGCCAAAAGCCCTTGGTGGGGGCCCTCATGAGGAAGCTCCGGGCAAAGTCGTTCAAGAGCATTCCGGGCAAGTACTACCGCACCCCGAAGGAGCTCTGGGGCTTTCGCAGCGACCGGGGCGACGGATCGCCGTCGACGATCGCGCGCACCTTCCTCGAGGCCAACCACGCGACGCTCGGCATCACCTCCGCCCTCGACCGCCTCGACGTGCGCCGCGTGATCCACGGCCAGGGCGCCGACCACGCCATCCTCCAGCAGCTCTGGCGGAGGCGGCGTATTCACCGCGCCTACGTCACCGTGCACATCGGCCGGGATCGCCGGGTCTACCTGGTCAAGAGCCGCGCGGTGCCGGAGGACGTGCTCCGCCAGGCCGAGGAGCCTCGGATCGCGAGCGCGACGGCGGTGCGGGCCGCGCTCGCGGGAGGAGGGCGCGGCACCGGGCGCGCGTGGGTGGTCGGCAAGCCCGAGCTGCTCTGGTACCCGGCCCGGCAGCTGCTACATCCCGCCTGGCGCGTGCGCATCCACCGCACGAAGCCGCGCGCGGAGGTCATCACCTACGTGCACGCGGTCACCGGGAGAGTCATCAGCCGCTACGACAACCTGGCCGAGGCGACGGGACGGGCGACCGTGTTCCTGCCGAACCCCATGGCCCTGGCCCGCGGCTTCGAGCCGCTCGCCGGGACGCGACTGCAGCGGCCCCCGGCGGCCGCCTACGCCCACGTGAAGCTCACCGGCCTCGGGAGCGGGCGCCAGCTCGACGGACGGCGGGTGACCACGCGCCTGACGAAGGCGCGCCTGCGGAGCGCGCACCTCGACTTCTCGGTGCCGAGCTTCCGCGCCGGCTTCGAGGAGGTCTCGGCCTACTACCATGTCAACGAGGCCATCGCGTATCTCGAGCAGCTCGGCTACCGGGGTCCGCGCCGCCTCTTCACGCGGCCAATCGAGATCGACGCGCGAGGCACGCGCGACGACAACTCGTGGTACAGCCCCGGCGAGCGAACCCTGACCTTCGGGACCGGCGACGTGGACGACGCGGAGGACGGCGAGACGGTGCTCCACGAGTTCGGGCACGCCCTCCAGGACGCCATCTGTCCCGACTTCGGCCAGTCGCCGGAGGCGGCCGCGATGGGGGAAGGCTTCGGCGACTACTTCGCGGGCAGCTTCTTCGCCGCGAGGAAGCCGCCCGACTATCGCGATGCGGTGATGACCTGGGACGGCGCGCGCGGGGACGGCAAGCCGCCGTGCGTCCGGCGGCTCGACTCGGATCTCACCTACGAGAGCTTCGACCACCGCGCGGCCGCCGACGAGCACGAGAACGGTCAGATCTGGTCGGCCACCCTCTGGGACATCTGGAAGGCGGCCGGCCGGCGGGTGGCGGACCGCATCATCGTCGAGAGCCACTTCCAGCTCGACGGCTTCACCACCTTCGCGCGCGGCGCGCGCGCCATCCTCGACGCGGACCGGAACCTCTACCGGAAGCGCCACGCCACGATCCTCAAGCGGATCTTCCGCCGCCGGGGCATCGGGCCGGTGGAGTGACCTCCTCCCGCCCCGCTGGCCTGTGGCGGCGTGACATTCGTGCCGGGCGAGCTCGGGCTATGGTTCGCGAAGTCTCCATGAGGGCCCGGTCGCTGAACGCCCCTATGATTGGGTGCCATGGAAAGCCCGGCCCTGGGGTTTCTACATATCACCCGAGGCCCGGGCCCGATCGATCCCGTCAATGCCGAGTACCGGATCGTGTTCGCCCCCCTGGGCGGCCGGCTTCGCAACAGGCATGCCCAGTGCCAAGGCCTCGACGCGCTCACCGATTTCCTGCGACTGGCGCGCGTACCCCTTCCGGAGATCGAACGGGCCTGGCAGAATCTGGCGAAGCGTCGGATCTACTCGGTCCCGCGGGTCGCGCTCACGCCAGCACAGATCGACGCGCTTGGGCTCTAGCCACGGCGAACATCGTCCCGCTATTCGATCACCTGATCTGCCCGCTCCAGCAGTGACTGCGGGATGGCCAGCCCGAGGGCCTTGGCGGTCTGGAGATTGATGACGAGCTCGAACTTGGTGGCCTGCTCGACCGGAAGATCCGCCGGCTTGGCGCCCCTCAGGATCTTGTCCATGAGGTACCCGGCCCGGCGGTACATCTCGACGAGGCTGGGGCCGTAGGACATGAGGCCACCGCTGTCGACAAACTCCCGGACTCCGTACATCGCCGGCAGCCGCGCGCTCGCCGTCAGCGTCAGCAGCCGTGGCTGGTTTGCCACGAGCACCGCGTCTCCAAGGACCACGAGCCCATCCACCTGTCGCTTGACCGCGGCCCGGAAGGCGCGCTCGAAGTCATCGGCACTCTGCACTGAGACGACGTCGAGCTGCAGCCCGAGGGCTCGGGCCGGCGCCTCGCTCGCTCTCAAGACCGAGCCATACACCGGGTTGATCGGATTGATGACCACCCCGACCCGAGCGAGCCGGGGAACCGCTGCCTTGAGCAGCTCGAGCTGCTTGCCGATCGTCTCCTCGGTGACGAACGTGGAGCCCGTCACGTTGCCCCCGGGCCGGGTGAGGCTTTCGACCACCCCCACTCCGACGGCGTCGCCCACTCCGGCGAACACGATCGGGATCGTCGACGTCGCCTTCTTGGTGGCCAGGGCGGCCGGGGTGCTCCACGTCGAGACGATCGCGTCCACCCGGAGGCGCACGAGGTCGGCGATGAGATCGCCTGGCTGGCCGCATGATGGCAAAGGGCGGGACGACGGCCTAGCGGGGACGAATCTACACCAATGCGCTCGAGAGAGGCGCCGGAGCTTGCGGCAGGTGCTACGGACGGTGACCCATCTTGTCGTAGCGAAGGATTACCCGGCCCTGATGCGCCGGGCAGCAATACTCGATCTCGGTGGACTTGGGCGTCATGGTGAAGAAGGATTCATTGCATGTACCACATCGCGCCGTCCGCATCGTGATACCCAAGAGCTTCATCGCGTCTCTCCCCGCTTGACTGCCACGCATGGGCCGTGCCGGCGGGTGCCCGCCTCCTGAGGCCCCGGGAACAAAGCAGTTCCCACACGCCCGGTTTGGGCCAGAGGCCGACTTCTGACAAATTCGGGCCGGCGGAGAGTCCTGGACCGTCGCAATCATCATCGACTATGCTACGGCTCATGGCCGAGAGCGAGCACCCCACACCCGCCCGCGTCTACTACCGCCAGGGCTGAAGCTCCTGCGCCAAGACGAAAGAGTTACTTTCGTCATGGGGAGTGGCCTTCGAGGGCTTCGACGTCGAGGCCCAGCCGGAGCGGCGCGCCGATCTCACCGCGTTCGGCGTGCAGCGCGTGCCCGCCACCATCGTGGGCGACCGCATCGTCCACGGCTGGAACCCGCAGGCGCTGGCCGAGCTGGTCGGGGTGCGCTACCGCGCGGCCAAGAAGCTGACGCCGGCCGAGCTGGCCCTACGCATGGACGTGGTCCTCGACGCCACCCAGCGCGCGATGCGGCAGGTGCCGCGCGAGCACCTCGGCATGAAGTATCCCGGGCGCGATCGCACCGTGCGCCAGCTCGGCTTCCACGTGTTCCGGGTGGCCGCGTCGTTCGCGGATACGCGGGAGCTGGGGCATCTCGACGGGGCGTGGTTCGAGGAGAACGCGCCGCCCGAGATGGCCGACGGCGATGCGGTGGCGCGCTACGGCGAGACGGTGCGCCAGCGCCTCCGGGCCTACTTCGCCCGGCCCGGCTGGTGCGACGGAGAGGTGAGCACGTACTACGGTCCGCAGTCGGCGCCCGAGTTCATGGAGCGCACGACGTGGCACTCCGCGCAGCATCTGCGACAGATCTACTGGTTCCTCGACGAGATGGGGGTGGAGAAGGACGCGCCGCTCACCGACGCGGATCTGGAAGGGCTCCCCTTCCCGAAGGAAGTCTGGTCCTAGCGATCAACGCGTGGGCCTCGCGGATGACCTGCTCGACTTTCTTCCAGCTCGGGCGGGCGTCGAGGCGCATGCCCACCCAGCCGCGCTTGCCCACGTAGGGCGGCACGTAGTAGCGCTTCGGCTCCGCGTAGACCAGCGCCTCCTGGGCGCCGAGCGGCATCGCGAGCCACACCCCCACGTGCGGGGCGCCGTGGTGGTGGTTGTCGAGCATGGCGAACATCTTGCCGTTCACCCAGAACGTGGGCTCCCCGTGGGAGACCTTCTCCGTGGTCCCGGGCAGGGACCGGCAGATGCGCCGCAGCCGAGCCAGCGGCTCGGCTACGTCGTCACGTGGCGGATGAACCGTTCCGGCGGGTCTTCGCCCCACTGGCTGACGAGCCCCTCTTCGGCGGACAGGAGATTGGAGCCGCTCCGGGCGTTCAGGCGGTCGGTGTCCGCCCAGCGCTCGTGCACGCGGCCCCACGGGTCGGACCAGTAGTCGTAGACCTGGCTACCCAGCAGGTGCCGCCCCACGCCCCACATGTGCTCGTACTTGCCGAGGCCCGCGAGATACTCGTGGTCCTTGAAGACCGCGTCCACGTCCGGCACCTCGAAGGAGACGTGGTTCAGGCCCGCCCGCTCGTTGTGCACGCAGAAGAGGGTGTGGTGGTCCACGTACTCCTCGCCCCGGTCGCAACGGTTGAACGAGCCGATGAGGTTGTCCTTCTGGCCGGCGTAGACGTCGTCCGAGCCGATGAACCCGAGCGTGTCGCGGAACCACTGCACGGTCTCCCGCACCTTCGGGGTACCCATCACCCCGTGGCCGATACGCTTGATCGGGGTCGGCGACTTGCGCAGCCGCATCAGGGTCCCCGCGCGCCGCAGGGGCTCGGGGCCGGTATTCATCGGGGTGTGTGCCACCGGGATCACCGGCACCGCCTCGAGGCCCCAGATCACCTCGACCTGGTAGCCGTTGGGCTCGCGCAGGCGCACCCGCTTGCCGCCGCCCGGCTCGTCGAGGGCTTCCACCGCGGAGGCGCCCGGGGCGGCGGCCACCCGCGCCAGGTCCGCCTCGCTCGTCGCGTGGTAGGCGAAGCCCACGAAGCCCGCGTCGTCCGCCTTCTCGGTCACGTGGATGTGGTGGACCGGGTCCGTGCCGCGCATGAAGAGCGCGGTCGGGGTGCGGGCGGCCCGCGTGAGGCCGAAGTGGGTGAGAAACTCCTCCATCGCGTCCAGGTCCGGCGCGCGCATCCGCGCCCAAGCCAGGTCTCGCACCTTGATCAGAGTCATTGTCGTCCTCCCTCACCTTTCCCCTCACCCTGCCCTCTCCCCAGCGGGGAGAGGGGGATGGTCTCAGCCCGCGAAGGTGAAGCGTGGGTCGGCGGCCGGGATCTCGGCCTCCGGCAGCTTCAGCTCGCGGCGCACGATGTTGGCACCCAGGTTGATGGCCACGCTCTTGTAGAACGCGATGCGCCGGGCGAGTCCCTCGCGCCCGAAGCCGCAGTCGGTGGAGAGGATCAGGCGCTCCGGTGGCACGTACTCGAGCGCGCGCCGGATCAGGGCCGCCACCACCTCCGGCGGCTCCACCGCCGCGGTGGAGTGGTTCACCACCCCGATCGCGATCTTCTTGTCGGTGCGATGCCGGGCCAGCAGCGGCAGGTCGCGCCCGTTGGTCGACGCGCACTCGAGCGTGAGCACGTCGGCGTTGGTGGCCAGGAGATACGGCAGCGAGCGCTCGTAGGACGGCCGCTCCCAGTGCAGCGGCTGCTGGTTCGGGTTGCCCCAGCAGGTGTGCAGCCAGATCTCGGTGTCGACGCCCGCGATCTCCCGGTTCACCGACTCGGTGTAGAACTCGAGGTCCTCATCGGAGGCGCCCGCCGCCCCCGCGATGTGATGCTGCGGCTCCTCCACCTGGATGACCCGGCAGCCCGCGGCCGCGACCTCCCGGAGCTCGGCGTTGAAGATGTCGGCCAGGGCCAGGATCACGTCGCGGTCGGCACCATAGTGCTGGTTCACCAGCATCTTCGCGAGCGACTGGGCGGTGATCGCCCCGAACTTCACCGGCTTGGCCGAGAGCCGCTGGGCGGTCTTGAAGAGCGCCGAGTACTGGAGCGGCCCGCGCGCGAGCGGCTCTCCGACCACCGCGGGCTGGTAGGCTTCCATCACCTCGTAGAGGATGTGGCCGGGCCGCAGCGCCTTCCAGCCGCCGCCGGTCGAGCGGTCCTGGGCGCCGGTGATGCCCCGGAGGCGCTCGATCACGTAGTAGAACCACGACTTGCCCCCCACCGTGAGGTCGAACCGGGCGTCGCCGTCGGTGACCAGATCGAGCCCGGCCATCTCCTGCTCGCGCACCAGACAGGCCACCGCGTCCAGGTACTGCTCGCGGAAGCGCGAGTCGCCGAGCGCGTCCTTGAAGCTCCGCCCGCGCAGCTCCTCGGTGAACCAGTGCGGCCGAGGATAGGAGCCGGTGATGGTGGTGGGCAGGATCAGGTCCCGGGTCGCGTTCAGCATGGCCCGACTCTGCCGACACCGCATCGGCCTGTCAAGCCCGCCGCGGTTGACAAATCGCGGTGCGCTCCCTAGTCTAGCGGCCCAGACACCCGCAGTTTCCTCGCTGAGGAGGAGGCCAGTCCATGCACAGGCGACAGTTCCTCGTGACCATGAGCGGCGCGATGGCGGCCGCGGCGGCCCGGCCCGCCCACGCCGCCGATCCGATCCGCATCGGCTACTTCGGACCGCTCACCGGCAACTTCTCGCAGACCGGCAAGGACATGACCGACGGATTCAATCTCTTCTGGGAAGAGGTCGGCAACAAGGTCGCGGGCCGCGAGGTGAAGGTCATCGTGGAGGACTCGGACCCCGAGCCGACCGGCGCGGTCACCAAGGTGCGGCGCCTGGTCGAGCAGGAGAAGGTGCACACGATCGCGGGCGGGCTCCTCGCCGCCACCGGCTACGCGGTCGCGCCCTACGTCGAGCAGAACAAGATCCCCACCGTCTACCCGGTGACCGCGCCCGACGACATCACCCAGCGCAAGCCGGTGCGCTGGATCGTGCGCACGTCGTTCACGAGCAGCCAGGCCACCCACCCGCTGGGCGACTACGCCTACAAGCAGCTCAAGCTGCGTCGGGTCGCCACGATCAGCATGGACTACGCCTTCGGCTGGGAATCCAATGCGGGCTTCCAGCGCGTGTTCGAGGACCTCGGGGGCAAGGTGGTGCAGCGGATCTGGACGCCGCTCTCGGTCCAGGACTACGCGCCCTATCTCGCCTCGCTGAAGAAGGACATCGACGGCGTCTACGCCTGCCACACCGGCGGCCTCTCCCCGCGCTTCGTGAAGACCTGGAGCGACGTGGGCCTCAAGGACAAGATCCCGCTCATCGGAATCGGGACCCTCACCGACGAGAACATCCTCAAGAACATGGGCGACGAGTCGCTCGGGATCATCACCTCGCTGATCTACAGCAGCGCGCTCGACACCCCGGCCAACCGGAAGTTCTCCGCCGCCTACGAGAAGCGCTACAGCCGGCCGACGTCGCTCTACTCGGCGGAGGGCTACACCGGCGCGCGCTGGTACTACGAGGCGATGAAGGCGATCAACGGCGAGGTGGAGAACAAGGAGAAGTTCCTCGCCGCCCTCCGCAAGGTCGAGATCCAGGACGACGCGCGGGGCCCGATGAAGATGGACGACCTGGGCAACGCGAGCCAGAACGTCTACATCCGGAAGGTGGAGCGGGTGGGCGGCAAGCTCCAGAACACGGTGATCCACACCTATCCGAACGTCTCCCAGTTCTGGACCTACAAGCAGGACGAGTATCTGAAGACGCCGCCCTACGATCGCAACTATCCGCCGTGCAAGTTCTGCGACTAGCGGGGGCTAGTATCAGCCCGCCCGACGGAGCCGCGCCCATGGGATCGATCCGAATCGCGCTGACCGCCGTCGTCTGCCTCGTCGTGGCCCTCGCGGCCGCGGGGCCGGCGGTCGCCGCGGAGACCATCCGCATCGGCTATCTCGGCCCGCTCACCGGCATCTTCGCCCAGGCCGGCAAGGACATGCTCGACGGGCTCAAGCTGTCGCTCGAGCAGGTCAACTACCAGGCGGCCGGGCGCAAGATCGAGCTGATCGAGGAGGACACCGAGGGCAACGCGGCCACCGCCATCGCCAAGTACCGCAAGCTGGTCGGCCACGACAAGATCCACGTGCTCACCGGCGTGCTGCTGGTCAACGTGGGCAACAGCCTGGTGCCCCTCATCGAGAAGGACCAGCTCCCGACCCTCTTCCTCACCACTCCGGACGACCTCACCAAGCGCAAGATCGCCAAGTGGATCCTCCGCTCCAACTTCTCCGCGAGCCAGATCATGCACCCGCTCGGCGACTACGCGGCGAAGACGCTGAAGTACAAGCGGGTGGCGGTCATCGCGATGGACAACGGCTTCGGCCACGAGGAGGCGGGCGGCTTCCAGCGGGTGTTCGAGGACGCGGGCGGTCGGGTGGTGCAGAAGATCTGGGTGCCGCTCAACGTGCTCGACTTCGCCCCGTACCTCTCGCAGGTGGCCAAGGACGTCGACGCGGTGTGCGCGGTCTTCGTGGCCGGCCAGGCGGTGCGCTTCGTGAAGCAATACGGTGAAGCCGGGCTCAAGGGCAAGACCCCGCTCATCGGCACCGGGGTCATGATCGACGAGAGCGCGCTGCGCGGCATGGGGGACGAGGCGGTCGGCACCATCGGCACGCTCCTCTGGAGTCCCACGCTGCAGACGCCGGCCAACCAGACCTTCATGAAGCTGGCCGAGGGTAAGCTCGGACGCACCCCCGCCTACTTCCACGCGATCATGTACAGCAGCGGCCGGTGGATCACCGAGGCCGCCAACGCGCTCGGCGGCCAGGTCGAGGACCGCGAGAAGCTGGTGGGCGCGATTCGCCGTGCGATCGAGACGACCCCGGACCCGCGCGGGCCGATCAAGCTCGACGACTGGGGCAACCCCACCGAGAACGTCTACGTGCTGCGGGTGGACCAGGCCGGCGGCAAGCTCGCCACCACCGTGATCCACACCTACCCGGCCGTCTCGCAGTTCTGGACCTACAAGCCGGAGGAGTTCCTCAAGAGCCCGCCCTACTCGCGCGAGTATCCCCCGGCCAAGCCGTAACCCGCCGATGCGCGTCGGCTTCTTCTTCTGGCCGTACACGCCGGAGTACACCGCGCGCATGGCTCGCCTCGGCGAGGAGCTCGGCTTCGACCTGGTCGGCATCGCGGATACCCCGGGCAACGCGCTCGACCCGTGGGTGGCCATGACCCTCGCGGCCGCCGCGACCTCGCGGGTTCGGCTCGCGACGTGCGTGACCAACCTGGTCACGCGCCACCCGTCGATCACCGCCTCCGCCGCCGCCTCGGTCGATCTGGCCGCGGGCGGCCGGACCATCCTCGGAATCGGCGCCGGGCACAGCGGTGTCGCCAACGTGGGCGGCGCGCCCACCCGCGCGGCCGAGCTGCGCGAGGGCCTCGCGTTCCTCAAGACCGCGCTCTCCGGCGCGCCCGCCGCGTGGCGCGGGGCGGCCACGCACCTGCCCTGGGTCAAGCGCCCGGTGCCAGTCTACGCCGCCGCGTCGGGGCCGGCCGCGCTCCGGGCGGCGGGCGCCGCCGCCGACGGCGCCTTCGTGAACTACGGGCTCGGGGCGGCCGAGGTGACCCGGGTCCGCGCCCTCCTCGCCGAGGGCGCCGCGTCCGCGGGCCGGCCGGCCGGCGCGGTCGACGTCTGGTCGATCGCCTGCCTCGACGTGGCGGAGCGGCGCGAGGACGCGCTCGAGAAACTCGGCAACATCCTGGGCTTCGTGGCCGCCTACATCCTGGGACCGGATCCAGAAGGCCGCGGCGTGCCCGCCGCACTCGTACCCGCGGTGCGCGAGCTGCGCGCCACCTACACCACGCGGCAGCGCGAGATGGACCCCGGGCTGACCCGCCGCCTCGGGATCTTCGACTACCTGCGCGCGCGCCTGGCCGTCGCGGGCACGCCGGAGGACTGCCTCGCCCAGGTCCGGGCCGCCGAGGCGGCCGGGGTCACGCAGCTCATGTTCACGGTGAGCCTGGCCGCGGATCCGGTGCAAACCGTGGAGCTCTTCGGCCGCGCGGTGCTCCCGCGCCTCGCGCGCGGGTGATCGTCCGCCTCAGCGGCCGCCGCCGAGCGTCTTCACCAGGCGGTAGAGGAACTCCTGGCCGCCCCAGAGCGAGGCGACCGGCATGCGCTCGTTGAGGCCGTGGGAGCGCGCGTCGTCCGGGCCGAGGAAGAGGCCGGAGACCCCGTAGGCCGGGATCCCCGCGTTGCGCAGGAAGCGCGAGTCGGTGGCGCCGGTGGACATGGTGGGGATCACCGGGATACCGGGCCAGAGCGCGGCGGTCGTCGCCTCCACCGCGCGCAGCAGATCCGGGCGCAGCGACGAGGGCTGGCTCAGCTCGGGCTCGGTGGTCCGGGTCACCGTGATCGCGGGATCGGCGAGGGCCCGCACGATCTCGTCGCGCACCCCGTCGATCGGCTCGCCGGGCAGCACGCGGCAGTTGACGGTGGCCCGCGCGCTCTGGGGCAGCGCGTTGCTCGCGTGCCCGCCCTCGAGGCGGGTGGCCACGCAGGTGGTCCGCATCAGCGAGTTGTAGCCGGCCGAGCGGGCGGAGAGCCGGGAGGCGGCGGCCGGATCGGGGCCGCCGTCGCGGGCCACCGCGCGCATGTCCGCCGCGGTGGCCGCCTCGAAGAGGGGCGCGCTCCGCTGGAAGTAGCCGCGAGTGATCTCGTTGAGCTTCGCGGGGAACTCGAGGTGGGAGAGCCGCCCGAGGCCGGCCGCGAGCTGATAGATGGCGTTATCCGGCCGGGGCAGCGAGCTGTGGCCGCCCGGGTTCCTGGTCTCGAGCCGGAACGTTACGCTCACCTTCTCGGCGGCCTGCAGGCGCAGCAGGATCGGCCGGCCGTCCCGCGTCATCTCCGCGCCCCCGCCCTCGTTCAGCGCGTACTCCGCCTCGATCAGGGCGCGGTCGTGCTTGAGCAGCCAACTCACGCCGTTCCACCGCGAGCTCGAGCCCAGCTCCTCGTCCGCGGTGAGGGCCAGGATCAGGTCGCGGTCGGACGCGTAGCCCTCCTGCCGGTAGCGCGCCAGGTTCGCCACGAAGATCGCGGCCATCGCCTTGTCGTCCACCGAGCCGCGCGCGTAGAAGTAGCCGCCCTCCTCGACCATCGTGAACGGATCACGCTCCCAGTCCTCGCGCTTGGCCTCGACCACGTCGAGATGAGCCAGGAGCAAGATCGGCTTGCCGGTGCCGCGCCCCTTGAGCCGGGCCACCAGGTTGCCCTTCTTGGGCGCGCCGGGCGGCACCACGATGCGGAGCTCGCCGTCGGTGAAGCCGGCGGCCTTGAGGCGTGCCGCCATCGCGCGGGCCGCCACCGTGGTGTCGCCGACCGAATCCGTGGTGTTGATCTCCACCAGCTCCTTGTAGATCTCGCGCAGCGCGGCCTGCGCCGGCGTGAGCGGCGGTGGGGACTGCGCGGGAGCGGGGCGGGGCGCGAGCAGGAGCGTGAGGGCCAGGACCACGACCACGATCGGGGCGGCGCCGGGTCTCGTCATGGGTGGTAGAGTACCGAAATGCGCGTCGGACTGTCCATCGACCCCCCGCTCGGCTCGATCCCCGCGCTCCTCACCCAGGAGGGCGTGGACGTCTACCAGACGGTGCTGCGGGATCCCGGGCGCTTCGGCAACTACGGCGTCCCCGAGCCGGCGGACCGGGCCGCGCTGGTCGAGGGCCTGGCCGGCCGGCGCACGTGGGGCGTGGCCCACGGCTCGCTCCTCGTCAACCTCGCGAGCCCCGAGGGCCGCATCCGCAACTCGTCGGTGTCGAGCCTGCTCGCCGATCTCAAGGTGGCGGCGGAGGTCGGGCTCGACGCGGTGTGCTTCCACGTGGGCTACGCCAAGGGCCACCCGAGCGCGGAGGAGGCGCTGGTCCTCGCCACCCGCAAGCTCGGCGAGCTGATCGCGAAGATGCCGGCCGGCCCGCGGCTCCTGCTCGAGAACTCGTGCGAGGGGAGCGAGCTGGGCCAGACCATTCCCGAGCTGGCCCGGCTGATCCGCGACGTGGGCGCGTTCCCCGAGCAGTTCGGCCTGCTCATCGACACCTGCCATCTCCACGCCGCCGGCTTCGACCTCTCGGGCGACGAGGGCGGGGCGCGCCTCGCCGACGCGCTCGCCGCCGAGGGCGTGCTCGAGCGCGTGATGGCCTTTCACCTGAACGACTGCCAGCTCCCCTGCGGGGCGCACCGGGACCGCCACGCCGCACCCGGCACCGGCACCATCGGCATGGGCGTGGTCTCGGTGGCGCGGCATCCCGCCTTCGCCGGGCTGCCCGGGGTGCTGGAGCTGGACCTGGACGACGCGCGCGGTGGGCTCACCTTCCTGCGCGAGCACGGCGCGGTCAACCCCTGAGGAGATCGTCATGACCTGCTGCGGCCACGCGCTTCACTGGACCCGCCGGGAATGGATGTGGAGCACGCTGCTCACCACCGCCTCGGCCATGGTCGCCGGGTGCGCGGGCGCCCGCCCGGAGGCGCCCGCCGCCGCGACCGCGGACACGCCCTACCCGGCGGCGGCGAAGCTGCTGCGCGAGCACGTCTCGGTCGACGTGCACACCCACGCCGGTCCGAACGGCATCGCCTCGCGGACCGCCGCGCCGAGCGACGGCCTGGCCCGCAGCATGCGCGCCGGCCGCATCGCGGTGCTTTGCCTGGCCGACGTGCCGGACGGGCCCATCCTCGGCCGCGACGCGAGGAACGTGCTGCGGGCCCTGCGGGAGCCCGAGCCCGGGTTCCTCTACCAGTACCACCTGGAGCGGCTCGGCTGGGTGGACGAGCTGTGCGCCAAGCACGGCATCCGGCGCATCCTCACCGCGGCCGACGTGAAGGCCGCGCACGCGGCGGGCGCGCCCGCGATCATCATGGACATCGAGGGCCTCGACTTCCTCGAGCGCAAGCTCGAGCGTCTCGAAGAGTCGTACCAGCGTGGTGTCCGCACCATGCAGCTCGTCCACTACACCCCGAACGACATCGGCGACTTCCAGACCGGCGCGGTCACCCACAACGGGCTCACCCCGTTCGGGGCCGACGTCATCCGCGCGTGCAATCGCCTGGGCGTGGTCGTCGACGTGGCCCACGCCACCGCCGACACCGTGAAGCAGGCCGCGCGCGCCACGAGCGGGCCGCTCCTGCTCTCCCACACCGCGCTGCGCGGCTCGAAGGCCCAGGGCGAGACTCCGCTGGTGGAGCGGCAGATCACGCCCGATCACGCGCAGGCGATCGCGGACACCGGCGGCTCCATCGGAGTCTGGCACTTCTTCGCGACGCCCGAGCTCTACGTGGAGGGCCTCAAGGAGATGGTGGACGTGGTCGGCGTGGACCACGTCAGCATCGGCACCGACGCCTCGGCGAGCGGCGGCCTCTTCCCCGACTACGACAAGTTCACTGGCCTGGCGGACGCCATGCTGCGGGGCGGCTTCACGCCCGCCGACACCGCCAAGATCGTGGGCGGCAACTACCTGCGGATCTTCGCGGCGTCGGTGCGCTGAGGCCTGAGAGAGCTAGCGCGACCTCCGGTGGCCGGGCCTTCCCGGCGCTTGGAAATCGTAGCCCGGATCGCGCCAGAGCAGCACCGCCTTGTAGGTCGTGGGCTGGGCGCCCTGCTGCACGATCAGGTAGGCCTGATCCGGGAAGGTCTGGTTGGAGTTCTCCCCCACCACTGCGCCCAGCCCTCCGCCGAGGTCCAGGCTCTGCGAGACGTAGCGGTCCCAGATGAGGCCGCGCTCCTCGTAGAACCAGAGGAAGGCGAGCGGATACTTCACCGCCGCGCTCCGGGAGCCGTTCACCGGCACGTACGCCATGAACTGGCGCGCGGGGCCGTCGCCCTTGAGCACGACGCGGTAGAGCTGCTGCGGCAGGCCGCGCCCGCTAGGCAGCACCATCCACACACTCCGCTCGCCCGGCTTGCCCTCCCAGCGCACCTCGTCCCAGCGCGTGCCGTCACCGGCCGCCTTGATCTCGGCCAGCACCCGCACCGTGCCGTAGGCGTGGGCCACCGATTCGCTCGACCACCGCAGCGTGCGGTCTCGCAGCACGACCGCGTGCGGCATGGCCCCCTGGTCCAGGCTCGCCTCGAGCTGCTCGAGCCCGGGGCCGGAGGCGCCGTCGCGCAGCTCGGCCGGCTTGGCGAACGGATAGAGCGCGGTCTCCCAGAGGTTGGCGACTTCCAGACGGTACTCCACCGCGTGGGCCAGGGGGGGCCCGAGTAGGGAGGCGAGCAGGCCCGCGATCAGGAGTCCCCGGCGTGTCCCCATGGACGGATGATACTCTCAAGCGCCATGCGTGTCTTCTCACGTCACGCGGTGCGGGCGCTCTTCCTGCACCGGCAGCATCTCGGTCGCCCGCGCGCCCATGGCCTGACGCCCCACCGATTGACGCGCTTCGTCGAGGACGTGGGCGGTCTCCAGATGGACTCGATCAACGTGGTGGAGCGCGCGCACTATCTCACGGTGTGGAGCCGCTTCGGCCCCTACGAGCGGGCGCGCCTCGATCGCCTCGTCTACCGCCGCCGGCTCCTCCTCGAGTACTGGGCGCACGCCGCCTGTCTGGTGCCCGCCTCGATGCTGCCGTGGTGGAAGCGCGCGATGCTCGACTATCGCGTGCGGCACACCGGCTGGTCGGGCTGGCTGCGCAAGAACACACGCCTGCTCGGCACCGTCACCGACCTGATCCGCGCCGGCGGGCCCATGGGCCACGCCGAGCTCGAGGGACGGCGGCCCGCGCGGGGACACCGCGGGTGGTGGGACTGGCGGCCGGTGCAGCACGCGCTCCACTACCTCTGGATGACCGGCGTCCTCACCATCCACTCCCGCCGTCATTTCCAGAAGCGCTTCGATCTGCTGGAGCGGGTGCTCCCGGCCGGCGCGGCCGCCGAGGCGGTCTCCGCGGAGACGTTCCTCCGCTGGCACATCGAGCGGTCGCTCCACGCGATGGGCGCCGCGATCGAGCTCGATCTCACCCACTACCTCACCTACCCGCGCGGCGCGACCTCCGCCCGGCGCGCCGCGCTGCGCGCGATGATCGCGGAGGGGCTGGTGACCGAGATCGCGGTGGAGGGCTCGACGGCGCGCTGGCTCGCGCTGACCCGCGACCTGCCCGCGCTCGGACGAGCCGGAAGGCTGCCCGCGGCCTCGCACGGCACCACCCTGCTCGCGCCGTTCGACTCGCTGCTCTGGTATCGCGACCGCGTCTCGCGCGTCTTCGGATTCGACTACCGCATCGAGGTCTACACGCCGGGGCCGAAGCGGGTCCACGGCTACTACACGCTGCCGATCCTCCACGACGGCCAGCTCGTCGGCCGGCTCGACGCCAAGGCCCACCGCGGCGAGCACCACCTCGAGGTCCGCCACGTGCACCTCGAGGGGTGGGCCGCGCGCGGGCAGACGCCACCGATGGGCGGCCCCGCGATCGATCGGGACGGCATGCTGGCCGGGATCGCCGAGGCCGCGCGCTCCCTCGCGCGCTTCGTCGAGGCCGACCGGGTCACGGTGGCGCGCGTCACCCCGGGGAGGCTGCGCGGGCCCTTCGCGCGGGCGCTGCGCGACGCGGGGCGCGTGCCGGACGAGGCCCGGCCGCCCGGCGCGGCGCCGGCCGCCCCCGCGTGAGGTCAGCCGGAGAGACCGGCGAGCCGGGCGGTCTCGGCCCAGAGCCGCCGGGCCGCCGCGTCGTCCTGCGCGGCGCGCGTGGGCGTCGCGAGCTGGCACTGGTAGAAGTAGCCGCCGCTGATCGTGGCCACCTCGGGCGACGACGCGAGGTAGACGAGCGTCTCGGCTCCCTTGTCGCTCGAGATCGCGAACACCTGCTTGGAGGCGCGCACCACGTAGGAGAAGAGTCCGCCGCTCGCGTCGCCGAAGCGCGTGGCCACGAAGCCCGGGTGCAGGCAGTTGGCGGTGACCCCGGTCCCGGCCGATCGCCGGGCCAGCTCGCGCGTGTAGAGGATGTTGCACAGCTTGGAGCGGCTGTAGGCCGTGAAGCCGCGATAGTCGCGGGTCGATTGAAGATCTTCGAAGTCGAGGCCCGCCCGGCGGTGCGCGGCGGAGGACGTGTTCACCACCCGCGCGGGCGCGGAGGCGAGCAGGCGCTCGCGCAGGCCGTGAGTGAGGAGGAAGTACGACATGTGGTTGGTCGCGAACGTCAGCTCGAGGCCGTCCGCCGTGACCCGGCGGCGGCCGAACATCGCGCCCGCGTTGTTGATCAGCACGTCGATCCGTGGCTCCGCCGCCGCGATCTCGGCGGCCACTCGCTTGGTGTCGGCGATGAGGGAGAGGTCGGCGTAGTGCGCGACGTGGCCGACGCCCGGCCCCCGCGCGCGCAGGCGCGCCAGCGTCGCCTCGCCGCGCGCGCGGTCCCGCGCCACCAGCACCAGCCGCGCGCCCAGGCCGGCCAGACGCGCGGCCGCGACCTCGCCGATTCCCGAGGTGCCGCCGGTCATCACCACGACCTTGCCGTGCATGCCCCGTCTCTTTACCGTCTCGGTGCGCAGTGCGCAAGCAGTAGCGGACACTCTCTCATCGCTCAGCGAACCGACGCGAGAAGCGTTCTGGCGGCGACGAGATCGGCGGTTTCGAACCCCTCGGTAAAGCGGCGGTAGACGGGCGCCAGCAGCTTGCGCGCCTGGCTCACACGCTGCTGTTCGCGCCAGAGGCGGGCGAGGCTCGTCGCGGCTCGCAACTCCAAGGAGAGAGCGCCCTGGCGTCGCGCCATGTCGAGTGCCTGTTGGAAGCATTGCTCGGCCGTCCCGGCAGCGGTCGGTTCTCGCCCCAGGAGAAGCAACTCCCCCCTCGTGCGAAGCAGCTCTGCGAGGTGCCCTGCCGATTCCGTCTGCTCAGCGCGTGTCAGCGCCCTGTCGACCACGACCAGCCCATCGGCCATCTGCCCGGCGCCGCCGAGGCCCAGAGCTAGCTCCGCAAGGAACAGATTCATCTGGTGATGAGAACTTTGCTCGGCCAGTCTCTCAAGAGCCGACTGGAGCAATTCTAAGCCAGCGCGATGATGCCCTTGCTTGATCGCCAGTATCCCCTCGAAGCACTGCGCCCAGACTTTCCAGATCTCCAGTGCATGCCTGGCGGCGAGGTCGAACGCCAGTCTCATGTGGCGATCGGCGGTCGTGAGATCACCGACCCACAGCGCGACCGGGCACGCCGTGAAGATCAGGGTCTGCAGAAATGAGAGCCCATGATCGTTCGAGCGGGCGTAATCCACGAGACTCTCTGTGAGCCGCATTGCCTGATCGCTCAATCCCTGCAACCAGAGAACGCGCGCATAGGTGCCGTCGATCAGCACTCGCTGGTCGAATTGATAGAGGATGACGTGCGACGTCCGAGCCGTCGGGAAGCGCAAGCCAACCAGCGGCTCGAGGTGCCGACGCGCACCAGGCTGGTCGCCCAGAATGTGCAACGCAAGACCGATGAGTTGACTGCCGGTCGCCACATCGGAAGGATCGGCGGTTTCGGTTGCGACGGCGCGGAACTTCTCGCCGAGACTCAGCGCATCGCGATAGTCGCCCGTGGTGAGGCGATGGACATAGAGTCCGTGTATCGCTCGCAACCGGCACCGGGTGTCGTTCCTGATCTCGGCAAGCTCGAGAGCCTTCGTCAAGGCGGCGTTCATTTCCTGACCGCCGCCCTGGGTCTGCAAGTTGGTGGCGAGGCCAAGCGCGAGATAAAGCTGCATGTCACGGCGCGGATCGCCGGGCACCTGATGTCCGAGGCGAGCAATCGCTTGCTCGGCTCGCCCGCGACATTCAGTCACCAGCGACAGGTGCGTCCACAGCGGCAGGGCTGCCGCGGTGAGCACCACGGCGACGCCGGCATCGCCGCGCGGTGAAAAGGCCCAGTCGAGGGCCAGGCGCACGTCGTCGATGTGCGGCCGGTACGCACCGAGCCACTCGGCGATGGGCCGCGTCTCCAGCTCGGCCTCGGCATGCTCGAAGAGGTCTCGAAAGTACTCGGCGTGGCGTCGCGCGACGTGGTCGAATTCGGCGCTCTCGTTGAGCTTCTCTCGCGCGTAGGCGCGCGTCGTCTCGAGCAGGCGGTAGTACACGATCGCGCCGCCGACATCCGTCGACACGAGCGACTTGTCCACCAGATTCGCGACCGAATCGGCCACCTCCGAAGCGGGGATGTCGACGCCCGCAGCGACGGCACTGGCTGCGTCCAGCGTAAAGGCCCCGACGAAGACCGCCAGCCGGCACAGGACCACCCGCTCGGATTCGGACAGGAGCTCGAAGCTCCAGTCGAGCGTCGCACGCATCGTCTGGTGGCGGGGTAGCGTGCGGCTGCCGCCAGTCAGCAGCCTGAAGCGGTCGTCCAGCCGGGCGGCCACCCCAGCGACACCGAACCCCGCGATGCGCGTCGCGGCGAGCTCGATCGCGAGCAGGATCCCGTCGAGGCGCCGGCAAATGGCGACGGTCGCCACCACGACGGGGCCCCCGGCAACATATCGTGGCTCCACGGCATGGGCCCGCGACGCGAACAGCCTGACCGCAGCGTACCGAAAGACGTCTTCCACGTCCTG
>WNFG01000600.1_pt1 | contig 29997 bp, 22 predicted proteins | sample 5400431 | NCBI WGS metagenome assembly WNFG01 (sample SAMN13153346, study PRJNA577476) | soil metagenome | isolation source: 120 cm saprolite under Douglas fir tree site 2 hole 3 replicate 2 | place: USA:California | collected 2015-04-18 | reverse complement strand
GACAAGGACCGCCTCCGCCCGGTTCGTCGCTGGGGATGTATAGCAAGACGCCAGGTCAGCCTGCACCTGTGAAGGTTGAAGCAGGAAAGACTGCCAATGTCGAGTTTACTTTCGACGACACGGTAAAGATGCAGTAGACACAGTCACTCGACAATCGACTTGCCTTGTATATTGGGATGGCAACTCCCGCACGGATTACCGGAGAAGTGAACCGAGAGGTTGCTAGGGGCGGGGGCCACTATGCTGTTCCGTAACTGAACAATTTTTGGCATTCCCTCCGGAGAAAACCGCCGGTGACCGGAATGGGGTGATTGCCCTTCTCAAAGACGAGTCGGCAGGGGATTAGACAAGCTCGCCACTTATAGTCTTCCGTACCGCGCTTGCGGCCATAAGCCGCAATGTCTTCTTGGGAAACGCCGTAGACGACCGCGCCAATTCTGGACCACACGCAAGCACCCGCGCACATGGCACAAGGCTCGTGCGTCGTGTACAGGACAAAGTCGGGCAGGTAGCGGCCGTAGCCGCTTGATACATATTTGAGCGTTTCCAACTCTACATGTTTGATGCTTGATCCCGAGGTTTTTACTCGGTTACCAGCACTAGCAATGACCAATTCGCGCCTGCCCGTGAGGCGTGTGATCACCGCGCCAATGGGATAGTCGCCTCGGTCGCCGGCGCGCTTGGCCTCCTCGACAGCCAACTCCATGAACTTCTTTCTCGGTTTGTAGGAAGGAGGGATCATGTAGATAGATTACGCCCATTTTCCAAGAGTGTTTCTCAGGATACCCACACTTGTCCAGTAAGCGGAAACTTCTCCGGTTTTGGCATGTGAAACAGCGTTGGCAATTTGCAATAATCTATGAGCGGGAAGTGCCGTTGAGTTACCGCTGAGACCCTTGAATGCGAAAATTTCCGAAAGAAAAGATGTGGCAAGCGATTGCATGTCTCGCCTGCATAGCCGTGCTCTGGATTCGTTTGGATGACTATGGCGCTTCAGAGTTCAGTGGCGGTTGGGTCACAGGACGGCTGTTTGACATGGCTGACGTTGGCTCGCTGTTTTTTCTGGTGGCGTCTCTCCTGACTTTTTTTCTCCGACGAATTGCGGCCACAATCGCCCTTGCGGCAGTGTTACTTTGTTTTCCGTTTTACCTGTACATTTTAGTGCCGGGACTCTATCTGTGGATATTCAAAGCCGAAAGTTTCATGCCCCGCTCGCGACCACTTTATTGGGTTTATTGGAATAATTGGGCAGTTCTTGGAATAATTAGTCTCCTGTTCGCTACCATTCTAAGCCTTCGCAGTTATTCCAAATTCCACTTAGACGTATAGTTGAATAACCCAAGATGTGAAGTATTACTTTTCCGGTAACCGCGATTCCAATGCCCGCATGATTGCACCCAGAACACAGAATGAAAGCAGCTCGTACATTATTTCATGATGCTTGCCTTGGTAGGGTTTCTGTTTTCCTTAATTATTCATCTTTTGGCGTTAGTGGGCCGCGCACGCGCATCAGAATATTTGGTCCGTGGTGCCATTCTCAGGTCCGCCCGGGCGCGATTATCTTTGAATGTGCTTCGCCCGGGCTGAATTATGAAGAATAATTAATCAAAATTTAAGGATTGAACGCGATAAAGTATTTGACACCGGACCGACGAAGATATTCAATTCGCCCGTTTCTAACATTCACGAAATGCGGAGTCGACGACTCCACCGAAGTTGGGGCCTCACTGTGTGATCGGTCAGGAGGTGCCGTGGACCGACGAAGACTCGTGAAGATCTTAGCACCGTTGATAGCAATCGCTTTTAGTCTATCCGTTGCCGTTTCGATGTATTCACAGGTAACGGGAGCAACGCTCTCCGGCACTATCTCGGATCCCTCGGGTGGTGTAATACCCGAAGCGAGGATCTCCATCAGCAATACGGCCACCGGTATCAGCCAGGACTTTCAGTCGGATTCCGCCGGCTACTATACCGCTCCGAACCTGGCGCCGGGGATTTATGAGGTCAAGGTCACGGCCAAGGGCTTTAACACGGCAGTATCGACGGTGACCCTCGCCGTGGGCGCTCAGCAGCAGCTCAACGTTCCGATGAAGGTTGGGGAAACATCGCAAACCGTCCAAGTAACACAAGCTGCGCCGCAGATCGACCTCACCTCGTCAACCCTGACTGGACAGGTCGAATCTCACACGATACTCGAGTTGCCTCTGAACGGTCGCGATTGGACTTCGCTTGCTACTCTTCACCCTGGCGTAAACCTGATCGAAACCCAGGTGGACTATGCTCAGTCCGCGCGCGGCAATCGTGGATTCGGAGCGGAGCTCACCATCTCCGGGCAGAGGACAACTAACAATAACTACCGTCTGGACGGCGTTAGCGTTAACGACTACGCCAACAGCGGCCCGGGCAACGTGATCGGCGCGGCCTTGGGCGTGGATGCCATTCAGGAGTTCTCCGTTCTAACCGGCAGCTTCTCTGCGGAATACGGCAAGGCCACCGGAGGAGTTGTAAATGCCGTCACCAAGTCGGGCGCCAACTCCTTCCATGGCGACGTCTACGAATTCATACGTAACAGCGCAATGGACTCGAGAGATTACTTCTCCAGGAGCGGCAACACCCCGTTGGCCCAATTCAGGCGCAATCAGTTCGGGGGCGCCGCGGGTGGGCCAATCATCAAGGACAAAACGTTCATCTTCGGAGATTATGAAGGGTTCCGCCAAGCGAAGGGGATTACGACGACAGTTACTGTCCCATCCGACAGCGCACGGGCGGGAACCCTGCACTACGACCCAGCAGGTACCCCCCCAGGCGCGTGCACCGTGACCGTCCCGGGCACATGTACGGTGACGGTGGACCCTGCGGCAGCAGCGGAGCTGGCAATGTTTCCGCATGCCACGCCCGGAACCTCCTCCAAAGACAAAGGGAAATTCATCAACTCCGGTTTGCAAATTGTGCCGGAAAATTTCTATACCGCCCGTGTAGATCACAAGCTTTCGATGAATGACGGCCTGTTCGGAACGTACCTGTTCGACGACACGGACTTCACGCAGCCTGATAGCTTCAACAACGTTCTCCTCAAGTCACATACCAGACGGCAGACCGTCGTGCTCGGAGAAAGCCACACGTTCGGTCCCAGCGTTGTCAATGCCGTACGAGTTGGTTACAGTCGCAGTCATGCGCTCAACCTTATACCCTTCGGGGCGATTAATCCGGCAGCGTCACTTACGTCGCTGGGTAGCACTACGGGACAGACGGCCCCTCTCGTAGCTATCAGCGGCTATACGAGGAATCAGGGAGGCGTCGGAGCGGCCTCCAATTACGAACACGCCTTTAACAATTATCAGTTTGCTGATGATGCCTTCTGGACACACGGGGCGCATATGCTGAAGTTCGGTACAGATATCGAGCGGATGCACTACAACTACATTGCGAGGGTCACGCCGGGTGGAAGGTGGAATTTCTCAAACCTGGCGGCTTTTCTCACCAACAATGCCAGGCATTTCGAGGCGGGCATACCCTCCACAATTACACCGCGTGAATTGCGACAGACCCTTATTGGAGGGTACGCTCAGGATGATTGGCGCCTTCGATCCAATCTGACGTTGAATCTGGGCCTGCGCTACGAAACAGTTACGGTCATAAAGGATGCGCAGGGTAAGATTACCAGTTTGCTGAATATTGCCGACGCAGCGCCGCAATGCGGAGTCACGTTTACCTCCCCGTTCGCTCCGGGGGACCAACAGCTCCCAGGCTCTGTTTGCGGCAGCGTTGGCCCTTACTATCACAACCCGACGCTTCGTAACTTTGAGCCTCGGATTGGATTTGCCTGGGACCCGTTCCGCAATGGAAAGACCTCAGTCCGCGGGGGCTTCGGTATCTACGACGTTTTGCCTCTGCCCGGCTACTTCCTCGTGCTGCAAGCCCAGGCCGCACCCTTCATGATATTTGACACTGTGGATAGACCTGCATCCGGTGCCAACCCCTTGAGGGGGCAATTTTCCGCGGGAGGGCAGGATTTGTTGACGAACCCAAAGCCGGGAGTCAAGGTAGGCAAGCTAAGCACCTCCACAGTTGAAGCAAAACCTCACCGAAATTACGTTCTGCAATGGAACCTCAACGTGCAGCGTCAAATTACTGCTGACCTGTCGATAACGCTGGGCTATATAGGCTCTCACGGGGTACACATGCTGATTCGCGGAGACGACGGCAACATGACGATTCCTACATTCACCTCAGCGGGATACCTCTTCCCCTGTGGCCCCCCCATAAACGCTGACGGTTCTTGCACGGCGGGCAATTCCTCCGCCGGCACGTCCGCCAAGATTAACCAGTCTTTGGGGACGATTCGGTATCTCTATTGGGGAAGCGACTCCTTCTACCACGCCATGAACCTAAATGTTGACAAGAGGATGGGCCGCGGCCTCCAATTCCAAGTGGCCTACACGTGGTCAAAATCGATTGACGACAACTCGGCAACCATCGCAGGAGATACGTTTTCAAATAGTCTCAATTCTTTGTACTGGTTCGCCCCGAAATCACTCCGTGGCCTTTCCGACTTCAACGTCGGCCAGAACGCATCCATTAATGTGCTCTGGGCTCTGCCCACGCCGCAGTCATTCTCTGGGTTAGCAAGAGCAGCGGTGGGCGGATGGCAGGTAGGCAGCATCTTCAAAATCAACACTGGGGTTCCGACTACCGTCATCATTAACGGCGACCCGGCGGGCTTGGGAAATGGCGGGGCAGACCAATTCGGCATTCCAAACCGCATTCTCGGCTGCGATCCCGTTAATCACAACTACATAGGTGGTACAAGCCCCTCTTATATCAATGTGAGTTGCTACACACTGCCGCAGTCGACTCCGGCTATAGCCGCGCAATGTCAAACTTTCGGTTCTACCCCGACGCAGGTCGGCATTCCCGGCACCTGCGCCAATCTCCTGGGCAATGCCGGCCGCAATACCGTCGTCGGGCCCAAACTTATAAACCTGGATTTCTCGGTAACCAAAAACTTCCCGATCCATCGCATTTCGGAGACTTTCAACGTTCAGTTCCGGGCTGAGATCTTCAACATCTTCAATCATTCCAACTTTGTGCCTCCGGAACCGCTCGCTGGCGCGGGGATCTTTGACGGCAGCGGAGCGGTAATAACCAACGGATTTCTGGACAACTTGGCGACACAGCCCCGAGACGTTCAATTTGCATTAAAGCTGGTTTGGTAATAGCGAAGAGCCTTCGTGCGCAGTTCTGGTCATTCCGTCGGAAAAACGGCCACGGAGAACACGTGTCTTTCGATCCAAGAGACGTTGTCGATGCGAAGGCGAAATTCCCGATTGAGGAGAGAAGAAATGAAGAGGCTTCTCGCGATTCTCGTGACAATGTTGACGGCCTTCGTTTCAAAAGTGCAGGGTCAGCAGTCGACGAGTCAGCAGCTGCCCATGATGCATATGTCAGGGATTCTGGGGCTGGTTGAGACCATCCCATTGCCAGGGGATGGTTACATGGACCATCTAGCGGCAGACGTCAAAGGCCAGCGCCTATTTATTTCTGGGGAGGCGGCCAAAAGCCTTATCGTCGTGGACCTGCACGCAGGCAAGGTGATCCACGAGACCAAAGGGCTTTCAGCTATGCCCAAGAAGCCATTCTATCTCCCCGAGACCAACGAGGTCTGGGTGACCCTGACAGATAGCACGGTTGTAGCCATCAGCGGGACTACGTACGAGGTCACCAAGACAGTCAAATTGACTGGATATGGTGATCCGAACCGGGGAGCGGACAACGCGGCTTACGATCCAGCCGCCCATCTGATGTATGCAGGCGTCGAAGTCTTTGAAAACTTTGGCGGCAGCGGCCAGCACGGAACGACCGATGCTTCCATCGACATAGTCGACACCAAAACCGCCAAATTGGTGGGCAGCATCAAGCTCCCAGGCGGCGATCCCGCGGGCATCACCATCGAGCCGTCAGGGGAAAGATTGTACGTCACCATGGGAGATATTGTGGAAGGTGACAGCCATGTCGCGGTCATTGATCTCGAAAAACGCGCCGTGGTCGCCCAATGGCCCATCACCGGAGGCCCGGTGCCCCATACGGCGGGTCTGGATGCAACACACCATCGCCTGTTTGTCGGCAGCCGGACGATAGCCCACACGGGCAATATTGGAGGCGGGCACCAGCATGAACCGGGGAAGCTAGTTGTCTTGGATACAGAGACGGGAAAAGTGGTTCAAGCATTGGATAGCGTGGGCGGCGCAGACGACCTTCAATATGACGCGGCTACAGGGCGCATTTACTTCGTAGGAACGACTGGCACTGTTGCTGTTTTCAAGGAGATAGATCCGGATCACTTCCAGCTTCTCGGAAAAGTTCCGACCGGAGCAATATCGAAGACAGGTCTCTGGGTGCCGGAACTGAAGCGGTTCTACTCGGCGGTCCCGAGGCACTACGTTCTCACCGCCCGCCATGGGACAGAGGACTTGCAGGCCGACCTGCTTAAGGAATTGAACATCGCGCAAGGGGTGACCGCGCGCGAAAAGAAGTCCGGTTGGCAAACCTCGATGCTTTCTGATTTGGTAGTCGAAGAAGCCCATCTCATGGTCTTTGATTACTTACCATAAGCGGCGCCATGAACACCCGCCCATGACTTTCTGTAAAACAGGGGCCTACTCTGGAGGGATGGCGCCGTCGAGAACTTTTCTAGAACGCCAGCTCTTTCTACGGCGCGCGGTTCAGCATGCCAAGTGCAGGTGTTCGTGCAGTTTGAGGCAAGTCTGGGGAGCCAGTTTGCCGTCACCTAGTGATTGCATAGGGGAGGGAGTGATCATGAGCGAAACTGCCGAACCCGCGCCGGCGCTCCCACGTGTTGGGATAACTGAACTCAAAGGGTTCGTTACGCGCGCACTAGCGTCCGTCGGAATTCCCCAGGAGGATGCCACTCAGGTGGCCGCTCTGATGGCCGAAGCCGACGCGCGCGGCGGGGACGCGCACGGCGTGTTCCGGCTGCCGCAGTACGTGAAGCAGATACAAAGCGGGGGAATCAATGCGCGGCCCAACATTCAGATAGTGAGCGACAGAACTGGTACGGCACTCCTCGACGGCGACAACGCCCTGGGGCATCTGGTTATGAAACGAGCCGCGGAACTGGCTATCGAGAAAGCCCGCCAGTGCGGCATCGGTTGGATAGGGACGCGGCGCAGCAATCATGCGGGTCCGGCGCAACTCTACGCGCGCATGCCCGCGGCGCAGGACATGATCGGATTGTATTTCTGCGTGGGTAATGCCAATCTTCTGCCTCCATGGGGCGGCACAGAGGTGCTGCTCAGCACCAATCCTATTGCCATCGCCGTACCCGCCTCGCAGCATCCGTCGATCGTTCTTGATATGGCCACGACGAACACCGCTTTTGGTAAGATCCGCCTCAAGGCACAACGCAATGAGCCCATGCCCGAAGGCTGGATGATCGACCGTCAGGGTCAGCCCTTGACCGATCCGAAGCGCGCGAGCACCGGCTTCCTTGTCCCCATCGGCGGCCCGAAAGGGTACGGGCTGGCCCTGATGTTTGGTTTGCTGGCCGGAACATTGAACGGAGCCGCGTTTGGCCGGGACGTGGTCGACTACACCGTGGACTCCAAAACCGCAAGCAACACGGGGCAGGCCGTTGTGGCGGTGGATATCGCGACGTTCGCGGACGTACAGGCCTTCAAGCAAGAAGTCGACAAGGTGTGGAAGATCATGAAGTCGTCCCCGACGCTACCGGGCGTCGATGAAGTCCGCCTGCCTGGAGAGCGCTCGGCGGAGCTTTACGGCGAACGCATGGTCCATGGTGTTCCGCTGGGCGCCGAATTGCGCAAGGTTTTGGATGAACTCGCTGATCGCCTGGGCATTCAGCGGTTGCAGTAAGGGCATGGTCCGCGGGCGTGTTCCATTCGTTGGCTATAACAATTCAGGAGATCTTTGATCATGCTGAACCATGATGTGGCCGGTGTGCGCTCCGTCGATATTCACGCGCACTTTTTCCCGCAAGCCTATCTCGACGTGCTCGCGGAAGAGGGGCCGCGCTTCAATGTGGAATATCGCGCAGCGGATGAAGGTTTCTACATCAAGACGGAGGTGCGCTTCCAGGGACCGCTTCCATATCGCGTCGTGGACTTGAAGAAGCGGATCGCGGATATGGACGCACAGGGCACCGTCGTGCAGGCAATGTCACTCACCGGACCAATGGCGCATTGGGGCGACGAAGAGGTCTCTCACAAACTGGCGCGCGCATGGAACGATGCGGCCAGCGCAGCGCACGTGGAGTATCCGACCCGGCTGGTCGGATTGCTGACGCTTCCAATGCTCTTCCCAGATCGCGCCATCGATGAACTGAATCGCGCGAGCAAATTACCAGGAATAAGGGGCGTTTACATGGGCACAAATATCAACCATCGCGATCTCGACGACCCGCTGTTTGAGCCGATTTTTGCTCGCATCGAGGCGCTGGATCTTCCCGTTTTCCTGCATCCGCTGCAGGTGGTGGGCGGACAGCGCACCGCGCCGTTCTATCTCTCAAATATCCTGGGTTTCCCTTTCGACACAGCCATCGCCGCCTGCCACCTCATCTTCGGCGGCGTCCTCGACCGGCACCCGAAGCTTCAGTTCAGCCTGCCGCACGGCGGCGGCGTGTTGCTGATGCTGATAGGGCGCATCGACCACGGCGCGAAGGTGCGGCCGGAAATCGAAAAGCTGCGGTTGCCGCGGCCTCCTGGCAAATATTTGCAGCGGTTCACGTTCGACACTTTGGTCCACTCGAAATCCATCATGGAGTTCGTGATCGCCGAGGTGGGCGCCGAGCGCATCATGATCGGGAGCGACTATTGCCTCGACATGGGGTATGAAAGGCCGGTGCATTTCCTGGATCAGGTAAACATAACGAGTGCGCAACGAAAGATGATCTTAGGCGACAACGCCGCACGAATCCTCAAGCTCTAGCCAAACAACAAGCATTGGCGGCAGTTCCGCCGCGGATCGGATTGCCGGAGCTTTCGACGCTGGCGCACCGTAGAACACAACACTGCGAACGTTTGCGTTTTCCCCCTTCTACTCACCGCAAGCAAAGCCCTTACACCCCCGCCGTGACGCGCTGGCCTGAGCGTAGCCGGATTACCGGGACATGTCTGGTTCATAGTTTATTAGGCATTGGTTTGGGGCATGCTGCCGAGCGAAAAATCTCAAACCATTCCCACCTTGTATCAATGCGGCTTGAATGTCTTTCCGGTCTCAAGCAGCGTCTTCAGGCGGGAAAGAATACGTGGCCATCCATCGGCGCAGGCAGCATAAGTCGGGTCTTCCTCGGCCCACTCGTCATGCGTCACTGTTACTTTGGTGGCTTCGGTCTCGGGCAACAGTTCGATAGTTGCGCGTGACGGCTTATCATTTTGGCCCATTGCGAAGGTGTACTGAAAAACTTTTGGCGGCTCAAACCGCAGGACCTTCCCTCGGACGTAGGTCATGGGCTTGCCATCGGGTCCCGCGCCCACCCATGCGAGCAAGCCACCAGGCTTAAGGTCTGCTTGAAGCTCAGCGCCCGAGAAGATGATGCGGTTCGACTCCTGCGACACGAAGCCTTCCCACACCTTCTCCGGGGTGGCGGCAATGTAGAAGATATATTTCAGTGGTGCTTGATGGGCCATGATTGCTCCTGACTCTCCTGCGCCATCTTATATCCACAGGCAAAAACCCAACAAGTCAGTAGTGCCATCGGTGCTGCCTGATTGCTCGGCCCACCTGAGATTTTAGAACCCTTTGCCTGATTACGCGTTAATCATATGGCTTATTCTCGCCCTACTGTGTCACTCGCGAGCAATCGCGAAAGGGACGCGGGGAAGCCCATGGGTCTTCACCGCACGAGCGGAGCAATTCAGAAGAGCAGACTTTAGACGGCAGCATCTCCCCTTTCTAAATGACATTATGCCTACCGAAAACCAACCGGGGCGGAACTTATGCCGAGCTATCGACGTACTTCTTGCAACGTGTTGCATGATAGATTTATCTCCCAGGACGCTAATCTATGGAGAGTAGGCAGCATCTCCGGTTTGCCGCGCGCCAGCTAAGGCGTAATCCCGGGTTTGCCTTGACCGTCATCATCACCCTGGCGCTCTCCATCGGCGCAAACACAGCGATCTTCTCCTTGGTGAATGCGCTCATTCTCAAAAGTCTGCCCTACGTGCATCCCGAGCAGATGGGCACGATTTACGCGCGGGTCACCGGTGCCCACTCTGCTGACGAGCCCATCAACATCGAGGGCGAGAGATGGGAGCTGCTGCGCGACAATGTGCCGGCGTTGATCTCCGCTGTATCGGGAGCAACCTCGGGCGTGAATCTGCGCGCGGGCTCGCACGTGCAGTACGTGCACGATGGCCGTGTCTCCGCCCACTACTTTGATGTGCTGGCGCTTCAGCCCATCATCGGGCGCAATTTTTCTGAGGACGAGGATCGTCCCCATGGGCCCAAGGCCGTCATTCTCAGCTACAGCGTGTGGCGCAACCTCTTCGGCGCGGACCAGGGCATCCTTAGCCAGGCCATCCTGTTGAAGAGCGAGCCCTACGTTGTCGTCGGCGTGCTTCCCCAAGATGCGACAACTCCCCTGAACGCCGATGTATACACTCCGCTCCAGCCCAGCCGCGAGGGCGAAGGCGGAGGAACGAATTTTGACGTCATCACGCGGTTGCGCGACAGCGCGACCTGGCAGGAGGGAGATTCTGAGATCAACCGCGCTTGGGCCCTCCGTGCCCAGCGCTTTGAAAAGAACAACCCCGGCGCGCATTTGACGTACTACTCCGTGCCGCTGCAGAAAGGCGAGACCGACTCGCTGCGTCCGCAGGTACTGGCGCTAATGTTGGCCGCCGGCTTCATCCTGCTCATCGCCTGCGCCAATCTGGCTGGGCTGACGCTGGTGCGCATGCTGCGCCGCACCTCGGAAGTGGCGACGCGGTTGGCGCTGGGGGCCTCGGGTTGGCAGATCCAGAAGCAGTTCTGGATCGAAAACTTGCTGTTGGCACTTGTGGGGGGAACGGTTGGCGTCGGTCTGGGGTTTCTGGCGCTGCGCGGCCTCTTGCTGCTGTTGCCTGAACATTTTCTCCCCGTGGCGAGCATCCCCCTCGACAGCCGCGTGATGGGCTTCACGCTAGTCGCCTCGCTATGGACCAGCATCCTGTTCGGCATGCTTCCGGCGCTCGCCGCGCGGAAAGTGGACCTGCGCTCGTCAATGGCCAGCCGCGCCGGATCCACACTCGCCAGCTTGCGCCTGCGCCAAACGCTGATTGCCGGCGAGGTTGCCCTCACCGTCGTGCTGCTGGCCGGTTCCGGCCTGCTTATTCGCACTCTCATCCATTTGGAGACGCTGTCGGCCGGCTTCAATCCCAATGGAATAATGACCGCCAAGGCGTCGCTTGACGATGTGCGCTTCCATGACGTCGGCGCCTTCGCAAAATTATTGGATCAGAGCACCGCCGCCATGCGGCAGATTCCTGGCGTGCAGAATGCCGCAGTCGGATTGAGCTTACCTTACGAGCGTGCCCTGAACGAAGGTGTCACGCTCAGCGACGGTAAAGAGGCCGGGCACCAGGATGGGACAGATGTGGTCTACGTCACGCCTGGATATTTCGACACATTGCAGATGCCTGTGCTTGCGGGTCGTGTCTTTACCGATGCTGACCGCCCAAATGCCCAGCACGTCGCCATAGTAAATCAAGCCTTCGCCCGCAAATTCTATGGTGGGTCCAATCCGGTGGGGCGGTACGTCAATAAAGACACGCTGATCGTGGGCGAAGTCGCCGATGTGTCCGTTTCGTCCGGCCTGTACCAGGGCGCTCCACTCATGAGCGAGCAGGCCATGTACGTTCCGGCCGCGCAGGTGAATCGGCAGCTGCTTGCCCTGGTGCATGTGTGGTTTCAGCCGGACTGGGTTGTGCGCACCACGGCCCCAGTGGAAGGCTTGACCGCCGAGATGCAACGCGCGCTGGCCAGAGTCGATCCCAACCTGCCGATCTCCGGCTTCTACAGCATGAAGGACCTGCTGGCCCGCACGCTAGCGACACAACGAATCGAAGTGGCCCTGCTGGGCGCTATGGCGGCTCTGGCCTTGCTGCTAAGCGCCGTCGGCATTTTCGCTCTGGTGGCCAATATGGTCGCGCAGAGGACCCGCGAGATCGGCATCCGCATGGCCCTGGGCTCGACCGTCGGCCAAGCCATGGTGCAGGTCGGCCGCTCCGGGGCGGGCGCCTCGTGCGTGGGGCTTTTTGTGGGACTCGTCCTTTGCGCGGGAGCATTGCGCGTAATGCGCAGCGTGCTTTATGGAGTAGGCGTCTACGATGCAGCAACCCTGAGCACCGCGGTGCTCGCCCTTTTATTGGTTACACTTCTGGCCACCGCCCTGCCAACGCTGAGAATTGCGAAGATCGACCCAGCCAATACATTGCGTGAAGAATAGAACGGTTTTAGCTACCGCGATAACAAAGCGACGATAGGGTTGCTCCATCAAAGGTCAGAGTAGTCGGCTACCCTGAAGTAATCCTTGGGTCCGATTTGACTGGCGATAAGTTACCAACTCCAATAACCGGTAAAGTGGCGGCTAGTATCCAGGTCCATCCCAGTGAGCGCTATCCCGCTTCCTGGGGAATCAGGTTGGACCAATCATGACCGTCCCTCTGGTCTTACAGGCAATCCAATTGTTTTCTCGTGGGGTTTGGATTTGCTTTCAGTCTGATTGAAGTGGAACCCATATTCCAGCAATCAAGGGTCGTGTGCATAATCCATTGGCGAAGCGACCGGTCGTGACGCAGCGAGTGGCGAATACAAAGACCAAAATAACCTGTGTTGGTATTCACAAAGCCAGGACTAATTCCTAGATTGCGGCCATGACCATGAATCAGAGTGAGTTCGTCTTCGCCCATCTCCCAAGACTGCTGCACAATTTTGGCGAGTGTCCCGTTGAACACGATTTCAGCGGGATGATAACCGTGAAGGTCAATTTGCATCCTTTACTTCCTGGCTGACCTGGGTTCGGACACACAAGGCCTGCGGTCGAAAAAAGAATAGCGCCCAGGCGCGCAATCGTCTCGCAGTTTCTGGCAACTATGAAGGTCACGGAGTGGCGCACCCTCGGCCTCAGAAATCAGCATGGCTCGATTCCGATCCGATCGTTCACAGCCTCCCGGAGCCGTTGCTTACACCCGCTATCCGACCGCTGGAATATCGCAGGCAATCACAGCCCGATAATCCTGAGGGCGCTTTTCCGTTTGGTTTATGCATTGTAAGGTTTCAATCGGTGAAACAAGATGACGTGTCAGCAACGGAGATTATTGACGAGCCTTTGGTATCGGGAATCCGGAGGCTATTATGGATGCGTTCGCGAATCCGCGTAATGGTCCTTGGGGAGGCAAAAGATGCCTTTGGAAATAACGCAGCGTGAGATGAATGGAATCTACCTCCTGGCACTCAAAGGGCGTCTCGTGCTCGGACAAGAGAGCAGCGGGTTGCTCACAATGATCGATAATCTCCTCGCATCCGGCGCCGCACGGATTGTCATTAATCTGGAGCAAGTCAATTATGTTGACAGCGCGGGCCTCGGCGCACTCATCGAAATGCATCGAAAGACAAGAGCCAAAGGCGGAGGCCTCAAGCTTTGTAATCTCGGCCCGAACTTGAGGCAAGCGTTGGAAATTGCCCGGCTGCTGCCAATATTCGAAACGTGTCCGACTGAAACTGCGGCTATTGCAAGTTTCTGAGGACGGCGGACGATGCCATGATGGGCGTTTGTAACCACGACGGAGTCAGGTCCTGGTAAACGCGCTGATCGACAGGGCGCAGGGGCTGAGAGAGCTGCGACTTGGAGGCCAGCTCCACTCCCTTCCGGGGGCAGGTTCTTTTTGTGCAACGGTCTGTGCAACCACTGGCAATCAACTTGGAGTACTGCGATAAATCGGAAACTTGATCAGTGTCCGGTAATCCGGGCACTTGAACCAAATCGTGATATATGCGGCTTCTGGATGAAAGGCAAGCAGCTTGAGACCTGACCACCGGATAAAGGGGGAAAATTGAAACGCGGTCCGGGAGACTTGTCCGCCCTGCGTTCTCGGTTGTGAAATTGGTTTGGTGGCACCGAGGGACTCTGATGCCAGACTCAATACCATTTCGCAGGTTCCGCCAGGAATGCAACGAGGCAGGCGTGAGAGCTTGTGCGGCCCAGGGGAATCGAACCGAGCTAGCCTTTTACGATCTTCTTCGCTCCCTGGTCCCACATCGCCACAGCCTTGCTGAAATAGGCATAGTTGGCCATATGGCAGCCGATCGCCGCGTTGTTGCCAAACACTTCGTTTTCGACAACTGGTTTTCGAGTCCGAACGGCGTTGAAAAAATTGGTCTGGTGATCTGCAACGGCGTCGTAACCGGGCGGCGTTGTGAACGTCTCCACTTCTTCATTCACGCGAAAATCGAGAGGTGCAGGTAGCGGATTTTCATCACGCCATTTCTTTAGGTATTCGTCACGGAGTCTGGCAGGCCAGCCGTAGATCGAGTAACCCTCCGGCTGCGGGCGTGTGTCCTGCGGTTTGTACGACAGCGTCGAGTCCTTGATAACCATCGTTCCTTTGGTACCGTAAAACGCTAAAAGCCCTCCCCCCTCGTTATTCAAGTTGCAACGAAGGACCACACGAAAGTTAGGATAATCGTAGAAAGTCTCGATCAGGTCCGGAAAGTCACGGCCGTCCTTCCAGTGGAAAAGACCACCAGTAGATTGGGCGCGCTGTGCAACCATGTTCGTACTCGTAATGAAATGGATCCCGGAAATCAGGTGAACAAAGAGGTCACCAGCTAGGCCCTCTCCATAATCGGCAAAGCAACGCCAGCGGAAGAACCGGACTGGGTCAAATGGTCGCTTCGGCGCACCGTCCAGAAAGGCATTCCAGTCGATCGTTTGTTCGTTTGCATCCGGTGGAATCGGGTAGACCCAAGCACCGCTGGCGGAGTTGCGGTCCGAATTCGCCTCAATCATGAAAACGTCACCGAGTCTTCCAGAGCCATAAATTTCCTTTGCTTTGGCGTAGAGGATGGAGCTGACTCCCTGGCTGCCTATCTGGATAATGCGATTTGTCTTTTGCGTCACATCGATCATCGCAAATCCATCTTCCACTGTATGGGACATGGGTTTTTCGCAATACACGTCCTTGCCGGAGAGGCAGGCGTCGACAAAGACCTTGCGATGCTGGTGGTCAGCTGTGGCGACAATGACGGCGTCGACATCCTTGCGGTCGAGAATTGTTCTATAGTCGCGTGAGGCTGGAACGTCCTTCTTGGCAGCTTCCTTGGCGGCTTCGTGCCGCGAGTCGTAGAGGTCGCAGACAGCCACGCACTCAATGCCTGGCACGCGAAGCGACGCCTGAAGCAATTCGCACCCTCGCACCCCTGTGCCAATCGAGGCAAACCGCACCGTGTCGCTCGGGGGAACCACACGGGCGTAATTTGACGGCAGGTTCGGTTCCAGTATTGTAACTTTCATGGCTGTACTTGCTGCGACAATCCCCGTGCCGAAACGGATGAATTGGCGACGAGTCAGCGAACTATGGTCCATGAGCGTTTGCCTCCCAAAATATCAAAGTGGCGCTTGCCGAACGGCGCGTTGCGCCACCTGAGTTGTTTCGGGTTGTGATTATCCCACGAAACTCTGTGGGTGCGGGGCGCATGTCGGTTCCGAATGGCCGTTACCGGAGAAATGGATTTTCAAGTGTCCGATTATCCGACGTTAGCGGCGAGAAGGACACATCGACATCTTTTTCCTGGGGAGCCATTTTTGCAAGATGGCAACATGGAGATAACCAAGACCCAGAAATCCTCCCAAGGAGAATAGATTTATATGGCTCTTCTTGACTCCATCGTAGGTAAGTCTTTTAGAGATGAAAAAGCCGGACGCGTAGTCGTTTTTACCGGGGATCGTCGCAATCGAGGCTACGTAGTAAAGTCTGAATCTGAGGAACTAAAAATCAGATCTTTTTTAAAGATGTTTTATTTTGCTCATTTTTCCATTCTCTTGTTAGGAATGCTGGTAGCAAATGCGTGGTCGACGTTTGTCATCCATATCCATGCATTTGGCCGACCAGATGCGCATGTACTGAGAACTGTGGGCATTTTTCTGACGATATATACTCTTCTCGTGGGAGTCCCATATTTCTTGCTTTGGAGATCGTATAAGAAGGCGCGCTCAAATTTTGTTTCGGCGCAAGATGAGGTATTGGTATCGGGGATGAGCGCCGGGCGACAAGCTTGGATTGTTCTCGCTGGGCTGACCGCGTTGGCGTTGGCTACCTTAGCCTTTTTCTACTTGCTTCGGACCAAATAGTCTAAGAACCACGCTGACTTGACCACTAAGAAATAATGCCCTGGACGACTTATAGCGCGCTTAGCGGACAAACGGAATTGATCCAAAATCGCATGATTGCATAACAATGTCCGGTAATCCGACGCAACCAGGAGTTGATCCGCAACTCGGCCTTTACGAGACTGGCGCAATGAAAGTTAAGAAGGTTTAGAATCGAACTACAGTAAATCCATGTCCGTAAGGCGACTATATGTCCAGGTGGCCGCTAGCTTGGTGTCATGCACATATATCTCACCGCATCCACAACCGCATCCGGGCGTTCTGAGGGAATATCGTGTCCACTATCCGGCACAACAATTTGCTTTCCCCGCATGGAGAGGCGAGCGAGTCGTATCTGCAGCTCGTCCACCCAAATCCGGTGAAAGTCATCAAAGTCCTGCTTGCTCAGTCCGTTGCTTAGGGTTTCGTCGGAATTCTTTCCGGCAGTTAGTACGATCAAAGGCTTGGCCGAGATATTACCAGATGCACGCGCTTGTTCCGCACTAGTGTGCATTAATTCAAGTTCGCTAGCTCTTGATTGCAAATACTTCGATTGGAGGATGAGATAGGAATTCTCATCGAGGTTCCCCCGCGACCGCAACATCAGGCGGGCGACACCCAGGTTGATAAGAACCGGAGCCCACTTCGCCTCTTCCTTCCAGCGTTTCAGTTTCGACTCGTAGATTCGGGTCCATGCGGCCGGCAATAATTCATACTGGTCTTCTTGTGAGGCATCGACTAGCACAACTCCCACCACTTCATCCTGATAGTTTCCATTGAACACGCGCACGTTATAGCCCCCGAACGAGTGGCCGACAAGCAAGTAGGGCGGGGCTTCGCCAGCATTTTTTAGAAGACTGTGTAATTCCTTGGCAATTTGCGCGCTGGTGCGCGGCATTGGACCTGCATCACTGCCTCCGTAGCCCGCACGGTCATAGGAGCAGACTCGTGAAAACTGCGCAATTTCGGGCTGCACGCGCTTCCACTCAATCGACGCATCACCAAGTCCGGCTTCGAGAATAACCGTTGGGCTTCCCTTGCCGGTGCAATTGATTTTCAGTCGGTGGCCGCCGATATCTACTAAACGTCCAGCTTCCGGGGAGCGGTGAGCGTTAGCACGCGTTTCGATTGCCTGATAAGTGGCACCTGCGAAGGCTAACAAAACCACGATCCCACTAAGCGTTAAGAGAGCATTACGCAATCGGCGAAGCAAATCTCCGTGTCCTCAGCGAACATCTTAGCCCGACAGACCAACCATCGCTACGATTCTAGCCTAAGCGAGTCGTGAAACTGCCCTCCCCACACTATTTTGGTGCAATGGGACGCGAAAACTGTATTTGTGTTACTGGTCTTGTCGCGGTCTATTGCGCATGCTGATGTAAGCGCAGGCCACGTCCGCCCAGTGGGCCGAAAGCTGGAGGAGCACATTGCCGAGTGCCGAGCTTGCTGAGACACCTCGTGAAGCTGAGGATCTAGAAGCGCTGCTTCCTCTCAAGTCAGCGTGAGGGTTATGAAGTTTTTCAGGATCAGTCTTGGATGATGAGGTGGACAGTGAAGACTCAGAGTACGCGAATAGGGTTATGCTCGCGACCAGGGGTTTCCCTGAGTCATATTCAGGGAATTCACCTAATTGCCTTGCCATGGCTTTCGACTAAGGTATCCCCCGGACACCCTCGGTCCGAGTTACTCAGGCCACGTTGGAGCAACAATGGAATCCCAGCCGACAATTCTGACAATCGGAGATTACAAAGAAACCTTAATCGTTGTGCGTTCGCTAGGACGCGCAGGCTGCCGGCTGGTCGTTGGCGAGCAGTCTGAGCAGGGAATCGCCTATGCCAGGCACTCGCGCTACGCGTCCGAAGTATGGGTGCACCCGGATTTTGACCGGGAAGAGCAGCTGATCCAGGCAATCGAAACTTTTCTGAAATCGCGGGCGGACATCCAGTATGTCCTTCCAATCGGCGAAATTCCGATCTCCTGCTTCGCACGGCATTGCTTCGAATTCCAAGAGTTACCCCCGTTTCTCATGCCCTCGCCCGACGTCGTCATTCGCTGTCAAGACAAGATTCAAATGTACGACTGCGCTGTCAGGCTGGGAGTCCCAACGGCGGCCTATACCAATGTTTCCTACCCCCGGGACTTACCAGCGGCCACGGAACGTGTTGGTTTCCCGTGCGTGATCAAGCCCAGACATTCTCCCAAGGCTTTCATGGAAGACCAAAAGGCATTGATTTGCAAGTCTGTGAGGGATTTCAGCGAGTCACGGTCGTTACCCGGCTACTGCCCGATTGTGGTGCAGAAATTCGTGACGGGATATCGACGAAATTGCCACTTTATTGCAAAGCACGGCCATATTTTGGCTTACTTTGAACAAAAGGTATTGCGAACCGACCACTCAGACGGAACTGGGAGGGGGATCCATAGCGTATCGGTGGCCCCTACGCCCGAGCTCTTTGGATATACAGCAACGCTAGCCGAAGATCTGCGGTACTCGGGAGTGGGGACCGCGCAATTCCTCTTCAAGGAAGACACTCACGAGGCCCACTTCCTGGAAATAAATCCCCGGTTCGACTCGACTATAGCACTGCCATATCAGTGCGGGTTCGACATCCCCTTGATGACACTGCAAATCTCCGCGGACGACAATGTGCATACGGGCCTTGAGTGGGACTACGTGATCGGAAAAAGAATACATTGGCTCCTGAAGGATATTTTCACGGCCGGCAGGCGAGTGCTCCATCCCGGCGGAAGCTTCCGTTACAAGTTGGGGTGCGTCGGTCAGGTTTTGAAGTCGTGGTGGAATTCCAGTTGTCATATGACATTTGAGTGGTCGGACCCAATGCCTACTCTGCGCCTTTGTATACGCCTACCAAAAGTGGTTGCCTTGCGTCCCATCGTTACGGCCCCTCGCCCGGCATTCTCACGGCTAATTGCACGTTGCAGCCGCAGGATGGGCCTAAGAAGCAAGAACGGATGCCTGGTAGTACGCGATCCGGCCAAAGGGGACTGAGCACGGACCGACAAACCGTGCTCGCCGGACTCGGGGTGCACCGCAATTGTGCAAAAAGGGCGGTTTGAGATCGCCCTTCCCGTCAACTGGCCCATGGTTTGGAGATTCCGTCGAATGAAGGGGAGCAAGGATTAATACGGATTTGGCTTGGTGGGTTCGGACGGAAATTCCCTAGAGGGCGCCTCCTCGGTTTTGGGCGCGCCGATCCACTGTCGGTCGTCTACGGAGAAGAGCATATAGTTGCTGAAGCTGTGGCGCCGATGAATGCGGCGTCCTTTCAAGTCGTAGAAGACTTCCGCCGTGCGCGGAAGCCACATATCCACATCGCGCTTGCGGAAATGCACGGCGCTGTATTCGATAGTGGTGTGGTCAGCGAACAAGCGAATCTCCGGCAGCGGCGCGACCATATCGGTTTCTAGACGCACGATCTGGTATGTGTCCGCCGCGATCCAGGCTCGCCCCTTCAGGGCGACAGGGTAGGATTGGCCGGATTCCCCGAGCCGATAGCGGCGATCTCTACTGGGCTTATCGCGCCGCTGGCGGAAATGAACTTGCCAGGCCAGGCCGCCGTTCCAATGAGCCAACCCTTCGCACGTCATGTCGTAATTCACCGCGCTATAGGGATGAAAGATCAACACGAGTGAAGGCAGCCCCAGGGTGGCCGTTCCACCGGGGAATTTCTCATAAGAGGGGCCGCCGTTGCGGTATTCGTCCACGTTTAAGATGCCCGGGCGAACCTCCTGAATGGAGACAACGTAATCGAACTTGCGTGTTTCACGCGGGGCAGGAAATCCCCAGGCGTTCACGGATTCGTGGAAGAATGACTCCGTTGCCGTGAAGCGATCCACGTTGCGGATGAATTCCTGCACGCGCTTTCCTGCGTTTCGAACAACCTCGTCCAGCGGACAGGAGACTCCGGACTCGGCGGGCGGCACTTTCTCGTCCACATCCGGGGGGAGCCAACTAGAGGGTAGGGGGAGCGCAGTTACAGTCGAGGGATAGGCCGCCGCGGGCGTTACGGAAACCGCCGGAGCTGCGGGAGCAGAAGAAGGAGGGCCGGAAGGCATGGCCGGGGGATGACGAAAGGAGGCCAATTGCGTTTGCGCGGCAATATCCGCGGGATGCTCTCGAAGATAAGATTCCAGAACTTGGACGGCGCGGTCGGCCTTCCCTTGCGCAGCGAGGGCCCTCGCCAGTAGGGGCTGGACTCCGGCAGCGCGCTCGTGGCCGAGCTCCACGGCGCGCTCTGCCTCGCGGACCGCCTCCTCCGACGACCCGAGGCGCAAATCGGCATCGGCGAGGAGCGCGTGAGCGCGCCACGAATTCGGCTCGAGCTCCAAGGCTTTCTTGAGATGAGGAATTGCATCCGCGGCTTTGTTTTCCCGTAGCAACGCGTCGCTGAGAGATACTTGGGCGAGCAAATGCTGCGGATAAATGGTGGTGGCCTTCTCCCAGTAGGATTTGGCCTGCTGCCAGTCATTTACTAGCGATGAATACACGCCGAAGAGAAAATTCACATCCGGATGAGAAGGTGCGAGGCGATACACCGCATCCAGGTGCGCACGCGACTCCGCGAACTTTGATGCACGAAGCGCTTCGAGCACTTTCCCGAGCTCTTTCTGGGCTTTAGGGGAGAGGACAGGAGGCCCAGGCACGACGGCTGCCGCTCCGGCATCCGGTGATTCAAGCTTCAAGGTAACGTAAACTGTTTCGCTTCCCCCGCCGCCTATAACATCCACATCCTCGACAGCTTTCTCGAAGCCGGGTACAACCACTTGAACGGTGTATCGGCCCGATGCGACGTTATCGAAGGAAGCCCTGCCGGCCTGGGCCGTCATCTGCTGCCAATATTGGTTCGTCATCCTCGTCACTGTGACCAGCGCCATCTGGCTAATCGGCCCCCCGTTCACATCCCGGACATACACATCGACGCGCGACGTGGGCATGATGGTCCCCCCGGCTGCGCCGCTTGTCGACCTCCCGCCAGAAGGGTCCACTGGCGGGCGTTGAGCCAAACCTGAGGCAGGCAGCAAGAGACACCCAGCGCCGATCAGAGTGGTCGCCAGGGACTTAAGGACGTGGATTGCCATAATCAACCTCTACCGAGGAAGGGAAACCTGAACCTGCGCCGTATCATACACCGACGCCAGCGAAAAGGCGTCAGGCAGTTGCTGCGGGGAACGGCAATCGTCTGCGACCTATTCCACGTCGGTGAGTGAGCGTATTTGGGTTTCGAGCGCCTGGTTGTACTGCCGCTCGATCTGAAGCTCGGTCTGGAGCTTTTTTACAAGCAAGTCCAGGTGAGCGATCTCGATGCGCAGCTTCTGGACGTCGGAAGCGGTGGGAGCCGGCCGCGCTGTTGGAGGCGCCGAGGGTAGCGCGTCAGGTTGCGCAGGCGCAGGTTGTCTTGGCGTGAACGCTGCGGCGAGCGCGCGAGGCCAAGCCGATTCGGTGGTTACCGGCGCTGCGGGGGGCGGTGGCGCTAGGTTTCGGGGCGCGACTGGAACGGGAGTTGGAGCAAAGAGGTTGCTGAGAGCACTTGAAGGCCCCGAGCGTTCCACAGCGGAAGGGGTTGGAGTTCCCTTTGGGTCAAGGAGGCTCTTTACCCGCGCAATCAGTTCCTGAGGCTGAAAAGGTTTGCGAATCAGCTCGTCAGCTTTTACGGAAACGGCTTTGTCCGCCACGCTTTTATTGACAACCCCGGACATTAGTACGACGGGAATCTGGCTGAACTCTGGATTCTGCTTGATCTGGCTGCAAACGGAATAGCCGTCCTGATCCGGCATGATGACGTCTGTAATCACGACGTCGGGGCGATACCTATCGAATTGCGCAAGTGCAGAGGCCGCGTCGGCGCAGGTAATCACATTGATGTTCTCGCGGCGAAAAGCGATCTTGATGACTTCGCGCATCGTCGCGCTGTCGTCAATGAAATACACCGTGGGCGTCTTCTTCGCCAACGCTTCGCCGGGCGGCGGAATTGTCATGGTTTCGCTCATAGCGCTTCCTTGTCCGCCATGTCGCGGGTTCCCTCGTCGTATTCGCGCATGGCATCGAGCATAAGATCGGTGGACGAGCGCAGCACTGTCCGCTGCGTCGAGGACGTGCCGTAGGTAAATTTGTAGACGCCTTCGCCGCCGTTTACGCAGCTCTTCAGGATGTGGATGACAGCTTCGTCGCCGAATAAGTTTCCGCATTCCGCGTGAGTTACTTCACCCGCATCAAAGAATAGAACTGCATCCGTCTCGCCCGCGTTGATGTGCAGCGCGCCGGTCTGGTGGGCATGGCCAAGCATCTGCATCACCCCCGGAAGGTCGTGGTGGGTCAGGTTGCCGCTCAGGCTGGTGTCCGATTGAGCCAGCATCTGCGTAGGCTGAAAACCCAGCGTTTTGCTGACAATGATCTGCTTCACGTGGGCGGCAATTACAGCGGGCGCCTGGTGACGGTCGACGTAATCGTCGCAGCCGGCCTGGAACGCCTCCATCAACGCGCGCTGGCTTCCGTCTCCCAGTGCGAGGATTGGCAACGCGGCGTTTTTGGCGTCGGCCCGAATGATCCTTGCGATTTCGAGCGCGCCCATCTCCCGCATGTTTGTGGCGCAAAGAATCGCCATGGGCACGTCGTATTCAAGCGCCGTGAGCGCGAAAGCTGCCTGCGTGCTTGAGATGACTTCGAATCCTTCGCGCTTCAGCGCATCGCCTAGGCGTTTCGCAAAATAAACGTTGCTATCAATCAGCAGAATTTTTGCAGAACGCCCGGCAGTCGTCATGGCCGTGCCTCCACAGCAACCGTTGCTTCGCCTTCCACGCGCATCTCGCCTGGGCCCGGCGTGATGGCATCAATATTCAATACTTCAATCACGTCCCCGGCGTGCGAGAGCCAGCCTGCCACGTGAGGGGCGTCAGATTCTGCGGCAACCGTCATTTCCGCGTTGATCAATTCGCATTCGCCGGTGACGGGCAGCGCCACCCACTCCGTTTGCGCCCCGTAATGGCGCACTGCGAGAAGATATAGCCGGCGCGACGTCACTTTCCTGCCGGTAAGGGATTCGGCCACATCGCAGACCGGGACAATTCGCCCTCGCCGGAGGATGACTCCTTCAATCTGTGCGGTGCGGTGCGGAAATTTGAAAACCCGGCTGGGTGCGACAAGCTCGGCAATCTGGTTAGCGGGAACCGCAAATCGCCGTTCCCCCAGCCGTAGCAGGACGAACGATTGCAATTCGAGTTCGGCGGATACCGTCATGAATCGCTTACCGTTCCTTCCATGTCCTCGACCTCGCGGCTTGCGGGTGGCGGCATGAACGCGTCCAGGAGCGAAAGTTCTTCTGGTAACAGAAAGCCTTCTGGATGCACAACCGGGATTACCGTCTGATCGATGGTCGTCAGTCCCCGGTACCACTGCCTCTCCTCGTGGCAAAACGATTTTGGCAGCGCTTGAAGCCGCGACATGGCCGTCATCTTCTCGATGCCATCCACTAGAAGGGCCGTGCGAGTCTTTCGCAGCACGAAAACCAGCGTTCCCGGGGAGGGCGGAAGATCAAAATGCAGTGCACCGCTCACGATAAACAACGATCTGTCCCCACGCCGTACGACATAGCGCACCTTCCGGAGGCCGGGGGCGGAAATCTCGGTGGACGATCCAGAAAAACTATCACTGCTGCGGACTTCTTGCACTGAAGCAGAAGAGACAGCGAAAAGCTCGCCGCAGATCCGGAATACGATGATCTGCTCCGTCCGAGCCGGGCTGGGCTTCGCTGGCGCCGCCACGCGCATTAGCGAACTCCTGCCGGAGCCGGGCGGCAAGTGCTGAGGACGCGTTTTTCGATCGCTGCATATATGTCGTCGATTGCAAGCACATGATCGACAACACCTGCTTTGATGGCTTCCGCGGGCATGCCGAAAATCACGGAGGTTGCCTCGTCCTGAGCCAGGACCAGCCCGCCCGCGGCCTTGATGGCTTTGGCTCCCTTGGTTCCATCACTGCCCATGCCTGTCAGCACGCCCGCGATGCTCAGGGCGCCTGCATAGGCCGCAACCGATTCCATCGTGACGTCGATATTAGGTAGATAGCCGTCGATGCGCCCCGTTGTGCCGTCCAGCTGGATACGGCCCGTGGGTGTAACGCGAAGATGCTGCCCCCCCGGGCAAATGTAGAACGTGCCCGGTTGAAGAGATTCGTTGGCTTCAGCTTCCTTCACCCGCAATTCAGTGAATTCTGCAAGCTGTAAAGCGTATTGCATCGTGAACGCCGCGGGCATGTGTTGGACAAGGATCACCGCGGCAGGGAAGTCGCGCGTGAACCCCGGGGCAATGCGCATGACCGTTGCCGGTCCGCCTGTCGAAGCCGCCAGGACGACGACGGGAAATCTTTGCTCGAGCCCGGACGAAGCTGCGGGCCGGACACTGACCGGCGCTGGTGGATGCGTCTTGGCGCTCCCGGTCTCTTGCAACTTCGAAGCCAGCCGCGATGCCGTACGCACCACACGCACCTTGCAGGCCATGCGCATCTTTCTAAGGAGTTCCTCTTTCACGCTCTGCATGTCCAGGTCGATGCCGCTCGAGGGCTTGGCGACAAACTCAATAGCACCCAGTTCCAGGGCGCGCAGCGTGCTTGCCGCGCCTTCCTTGGATTCGGAGCTGACGATTACAATGGGGCGCGGATTCGTGGTCATGATTTCGGCGGTCGCCTGCAACCCATCCACGTGGGGCATGTTAATGTCCATCGAGATGACGTCGGGCTTGAGCGACACCGCCAGCGAAACGGCCTCGCGTCCGTCTTTGGCGTGACCAACCACTTGCAGCAGTTCGTCCGCGTTGAAGATGGTCTCCAGCACCTTGCGCATGAACGCGGAATCGTCGACGATCAGCACGCGAAACTTTTTGGTCGGGGTTGCCATCGATCGTCTACGCCACTGGAACAACAGGGCGGGCCGCCTCCGTTCCCATAAGTTGTTCCACCGCCGCGATCAGCTGATCTTCCTGGACCGGCTTGGTCAGGAACGAAGACGCACCTTCCTTCATCGCGCGATCGCGATGTTTCGCGCCCGCGCGGGAAGTGACGACCATCACTGGAATCCGGCGCGTTGACGGGTTCTGCCGCAGTTGCACCATCAATTCGTACCCCGTCATGCGCGGCATCTCGAGGTCGGTGATAACGAGATGGCAGCCGTGCTGCGACACGAGTTCGGCCGCTTCCATTCCATCGGCCGCCAGCTTCACGCGATAGCCGTTCTTTTCGAGCATCCGGCCTACGAATTTGCGCACGCTGATGGAGTCGTCTGCCACGACGATTACGCGCTCTTGTTCGACACGGTCGATCGCCTCCGAAGGAATCGTTCCGCGCGCAACCGCCGTTGACCCAGGCGCAAAAATGCGCGCCGCGCTGGAGCTCGCTTGGAGCGCACGCCGCTCGCTCGGTTCCGTTGCTACCATGCGGTTCAAGTCAATCAAAAGAATCAAGCTGCCATCCGGTGCAATTGTCGTGCCCGGAAAAAGTTTCACGCGGCGGAGGTACTCGCCCAGGTTCTTGATAACGATTTCATCCTTGCCAAGCACATCTTCCACTACCAGGCCGATCTGCCGGTTTCCTGCGTTTGCGACGACCATGCGGAAATAGCCGTTGATTGGCTCGAGCGGCTGCAATCCCAGGTATGTGTCCAGGCGAACGACTTCCGTCACGACGTCGCGGACCTTGGTCAGCAATTTCCCGCCCACGTCCTCGATTTCGTCGGCACGCAAGCGGCGAATTTCCTCGACGACCGCCAATGGCAGCGCAAAGTTCGTCGTTCCGCAGCGCACAAACAGTGCCGGCGAAATGATCAGCGTGAGAGGCACCTTAAGCGTGAACTTCGTGCCCTGTCCTCTCGTGCTTTGGATATCGATTTCGCCATTGAGCGCGTTCAGGTTGGCGCGCACAACGTCAAGCCCAACACCCCTGCCCGACAGTTCCGTCTTGACCGGCGCGGTCGTAAAGCCCGGGTGGAAAAGCATTTCGCGAAGGTCGCGCTCCGTCAACCGGTCTGCCGTCTCCGGAGATACGAGCCCGCGCTCGATCGCGCTCTGCTTCACACGCTCGTAGTCGATTCCGTGCCCGTCGTCTTCCACTTCGATACAAATGTGATTTCCCCGATGGTAAGCGCGCAGCGTGATGTTTCCCGCTGCCGACTTGCCCGCGGCGGTGCGGTGGTTGCTGTGCTCGATACCGTGCGCTACGGAATTTCGCACCAGATGCACCAGTGGATCGGAAATCTGCTGAATGATGTTGTTGTCGAGTTCCGTTTCGCTGCCCGAGAGGTCGAGTTCTACCAGCTTACCGGTCGATTTCGCGGCATCCCGCACCGCGCGCGACAACCGTGAATAGAGCGTCCCAATCGGCACCATGCGCGCCGCGGTAATCTCGTCTTGCAGGTGATGCGCCAGCTTGGTGAATTCATCAATGTCGCCCTCGACGCGCCCGATAAACCCTTCGAGTTGCGAGAGCACTTCGTTCACGTCCGCCGAAATTTCCGCCATCGATCGCGACAAGATGTTGAAATCGTCGTACCGGTCCATCTCCAGTTCGCTGAACTCCGACCAGAACGATGACTCCCCGGCAGCCGCACTCGTCAGCATTTGCGTTGCCTGCGCTGGTTTCCATGGTCCCTGGCTGGCACGGCTGTTGCTGATGCGGTTGAATTCGTACTTCTCCTGAAACTCTCCGACTTTGCCCTGCAGCCGTTCCTTCGAGAAACCCAGTGTATCGACCAGTTTTTCCAGCTCCGCCACGCGGCCAACCATGCGCGTGCGGTTGATCACCAGCTCGCCGACCGTATTCATCATGCGATCGAGCCGCGCCAGCGCAATGCGAACAGACTTTGCAGTTGACGCCGCGCTTGCTGCTTGTTTCGGTGCTTTTTTCGCCGGCGTCGTGGCATTCGCCAATACTTCCGCATCTCTCCCTCGTTGTTGTTCCGCGGCAGCGCCCGCCTCGGCAGGTGTCTCCGCTTCGTCCGCATCCATCGGAGCAAACTCCGCGATGCGGCCGAGCAGGGAATCAATCCCTGTACGCATCTCGGCTTCATCAGCCCACTGGCGATGAAGAGTCTTCTTCAGCACGTCCACTGCTTCGAGGCACAGGTCAACGACCACTGGGGAGGGCTCTATCTCGCCGTCACGCAAACGGCCGATCAGGTCTTCGACGCGATGGGCGATCCCGCCAAGGCGCCTCAGTCCAACTTGCGCGGCCGAGCCCTTCACCGTATGGATGGCGCGAAACAGCTTGTTGATCTCTTCCGGATTGTTGTTGCCTTCGAGTGAAATCAGGCAATCACTGACAATTTGCAGATGCTCTTCCGCTTCCGGCTGGAAAAACTCCAAAATCTCGTCTGGCACTTCGTCATCGGTAGGCAGCGTGTCAAAGTAAGAGCCTGTTGCAGCTGCGGCGGCGGACTCTTCTCCTGCTTCGGCGGCAAACTGCCCCCGCGATTCCGGCTGCGAATAGTTCAATGGCGGTGGTTCTGTCGGGAACGCAAAGCGATAGCGTTCTTTGAAAGCTGCGATGTCCTCAAGATTCTCTTTGGCGGTATCGCTGATTTCCAGAAGGTCGTTTTCAAGCAGCGAAATTCCGTCGGAGAGGAATTCCGTCAACGGCCCGTGCAAGTCGCTGCCGAGCGGCGCATTCAGTGAATACTGAAACACATGCGCGAGTTTTCCCGCAATCTCCGAAAATCGCGGAAATCCATAGCTTGCTGAAGTGCCGCTGAGCGTGTGAGCCGCAATATAGAGCCGTTCCAGATCTTCGTGGCGCGGCTCGACCTCTTGAAGCACGCTCACGTACTCCCGCAAATATTGCAGGTGCTCGGAAGCTTCCTGGAGGAACATCTCGACGCCTTCGCGGTCCACTGAGCTCACGCGCGTCCCTCCGTCACAAGTTCAGGCTTTTGCAATTCCTCCGCGGTCGGTTTGCGGTACAGGATGCAATCGTTCAGAACGATTGCCTGAAACTTCACCGCCATTTTCGAAATCGATTCAGAATGTCCAAGGAAAAGGTAACCGCCGGGCTCCAGCGTGTCGTAAAAGCGCTGCACCAGCGCGTGCCGCCTCTCTTCCGAGAAGTAAATCAACACGTTCATACAGAAAATCATATCCATACGCCCGACGTACACGGCCGACGCGAGGTTCATCTGTGTGAAAGAAACCATCTTCCGCAGCCGCGGCCGGACCTGATACCCGCCGCCCACTTCGACAAAGTGTGTAGCCAGCTGTTTTTCACTGACGCTTCCAATGCTGCGGCCGGTGTAAATGGCGCGCTCCGCGTGTTTCAATGCGTGCCGCCCCACATCCGTCGCCAGAATTTCCACATTCCATGACTCCGCAAACGAAAGCGAGTCCGCGATGGTGATGGCAATCGAATAGGGCTCTTCCCCCGTCGAGCAGCCCGCGCTCCAAATCCGCAACATGCGCGGATTCTTCCAAAACTTCTTGGTGTGCAGTTCAGGCAGCACGCGTTTCTCGAACGTTTCGTATACCGCGGGATACCTGAAAAAGCTCGTTTCCTGCGTCAGCAAGCGTTCCAGCAACGCTTCGTACTCGACATTGGACTTCCTCACTGCCCGCAGTAGATCCGTGCCGCGCTCCATTCCCTTGGAGCGCAGGTGTTCCCGCACGCGCGTGGAGAAGAAACGCTCGCGCGATTGATCGAAGCAAATTCCCGTCCGCTCTTCGATTAGCATGCGGATCTCGCTCAATTCGTGTTCGCTCAGCCCCGGCACATGTCCCTGGCGTTCAGTCATTGTTATCCCGTTTTCTGGGTCTTACTCTCATGCATGCACCGGGCACTAGCCGGCGCGAGAGCCGCTTCTTAACGCAATGCGCCTGCCGGGACGGGCCGATCAGAATCTTCACGCGGAGAGCTCGTTGCCGCTCCCTTGGATGACGCACGGAATTGCGCCAGCGCTTCGTTCAACTGATCCGACAGTTTGACGAGCTGACTCACCGTTGCCACTGTTCCGCGCGTTCCCTGCGAGGTCTGCCGCGTAATGCTGGAAATGATCTGCATCGCGTGCGCCACGCCTTCAGTCCCGCGCACTTGCTGTTTCGACGCCAGCGAAATTTCCTGAACCAACTCGGCCGACTGACGCACGACGTTCGAAATGGCGTCCAGCGCGCGTCCTGCCTGGTCGGCCAGACCGGCGCCGCTTTCCACTTCCTTCGTGCCTTCTTCCATGACGACTACGGCTTCGTTCGTCTCCGCCTGAATCGCTTTGATGAGGGCGGCAATGTCCTTCGTCGCGCTGCGGCTGTGTTCTGCGAGCTTCCTGACTTCGTCCGCGACGACCGCGAAGCCGCGGCCGGCTTCGCCTGCGCGTGCCGCTTCGATGGCCGCATTCAGTGCCAGCAAATTCGTCTGCTCCGTGATGTCGTTAATTACGTTGATGATTTCCGAAATTTCCAGCGATCTATCGCCCAGTGACTTGATCTTTTTGGCGGTGGCCTGCACCGATGCTCGAATCCTCTGCATGCCTTCCAGCGTGTCGCGCACCGCGCGGTTGCCCTGTTCCGCGGCGTCCAATGCGCGGCGTGCTGCTTCCGCGCTCGCTTCCGCGTTGTTGGACACCTGTTTC
>WNFG01000597.1_pt1 | contig 30029 bp, 26 predicted proteins | sample 5400431 | NCBI WGS metagenome assembly WNFG01 (sample SAMN13153346, study PRJNA577476) | soil metagenome | isolation source: 120 cm saprolite under Douglas fir tree site 2 hole 3 replicate 2 | place: USA:California | collected 2015-04-18 | reverse complement strand
AAGGTGCGTTTTCCCAGCGGCTGAGGGTTGGTTGAGAGCTGAGTGGCTCTCCCAGTTTCTGATCGGCGACGATTTGCAAGGCGGGATCATGGCGCAAGCGGTCGGCATCGTTGGCGTCCTCGTAGCCGGCGACGATCTGGAATATGATCGAATTGCAGAGAATCGCCCGAGATCATTGCCCAAGGCGTGGCAGAAGAAGAAAAACCTTCGTGGAAATTCTGGTAACGAATCCTCTCCTGTGCATTCGCTTCAAACTCCAGTCCGCGTCCCAGTGCTTGATAAAGTGGCTTGCTCGGAAACTGTCCAGAAAAGCGGCGCCCTGAGTTGAGATTCTGCCGGTTCGCAGCAGGGATAGATATTTGCGCCGGCATCCCCGCGGGCACAATGCTTCACCGACTATTGCTGCCAGCCCCCGCCGAGTGCCCTGTAAAGCTGCACGAGACTCTGGTATTCAGTGCCGCGCACCTCCGCGAGCGTGAGTTCCGCGGAAAAGAGCGAGCGTTGGCCGTCCAAGACTTCGAGATAAGTGGTGGTGCCTCCCTTGTAACGCATTTCGGACAGGCGAACGGATTCCTGCAAGTCCTTGACAGTGTCCTCCTGGCGAACTCGGACCTGATGCAATTTCTCGTAGCCGATCAGCGCATTGGATACGTCCCCGAAGGCGCGCTGAATCGTTTGCCGGTAAGCGATCAGGGCGGATTCATGCTGCGACTTCGCAAGTCGCAGATTTCCGCGAAGAGCTCCCGCCGTGAAAATGGGCTGGCTCACTTGAGCGCCGTAAGACCAGATTCCAACTTGCGAGCTCATTAGGCTGGAGAAAGCGCTGCTTCGGCCATACGATCCGCCGCCGGAGCCCGTCAGGGAGATTTGCGGAAAGAACTGGGCCTTGGCGACTCCGATTTCGGCGTTCGCGGCGACCAGGACTTGCTCGGCCTCGCGAATGTCCGGACGACGCTCAATTAGCGAGGAAGGCATGCCCGGGGGCACTTCGGGAGGAAGCGGCTGCTCCACCAGCGGCCGTCCGCGCGGTACGGCCTGCGGATAGTTGCCAAGAAGGATGCTGATGGCATTTTCTTCCTGCGCGATCCGTCGCTCCAAGTCAGGGATTTGAGCGTTCGCCGAATCAAGAACTTGCTGAGCCTGCAAAACATCGAGCTTTGTGGCTACGCCGTGATCGACGCGAAGCTTGGTGAGTTTCACCGAGTCTTCCTGCGTCTTGACGGTCTCGCGCGTGATTTGGAGTTGCAGGTCAAGTTGCAAGAGCGCGAAATAGTCACTCGCCACGTCGCTTACAAGCGTCAATATGACCGTCTGCCGCGCATCCTCTGTTAGAAGGAGTTGGGCGCGTGCCGCCTCATTTGCGCGACGCAGCCTACCGAAGAAGTCCAACTGGAACGCTGCGTCGGCCGTAAGGAGCAGAAAGTTCGATTTGGTCTGGAAGTTATGTTCTTTTCCACCGCTGAAATCCCCATTCGCTTGCACTTGCGGGAATAGCCGAGACCGCGTGATGGCAAGCTGCGCACGCCCTTCGTTGATGCGCTCTGTGGCGAGTTGCAAGTCGTAGTTTTGCTTTAGCGCTATGCGGATGAGTTCTTGTAATTGCGGATCCCGGAAGACCTGCCACCAAGGAAGATCCGCATAGGACGCGGCCTGCGCCTGGACCTGTGGGTTCTCGCTCAGATCGCGGTAGGCCGTTGGAGGTTGAACGACGGGTCGATGGTAATTCGGGCCGACTTTGCAACCAGCAACTATACCCAAGACCATGACTGCGGCTACGACTGGCGCCGGTCGCTTCATAGCTTTCTCCGCCGTTCTTCTTTTGCGCCGTTCTCGCAGTGGTCCATTTCAGTCTCCCTCCGCTGGAGCGGGCGTTGCCGGCAACGCTCCCGAAACGTGTTCCTTACCGGCTCCTGACCATTTCTCCACCAGGTAGAAGATCGCTGGGATAAAGAATATTCCAATCGCGCAGCCGGCCAGCATCCCACCAATAACCGTGGTACCCATAATCTGGCGGGCCACCGACCCTGCACCGGTCGCCGTCCATAGCGGCACGCAGCCGAGAATGAACGCGAAAGAGGTCATCAAAATGGGCCGCAGGCGAAGCCTGGCCCCTTGGAGCGCGGCATCCACCAGAGGCTTTCCCTTCTCGTACTCCTCCTTGGCGAACTCGACGATCAAAATTGCGTTCTTGGCGGCTAATCCGATGAGCACAATCAGGCCGATTTGCGAGTAGATGTCGTTCTCGATCTGGACCATATATGGCGGCAGGAAAACTCCCAACAGCACCCGGCGCGACCAAAGGATTCCAAAAGCTCCAAAGATTGCCACGGGCGTACTGAGCAACACGCTGAAAGGCAGCGACCAGCTTTCATACAACGCCGCCAGAATCAGGAACACGAAGAGCAGCGAAAGTCCAAAGATCACCGAAGCGGGGACCCCTTCGCGCGCCTTCTGCTCCTGATAGGACATCCCCGAGTAGTCGAAGCCCATCTCGCGCGGCATGGTCTGTTTAAAAACATCCTCGAGGGCCGCCGTGGCTTGGTCTGCACTATACCCCGGCGCTGCGCTCCCGTTGATTTGCGCCGAGCGATACTCATTGAAACGCATTGTAAACTCTGGACCGAGCCGCGGTTTTACGCTAGTTAGCGTGGACAGCGGGACGTTCTCGCCTTTGCTATTGCGAACGTAGAACTGCCCGACGTTTTCCGCCTTGGAGCGGTATTCATCTTCCGCTTCGATATAGACTTGCCATTGACGGCCGAAGCGATTGAAATAGTTGATGAAGTACCCACCCATGAATGCTTGGATCGTCCGGTAGACATCGCTAAGGGGCACGCCCTGCTTTAGCACCTTGTCCCGGTCCACCTCGACAAACTGCTGTGGGACGCTGGGCAGGAAGGTAGTGCTCAAGCCCGCAATCTCAGGGCGCTTGCGCGCCGCTTCCAGGAAGGTGCCCAGATTCTTGGCCAGGAACTGCACATCGTTTCCGGCACGATCCTCAAGGACAAAAGTGAATCCTCCTGAGGTGCCGACTCCCGGAATCGCCGGCGGCGAAAAGCTGAAGGCGATCGCCGCCGGCAACCTGCTCAATTCCCGGTTCAGATGCGCCTTGATGGCTTGAAATTGTTCAGCTCGGGCCTTGCGCTCATCCCAAGGCTTGAACGTAACAAAAAAGAACGCGTTATAACTGGTGCGCACATAGCTCAGCAAACTGAAGCCGACGACGCTGGTCGTGTATTCAACTCCCGGAGTATTACCCAGGATTTTCTCTACGTCAGCTGCCACCGCAGTCGTGCGTTCCAACGAAGCCCCGTTCGGAAGTTGGAGATTGACGAAGGCATAGCCCTGATCTTCGTCCGGAAGAAAACTCGATGGCACGCGGCTGGCAAAAAAGCCGGCCGCCACGCCAAAAGCCACGAGCAGAACGACCATGACAACGGCCTTTCGAATTAGAGCTGCGCTCCAACGGACGTATCCTTCGGTTGCGCGCTCGAAGATGCGGTTAAACCAATCGAAAAAACGCCTGAGTAATCCTCGGCTCTGTTTCTTTGGCCGGAGCAACAAAGCGGCAAGCGCGGGACTCAGCGTAAGCGCGTTGAACGCAGACAGGAGCACCGAAATCGCGATCGTGACGGCGAACTGTTGGTAGAGCCGTCCAGTAATGCCGGGGATAAAGGCTGTCGGCACAAATACGGCGGAGAGAACCAGCGCGATCCCGACGACAGGACCGGAGAGTTCTTCCATTGCTTTCAGAGCCGCGTTCTTGGGGGTCAGGCCTTCCTCGATGTGCCGTTCCACGCCTTCGACCACGACGATAGCGTCGTCCACCACCAGGCCGATCGCCAGTACGAGACCAAACAGAGAAAGCGTATTGATGGAGAAACCGAACACCGGGAACAACACGAATGTGCCCACGAGCGAAACCGGTACCGCAAGAAGCGGAATCATCGTGGCGCGCCAGCCCTGCAAGAACAGGTAGACCACAAGGATCACTAGCGCGAGGGCGATCAGCAGCGTCATGACGATTTCCTTGATGCCTTCCGTGACCGCCCGAGTCTGGTCGAGGGATACGACATAATCCATATCTGGCGGGAAGCGCTCCTTCATCTGGGCCATTAGCTTCTTGACGCTTGCGGCTGCTTGGACCGCGTTGGAACCCGGCAACTGATATGTAGCAACAATCGCGCTCGGTCGTCCGTTGAGGCGGCCAAGAACACTGTAGTCCTGGGAACCCAATTCGATCCGCGCCACGTCCCAGACACGTACGGTCCCGCCGTCCGGCGTTTCACGCACCACGATCTGTCCGAATTCTTCCGGTGACGCCAGGCGGCCTTGCGCGAGAACGGAGTAGGTAAATTCCTGGCCCTTAGGTGCCGGTTCGCCGCCCGCCTTCCCCGCTGGGTTTACTGTGTTCTGCGCCTGAATAGCACTGACGATTTCCGGAACAGTGATACCCAGCTTTGCCAATTGGTCGGGTTTTACCCACAGCCTCATCGCGTATTGGCCCGCACCGAATACCTGAACGTTGCCGATACCCGGCGCGCGCGTGAGAGGATCGGTGATATTGATGTACGCGTAGTTCGCCAGAAATTTGGCATCGTAGGTTCCCTTAGGCGAGTACAACCCAAGCAACATCAGAGGAGCACTCACCGACTTTCGAACGGTAACCCCGAAGTTATTGACGTCGGCTGGCAGCTGAGAGGCAGCTTGTGTTACGCGGGCCTGCGTGAGAATCAAATCCGTGTTCGGATCAGTCTTTACATCGAAGTTTACGATCAGCGTTGTGTTCGAGTTGCCGGTGGCGTTCAGCGAATACATGTAATTCATATTGTCCACCCCGCTCACCTGCTGCTCGATGGGAGTGGCCACCGCCTGTTCGAGGGTTTGTGCGTCCGCACCGACGTAGGTTGCCAATATTTGAATCTCCGGCGGAGTGATGTTGGGAAACTGGGCGACGGGCAGACTCAATATGCTAATCGCGCCGACGATCACCATAACGATGGAGATGACCATTGCGACGATGGGACGGTTGATAAAGAATTTTGACATCGAATTTACCTTCCCTTACTTTCCACGCCAAATGGCTTGGGGTTCACCTGCATGCCTGGACGTACCTTCTGCACACCCTCGGCAACCACACGTTCGCCCCGCTTCAATCCGTCCACGATAATCCACTGGGCGCCGGCGCGGTCGCCTACCTTAACCGTTCGGATGCTCACCTTGTTCTCGTCGTCCAATGCCGCGACTTGATAGCCGCCTTGCAGCTCCGAGACTGCACGCTGAGGTACAAGCAACGCGTCCTGCTGGATTCGGACGGCCGCGCGAACTTTGCCATACCCGCCGGGGCGCAGAATATTTCCAGGATTCGGAAACAGCCCGGCGATCCGAATTGCGCCCGTGCTCTGATTGACTTGCCGGTCGGCAAAATAGATCGTCCCTTCATGCCCATAGGAGGAGCCGTCGGCCAGAATAAGTTCGAGACGCACGCGCTTGTTCGCAGCCTCGCGCGTGGCCTCCGTCGGGAATCGTCTGTTCCAATCGAGGTACTCGCGCTCGCTGACGGTGAAATAAACCTTTATAGGGTCTACGGTGGAGACGGAGGTCACCGGCCCGCTGCTTGGATTGGCCAGGGCACCCACTTGAAGTTGCGCCTGCCCGGCGATGCCGTCGATGGGTGCAATGAGGCGGGTAAAATCGACGTTGATCTTGGCCGTTTCAACGGCGGCCTCGGTTGTCTTGATTTGAGCCAGGGCCGTTGCCACCGTGGCCTTCGCCGCCATATTGTTCTGGACGGCGTTGTCCAGATCCTGCTGGCTGGCGGCTTGCTCTTTCGCCAGAGGGGCGTAACGGTTGACGTCAAGTTCGGTCCTACCTTGCACTGCCTGGGCGTTGGCAAGCATGGCCTTGGCCTGCGCCAACTGCCCTTCGGCTTGGTCGAGCGCGGCCTGAAAGGGACGCGGATCGATCTCAAAGAGTAGCTGGCCCTTCCTGACGAATGCGCCTTCCTGGTAGCCCTGCCGCAGAAGATACCCCGTGACCTGCGCCCGGACGTCGGCATTGGTGAATCCGTCGAGCGTGCCGATCCACTCGCCAAAAATCGGAACATCCTTCTGCTCAACCTGCACGACCTCAACGTCCGGTGTAGCGCCCGGCTGCGCTCCTGATGTGTGCCTTGGGCGCGTCGCTCCAACAATCAGGCCGATGACGACCAGGAAAAACGCGCCGCCTATCCAGAGTTTGTATTTTGAAAGCGTGTTCATGTTCGCCCCCGCCAGCGTGTCCTTACGCTGAAATCGATATGTTAGGTTTCCGCGCGCTTCACTGAGTCGGGCGCTCCACTGGCGCGAGCGCTTAAGCCGATACGTCAAGCCGTACGGACCTGCTAGCTACGCAACCTCTTTGCCAAGAAAATGTCAAGTAGGACGAAAATCAGATCATGATGCTCCCTTTACGACGAAATTCTCAGGCCGCCCGGCGCATCCGAGCCCGGCCTATCATTTTCAAGCGGAGCGCCTCGCGAAGTGCGGCCCTGCCGTGAAACAACCTCCCTTTGGTCGCTGCAACCGAAAGCTCCAGCCTCTGCGCCGTTTCCTTGATGGAACACTCTTGGAGTTCTCGAATCTCAACCACTGTCCGAATCGCCGGTCGCAAACCATGGACTGCTCCAGGCACGATACTTTGTCGTTCTCGCTGCGCATAGTGTTCTTCAGGGTCCGGATGCCAGTCAGCGGGCTCGAATCATGACAAGGTGTCCCCAAAGCCGGCGGACTCATCCATTGGAATTTCGCGGGAAGCGCGATTTTTACGAAGCCTCATTAGCGCTGAATTGATTGGCGATGCGCGTAAGCCAAGTGGAGAAGCTCGACCTGCCGTCAAAGTCCCTCATATGAACAAACGCTCTCAGGAGTGTGTCTTGGACTGCGTCTTCTGCGTCCTCACAGCTTCTGGCGATCCGATGTGCAGCACGAAAGAGTTGCTGTCTATATCGTTCGGAAAGTGTGGCGAAGGCCGTCGAATGCCCTGTCTTGGCGGCTTCCACGAGGCTGTCGTGGCTCACTGCGTGAGCACTGCCGATTGAGGTGGCATTAATCCCTGCTGATCGTTCCGAGCACATCACTTATGCGATTCCATCCTTTTGCAGCCAATCGCGGACTTCGACAGAGCAAGACCACCCTTTTTGCAACCCGGTGCCAGAACTGGGGCGTTCCTTTGCTCATACTGAACTGCGTGCCCTTGCCTTCGCGGCCAATTCAGCTGCCCCTGATAGACCCGCCTTGGTATAAAGACCGTGGGAGAAAAGTCTCCCAATAGATGTATTGCCCACCGTTGCTGCACGAGGTGGAGATGTCGGCGTAAATACCTTCAACGCTGAAGCGCATGCGAAAACCGAGGGCGTTTTCAGGATGTTGTGTTGCCCCGTCGCCGAAGTGCCCCCGATCACAGAACACGGGTATATATGTCTCGGCATGGTACACGTATTCCCACGGCGGTGTGGTCTGTTGACGCAAGTCGGTCTCACTCAGGGCAAATTCAGTGTTGCCGCCATCCAAACAGACCAGAAGTTCTGGGAACACAAAGACGGCTGAGCGGTATGACCCCTGAAACCCAGGATAGTCGACACCATCTCAGTGGGAAAAGCACTCCGATTGATTTATCCGCAGGTCTTGCATCCCCCTTCGTCCTCCGGCGGCACCCTGAATTGTAGGACCAAGATATTACAAGGGTGTTTAAATTCGGAGACGGCATGAAGTTTCGCTCCCAAGCATCATCTGCCAGCCCGAGAAGCGAAAGCGATTTTGCTTTAGCGCTATGCGGATGAGTTCTTGTAATTGTAGGTCCTCCTAGAACTGCCCCGGAACAACTAATGGGATGGTCCGCCGCGTTTACCTAGTCAGTAGCCTGTGTATGAGAGGCTTGCGGAGGAGGCGTCCTATGGCACTACGCACCATCGGCATTGCCTTCCAAACTCCTTCCATGATAGTTCAGCGTGATCCTGCTGCGCCGTTCGAACGCAAACCCTTTTTTCACAGATCCTTCAAAAAGGTGTTCCCCGCAAGGGAGAGCTAGACGGTGCCGACCGCTTTGCCTTTGAGGAATTTCGTATCGGCGGCGAGGCCGAAGGCTTCTAGCACGTTGGCTTGCACTTGCTTTGAAAGGGCGTTGATTTCGTCGACACCGAAGTTCTGGGGGCTGACGAAATACCTCAACTGCCTCTCTCCGGCAGGAGTTTCGATAATCCGCAGAATCGTGTCCGCGACTTCCTGAGCATTGCCGGCGGTGGAGGAAAGTGCCGCGTTGATCTTGTCAGGGAACTGCTTGACAGCTCCATACGTATTGGTGCGAGCCTCATCGGCAGCCGGCACTGTATTCCCAAAAATAGGAGTCTCATATTGGCCGGGTTCGACAATCACGGACTCAATTCCTTGCGCGGCAAGTTCGTAGTTGTAGGCTTCGGCCAAGGCCTCGAGTGCAAATTTGCTGGCGCAATACAAGCCCATAGAAGGAAGAACCACGCGGCCGGCGCCGCTGCTAATGTGCATGAGCACGCCGCTGCGTTGGCGCCGCATGTGCGGAAGCACGGCGCGATTTACGCGAACCGGGCCGAAAAAATTCGCGTCCATGAGACGCTGTGCTTGTTCGGTGGTGACAGCTTCCGCCAACCCCGAGACAAAGTAGCCGGCGTTGTTGATGACGATGTCGATGCGACCAGCTTTGGCGATGGCGGCATCCACAGCCCGCTCGACCGAGGCGTCGTCGGTTACATCCAATTCAAGGACGTATATTGGCAGTGAATCCCTTTCCGCAAGCGTACGGATTTCGGAGCCATTCTTGGCATTGCGACCTCCGGGGTCACGCATCGTCGCGAAAACGGTGTGCCCTTTACGAGCCAGGGTTTCGGCGAACAGCCTGCCGAAGCCGGTGCTGGAGCCGGTAATGAGAACCACTTGCTTAGAATTCATGACTATCCCTCCTTATGGCCCTACCGTGAACCAGTTTGATGCCGGAAGCAAGGCCGTTGGTTACAAAAAAATGAGTTCAATAGATTGCCTACTGGGGAACTGAAACGATGCATACGTTGAAAGCGTGTTCTTTCCAACAAAGTTCAATTCCTAGCGGGCCGACTCCTGGTTAGTTCGGAAGTTAGGATCCAGAGGCCATGCATATATCCAAGCTCAACAAAGGAAGCCAACGCTAGTCAGAAATCTGTTCGAGTGTGAGGCCACGAGTGCGCGGCCCGAAAACTCCGACAGAGACGACAACCACGACCATAGCGAGGGCGATAAAGACAAAAACTCCTGCGGCTCCAAAGCGCTGGAAGAGGAACCCAATGATGAGGCTCGTAAATGCGGTCGACAAACGTCCCCAGGAATAAACGAACCCAATCGCACGAGCCCGCATACGGGTCGGAAACAACTCCGACTGATAGGCATGAGAGCAATAGCCTAAAAGGCTGTTCATGAGAATAATCAAAATGCCAAGCACCACCAATCCAAGGGAAGCAGTGTGCGTCGCGAACAACATGCCGAATACGGCCGTACCCACGGCAGCGCCAACAATCTGCCACTTGCGTTCAAACTTTTCCGCGATGGTGCTTGAGAGCAGGGGCCCAATGGGAAAAGCGAGGGTGATGAGAAATGAGACCTGAGCGCTTCGCGGCGCATTATGATTCTGCGCACTGACCAGCGCCGGCAACCAGTTTCCGAAACCGTAAAAAGCTATGGCCTGGAAGAAATTGAAAACTGTCAGCATGATGGTGCGTCTGCGGTATGGAGGACGAAGAATCTCGGCAAAACTTTGTTTGCCCACGTACTTCAGCGCCGATGCCTTCGGCACAGGCAGCGGATGGCCAAGGTGGGCCTCTGCATGCCGTTCAAAGACGGAGATCACGCGTTCTGCATCTCCCAGTTTGCCCTGTCTGACAAGCCAGCGTGGCGACTCCGGTAGGGAGCGGCATAATATCCAGACGACGAAGGAACCCGCCCCGCCGATCAGCATGACCCACCTCCACCCTTGAATATGCAAAGGAGCGTGTGGCACAAGGAGCCAGCCCAGCAGAGCGAGTATAGGAACGGCCGTTTGGATGATTGCAAAGGCGAGGGCAAATACGCGTCCGCGGAGATGGCGTGGAACTATCTCCGATGCATAGGTGTCGAGGGTAATCAGTTGCGCACCGATGGCAATCGCGTCGATCAGCCTTACTGCATCGATAGCGATGGCTGAATTCTGCATGGCCATGACGATCGTTGCCGCAGCGTAGCAGAGCGCAAAGCCTCGGAAGGCCGCGCGCCGTCCCCAGCGATCCGCGATTCCCCCCATAGAGATGGTTCCCAGAAACAGACCGATGAAGGTAACGGATGCAAACGCTGCCTGGTCAGGCAGATGGAAGAGGCCGTTCGGACCAGCCTGGAAAATGCCGTCGTGAATAAGGCCCGGACTTACGAAGGCGGTCATGAAGAGTTCATAGAACTCGAAGAAGCCGCCCAGGGCCAACAACGCAATCAGTTTCCATAGATAGGGACTTGCTGGAATTCTGTCCAGCCGGGCCTCAACCTGTGCTCCCCGCTCCTCGGCGACCTCGGAAGGAATCACGGAATCTCCACAGTCATCAACGGAATGAACTGCTGGCCGCCGTGCATGTCGCCATCGCCGAGTTCGCCCTGCGTAAGCGGCCGTGGAATGCTGAACTTGAACGCAAGCGCATTTTCGCATTCAAAGAAGCGCACCTTCTCCACGGGACAGCGGTAGAGTTTGGCAAACGCAGCTGGATTCAGCGCGCCGGAATCCTTGACGCGCCGATAGCTCGCAAGGTCAGCGAACATGATGTCAAACGTGAGGGTGAAAGGACCTGCATTCTTGCTCCGAATCAGATTTGCGATATCGGCTAGGATCATGATCTCCTCGAACCACCCAAGTCTATAAAGTGAGTGCGAAACATCTCGACAGGAGTGGAAGGAAGCGCGACATGGTTTAGGTTGAAGCGGTATACCGGGCCCCGGTCGATGACCGCGGGATTGTGAAGACACGCAAAGGCCGTAATCGACCCCACCCATTCTTGAATTGGGTAGTGCAACAGCGGCTGGCGGCTGAGTTGCGCAAGCTTGTGCGCCATGTCCTGCGTGGGCGCGGTAGCTTCAAGGACGATGCCCACTTCGTGGGGGAGATGATTCGGATCAGGCTCAAGACCGCCCATCACAGCATTGATACCGTAGGTATGAAAGATGAGACTGTATAAATTCTTGTCAGCCTTGTCACCGAGCACGCGACTAACGCTTTCGTCGATATAGCCGCGCACTGAGCCCAGCCAGCTGTCCAACTGCCGGATAATGTAAGGATCGCGTATCCCGCCGACAATAATGCTTTGGTATCCCGCCAGCGCCGCGCCTTCAAGTTTCACGGTATAGGGTTCGGATATGAATTCGCTCCCTCGAATCCTGACCGTCCGGCCGTCAATCGCTTCAAAGGTAGCCTTCGTCAGATCGAAGGTCCCGGAACACTCACGATGCAGGTAGGGATCGGAGTTCTCGTACAAACTATGCGCAGCCACGCTCTGCGGCGTGCAACGCAGTCCGACGCCGTACGGACGGACCGTGATCTCGTCCTGGCTGACGGTGGTGAAGATGACGCCCTGGCCGAGCGTCTCGCAGACCAGCGTTCCGCACTCCGATACTTTGCCGGCATGCCACGCCAGCCCGGGCGGAAAACCGCGCATCAACGGGATCGCGGCAAAGAGTGCCGAGTCGCTGCATCGCCCCGCCAGCACAAAATCGGCCCCATCCGATAAGGCCTGTTGGAGCGGCTCCACGCCCATCATGCCGACGATACGGGTGCTCTCATCAATGACACCGTCACTGATCGGCGGCGCCGGATCGAGGGGAAGGATTCGATTCTCATGCAGCAGCCTCTTGAGGTAAGCCTTGTCCTGCTCCGCATAGATTACGGCTGTCCGCAAGGTCAGATCATGTTCAGAAACGATCTCGCGTGCAATCTCCAGAACCCAGTCGACGTGGATGTCTCCACCCGCCGTGCCCGCCGACCCAATGATTACCGGGATGTTGGCCTTTCGACCAGCGCGCAGCATTAGCGACAGATCGCGCTTCACAGCCTCCCGAGGAAAGGCGGGCGTCCCCATTCCAAGCGAAAAAGGACCCGCATCCGTGGTGCCCGCATCGCAGGCAATGAAGTGTGGAGTCTGCGCCAGCGCCTCGTCCAAAGCAGCGCCGCTGATACCCCCGCCCACACTTCCGACCGGTGATATGAATCGAATTTGTTGTAATTCTTCGTTTGCCATTTCTATCGTTTTTTCATGGTGCAAGGAGGTTTAAGAGGTGAAGCGACAAACAGGCAACATGTGACCTTGGACCTCAGCGGTGTTTACCCTGTGAGCTCAATACGTTGGGCTATCGACGCCGGAAATATGTATACACGGATGGCCATAATGTGTCCACAGTGTTTGCATGGGCAGTTTTCTCCAGTAGGGGCGTGTACTTTCACCGAGTCAACATTTGTTACTTCAGGCGCGCGGCAGGTTCGTTCGCAGCGAGCCCGTGCAAGAGGTTCTCTTGGGCATGGGCAAGGTGCCGTCGCATCAACCGGTCACAGGCGTCCGGGTCGCGCGCCACCAGCGCCTGCAGGATGGCTTCATGATCTGCCTGTCCGAGCGGGATGCGCCCTGGACTGAGCACGCCCGGATATCGGTAGAGACGCATGAGGGACCAGATGTCCCCGTAGAGCAGGTCGACCAATCGGCGATTTCCACTGGCCAGCGCGATTTGGTAGTGAAAATCGAAGTTATGCCACTCGCCGTACATTTCCGAGATTTTGTCGGCCGTCGCGTCTTTCTGCCGCAGCAGCGTCCATCGCAGCTTTTCAATGGCGTCTTCGGTGATATTCTTTGCTGCTAACCGACACGCAGCTACTTCCAGAGCCTCTCGCACCTCGAGAAGTTCGCCGAGTTCTGCCTTTGTGAGGGTAGTGATAGAAGTGCCACGATTGGGATGGCGAACCACCAGCCTCCGCCCCTCAAGCCGACGAACTGCCTCGCGGACCGGGCCCCGTCCCACACCTAAACTGTTGGCAACCCTGGCCTCACGGATTCGTGTGCCTGGCGGGAACTCTCCCCGGAAGATGGCGACTTCGAGCTTGGCCACGAGTTCATCGACGAGTGTTTGTGACATTTCTGGTTTGGACAGAGCACACCTCCCTTGCTAGCAACGGATGAGGCCCATTCAAGGAGACCCATTCCAAAATCTCGGCACTTGTGGAACGCTATTCTACAGTTCTCCACCACTTTCTTGTTGACAGCATCATCCGCAACCCCTAGGATTTCTCCCTTCTAAGTGTACACACTTTTATAGATTTATTGTATGCACTTCATACTAGTAGGAGAGGCCCCATGTCTAGTACTGGAATCCTCAAGAAGTCCATCGTATTCGGTTTTGCCATGTTTGTCACACTGCCACTCACCGTAGGCGGCTTGACAGCCAAAGCCCAGTTGGCTGGAGCCACCCTATCCGGGCTGGTGTCGGACCAGTCCGGAGCTGTGATCGTGGCGGCAAGCCTAATAATCAAGAATAACGCTACCGGGGATGCTCGCACCGCAACCACCAACACCAAGGGTTTGTACAGCGCGCAGAGCCTGCAGCCCGGCATCTACTCCCTCACCGTTTCCGCACCAGGATTTGCAACCTACGTCGAGCAAGGTGTTGAACTTACAGTGGGGGCGACACGAGAAATCGACGTAAGGCTGAGACCCGGACAGGTATCAGAGAAGGTCGAGGTAAGAGCCGGTGCTGTTGACGTGGAAACGGACACCTCGGTGATCAGTGCAACCGTGGGTCAGAAACGCATCGTCGATCTGCCCCTGAATGGCAGGGATTGGACGCAGCTCGCGACCTTGCAGCCAGGCGTTATCAGCGTCCGCTCCCAACAGCCAACCACGGGAAATTCCAACCGTGGAGTTCGCGGCTACGGCAACCAATTGTCCAGCAATGGGCATAGTCCCTACGAGAACACCTACCGCTTGGACGGCATCAACGAGAATGATTATTCAAACGGCGCGCCCGGCAATGTGATAGGTGCAAACCTGGGCGTCGATGCCATTCAGGAGTTCAGTGTCGTCACCACCTCCTACACCGCGGCGTACGGTCGCACGTCAGGTTCCGTCATCAACGCGGTAACACGGTCAGGCACCAATGACGTCCATGGAAGCGCCTATGTCTTTGACCGCGACAAGATATTCGACGCGAGAAATTTCTTCGACGGGCCGACTATCCCTCCTTTCCGACGCGTTCAATTTGGTGGCGCCGCGGGTGGGCCCATACGAAAGAATCGCACCTTTCTCTTCGCCAATTACGAAGGAATCCGGCAGTCGCAGAGCCAGAACTTCAGCAGCATTGTGCCATCCGCCGCCGCTCGATCGGGTCAGTTGCATGGAGCCGATGGTACCCCGGTGACCGTCACGGTGGATCCTAAGATCATCCCCTTTCTTGGTCTGTATCCGCTACCAAATGCCGGCCTCAACACTGGAACCTTCGGCGACACGGGAAACTTCAACACTACCGGCCTGCTCAACCTGACAGAGAACTTCCTCGTCACGCGGTTCGATCAGATCTTTTCGGAAAAAGATAGTCTGTCGCTCACCTATTTGTACGATAACGGCCCTGAGACGATCCCGGACAAACTAGGAAACACCCTCAGCCGCCTGAACGCTGGTCGCCAATTGGCGGGAATTACGGAGACACACGTATTCACTCCGTCCGTCGTGAATATAGTGCGCATCGGCTACAACCGCAGCCTGGGGGAGATTCTCGTGCCGATCAAGGCACTCACACCTTCGGCGGGCGATCCGACGCTGGGTTACACCGCTGGAACTTTCGCACCGGCAATCAATGTAGGCGGCATTGCATCTACAGGCGGGCTTGGCAGTTTGCGGCAGGCCGCTGTCCACTACAACTCCTATCAATTCGACGACGATCTGGCGGTCTCTCAGGGAGCACACTCCGTCATGACCGGCTTCGCTTTTGAACGCATCTATGCAAACGCGCAAGGCAAAAATCAAAACGGCTCGGCCACGTTTAATCCTTCCGGTAACGCAACCGGATTGCAAAGGTTCCTTACCAACAATCTTTCAAACGGCCTTGTTCTTCCCAATGGAACAACTAATCCTGTCGAAGCCCAGGACAGTCTGTTCGGTGGATACATCCAGGACGACTGGCGAATCCGAAAAAATCTGACTTTGAATCTGGGCCTAAGATACGAGATGCTTACCATTCCGACGGACAGGCGGAATCGCCTGGGCTTGGTCACCAACCTGACTGCCGCCCCTGGCTCCGGCCCATGCCCGGCAGTCATAAGTCCGACATCGGTCCCGGGCTGCGTTGTCCCGGTCAGTCAGTTCTGGCAGAGCAATCCGACCACCCATAACTTCGAACCCCGGATCGGCTTCTCTTATAGTCCGAATCGCAACGGGAACACTGCCGTTCGCGGCGGATTCGGCATCTACGACATGCTTCCCCTGCCCTATATTTACGCCACCTACGCAGCCATCTCCGCCCCCTATTCACAGGATGAGATAGCCGTTGGCGTTCCGCGGGGGAGCTTTCCCGACAAAGTTGCTGCGATTGCCGCCAGGTTTGCGCCCTTCCGTATCGGGCACTCCATCGAACCACATCCCAAGCGCACATATTCCTTCAATTACAACGTCAACGTCGAACAGCAGCTAACGAAGACGATCTCGGCGATGGTCGGCTATGTTGGTTCACACACTCTGCATACCCCCTTTCAGGCACAGGATATGAATCAGGTGGCCCCCTCCAACACTCAAGTCATTGACGGCCGCCGTATACTCCCAGCTTCTGGCGCTATCCAGCAAGATGCCAACAGCTTCATCATATTCGGCCTGCTCTTCGACGGGGCCGCGCACTACAATTCGCTGCTCACGCAACTGAAAGTGCGGGACTACCACGGGCTTACCGCGCAGGGCGCCTACACCTGGAACCAGTGCACGGATCTTGGCTCGAGCACGCAGTCTCCCTCGACCTATCAAAATTCCATCGCCAACCTCATCTATTACGACAATGTTCAGAGAAAGGGGATGTGCGATTTCAACGTGACCCAAAACTTCTCTGCAAATGCCATCTATGAATTGCCGAGTCCCGCGCATGGCTGGATGAAGACGTTGGCCGGAGGATGGCAGGTGGGCGGAATCTTAACCGCAAGCACGGGGGTTCCCTTCACTCTGTTGCAGGCCGGAGACGTCCTGGGGCAACGTGGAACGAGCTTCGGGGCATTCCCCGACCTGGTCGCAAACTGTAATCCAATCAACGGGAATTTCAAGAGCAGTGGCTTGAATTACATCAACCCGAACTGCTTCGTATTTCCGACCGTCTCGGCGGGCTCAGCCATCGCGCCGCTCTGCAACCAGGGCGGAACAACGCCCACCAACGGCCAGGTGCTCTGCTTGAATGTCCAAGGCAATGAGCGGCGCAACCAGCTCATCGGCCCACGCTTGGTCAACGTTGATTTTTCCCTCATCAAAAATATTCGTCTTTCCCGTATCTCGGAGTCGTGCAACCTCCAGCTGCGAGTGGAAGCTTTTAATGTCTTCAACCACACGAACTTCCAGGCCCCGACCAATAATTACACCTTCGGGGGGCGACTGGGCTTCAACCAGGAGTCTCCTGGAACTGCCGGGCTGTTGGACTCCACAGCCACACCCTCGCGGCAGGTGCAATTAGGAGCTAAAGTAATCTTTTAAAGAGGTGCGGCCGTTGTCAGGAGCCTCTGCGAACAGAATCGGAATCGTTATTCCAGTTCAGTGTAGAGATCGGCGCGTAGAAGGAGTGCAATCATTCCCGCCATGCGAATCTATTTTCTTTGAATTTCGTCGAGTGCTTGCGCGAACGTTGTGTCTGGCGCTACCGGCTCAAAACCAGTTCTACTCTCGTCTTGGTGCTTATTGATTGTTTTGAGCATCACGAATCGTCCGTCCATGTCGATTTTTTCTGCACTAGTTTTCCAAACCCCCGGCGACAGATGAACGCGCGTAATTTCCGTGATGCCGCCTTGCTCCACGTGGCCGATCAGACCATACCCAAACTTCACGCGTGTTCCCAGTGAACCAGAAAGGCGTGCTATTCGCTTGTCGTAAAGATCGATGAAAGCTACCCCATCCAAAGCCTGTAAAATCCGCTGCTCATAGGTCTTGGGCTTGAACCCAGGATTTGGGTGAAACGCTATTTTTTCGGACTGTCCCTCCTTGCCCTGATCTTCAAAAACAAAGGCCTCGGGAATAATGCGCAATAGTTCTTCCATCTTCTTGTCGTCATCGTCCTGCTGTTTCTGGAGCGCGTGCCTCCGAGATGCGTTGTTCAGCAACTCTTGGTGCCGGTCATCCTCCTCCTTAATCTGCGCGGGTGTCGGTGGATGGCCATCCACGCCAAGCAAGTGACGAACTGGGCCGTCGACGGTCTCGATTACTTGCTCGAGAAATATGTGGTTGTTAACGTGGCGCTCCGCGGTATAGGACCACAACGTTTTCCTTTCGCGATGTTGCAGTTCGTTGTAGCACGCTTCTCCGATCAACTCCTTTGCCGTTTGGGAGCGCAACGCTGGCGGCAATGCCAGGGCAGCAGCAAACGTGAGGATGACCAAACGGGAAGCGTAAGACAACAAAGACATCGGTCTCGATAGTTCCATGACCATCAGCATCCAGATAATGTACTGGGACCTTGTGCTCCCTTCGGCGGCCAGGGCCGGTGCGTAAGGCGGTAGTGTCTCTCCCTGCCTGTTCAAGCGACTGCCAGAAGACACGGCGCGGGAGCACTGTTCCAACTCGATTATCAAAAGCATTGTGGCCAAAGAAATCGCGGGCCGCAGCTAGGAACGGTTATCTAACTGTTAGGATTTGTTTGCTGAACGTCTTACCGATTTGTTTAGCGTTATCATGACTTGGAGGCTGTTCGGCCGGCGGAGGACGAGGTCTATGCAACATCCCAAAGATGCATCTGAAAACACGAGGCCACATCTCCTCATTGTTGATGATGATGTTGATCTATGCGAAGTCTTGACCCGCTATCTGGAGGCGGAAGATTTCAGGGTTTCCTCGGCGCATACGGGATCCGAAGGATCGAAAGCAGGAATCGAAGGCTCATACGAATTAATAGTGCTGGATGTCATGTTGCCGGACAAGAAAGGGTTTGATGTTCTGAGAGACATACGACAGCGAACTCGAACTCCGGTTCTGATGTTGACTGCTAAGGGCGATGAATTCGACCGGGTCCTGGGTTTGGGACTTGGCGCCGATGATTATTTGACGAAACCCTTCAGTCCCCGTGAACTGGTTGCAAGAATTTCCGCCATTCTCCGCCGGTCCGGTTGGCAGTCCGACAACAATAACGGGCTCAGGCCTCCCAAGCTCAGGTCCGGAGATTTGGAACTCGATTTGGCGGCGCGCATCGTCACTAAAGCCGGCGAGCCTCTGAACCTCACCTCGGCAGAATTTGATTTGTTGCACATGTTTTTCGAAGCGCCAGGGCAGGTGCTCACGCGCGACAAGCTCGTTGAGCGTGTCCTTGGCCGAAAGTTCTCTCCTTTTGATCGCAGTATCGATTTTCATATCACGAACCTACGCCGCAAGCTTGGCACACAGCCAAAAGGAACCGAGAGGATTCGCAGCGTTCGCGGTACTGGATATCTCTATGCATGGCCCAAGGAATAATGATTACGCGCTGCTACTCCACGGGCAATAACGACCCGCTTGAGGATCGGCCTGTGCGCCTAGTCTCGCCACGTAGCGAAACTGATGGGAGAAGAAAGCCTTGATGAATTTCAAGTTCAAGCTCTTCCGCTTTCGCGATCGAGTGCCCGTACACCGCCTCTTTGTGAAAATCTTCTCCTGGTTCTGGGTCACGGCATTGGTCATTATCGGCACTATCTTCGTCGGCCGCCGCGTGACGGATTTGAGGCCGATCAACTCATCCAGTATGTACGCGTCTGTGGCGTCTATGGTGGCTGCGGAAGCAGCGCGCGCATATGAGTCCGGTGGTCCCGTTGGATTCGCTCGTTTCGCGAACAACCTCGTTGGAAATCACAAGAGCCAGGTTTTTCTGCTCGATGAGTTCAACAAGGATGTACTATCGCGAGCGGTCTCGAGAGATACCCTCCTCTTGGCGAGCCAGGCTGGCAAGGATCAGCTTGTCACAAAGTACATTCCGCTGTACGAGCGCCTTGCAGCGTATAAATTTGTCTCTAGTTCCGGACGTCCATACACGTTAGTAGTCTACGAGCACTCTCTGGGTCTTAATTTGACAGGAGCGTTGTTGAGCGCCGGAATTCCTTTCCTTCTCGGTCTGTTATTTGTAGTCACCGTCCTTTGCTTTTGGCTGGCGTACCACATCGCGGCCCCCATCCATAGGATTCAATCGGCTGCACGAAGAGTCGCACAAGGAGATCTCAGCGCAAGAGTGCCGCATGCCGTTTCCCTGCGCCGCGACGAACTGGCGGCGCTGGCAATCGACTTCGACTCGATGGTAGAACGCATTGAAGCCCTGATCCGTACACAAAGAAACCTTCTGACCTCTGTGTCGCACGAACTGCGGTCTCCCCTGGCCCGTTTGAACGTTTCGCTCGCGCTGATGCGAAAGCATACGACCCAGGAAGCCTTGGACATTTGCGAACGTATGGAACGCGACATTGCGAGAATTGACGGACTGATAGAGCAGCTCCTAACACTCTCCCGTCTTGAAGCTGGCTTGTCCTTGGGAGAAAAAGAGCAGGTTAATTTCACCCTGCTGGTTCAAGAGGTGGTAGCCGACGGGAATTTCGAAGCCCAGTCCTTGGGCAAGTCGGTGAGCTTGGAATCATCAAGTAACGTTGTTCTAGAAACGGCTGATTCGCTCGCACTGCGAAGCGCGTGTGAAAACATTGTTCGAAACGCCATTCACTTCACCCGGCCGGGTACGGAAGTGCGCGTAGCTCTGGGGATAGACAATGCTGCTTCTGATCGGTGCGTCTTCCTGACCGTAAGCGATCAAGGCCCTGGTGTGCCGAACGACGCTTTGCAGAATATTTTTAGTCCCTTCTTCCGTATCAATGGGCTGGGCAGACGCAAGGAAGGCAATGGGCTTGGGCTGGCAATCGCGCTCGAGGCCATTCGCCTGCACCACGGATCCATTAGCGCTTCAAATCTCAATCCGGAGGGGCTCGAGATTAGCGTCCGGCTGCCCATGTCAGGTCCTGCCGGAGCGTAATAATCCTTGCCAACGAATCTGCTTCACATGCGGCAAATTCACATCCATGATTTCACCGTACCAACGGTAACCTCCCTCGTTCAAAGGTTTGGCTCCATTCAATTCCTTACTTAACCTCCACATTTCCTCGCCGCACTCCTCATCCCGTCCAAGTAACCTCCGGATCAGTTCCTCGAACGCAGGGTCGGTCGCTTGCCGGGAATGCGCCCGAAATTTGATACGGAGATGAGGGACACTATGAAACGCAGCGTAAAGTTGGTTTTGCTTTCCTATTCAGTCTTGGGCCTCACGGCTATGCCGGTGCGCGCACAGGAGACAACTCCTGAAAGGAAAACTTTAGTGATACAGCCCGGGAATGACTTCCGTGCCGCGCTCGAAAAAGGAGTGCGTCTCAAAGCTCCAGGACAACCCATTACCGCGAATCTGCTGGAGCCGGTCTACGCCGGGGAAGATCTCGCAATCCCAGCGGGCTCTACGATCAAGGGATATGTTTCCTCAATCACTACGACTCCGATGCGCAAGCGCGCCGGAAGGCTCCTGGCTGGCGACTTTACCCCGCCTAAGACGGCCCACGTGACGTTCGATCAACTGGTGCTTTCCGATGGAACGATGGTGCCGATTCACAGTGATTCCGCCGTGGGCCTTGGTCGTGTGGCAAATTCACGATATCTTCCCAAGGCCCAGCGTCCTGGAATTCGCAAAAAACTCAAGGGCGCTATGGCCCCGCTGCGAGAACCGAATAAGCTGCAGCGTTTGGGCCAAGCCGTCGTAACCAGCTTGCCCTACCACCCGGAATACATCGATCAAGGAACCGTTTTTGACACCGCCCTGCTCGCACCGGTGACGGTACTCGCACCGGTTCAGCCTGATACGGCGTCTCTGCAAGCAAGCGACTATCTCCACCTTCACCTCTTGACCCCAGTCAACTCAAGTACGTCCACGGCGGGCGCGCAAATCGAGGCCGTTGTTTCGCAGCCGTACTACCAGGCGGATCATCAAGTGCTCTATCCCGCCGGGACCAGAATAACCGGGACGGTCCAGAAAGCCTCCTCCGCGGGGTGGATGAAGAGAAACGGAAGCATCGTGTTTGCATTCCGCTCAGTCCAGATGCCTGACGGCACGACGAGAGATATCCATTCAACTATCGGAGGCGTTCAAGCCGAGCGTTCGGAAGGTTTGGATATCGGTGAGGAGGGCGAAATTAAAGCTACGACTTCGACTTTCGCACGGCTTCTCGCTCCCGTTTCACTTGTGGGCCCATCGAGAGCAGTCGCCGACACCACTCTGCAGAAGACAGCATGGTCTCGGTCCGGCGAAGGTCGGAAAGGCTTCGGCTTGCTCGGTGCCGGCGTAGCGCAGGCATCTGCAGGCACGGCAATTGGGTTCGGATACCTTGGCGCCGCAAAGAGACTTTGCGATGCATTCATCGCTAAAGGTTCAAACGTCGAACTGCCGGTAAATACTCCGATTTTCCTCCGACTGGATTCCAATGATCCCTCGGTAGCACTCGCAACGCCGTAGCCGCCCGGGTGTGTTCTTGCTGCCTCGCGCTCGGCGGATCGAGAAGTGCGAGCCAGCGCCTGAACCCCCATCGCTTCTGAATGTTACATCTCGGATCTGGCCTGGCGTTGATGAATCCATTCGCGCCGTCAGATCCGTGGTGGCAAAGTGAAGAATAAGACTCGCCGTGCGAAAATTGCGGGCACTATGCCTTACGGCTGCGACGTTTCCTTGCCCTTCCGCGGCGGCCATTGGTTTGTTCCCTGTCACGGCAGAGGCCGCGGGCTCGAGTACTTTCAGCGACATAGAAGAGCAAAACGTTTGTCGCATTGTTCAGCTCCGCTTGATGATGAACACGGTCTTATCGTCAATACGGTCATGTTCTCCAATCTGGCGGAGACGATCGTCTTTTTTCACCGCATATTCCAGCAGAGCGTTGCAGATTTCCTTTGCCGGTTGGCGAAAGCGCTCACGCATCACCCCTTCAAGTTGCTGACGTTCTTCTTTGTCGCTGCCGTCGTAGACCCCATCGGTATAGAGCAGGAAAATGTCCCCTGGACTCAGCAGCGTGAGCTCCGCCACATCGGAGGAGTTCGCGTTGCCCTCCCGGGAGTCCAGTGAGAAATACCTATTCCGATCCGGATGATATTCCGAGATGTGCAAGCCGAGCGGCAGAAATTGCACCATACAGTTCTTATCAATCTCCATGAACTTCCGATATTCCGCGGAGAAGACGAGTGGCGGCACATGTCCGAAGTTCACGAATCTAAAATTGCCAAAAGGGTGTACTTCGCCGTAAAGCATGGTCGCTATCTCCTGGGCGCTCTCTTGCTCGCTTCTTCCGAGAGCATTTCGTGCGGTGACTGATTGAGCCAACCTCAGGTTGATCCTCTCGAATAGCTCCGGTGTCGTTTTCCCTCGATGATCGAGTTCGGAGAGCATGAGGGCATGAAACGTGTCGTGGACCGTCGACGCGATTTTCGCTGCAATGATTCCGTGTCCCTGAGCGTCCACCAACAGGACTCCCGCCGTGCTATACAACTCGCGCAGGTCTTCGGCGACCCGCACCTGTTCCGAGCTTCGTGCCTCTCTGTACGCGGATTCCATTTCGGGCTTGTAGCTGGGCTTTGATTTCAACCATTTGACATGATCGTCCACCGAATTACGCCGCATCGCGCCTGCCGGGAGCGGCTCTAAATACTGTTTCGATCGCTTCAGGGCCCGCTGAATGCGGGCGTCGATGTCGTAACGCTGCTGGAAGTTTATGTACTCAAATATGTCGCCGCCGACCGTTCCCGCGGGAATGGAGTTGCCGTACATCTCGATTCCTTCCACATGCGGAATCGTACCTTCCACGGGCATCAGCCGCTTGCGGAGATATTCATCAATAGTTGGAGCGGTGTAGATGATTGTCATACGAGACTTCCAGGCCGAAGCGATTCACTCCTTTGATGTTTGCCTAACTCGGTCCATACCATGACGATGCGGCACTCCATGCGACAGCGTCCATTGTCTTTTGGTAGCGATCCGCGCCGATGTCAGCGTCACCGCGGCCTCGTCCGGAGCGAATGTCCTACTTACCACACCCTACATCCGCGTGGGGCGGTGCGACTAACAAATCCTTAGATTGCGCCCTGCGCTGTCGAACGCCGTTCGTCGCTGTAACTGGTACCAAAGTATGGACAATACCACGTCTAATTGTTCGACTCCCAGACTTCTGGTGTGATCGCTGACGTCGACCTATCATTCGGGCTGCGCGCAGCAGTGAATAAAGGAAAAGAAGATGAAAATACTGATGCATTCATTTGCCTCAGATTCGGCGCGTCGCGCACTTGGCGTGGCCGGCATCGTGGGATTTGTCGCACTTGCTTTGTGTTCCGACGCAAATGTACTCACGAGGGTTTACATCATGAATACTGCCAAAGCGGAAGACAGTTTGATCGGCGCATTCCACCCCCGAAAGCTAGCTGCTCACGCGACCTTACGGCACGGATTTCACTCTTCACTCGGCGACGAAGGCGCCATGCCTGACTTGGACGGCGCCATCGGCTGGCTCAATTCAGTTCCCTTGAGTCGCAAGTCGATTCGCGGAAAGGTCGCGCTAGTTGATTTCTGGACTTACACCTGCATCAACCCCCTTCGACCGTTGCCATACTTGAAGAATTGGGCGGCAAAATATAACGATGCAGGCTTGTAATGATCGGTGTGCACACGCCGGAGTTTTCCTTCGAGCATGCACCGATGAACGTGGAACATGCCGTGCGCAATTTGAACGTTACTTTTCCGGTTGCCATCGACAGCAAGTATAGGATCGAGGCCGCCCGCGGCGAGCTGCTCGGTCGCGGCGTCGAGATCAGCGAGGTGTTCCACGACGCCGGCGGCGTGCACGCTGGGACGGACAAGCCCTACCTGCCTGGGCGGCTCCGGGTCAGCGGTCCGGATCCCGAGCATCGCAGCTACCGCTCGTTCGCCTCGTTCAGGGATCCGGACGGCAACGGCTGGCTGTTCCAGGAGGTTACCACGCGGCTGCCCGGGCGCATCGACCGTGCCGCGACTTCGTTCGACTCCGCAAGCGACCTGGCAAGCGCGCTTCGGCGTGCGGAGGCCGCCCACGGCAAGCATGAGAAGCGCATCGGCAGGCAGATCCGAACTGGCCCGACTGGTACGCCGAGTACATGGTGGCGGAGCAGGCTGGGACGGAGCTGGCGACGTGAGCGACTTAGTTATCCCGTGCGCATCCACCTGTCGCATCCACCTGGCACAGACGGGTCCGATAGTTTAAGATTGCGCCCCTTGGTCGCGGGTGGAATCTATGGCGCAGAGGTTTAGAATGACGACAAACTCAACTCAAGCACAAAATGCGACAGTCAGCTTCGGCGGCCAACTCGATGCGGCAAACGGCTTGGCATTGGTTCGCATGACCATCGGTGCGATGTTCGTGTGGGTGTTCTTCGAGAATCTGGGGAAGGGCGCCTACACCCCGGCGGGCTACGCAGGTTTGATCAATTACTACATCAAGGCGAGCCACTCACCGGCGGCATGGAAGTGGGTTATGGGATTGATGGCAAGCCATGCGGCCATGGCGGCTCCCATGCAGGCGGCGACGGAGATCTCGCTGGGAATCCTGCTGGTCATCGGTCTGCTTACGCGTCCAGCCGCCTTTGTCGCATTCCTTTTCCTGGCCAGCCTTTGGGTCTCGGAATGGGGCACGTCATGGATTTGGGAACTACTGGTTCCGGTGCTCGCGTCGCTTGGACTCGCTGTGGGACGCGCAGGTCGAGCCTGGGGCATAGACGCGTTGCTGGCACGGCGGCGCCCGTCGTCCCCGTGGTGGTGATGAGCAAATCTGCGTGCGAGTATCGGTCATCATTCCTACCCATAACGAAGCGCAGGCCATTGGCCGTGTGCTGGCCGATCTGCCTTCCGATCTCGTCACGGAGGTCATCGTTGTCGACAGCAATTCGACTGACGGAACGCCCGGTCTCGCCCGACAGATGGGGGCACAAGTCATCCAGGAGCCTCGCCGAGGATACGGGCGCGCTTGTTTGACAGGGCTTGCAAATACGCAAAATCCTGATGTGGTCGTTTTCCTCGACGGTGACTACAGCGACCGCCCTTCGGAGTTGCCGATTATCTTGGCTCCGATCATCGAGGGGCGCGCTGACATTACGCTCGGTTCGCGCTTCGGCGACAAAAGCCACCCCGGTGCGCTACCGTGGCACCAATCATTCGGCAATCGCCTTGCCGCCGGCCTGATCAGGCTTTTGTACGGCGTGAAGGTTAGTGACCTCGGCCCGTTTCGCGCCTGCCGCGCAGATGTGCTGCGCGCCCTCGCCCTTGAAGAGGCTACCTACGGCTGGGCGGTGGAGATGATCGTGAAAGGGGCCATCGCGGGATTTCGCATCGTGGAAGTCTCTGTGAGCTACTACCCGCGCATTGGAAAGTCCAAAATTAGCGGTACGGTGAAGGGCACGGTAGGAGCAGCGTGGTTCATCCTGAGCCGGATCGTGCGCTATTATATCCGACGTCGAAGGGCGGGAACGCCGCGACCGGCGTAAGTCCCGATAGAGCAATCTCTCATGCATCCTTCTAGCCAGACCAATGTGTGTTTTTCTCACCCAAACCGCACGTTGGTCATTATGGCGAAAGCCCCAAAGCCCGGCATGGTCAAGACCCGTCTCGCGGAGAGCCTTCCTTCTTCCGCAGTGACCGCGCTGTATCGCTGCCTTTTAGAGGACACCCTCGCGTTGGCCGAGTCATTGACGAGCGTGGAGGTCGCGGTGATGTGCCCTGAATCGGATCAGGACGAATTGGCTCACCTGGTAGGCAATCAAGTACAGGTCCTAGCGCAAAAAGGCGAAGGTCTCGCAGCAGGACTCACCTCTGTTTTTCGACACTTCACTGCCGCCGGCCGGCAGCACGTCATCGCCTTCAATAGCGACAGTCCACACCTCGCTCCGTCGGTTCTGGACAGCGCGTTCGAAATACTCGCCACGCATGACGTGGTTGTCGGGCCAACCCACGATGGAGGCTACTACCTTGTTGGCGCCAAGGCAGCTTACCCGTCGCTGTTTGAAGGCGATGGCATGGGAACAAGGAGCGCGCTGGACAGATTGCTGACGCGCACGAAGGTCCTTGAGCTCTCAACCGGCTTCACGGAGCCCTTCTACGACATCGACGTCGCAAACGATTTGATTCTGCTAGCTCGGGAACTGCGGCTCGCTCCCGCGAAGGCGCCAAGGACTGCGGGATGGTTCGGCGAATGGCAGCAGGCAGTCGCGCAACTTCGCCATTGAGGGAGGCCTGTGAAACTCACGCCCTCGCACAGGCTGTACGGACTCGGCGCCATCTTACTTGTGGCGCTGACGATCTGCTCACGCAACTTCAGCCGCACAGGTGAACCGTCATTTTTCATTCCTCTGGCTGTTGCCGGCGTCGCGTACCTCCTAGCCATCCGCGAGCTCTTATCCACGCCAGAACTTCCAAAGCGCGTCATCGTCTTCGGTCTCGCCCTGTCTGCTCTGTGGCATTTTCAATTCCTACGAATGCCACCGCGTTTAGACGACGACATTCATCGATATGTTTGGGACGGCCGCGTGCAGCGGCTCGGCTATAACCCTTATATCGTGGTTCCGAGTGAACCTGCACTTGCCAGCTTGCACACATCTGAGACGCGCACGCTGAATAATCCAGAGGTGCCGAGCCCATATCCAGCGGGGGCGCAGCTATTCTTCCGCGCCGTAACATCGATTCGCGAGTCTACATTCGCGCTGAAAGTAGCATTTGTAATTTGCGATTTCGCGATTGTGTTTGTGTTGCTCGATGTCTTGCGTCGTACGCGGCAGGGAGAGCACTGGGTTCTGGCTTATGCCTGGCACCCACTGCTAGCGATTGAGGTGGCGGGCAGCGGTCACGTCGATATTGTCGGCGTGCTATTGCTCTTGGTCTCCGCGGCCTCGCTCGTGAGGCGCTGGCGCGCCGTTGCAGCCATCTCATTTGGGCTTGCTGTGGCGGTGAAATTACTCCCGATCGTACTGCTGCCACTCTACTGGAAGCGGGTCCGGCTGCGCGACGCCGCGCTGGCCGCAATCGTGGTCGCACTTCTCTACGTACCATTTCTCAACCACGGGCGGATTCCAACCGGCTCGCTCGGCACTTACGTGCAGAGATTCCGCTTTAATGATCCGGTCTTCGCAACGCTGGAGCGAGTGGCGGCTCCGCAGTTCGTCGCCGGACTGGCATTGCTCGTCGGCTTTCTTACCGCAATCTGGATGAGAAAAAAGTCCGCGGAAGGGTCCACGGAGGCGTTCGCCTGGCCAATGGCGGCATCGCTTTTCTGCGCGCCGGTTGTCTATCCGTGGTACCTGCTATGGATGCTGCCGTTCCTAAGGTCGACCTCAACACTTCCCATCCTGGTCTGGACTTTAAGCATCCTTCCTACTTATTATGTGTGGCACCTGCGGACCGTTGGGCGCCCGTGGCTAGTTCCTGATTGGATTGTGATTCTGGAATACGGATCCGTGGCAGTCGCTGCTGCCATGATCGCTTTGCGTAGGACCACGCGATCGGCCGCACTCCAATGCTCAGCGGACCCCGTAGAGTGAACGCAGCTGCACCACATGCGATTTATGCATCTAGGGCCTATTGCACGCCATCCAAGACGAGGTTCGTTTCACTGAGGAGGACCTTCATGAAAAAGTTCCGCCGCTCCATGACGATCTACTGCCTGCTCTCAGGGGCACTGCTGCTTGCGAGCACTTCCCGGGCCCAGACGCGCCTGCCCATTGTCGAACAGCTCGCCAAAACCTATGGGCTTGATTCGTATGGGCAAGTTGAAGCGATCCGCTATACGTTCAACCTGCAACTCCCAGCCTTGAAGTTGGATCTCTCTCGTTCCTGGGAGTGGGCGCCCAAGACCGGAAAAGTCTCCTACGAAGGAAAAGACAAGGACGGCAAGCCGGTCAAGGCTACCTATCTCCGCTCTCAGCTCAACACCGCGCCTGCTAACGTGAAAGATGAAATTGAGCCGGCCTTCGTCAACGACAATTATTGGGTGATCTTCCCTTTCCATGTTTATTGGGACACTAGCGCGAACGTAGTGGAGAAGGACAACCAAAAATTGCCGATCGGAAAGGGTACAGCGAAGCTTGTCTCGGTGAAATATCCTGCGGAGGTTGGTGGCTACACGCCGGGAGATACTTGGGATCTTTACGTCGGGTCGGATGGGCGAGTCGTGCAATTCATCTATCATCGCGGCGGACCCAAACCACCGAGCAACGTCACAACCACCTGGGCGGGCTACAAGAAGGCTGGCCCTCTGCTCTTCTCGACGGACCATCGCGGAACGGCGGACGGCAAGCCGGCGCGAATTTTCTTTACGAATGTGGCCGTCAAGCTAGCGGGGTCGGGCACCTGGATCGACGCGAAATAGGAAACACACCTGCTCGGCCCATTGATGGATGTCGATCTTCACGACTCAGACTCTCGGGCAATCACCACGGTGGTACAGGAGCTGCCGAGTTTGGGCAGATCGCGATTTGCGGCCATGCGCATGTTGAGCCGTGGGCGCTCCCCGCGGATGATCGGACAATAAAAATCCGGGTGCCGTAGCGCCCCTTGCAGGCGTCGTCGTCCTGCGCATCCTCCATGACATGGTTCTCGAAACTCGCAAGACCGGCACGCTTCTGGAAGTGTACGGGCCTGCTCAAAAGGCGCAGAGTTCAGAATCTCGGACCCTGACAAAATCAACTCTGACAGCGGCTCTCCGGAGCCTGGCCAATAAACGCAAGGCTGCGTTGTGGCGCGAGGCGTAACTCGCACCGTGCTGACGCCACATCCTCCTTCGAGTGGCGGTAGGCCGGCCATCGCCCGCACCAAAGGCTCGCCGATGGCGATTACATCGGTGCTCTCGAAAAGCTGACGGAACCCTTGCCAGTATTCTTCGTACGTGAGTGCGTAGAGATCGGACCGCACTGCCTGATAGACGTTCACACGCAAGGGCGCGCCAAACCGTTTCGCGACGCGTGCGACATCCGCCAGCCGCAAGTAGTTTGACTTCATCATGACCGCGATAATCGTCACGGGTACACCCAGACGCACACAGCGCTCGGCCTGTTGATGAATCAGTTCCCAGTTACCTAAGCCGCGTTGGGCATCCTGTTCCGCTTGGGTTGGGTAATCGAGAGAAAACTCGATGTCATGGAAGGCACATAAGTCATGGTCTTCCAGAACGGCAACACTGTGACCGTTGGAAGTGATGGTGAGTTTCACCGACCGAGTTCGCAGGTAAGCTAATATAGTCTTGTAATCGGGATGCATTCCGTTCTCGCCCGTTCCCAGATTCACGGAGCGAACCGGGAGGCATTCGATCACCGACTTGACCTGTTCCAACGAGAGACGGTCGGCGCGAGTGGGATCGCGGTAGCAGAAGGCGCACTTGAGGTTGCACTCGTTGGTGAGCCCGAGCCCAAGCGCAATCGTGGCATCAGGCGCCCTGGCGCCGGATGGGAGGCCCGAAACTTGGACGTGGACGTTGGTCACGCGCAGTCCTCCGCCACCGCGTACAAGGCCATGCGCATCCTCTCGGCAGACTATCCCTTTCAGAACCCTAACACTTTCGTTGCCCTATCTGAAACACTCAACGCCCGGTGTCCAGAACCATCTCAAAACGCCAGACTGGCAAAGCGAAGTTGTCCGACCAGGGATTGGAGAGGTGCCAGTTTTCGGCTTTGGGATTTCATTGGGGGCGTGGAAGCCCACTTTAGCCCAAGAACCCTGCCT
>WNFG01001483.1_pt1 | contig 30077 bp, 22 predicted proteins | sample 5400431 | NCBI WGS metagenome assembly WNFG01 (sample SAMN13153346, study PRJNA577476) | soil metagenome | isolation source: 120 cm saprolite under Douglas fir tree site 2 hole 3 replicate 2 | place: USA:California | collected 2015-04-18 | reverse complement strand
CGACGACCCCTCCGCCGTGCGGCGGGCCGGAGGTCTGTTCCTCGCGCTGCTACCTCGACAACGTCGCCAACGTGTGCCGTCCGCAACCAAACGAGCTGGCCCGCGCCGCTCAATGTGCTCAGCAGTGCCCGCTGTAGCGATGGGCCGCGCTGGGAGACTCGAACAGCAACCGGAGCCAAAGACCATGGATCAAGCATCCAATCTGACGCCCAGGGCCCAGATGAGCCTGACCGCTGGGCTCTTTTATCAATTCCGAAAATCGATCAAGGCCTTGAAGATGTTCGCGGTGATTGCCGGGCCGGGGATCATCGTCATGGTCGCCGACAACGACGCCGGCGGCATCACCACCTATACGGCCACCGGCGCCAAGTACGGAAACCATCTTTTATGGTTTCTCATCCTGCTCGGACCCGTTGCCTATTACGTTCAAGAGATGACGGTGCGCCTGGGCGCCGTCACCAAGCGAGGCCATGCCGAGGCGATCTTCGAGGCCTTCGGCTCATTCTGGGGCTGGTTCTCGCTTCTCGACCTCGTCCTCACCGATTGGTTGACGATGATCACCGAGTTCATCGGAATGACCGCGGCGATGAGCATCTTCGGCGTGCCTGCCTGGGTGACCGTCCTCGGCTGCTGGTTGGTCATGGGCTCGATGATCATGAGCGGGAGCTACTGGACCTGGGAGAAGCTCGCGCTCGTCTTCTGTGTCGGGAATCTCATCTATATCCCGGCCGCTTTCCTCGTCCAGCCGTCGGTGGGTGACATCTTTCGCAACGCCCTGATCCCACACTTCCCGCCCGGCGGATTCACCAACGAGCTGTTCTTTCTGCTGATGGCCAACATCGGAACCACCATTGCCCCGTGGATGCTTTTCTTCCAGCAGAGCTCGGTCGTCGACAAAGGGCTTCAAGAAAAGGACATCAAGTTTGGGAAGTGGGACACCGCGATCGGCTCATTCCTGACGGTCATCGTGGCGACTTTTCTGATCATCGTCTGCGCCAAGCTGCTGCCCGGTCAGCCGATTGACAGCGCCGCCGAGGCCGCCATTCGAATCATGCCGACGAACAAGTACGTCGGGACGATCATCGCCATTGGTCTTTTCGACGCCGGACTTTTGGGCGCAATTTGCATTTCCCTCGCCAGCTCCTGGGCCTTCGGCGAGGTCTTCGGTTGGGCGCATTCGCTGAATCACAAAATCAAAGAAGCTCCCTGGTTTTACGCTTACTACTTCTTCGACCTGGTGTTGGCCGGGATGGTGGTGCTCATTCCCCACGCCCCGCTGGTCCTGATCACGCTCTTTGTCCAGGTCATCGCCACGACGTTGCTTCCGGCCGCCCTGGTATTTCTCATCCTTCTTCTCAACGACAAGAAGACGATGGGCAAATACCGGAACACCGCATGGAAGAACATCGCCAACGTCACCATCGTGCTGGTGATCATCGTCCTGTCCACGATGTACGGCATCACCACGCTCTTTCCCAATTTGCTCCAATGATCGACTGTCCAGAGGTTTTCCGATGAATGCCTTCAGCGCGATATTCAAGAGCCTCGCCAATGGTGTGAGAGCCACCAACAAGAAGTACGCCAGGCCACAAATCGAGATGACGTTGTTCGTCAGGATTTGCCTGCTGACGCTGCGTCTCTATCTGTTCAGCTTGGTGGGTCTGATGATTTACAAATTTGTGATCACCCTCCGTCATTGACCGAGTCGAGCCGCAATGAGCAACGCAACCATCAATGGAAATGTTGTCCCCACCAAGTTCAACCTGAGCGAGATTCTGAATATGCCGGCGATCGCGAAGGGTGAGCGCGTCGGCACTCTCGATGATCTCGTCGTCGTCGATCGGGATAGGTACGCCGAAGTCACCCACCTCCGCATCCGGCGCCCATTCGGCCGGCCCGCACTGGTGGTCCCCTGGGAGAAGGTCGCCTCTTTGGGGGAGGTGCGGGTCGTCCTGGACATCGACGAGATGGAGGCTTTCGCCACCGCGCTTCCCCCGTCGGCCATCCTGCTCAAAGACTACGTTCTCGACAAGAAAGTGCTCGACCAAAGAGGCGGCGAGCTCGAGGTGGTCTACGACATCGGGATGACGCTCACCGGGAACAAGCTCCTGGCGGTGGACGTCGATCTCAGCAAGGCGGCTCTGCTGCGCAGGATGCGGCTCGCTTGGCTTTTGAAACTTCTCGCCAAACCCTCTTCCAGCCAGGGCAACGGGGATCGGGTTCCGTGGAGATACGTCGCGCCCTTGCCGGAGGACCTCGGCAGCTTCAAGGGCGCGGTGAGGCTTAAGGTACTCAAGGAGCAGCTTTCCGAGCTTCCGCCGGTCGACCTGGCAGATATCCTCGAGGAGCTGGCACACGAGCCGCGGATGGCGATCTTCGGCGCGCTCGATACGGCGAGGGCATCCGACACGCTGGAAGCGCTGGACCCCAAGGTCCAGCGGGACATCGTTGCTTCGCTCGACAAGGAAACAGTCGCACTGCTGATCAACGAAATGTCACCCGCCCAGGCGGCGGATCTGTTGGCGGTCCTGCCCTGGTGGGACGTCAAAGCACTGATGCATCTGCTCGGCGACCGTGAGAGGAAGGCAAAGCTCACCGCAATTCTAGAAGAGCAAGACGAGGAGGCCGTCCATTTCTCGACTTCGCGCTTCCTCAAGTTCCCACCGGAGAAGACAGTCGCTCAGGTCCGAGCCATGTTTCCCGAGGCTGCGAAGGGAAAGGTAGAGACCAGCTACGTCTATGTGGTGGATGAGGGGGACAAGCTTCTCGGAGTAGTCAACAGCAAAGCGCTGCTGCTGGCTGAAGAGAATGCCCGGCTGGACGAAATCATGACCACCAAAGTGATCGCCCTCGGTCGGCAGCGGACACTGCGCGATGCGTCCGAGCTGTTTTCGAGATACCTGTTCCGCGCGCTTCCGATCACGGACGATGGGGCGAAGATCCTGGGAGTCCTGCGCTATCGCGACGTCGTGGCGCTGCGGCATCGCTATATCCAATGAACAAAGTCATCACCCACAGCTCCACGCCGATGTGACAGCCGGCAAGAGAGCATCGGACACAAGTCTCTCGATTGCTGAAAGAAGGCAAGCGAGTCCGCATCCGGTTGGATGTCGACAATCAAATTTCGGCCGGTCCGGCGCGGTCTTCGAACGTCGTGGGCGAGATCCGCGGAAATGAGCACCCCGAACAGGTCGTCATTCTCGGAGCGCACCTGGATTCGTGGGACCTTGGAACCGGCGCAGTGGACGACGGTTTCGGCGTGGCCTAGCTGCGAAGACGCCCGTTTATCGAGGGTGTTCTCTCGGCCTGCCTTTGATCCTTTGAAGCAAGCCTTCCGCCCATCTCCTCCAGCGCTCGGACAGCTGGGGAACCGCAAGCAACCGCTCGACCTCATTGCGATCGCGCAGGTAGATGCGAAATACATCGCGGATGGTGACGTCGTGATCGGGCCTCTCGACAATTCGGATCCGATCCTCGGCGCCGATATCGCCCTCGACGATGATTCGCAGGTAAGACCCGGGTCGAAGAGCTTCGCCAAAGCGGCTCGCGAACGCCTTGTCCTGCATCCGGACTTCAAGCCGCCAGCACGGTATCCGCGGCTCGGAGACCTCGAGCACGGTCGTTCCGATCTCCCAACGCTCTCCAACCAGCGCGTCGTTCACCTCGATTCCCTCGGTGGTGAGGTTTTCGCCAAACTGGCCGTATGCAAGCGATCGACCGAGCTCCCGCTCCCACCACCGTGTGTCTTCGATCGCATACGCGTAGATCGCTTTATCGGGTCCCCCGTGCGCCTTGCGATCCGCCTGGTCGTCTCCGGCGAGGTTCACGCCTCGAGCGGCGATCCGACCGACGGCGGGTAACTTCCAAATTGCGCTCTGGGCAGGACGACCGCCGTATTCAAACTCGCGGGGCCCGCCGACGTTGACGGAAAGCACCTTTCCTACCGGATTTGCCATTGGCTGCTCTCTAACGTCCCGCGTCTTTCGGCGCATGAGACCGGGGTGGCGAGCTCACCCGCACCCGCGGCAGGACGACCGGGCGCGCGACTTGCAGAAGCCCCCGTTTCAATCGCAGGCAAAGGGGTCACCAAATGCGAGTCTGTGGGAAGGGGCGCGGTATTTTGTGGGCAGCTTCGTGGGCAAGCAGTTTGCTATTAATCACTTTCGGTGCACCTTGGATCTTGGGGTCGGGCGCGAGTAAGTCCCGGGCACTCGGGTCAAAGACGACTGTTTCACCCTCTGCGAGCCACCTTTCTTTCGCCGATCGCCCGCTCTCGTTCGAGGCCAACGTTGGCCAGGCGAACGAACGGGCGCAGTTTCTGGTCCGTTCACCGGGAGTGACGACATTTATCGCCTCCAGGGGATCTTCTTTCGCCATCGAAGTGAAACGGCCGGACGATCCGATAGGGATTTCGGGAGGCCCCACCGCGAGGTACCGGCAAATGGCTCGCCCGCCTGCTTTGTTTGAACTGGAGCTCGTCGGCGCATCCGAGACGTCCAAGGCGACTGGTCTCGATGAGCTTCCAGGGAAGGTCAACTATTTCATTGGCAATCGCCCGTCGGCATGGCGGAGGAACGTCCCCACCTACGCCAAGGTGAAGCTTGCCGACGTCTACCCCGGTATCGACTGCGTCTACTATGGCAAACAGGGGCAGCTCGAATACGATTTTATCGTCGGCGCTGGTGCGGACCCGGACCAGATTCGCTTGCGGTTTCGCGGCATCGAAAAGCTCGATCTGGACGAGGCGGGAAACCTCGTCATCCAGGTCGCGGGCCAGAAGTTCAGGCAACTGCGCCCATCGGTATACCAGGAGCTCGACGGGCAGCGCCGGCCTCTCGATGCCGGCTACATCCTCACGCACGGAGACGAAGTCGCCTTTCGAATCGAGCGCTACGAAAGATCTCGCCCGCTGGTGATCGATCCGGTCCTCCTCTACTCCACGTATCTCGGCGGCAGCGGTCAAGAGCAGACGGGCAGCGTCGCCGTCGATCAGTTCGGCAATATCTATCTCGCCGGCACCACCTCATCGATCGATTTTCCGCTCGCGAACCCTTTCCAAGCCGATCCTCCAAGCTATCGCCATGCCTTCCTGACCAAGCTCAACCCAGCGGGGTCAGCGCTGGTGTATTCGACTTACTTCGGCGGTGATGCCGAAACCAATGGCGTCGGGATCGCCTTGGATCCGAATGCCAATCCCGTCATTGCCGGTTCGACGACTTCGATCGATCTGCCGATGGTCAATGCGTTCCAGCCAAACCTGGGAGGGGGGTCTTGTTTCATGGGGCGCTGCTGGGATGCCTACCTTGCGAAGTTTGCCGAGAACGGCTCGGCCTTGATCTTCTCCACCTACCTGGGCGGTACCGGAAACGACTACGGGACCGGTGTCACCTCGGACAGCCAGGGCAACACCTCCATCGTCGGGGTGACGTCTGCCTCCGATTTCCCGACGCTCAGGCCGTTGCAACCCAATCACGCCGGGCCGGAGAACGCATTCGCGGCGAAGTTCGATCCGTCCGGTTCGCCCCGGTTTTCGACCTATCTGGGGGGCAGCGCCTCTGACTCTGCCTCGGCTGTGGCATCGGACCTCGCCGGCAATCTGTACTTGACCGGGGCAACGTCGAGCGCCGACTTCCCGACCGTGCGCGCCATCCAGCCGATGCTCTTGGGCGAGCAAGACGCGTTCGTGTCGAAGATAAATCCGGATGGCTCGGCGCTCGTTTACTCCACGTACCTCGGGGGACGGGCCTCAGATTCCGGTGAGGGGATCGCCGCGGATGGGCAGAGCAACGCCTACGTCACTGGCCGGACAACCTCGGGGGATTTTCCAATCGCTTATCCGATGGAGCCGTCACCCGCCGGTGCGTTCGTTAGCAAGCTCAATGCCGACGGATCCGCGTTCATCTACTCCACCTACCTCGGTGGGAACAATTTTTCGGATCAGGGAAGAGGACTCGCCGTTGATGCGAACGGAAATGCACATGTCGCTGGTACCCGCGGCGTCTTGGATGAACAGGGCGTCTACCGATACCGACTCTTCGCCACCGTGCTGAATCGCGAGGGGCGATCGCTTTGGTTCTACTTCTCTCCCCCGAGCGATTCGGATGACATCGCGGACGGCGTGGCCACGGATTCCATCGGAAACACATACGTGGCGGGTCATTCCACCTCCACCAACTATCCGACCGTGGCGGCCGTCCAATCGACTCTGGTCGGGATCCAGAATGCTGTGCTGACCAAGATCGCTCTGCTCACCGATCCCGTCTCCTCGTTTGCCGATGCCTTTTCGGGCAATGCGATCGAGCACCTGTACTGGAGCGCGGTCGCACAAGACGCGGAGATCAGCGAAGGCGATGGCTCACTCAACATCGGCCTCCTTCCCAACCTCGGAACGTCGACTGGATTCCTCACCAGCAAATCGGTGTATTCCCTGCGCAACTCGCAGGCCTGGGTGAAGGTGGGGGAAGTTGTTGGATCGCAGGGAAACGTCAACAACCAGTTCTCGCTTCAACGTGATTGGAACAATGCGCTGACGTGGTGGTATGAAAACGGCCGCCTCCACGCGATGTATTTCGTGAATGGCCAACAGACTACGCTGACCAGCTTGACTTACTCTCCCTCCATTCACGTCTGGTGGAGGATCCGCGAGGCCTTCGGCACGGTCTACTGGGATACTTCGACGGACGGCACAAGCTGGACGACCCAGGCATCTGTCTCTAGCAGCAGACTGTTTTCGATCGATGCAGTGAACATCGTCCTCGCTGCCAGGACCTGGGCGAGCGGGTCGCCGGAGCCGGGCACTGCACGGTACTCCAATCTGAATGTCGGGCCCTGACCGCCGTGCAGATCGATGGCAGAGCAGTACCGGGAATCTTCACAGTACGAACATGGACTAACTCAAAAGGGGTGGCGAAATGCACATTTCATCTTTCAAATGTATTGGGGTGACGATGTTTGGATTGCTCATTGTGGCGGGCTGCAACAGCGGCTCCGGACAAAGGGGGGCCGCGGGACTGGATGGCTCGCAAGGTCCGATGGGGCCAGTGGGCGGGACAGGGCCCCAGGGTGTGATGGGTCCACAGGGGCCACCGGGCAGCCAAGGGGCACAGGGCGCTCCGGGTGTCACTGGGCCACCGGGTCCAACCGGCGGAGGGCTCTATACCAGTCGAAGTGTGATCGACTGTTCTATCGCTGCCGCCACGGTGAGCACTCCATCGTTTTTCGCCAGCGCGATCGCGGCCTGCGCTGACGTACGCGACCTTCCTCTCGGCGGCGGCTGCACCTCGCAAACCGGCGCCACCCGCGTGTTCAGCACCGGTCCGATGGCTTGGGCGAGCCCACTCATCACCGCCGGTTGGCTGTGCACCTTTACCAGCGATACGCAGTTTGAGACCGGGAGCAATCCAGGTTTGGCCACGGTCTGCTGCATCCGGAATCATTGAGAGTGCGTTCGCCTGGCGCGGTTGTGGATCGATTCCTGTTGAAGCCTACCCACGCGACGAAGTGATCCCGACGCGCTGAGCGGAAAACTGGCGCGCGCGCCACGAAGAGCGGCATAGACCTCGGCCTGCGAACGCTTAAACCCTGCGGCGGCTGGCAGCAAACACCAGAAGAACGATCAGCCCAGCCACCCCAGTTGCGGAGCTGCCCGTCGAGCTGCAGCCAGAATCGTTCGCCACCAATGTGTTGACGGTCGCGGTATTGTTGCTGGAGATCGGATCGTCAATGTTTGATCTGACATTGACCGAGTTGGGATCCGCCGTGCGCCTGAGCTCTTTAGGCATTTGGTCGATAATGTATGTACTGGTGACGTTCTTGGTGTCTCCAGGATTCATCGTGCCCAAAGCGCAGGGGAACGCCGTGGCGCAATCTCCGGAGTTGGATTGGAAAATGATGACGCCGTTGGGGTTGACAGTACTTCTCAAGGAGGCGCCCGGCCCAGGACAGGGCCCTCTGTTCGTCACCACAGCCTGGTAGGTGACGGTATCGCCTTGACTTGCACTCGGTGGGCCGCTGAGCGTCACCGCCATATCCGCAAAGGGTCTCACCGTATTCGTAACGCTGGCGGTGTTGTCGAGAGGGGTCGGATCAATTGAGGTTGAAGTCACCGTGACGGAGGTGTTCCCAAGCGAAGTAGAAGCCGGGCAGGTGGTCGGATATGGAGTTGGAACAGGCAACGAGATAACGAAGTTGACGGTCACCGAGGCGCCGTCATCGATAACTCCAAGGCTGCACGGAAATGTGGCGACGTTGTTCACCGGCGGGTTCACCGACGGGCAGTTGGACCCGATGCTTGAAAGCCTTGTCCCGGCGGGAAGCGTCGCGTTCAGCTGCACTCCGGTTGCGTTGCTGGGACCGGCGTTGGCGATGACCACGGTATACGTGGCCGTGCTTCCAAAAGTGATACCGGCCGGTGGAGTCGCTTGATTGGGTCCGGCGAGGGTCACCGACAAGTCTGCGGTGGCTTGGGAAAAGGCGGGGCTCACCGCGACGGTACAGAACAAGGCAATCGCTCCCGCGAAACTCAGGGCGGTGCGCTTAAAAGTGCTTATGAAGCTGTTTAGTTTTTCCAAGTGCGTCTCGCTTCCCAAGAGTACACAGGCAAGGACGAACCGCTCTCTTCTCTTCCCTGGGACGTCTCCCGCTGCAGAGAGCAGAGGGCAGTCTGCCCAGAGGCATACAGGTCGTCAAGCAAGATCTTTTCGCGTCAAGGTTGCGACCATTTTCGAATCGACGGATTTGTACGCGCGCGATGTGTCTTGTCTTGTGACGGCGGCGGTGCTATTCGCCGAGTTGCTGGAGGGAGAATGCCGATCGGAAAGCACGCCCGTCGCCCGGCCTTCGTATTTGAAAGGCAGCTTCGGTGAAAGCTGGAGCTATTCGAAGGGGGGGCAAAATCTCGCCAAAGGAGTTGCCGATGCCGTCGAGTCGTAGAGCCGCGCGTTTGGCTGCAGCCTTGATATCCCAGTTCTGCGTCGCGGGAATGGCGTCCGCGCAAGGGACCCCGAGCGGCGGCCAACCCGCCGCCACCACGACACCCGCCGAGCAACCCACGACCGACGCCGCGCAGACTCCAGAGCCGGAAGTCACTCAGTCCGATTCACCCAGAAGAGGGAGGAAGGGCGGAGAAGAGATCGTCGTCACCGGCAGCCGGATTCGCCGCAAGGACCTGACCACGCCGGCGCCGATCACCGTGATCAGCAAAGATCAGATGCAGGCGAGCGGCAAGGTTTCGATTGGCGACTTCCTCCAGAGCCTGCCGGAGCAGGGCAACGCCATCAATACATCCATCAACAATGGCGGCAACGGAGCCACGCGGATCAGTCTGCGAGGACTGGGCACTTCACGTACGCTGGTGCTCTTCAATGGCCGGCGCTTCGTGCCTGGGGGAAACGGTGCCGATGCGTCGGTCGATCTCAATTCGATCCCCACCGCGGCGATCGAGAGAATCGAGGTGCTCAAGGACGGAGCATCGGCCGTTTACGGATCGGACGCAATCGGCGGGGTTGTCAATCTGATTACGCGCAAGAGATACAACGGCGCTGAGATCTCGGGTTACGCAGGCACTTCGACGCATAGTGACGGGCAGACCTACGACATCAACTTTACCGCTGGAACCAGCGGCGAGAAGGGCAGCCTGATGTTCTCCGGGGGCTTCTATACTCAGAAGGCGGTCTGGGCCGGAGACCGTGGTTTCAGCGCGATCCCTCTGTCCTATGATGCCGTTGGAGCGTTAACGACCAACGGGAAAGCAGGCCCATACACGCAAGGGAGCACGACAGTTCCCGCAGGCACCATCGTCATTCCCACGGGCCAAGCCGGCCGCCCTCTGGCGAACCCGAACAACGATCCGAGGATTGCGTTCTACAACCAACTCGTCACCCAGAATCCCACCACGACGGTGTTCATCCGCGATCCGAATGCCTCCACTTGCCTGGCGGACAACTGCTGGCGCCCGTTCAAAAGCGCGCTCCTCCCCAACCCTGATGGCACAGGAGGGGACGGCTACAACTTCCAGCCCGACAATTACCTGGTGACGCCGCAGCAGCGCGTTTCACTCTTCTCGATCGGCGACGCCCGACTTGGCGAAGGAGCGCGCGCCTACTTTGAGGGTTCCTACGTGAATCGGCAATCGTCGGTAAAGCTCGCCGCCGAGCCATTCCTCACCGACTCCGAAAACTTAACGGTTTCGAAGGACAACATATACAACCCTTTCGGCCGAGACTTCAGCACTGGCCCCGGCACCCCCGCGTCAACCTCGGGAGCGGCTCGCAAGCGCCTCACCGAGTTCGGCTTCCGTGACACCAAACAGGACATCGACACATTCCGGATCATCGCCGGTTTGGACGGCTCGCTTCCTGAAAGCGCCGGACCCTTGAAGAGCTGGTTTTGGGATGTCTCACTTAATTACGGCCGCACCGAGGGCACCGTGGTCAAGCAGGGCAACCTGAAACGGTCAGGGCTCAGGAATGCCCTCGGGCCAAGCTTGGATCGATTACCCCGGATCAGATTACCGGTTTGACCTTTACTGGCACCTTGCGCGGCATCAACCAGTTGACCGCGGGGCAGTTCAACACCAGCGGCGAGCTGTTCAGACTCTTCGCCAATCGACCGGTCGGTCTGGCGCTCGGGTACGAATATCGGATCGTTTCCGGCGAAAATATTCCCGACCCGATCACCGTGGCAGGGGACACCACCGGAAACAAAGGAGACATCACCAAGGGGCATTATTACGTCAACGAAGGCTATGGCGAATTGTCGATTCCGCTGATCGGCGGAATTCCGTTCGTCGAAGATCTGGAAGCGACCGCGGCCATGCGCATCTTCAGCTACAACACCTTCGGCACCGACTACACCTATAAGCTGGGCGGCCGCTGGCGGGTCGTTCCGGATTTCACCTTTCGGGGAACCTACTCCACCGGATTCCGAGCTCCCTCCATCGCGGAGCTCTACCAGGGCCAGGCCGACGGGTTCCCGAACGTACAGGATCCGTGCCGCGGAGCGGGGATCGCCGGCGGCGGACCACCTCCGGCGAGCTGCGGCGACGCGGCGGGCAACGGGGATGCCCAGACGCAGCTGCGCAATCGAGTCGGCGGCAATCCCAACCTCCAACCCGAGACCGCCAAGATTTTCACCGCCGGCGTCGTTCTCGAGCCGCGATACGTGAGAAACCTCACCGTCACCGTCGATTACTACAACATCACCATCGACAACACGATCGCGCCGATCGGCGCCTCTACCATTATCAACGCCTGTTATTTCGGGGACCCCGCCGCAGCTCCGAGATATTGCAACCTTATTCAGCGCGACGATACGAGCCACCGCATCGTGAACATTATCAATCTTCAGACCAACGCTGGCCAGGACAAGACGGACGGCATCGATCTCGCGATCCGATATGATCTTCCGACCGAGCTCGGCCGGTGGGGATTCGTTTTCGACGGAACCTGGCTACATCAGTACAACCGCACCCTGGCCGACGGTACGGTGGTCAGGGCCCGCGGCAGATTCGACCTCGCGACCACCGGCGGTGTCTTTCCGGCATTCAAGTTCGTCTCCGGGTTGAGATGGGCTCTCAGCGGTTTCGGTGCCGGCGTCACCACCCGCTTTACCGGATCGTTCAGGGAGTGCGGAACCTCCTCTGGAAATTTCGCCGGCAGCGGCCTTTGCTACGTGAATTCCACCTACCAGCGCCACGTGGACGCGTACGACACCTGGGATGCCTATGTGAGCTACGCGTTCAACAGCACGTTTGGGAAAACGTCCGTCGCCTTCGGCGTGAACAACGTCTTCAACAAGGATCCGGCGATCATCTACAACGGTTTCACTGCGGCCTCGGACCCAACGGCTTACGCCGACGGATTCATGGGGCGCTTCGGATACCTGAGGGTCGGGCACGCTTTCTAAGCGCGGGGGGTTGGGGCGGGTCACGGCGCGCTCGGGGGCGGCCTTCGGTTCTGCGTCCCCTGCTCGTAAGCGTAGGCGAGCTTGATCAGCGTCGGCTCGGCAAAGGGACGCCCCAGAAGCTCCACCCCGATCGGCACCCCGCCGGAGGAGAATCCGGCCGGCACCACGATCGCGGGAAACCCGGTGATCGAGGCGAGAAAGCCGTTGCGGTCGGTCTGCGATTCGCCGATCGGCACCACCAGCCGTTTCTGGTGCGGGTAGAGAATCGCCTCGAGCTTGTTGTCGTCGAGCAGGGCCTGAAGCTGCCGCACCAGCGCCGCCTTGCGCGGTCCGACCCGCTCCCGATACTCGGGATCCTGCTCCGGATGACTATAGGGTAACGCCGCGCGCAAACCCTTCTCCAGCGTCTTGTCGAACTTGCCCGAGGCCACCCAGGCGTCGAAGGTGTGGATCGCCGGCGCGCCGGGTCCCAGGTCGTGCAGCCAGGCGTCGATCTGCGTCTTCGATTCCCACTGCTGGACGTCCAGGGTGGCGATCAGCTGATCCACGTCGAGCGGCGCCGACAGCTCGACCGGCTCCGCGCCCAGCTCCTTCATTCGCGCGAGGGCGGCGTCGACCACCCGGTTCACCTCCGCATGCTCGGCCTTCTGGCCAAAGAAGCTGCGCAGCACCCCGATCCGCGCGCCGCGCAGGCCGTTCTTGTCGAGGGAGGCCGCGTACCGGATCACCTCCTTGCCCCGCAGCGATTCGGTCGTCTCGTCCCGTGGATCGAACCCCTCAATGACTTCGAGCACCGCCGCGGCGTCGGCCACCCAACGCGCGATCGGCCCCGCCATGTCCTGCGTCAGCGCGGCGGGGATGATCCCGCTGCGGCTGACCAGCCCGCGCGTGGGGCGCAGCCCGACCAGATCGCAAGCGGAGGCCGGAGAGCGGATCGAGTTCACCGTGTCGCTTCCCAGTCCGGCCGCGGCGAGGTTCGCCGCCACCGCGGCGCCGGTCCCGCCGCTCGAGCCGCCGGGCGTGCGCGAAAGATCGTACGGATTGAGGGTCTGACCACCGAGGGAGCTCACGGTGGTGCCCGCGCGCGCCAGCTCGTGCAGGTTGGTCTTGCCGAGGAGAACGACGCCGGCCGCGCGCAGCTTGGCGACGATGAAGGCATCCGCCTGCGGCTGCGCCGAGGCGAAGGCGCTTGACCCACCGGTCGTCGGCAGATCTTTGGTGTTCATGTTGTCCTTCACCACCACTGGAATGCCGTGCAGCGGGCCGCGGGCACCCTTGGCAGCGCGCTCGCGATCGAGACTGTCCGCCTCGTCGAGGGCGCGCGGGTTGACGAGCAGGAAGGCGTCCAGCTTCGGCCCCGCCTTGTCATAGCGGGCGATGCGCTCCAGATAATGCTGGGTCAGCGCGCGCGAGGTAAGCGCGCCGGAGGCCATCGCCGTCTGGAGCTGCGCGAGGCTTGCTTCTTCGATCTGGATCGGCGGCGCGGCGGCAGGTTGCGCGGCCGATGCCGAGCCTTCGCTGCGCGTCTCCGCATGCGTGCAGGCGCAAAGCGCGACCAGCGCGGCGCAGAACGAGGCGGGAACGAGGAGAGCGCGGGCAGGCGAAGAGGCGATGGGCATGCCTCGATTTCTCGCACGGCGCCGCCGGTGTCAATCCGCGATCACGCCACGCCGTACTTCTTGAACCAGGCCTGCATGCGCTTCCAGCCATCCTCGGCCGAGGCCTGGTGATAGGTCGGCCGGTAGTCGGCATTAAATCCGTGGCCGGCATCGGGGTAGACGACGATCTCCGAGGGCTTCGCGGCGGCCTTCAATGCTGCCCGCATCTGCTCGATGCTCTCCGGCGGTATGCTCTGATCTTTTCCGCCATAGAGCCCGAGAACGGGCGCCTTGAGCTCGGGGACGACGTCGATCGGATTTTTCGGATGAAGCTCATCGGTCGCGCCGACCAGCCGTCCATACCACGCCACGCCCGCCTTCAGCTTCGGGCTGTGGGCCGCATACAGCCAGACGATCCGACCGCCCCAGCAAAAGCCGGTGATCCCCAGCTTTGCGACATTTCCCTGCCCCGACTTCTCGACCCACGAGACGCAGGCGTCGAGATCGGACATCACCTGCGCGTCCGGAACCTTCGCCACGATCTTCATGACCTCCTTCATGTCGCTGATCTTCGAAACATCGCCCTGTCTGGCATACAGCTCGGGAGCAATTGCCAGATATCCGAGCTTGGCCAATCGGCGGCAGATGTCCTTGATGTGTTCGTGCACGCCGAAGATCTCCTGCACCACGAGCACCACGGGGAATGCCTTGCCCTTCTGCGGCATGGCGCGGTAGGCCGGCATCTCGCCGTCGGAGGTTGGGATCTTCACCTCCCCGGCGGTGAGGCCCTGGGCGTCGGTTGCAATCGTCTGGGCCGAAACGGGCTGAACCGCCAACGCAAAGCCCGTGGCCAGCGTGGTCACCACGAACTCTCTTCTCGATAAATCGCTCGACGGCATCCAGCGGCGAAAGTCCTCTTCCATCGGCGCTCCTTCCTCAAGGCTTCGTCGCCCTTCTCGCACATCGCGCCGGTTGACGCACGTGACATATCCGGCCTATCAGCACAGGGAACGGATGACGACGGACCACGCCAGCGCGGTGCCCCTCAGGGCGGACTTCGAAGTGATCTCGCTGGTGGGCTTCGCCCACGGCACCTCCCACTTCTTCCACCTCATGATCCCATCGCTGTTCCCCTGGCTGATGCGCGACTTCGGGCTCAACTTCACCCAAGCGGGTTCGCTGACCGCGGCATTCTTCGTGGCTTCCGGCATCGGCCAGGCGCTCGCGGGTTTCGCGGTGGATCGGTTCGGGGCCCAGCGCGCGCTGCGGACGGGGATCGCGCTCTTTTCGATCGCCGCGGTCGTGCTGGGCCTGGCGAGCAGCTACGGCATGCTTCTCGCGGCGGCGCTGCTGGCGGGAATCGGCAACTCCGTGTTTCACCCGGCCGACTTCACCGTCCTCAATCGCCGCGTTTCACCTCCGCGGCTGGGACACGCGTTTTCGGTGCACGGCCTTTCCGGGAACCTGGGCTGGGCGGCGGGGCCGGTGTTCATGACCAGCATCGCGGCATCGGCGGGCTGGCGTCCGGCCGCATTCGCCGCGGGATCGGTCGCGGTCGTGGCGCTGGCGCTGCTCGTCGCCCGGCGAAGTGTCTTCGCCGCAACGGCCTCCAGGCACGACGCCGAAGCGGCCGGCAACGCTGCACCGCCGGCAGCGGCTTTTGCCTTTCTTGGCTCCGCGGCGGTGTGGATGTGCTTCTTCTTCTTCCTCGTCTCGATCATGGCGTTCGGCGCGCTGCAGAATTTCGGGCCGGCGGTGGTGCAAAACGTCTACGGATTGTCGTTGCCCGCAGCGGCCTCGGTGCTGACGCTGTACCTGCTCGGCGGCGCCGCGGGCATCGTCCTCGGTGGTTTCATCGCCGCCAGAAGTAGCGCCCACGATCGGGTCGTCGCCGTTGCGCTCGTTTGCGCGGCCCTCACGGCGTTGGCGGTTGCGAGCGGCGCCATCCCGCGGTGGAGCGTCGGCGCGTTCTTCGCGGTGATCGGCCTGTGCACCGGCATGGCCACCCCATCGCGCGACCTTTTGGTTCGGAAAACAGCGATGGAGCGGTTCGGTTCGAAATCGTTCGGGCGCGTTTATGGGTTTGTCTATTCAGGACTGGACGTTGGCCTGGCCACGGCCCCGCTGGTGTTTGGCCGTCTGATGGACAAGGGGTTGTTCAGCGCGACGCTGGGGGGCGTGGCGCTGCTTCAGGGGCTTGGCATCCTGGCGGTGCTCAAGGTCGGGCAGCAGATTCCAAAAAAGGACATTTATCTCGTAAAAGATTGAATAGACCGGAATTCCAGCCTGCATCGATAGAACTTGACACCGTAGATGCCGGACGCCACAAGCGAATGCCGGAAGCTGCAGCCAGTCCGTTACCAATACCCCAGGGAGGGGAATCCATGACGCAGTCCATGAAGAGGTGGGGAAATTTTTTATTCGTTGCAGTGGCTCTTGTTGCAACCGGGGTGTTTGCGCAAGGGATGGAACACCCAAGCCTTGGTTTGACCAATCCCGACGGCGCTCCCGCCAGAATCGAGATATCCATCGCTCCTGACGGAAGCGCATGGCGTACCAATGCGCCCATCCCGCAGAGCGGAGGCCTGGCACAAACTACCACCGCCGCATCCAGCGATGGGACTTCACTTTACGTGGTCGGCGGAGGAGTCGGTGGTGGGTTGATCCCGACAAACATCGTTCGAAAGTACGACAGCTTGAGCGACACCTGGAGCACCGTGGCGCCCATTCCGCAGACCGGAGGGATTCGCGCCTTCGGCGCTGCCGTGAACGTCGGCGGATCGGTCTATGTTTTCGGTGGCTACGATGGGACCTCGAGTCTCAACACCGTACACATCTACAACGAGGCAGGTGGCACCTGGAGCCGAGGCGCGAACATGCCTGGCCCGCGGTTTGGTCCCGCGGTCGCCACCGATGGGACGCTGATCTGGGTGATCGGCGGTTTCGACGGTGGCTTCACCGAGACCAATACCGTGTGGAGTTACGATCCGAGCGGCGACACCTGGACCCCGGGCCTCGCTGCGATGCCCATTCCGCTGGGCAGAATCCACGGCGTGGCACTTCCGGACGGAACCGTCCACGTATTCGCCGGGGGCTTTGACGGCGTCAACCACCGCGTCTACGACACCGTTGCGAACTCGTGGTCCGTCGCGGCGGCGATGCCCTTCGGCGTCACCGACCCGGCGACCATCTACTATCCCTGCGCCGGGAAGATCTACCTGGCCGGTGGTGGAGGACCGGCGCCACGCGGACAGGGGCATACCCAGATTTTCGACCCCGGCACTGGAATGTGGACGCAGGGGTCGCTGATGCCCGCTCCCGCGCTCGACAACACCAGCGGTGCGCTCCTTGGCGCCACGTTCTATTTCGAGGGTGGATTCAACGGACTGGACGCGGTCACCAACAACTTCTCGCTGGATCTGTAGCCTGACACATCTCCGCTGGCTCTCCAGACGGCGGACTGGTTCCATGGGAGGTGGGCACTGAGACCCGACTCGGTCGGGCCTGAGACCCACCTCCTCTTTTGCGTACAGTCCATCCCCGCGTCGCACGGTCGGCAGCGATGGTGTGGTTCGCCACCCGGACGCTACACTTTAGCCGTGGATGTCCAGGCGCCGGCGACCTGCGTTCGTTGTCACGCTCCGCGAGCCCGGCTCGAGCTCAAAATTCGAGCGATCGCCATTCCGGCTGCGCTCCTGCTGGCGAGCGTCGCGGTGTCCGTCCCAATCCTTCGCACGCTCGTGCGCGTGTTCTTCAGCATGTGGATCCACGAGCTCGGTCACGCGGTTACCGCGTGGCTCTGCGGTTTTGCCGCATTCCCCGGGCCGTGGTTCACCCCGGTCTGGGAGTCTCGTTCTCCGGTAGTCTCGCTGTTGCTCGCCGCCGGCATCGCATTCGGCGGATACAAAGCGTGGGTGGCGCGCCGCTTCGCATGGGTCGCGGCCGCCGGCGGGTTGCTCTTGCTCCAGCTGTCGATGACGCTGGGCCTGTCCGCGGCGCGGGCTTCCGCGCTGATCATCTTCGGAGGCGACGCGGGTTGCATGGTGCTCGGCACGTGCCTGATGGCCACGATGTACGCGGGGCCGGAGAGCTCGATTCGCCGCGGCTGGCTGCGCTGGGGTTTTCTGGTCATCGGCGCCGCGTCGTTGGTGGACAGCTTCAAGACGTGGTGGGCGGCGAAGACAGACGCGGCGGAGATTCCCTTCGGGATGAACGAGGGAATGGGATTGAGCGATTCAAGCAAGCTGGTCGACGTCTACGGATGGAGCGAGACACAACTGGTGCACAGGTACGTCGTGCTGGGCATCGGATGCGTCATCGTCCTCGGCGTCATCTATGCGGCCAATCTTTGGAGAGCGCGAGCCGAGATGCGCGGTATCGGCTGAGGCCAACACGATGACAACCATGGTCGCCATGGTTCTCGCTACTGCCGTAGGCGCCGCTCCGGCGGCGAGAGCGGTAGCTCTCACGTTCGACGACCTTCCGGCCGCCGGAACAAAGAACCCAAACGAAGACACGTCGTTGTCATCAAAGGACGTTCAGGCCAGCGTCGATGGCTACTAACTGACCATGTATGTATCACGCGCGCTCGGGTGGATTCGGGGGCGCTCTGTTCAGAATCAATCACAGTCGCCAGTGCGAATGGCCTGGATTTAGAAGAACGACCGAAGTTTAAACGCCAGGCACACCTGGCGTGAAAAGTTCGCAAACCGTTACACGCGATTCGTCGAAGTGCGCAGTCGTTCTCGATTATCCTGCTGAAAGGCCAGACAACATTTGATGCCGGTGTGACGTTTGGTTTGCTGGGCCGTTACGAGATCAGCGCCGTGCTGCCCTTCACCGCGGCGGAAGCCTCCGGTGTCGCCCCGAACGTTTCCGCTAATCTCGCGACGCCGGTATCGTCGACGGGCCTCTCGGACCTGCGAGTGACGCCGAAGGTTCTTCTGCTCAAGGGCTCGTCCCTACAAGTCGCCGCCAGCGTCCGAATGTCCTTCCCCACCGGAAAGGCGGACTCCTATCTGGGCTACGGCAGCGTGACCGCCGCTCCGACGGCGATCGTCGAGTATGGCGGTCCGGGCGGCTTTCGCGTCGCCGCCAATGCCGGCGTTGTCTTTCGGCAGACGCGACAATTCGTCGATGCCTACGTCGGCAATGCCTTCGCGTACGGACTCGGCGCGGAACTTCCTTTGACGGCCGATCAGCGGCTGGTGGCGCTGGCACCGGTCGTGGGCGAGCAGGAGTTTCGGCGCACGGCAGCGGCGGAACATCCGGTTGAGTTATTGGGCGGTCTTCGCTGGCAACCCTGGCGAGGCCTGGCGCTCACCTTCGCCGGGGAGCCTGGTTTGAGCCAGGGGTACGGGACTCCTCGTTATCGCCTGCTCGGGGGTTTGAGCTTCATTCCCGAAGGCGCACCTGCGCGATCGCCACAGCCCCTTCCCAATTTCAGCGTGCCCGAGCTGAGCATGAATACCGAGTTGGATAAACCCTCCGAGCTTGACGTGCTTGCAGCGGTCAATTCCAGCGAGTTAGGAGAAATTCTTCTGTTGTCGTTGAGCGCTCCCACCTCGGGTGCGGTCGAGATCGTCGACCAGAGGTTGCTCCGCTATCAGCCCCAGCAAGGCTTCGTCGGGACAGACAGTTTCGAGTACCGGGCTCGGAATTCACGCGGGCAGCTCGCATCCGCGCTGGTTCGCGTGCAGGTGGTAGGCCCGCCAACTCCTCCTCCCGCCCCGGTGGTCCCAAGAGCCGAAGAACCTCCCGTCAAAGCAGTGCTGGAGGCCGACCGCATTTCCACGCTCGAGCCAGTGCGATTCGAGACCGGGCGGGACGTCCTTTTGCCGGAGTCGAAACCCTTACTGGAAGAAGTGGCATCCGTGCTCAAAGCACACCCCGAGATTCTACGGGTTCGCGTGGAAGTGCACACCGATAACAACCGGTCCCTGCAGACAAACGTGCGACTGTCGGCAGGCCGCGCGAAGACGGTGCGCCAAGTTCTTGAGTCAGCAAGGCGTCGAGGCCAGCCGGCTGGAAGAGGCGAGTTTTGGTCCCAACCATCCCGTTGCTCCCAATGACACAGACGAAGGACGGGCGCGCAACCGGCGGGTGGACTTCGTGATTATCGAACCGGCAAGCTGACCAGCGACGGTCGTCGCGCGCCGGCGGCAAGGGGCGAGTTAGCGGAAGAGATTGACCTTGGCCAAATCGATCACTTCGTCGGCTCGTCCGCTGAGAACGGCTTTGAGCATGAAGAGGCTGAATCCGGTCACCTGCTCCAGCGTAATTGTCGGCGGCATCGAGAGCTCCTGCCGGTGGACGAAGACCTCCACCAGGGCCGGTCCGTCATGCTCGAGAGCTTGCGCGATCATCGGTCGAACCTGATCGGGTGTCTGGGCGGTCAGCCCGAGCAGACCCGCCCCTTCGGCCATTTTCGCAAAGTCCGGGTTGCGAAGGTCGGTGGCGAAATCAAGGAAGCCGGCGGCCTTCATCTCCAATTCGACGAAAGCGAGCGCGTCGTTCCGAAAGACGATGACCTTCACCGGCAACTCCAACTGCCGAACCGAGAGCAGATCGCCCATCAGCATCGCCAGACCGCCGTCCCCCGACAGGGATACGACTTGCCGGCTCGGATGAGTGACTTGAGCACCGATGGCTTGTGGGAGGGCATTGGCCATCGACCCATGGTTGAAGGAGCCGAGTAGCCTCCGCTCGCCGTTCATCGTGAGATAGCGCGCCGCCCAGATGGTCGGGGTCCCCACATCGCAGGAGAAAATGGCGTCCCTGGCGGCAAGCTCGTCGAGGACCCGGACCACGTACTGCGGATGGATGGGTTTCTTGCCCGGCTCAGCTGTCGCCAACTCCTCGAGACCCTTCCGCGCTTTCTGATAATGCTCCAGCGCGCTCTTCAAATGCTTGTCATCGTTCTTTGGATCCAGCTTGGGCAACAGGGCTCGGAGGGTGGTCCTCGTGTCCCCCACAAAACCGTGATCGACCTTGGTGCGCCGGCCCAGCTGTTCTCCCCGGATGTCGATCTGGACGATCGTCGCATCCTTGGGAAAGAACTGCTGGTAGGGAAAGTCCGTTCCAATCATCAGCAAAAGGTCGCAGTTCATCATCGCGTGATAGCCGGATGAAAATCCGAGCAGGCCGGTCATCCCCACGTCGAACGGGTTGTCGTACTCGATGAACTCCTTCCCGCGCATCGCGTGGACGATCGGGGCCTTGAGCTTGCCCGCGAGATCGATCAGCTCGCTGTGCGCTCCGGCACAGCCCGCTCCCCCGAGGATGGTGACCTTCTTTGACTGATTGAGAACCTTCGCCAGGGTCTCCAACTCATCATCGGAGGGAACCACGAGCGGCCTCGGCTCCGGAAAATGGAGGCGCGGTTGTTGTTCGACGGCGTTGCGCAAGGCGACATCTCCGGGCAGGGCAACGACGGCAACCCCCCGCCGCGAGAGCGCGGTCTGGATCGCGATTTCCAGAATTCGTGGCATCTGCTCCGGCTGGGAAATCAGCTCACAGTAGTGGCTGCACTGAGCAAAGAGATGTTCCGGGTGGGTTTCCTGAAAGTATCCGCTTCCAATCTCGTAGCTCGGAATCTGCGCCGCGATGGCGAGGACAGGAACACGGCTGCGCTGACAGTCGTAGAGCCCGTTAATCAAATGCAGATTGCCCGGACCGCAGCTTCCGGCGCAGACGGCCAATCGCCCGGTAAGATGCGCTTCCGCACCAGCCGCAAACGCCGCGGTCTCTTCATGCCTCACCGGAATCCATCGCATCTTCTCTTGTTTGCGAATCGAGTCGGTGATTCCGTTGAGCGAGTCGCCCGCAACTCCGTAGAGTCGCTCGACTCCCGCCGCTGCGAGAGTATCCACCAACACGTCCGCCACTCTTTTCTTCGCCATGGCACTCCTCCACTGCCTTCTTTCAACTGAACAGACGGCGCGTCTGCTCAAATGTACTTTTCAACCATCGAGTAGATGGTCGAAACATCGAACGGCTTTTTCAGATATCCGACAGCGCCCAGCGCGTCGATCTCGCCGGCGGGGTAGCCGCCGCCAGACACGATGATCAGCGGGATCCTGGCGAGCGATGCATCCTTGTGCAGCTCGGCCATGAACTGCCAGCCGTTCATCCCGGACATCATCAGATCGAGCACGATCAGAGACGGCTTCAGGCCCTGATGAAGGCGATCCAGGGCCACCTGTCCGCTCGTTGCCGTCGTCACCGCGTATCCTCCGGACTTGAGGACGATGCTCATCGCCTCGAGGACGTCATGATCGTCATCCATCACGAGGATGCGATGCTTCATGTCTGCTCTGGCTCCCCGCAGGGCAAGCCGACCACGAAGCCCGGCTGCTCATAGAATTGGCAGAAGTGCGCGCCCCGGGGAATTTCCCCGAGAACTGGAATCCCGCTCTGCACTGTGCCAGCGCCCATGGCGCGCTCCGTCGAACGCTCGAGCCTTTGCACAGTCGTACTGTCTGAGCCATCTCCAAGACGCGACTGTTCGGCAGAAGGCAATCGATCTGCGCCGCTGGACACGACATGCATACTCTCAAATTGTTCGCAATTTGGAGGGAGGTACCCATTGTTGACGAAGAGAGCCATCCTGGCCGCGGCGTTCGCAGGTGCGGCCTTCGCGGCGCGACCCGGTCACGCCGCGGTCCAAACTTGTCCCGCCGACTTGTCTGCATGGAAAAACGCCTTGGGGGCGGAGTGGATCGACTGTCACCAGATCGCCGACCTCACCACCACGGGCAATCCGTACATCGACACCGGGAGCCTGACCGGCAGCGGCTTTCCGCCGCCCGGCTCGGGCACGCTCAACTCCCACTACTCGAACCCCACCGCGCCAGCGGTCGCAGGCATCCAGATCGACGGCTACTTCACCGACGCCTGCAACGCGTTCCAGTCCGAGCCACTGCTCGTCGCGCGCGATGGGACGCCCTTCATTCCCGGATGCACTCCGCCGCCGACCCTTCAACAGGCCTGTTTTTCCGAGTGCCACCACGACGCGCAGTTCGTCATCCGCATTCCCGATTCGTGGAACGGTCGACTCCTCACCGCCGGGACGCCGGGGATTCGCGACGCGTTCGCCAGCGATTTCGTCTTCTCCGACTACGTCCTCGAGAAAGGCTGGGCCTACGTCTCGCAGGACAAGGGCAACATGGGCGCCAACTTCTTCCGCGGCGGAACAGACGAGACGGACAGCAGCGGCACACCCTGGGAGCCGGGCGCGGCAATCGCGGAGTGGACATTCCGGATGCGCCAGGCGACGCGCGCGGCAAGAGCGCTGCTCAACCTCCTTGCGCCTCAATACGGAATCGCGCGGGTGACGCGCTCCTACGCCGCGGGCGTCTCCAACGGCGGTTACCAGACCCGGCGGGCGATCGAGACCGACTTCAAACACGACCGGCTGTACGACGGCGGCGTCGACTGGGAGGGCACGCTGTTTCTACCGGAGCTTCCTTCGCACGTGACGCCGGCGCAGCCGACCACCGGATTCAACCTCTTCACTTATCTGCCGACCGCGCTCCTCAACTATCCGGGCGACGTTTTGGGCCTTCCGCCCTCGGTGGCGGCGCTCGCCGCGGTCGGATTCAATCCCCAGTCCCAGCCGCTCTGGAACTACCACTGGGCGATTTATTGGGGTCTGACGCAGAAGATCTACCGGCTGGAATTCGATCCGGAATACACGGGCTACACCTGCTCAGACCCGCTCGGCATTGGTCCCTCGTGCGTGGCGCCCGCCGCGCTGGCGGTGCCGCCGACGGATCCCGACGCGCTCTACAACTACGCGGCCCGCGTGGAGCAGAATCCCGCCATTCTGCCCCGGCTCCAGGAAGTGGCGAATACAGGAAACCTCCAACGGCCGCTGATTACGCTGCATGGCGATCAGGACTCGCTGTTGCCGATCGCGACCGATTCGGACCTCTATGTCCAGCTCGTCGCGCGGGCTCGCAAGAGCAGCCGCCACCGGTACTACGTCGTCCAGGGAGGCAACCACGTCGACCCCCAGTTCGACGACCATTACGGCGTCGATTCCTACGGCAATACGGTGCTGCGGCCGATGCTCCCCTGCGTGCGCGCGGCGGTTGACGCGATCGCCGCCTGGGTGGAGACCGGAGTCGCGCCGCCGCCAAACCACACGATCGCGCGTCCCCAGGGTGCCTCCGCCGCCGATCTCGCCAATCGCTGCTCGCTGCAGTAGGCGGTCGAACTGTATGACATTTGGGTGCCGCGAGGACCCAAAATGTCGTACACTTCGCCGTCGTGGGTGGCCACCAGCGCGAAGACGCGAGCCGCCGCCCCTCGGCGCCCGCTGCGGATTCTCATCCGTGACAGCCTTTTGCGACACATCCCGGCGCGCGACAACGCCGCGCCGCGCGGCCGATCGAAGGCGACACCGCCCCGCCAGTCGCTGATTGACCGAGATTGCCCTGGTGCAGGTCCTCGCCGACAACCCGCTCGACGACGCCGCGCGGCGTTTCGCCGCCGCCGAGGCCCTTCTATTGCGCTTAAGAGAACCGCTGCGCGTCAAAAGCGACGGTGGCGTGGCGCCGACGGCATCGCTGCAGGCACTACTGGCCACGCACGCGCTTTTCCTGGACGCCGCCGCCCATCTCCGGGCGGAAGTGGAGAAGACGGTGCGCTCCCGAACCCTGATCGAGGCAATGCGGCGCAACCGGGATCGTTGACCGCGTGGCAACTCCGCCGACCACGTGATGGCGCGGCCCAAAGCGCCTCCGCCGCCGATCTCGCCAATCTCTGCGCACTGAGGTAGGCCCGCCAACGGTCGGCCCACCGAATCGGCGGTGGCCGATGCTGAAAAGCGCGTTGCGCTCGTTAGCGCCGAGCCCGGGAGGAGCCATGGCCATCCAGTTCGCCGTCTTCATCGGTGTCAGCCTCGATGGCTTCATCGCTCGTCCCGACGGCGGCCTCGATTGGCTCGATCCCTTTCACGGCGAGGACCACGGCTACGGCGGCTTCTTCGCCGGCATCGACGCGGTCGTGATTGGCCGTGGCACCTACGACACCGTGGTCGGCTTCCCGGAGTGGCCGTACGGCGGTAAGCGGGTGATCGTCTTCACGGGCCGCGCCGCCGACCCTCGCCATGGCGAAGAGCTATGGTCCGGCCCACCCCGCGAGCTCGCCGAGCGGCTCGAGCGCGAAGGCATCCGCCGCGTCTACCTCGACGGTGGCGCGCTGATCCGCAGCTTTCTTCAGGAAAGCCTCGTGGACGAGCTCACGATCGACGTCGTCCCGATTATTCTCGGCAGCGGACGCCCGCTCTTCGCCAGCGGGCTCCCCGAAATGCCACTGCGTTTCGTCGAGTCGAAGAGCTATCCCTCAGGGCTCGTGCAGATTCGATATCGCCGCGCGAACGCTTGTTCGAGGGCTTCCCGCAGCTAACCTCAACCCTTCACGAAGACCCCGGGGCACCACAGCCCCAAGTCAGCCATCGATGAACGCTTTCTCGTTGTTGATGCAACAATGACCTCCGCTGATTTCGATTACAAAGCCATGTGATCGGACCCTAAGCGCGGCCTACTTCACACTCCGGCGCAGCTTCGTCGCGAGGTCGCCGCGCTCGGCCACCTCGATCCGGTCGAGCTCAAGCCACGCCTGCATTTGCCGGAGCTCGTCGGCCAAGTCCGGGACCACGCGGCGCCCCTGCTGCCCCACTTCTAAGAAGGCGCTCTGCACCATGAGTACCTTGCGCTGGCGGTCGGCTTTGAGGTCGCAGCGGGCCACGAGCGTGTCGCCGAGCAAGAACGGAAACACGTAGTAGCCATAGACCCGCTTGGACAGCGGCGTGTAGAGCTCGATGGTGTACTTCATCCCGAAGAGCCGCTCGATGCGGCTGCGCTCCCAGACGAGCGAGTCGAACGGGGTCACGAGCGCCCGGGCCTGGACCGTCCGCGGCACGCGGAGGCTGGGAAGGACGTAAGCCGGCTCCTTCCACCCCTCTACTCGCGCGATGACCAGTCGCCCCTCCTCGACCAGCTCCGACACGAGGCGCTTGGCGATCGGCTTGGTACGACCCGGGCCCTTGAGACGCTCCCACCAACGCAAGGGCGCCACTCGATCGCGCCAGCCGTCAATTCTGAAATAGTCGGTGATGTCGACGAACGTCCCGACGCCGCAGGCCTTCGCCCCCAGACAGATCAACTGCTTCATCGCCTCCTCGCGCGGCGGCGCCGGCGCGTCGAGCGCGGCCCGAGGGATGACGCGGTCGGCGATGTCGTAGAGCCGCTCGAAGCCGCGACGACCGGCGATGGCGACAAGACCGGAGTTGTACAGGTGCTCGAGCGTCATCTTCCCATCGCCCCAGCCCCACCAGTTCCCCGAACGCTTGCCGGGATTGGACAGCTCGGCGGCGGCGATGGGTCCGCGCTCGGCGACCTCGGCGTAGGCCTTCGCCATGAAAGCCCCGCGCTCGGACCGCATGTACTCCTGCGTCTGCTCGCTGTGCATCCGGTACCGCAAGAGCGGATAGAGCGAGATCGGCAGCAGGCACGCGGCGTGTCCCCAGTATTCGAAGAGCTCGCGCTTGCGGTAGGCCAGCGAATCGAGGGCGTCCATCGGATAGGCGCCGAGCCGCGCGAACGCCGGGACGTAATGAGCGCGCGCGAGCACGTTCACCGAGTCGATCTGGAACGCGTGCAGCCGCGCCGCCAGCTTGCGAAGGTGCATCACGGAGGCGGTCGTTGGTTTCGGACCGAATCCCTGCGAAGCGATGGCGAGTCGGCGTGCCTCAGGCAGCGAGAACGTGATCGGCATGTCGCGACCCCCCGTCCGGTCTGGCCTACCGGCGGCGGGGCTCACCGCGCTTTCGTGCTGAGCGGGCCTTCGCGAGCGCGGCAATAGCCACCCGTTACTTCGCCGGCACGCTGGTCAGCTTCGCTCCGCGAGGAGAGACGGCCTTTACGTTGCGGTCGAACCACGAGAGCATCTCGTAGAGCGTGTGCTCGATGGACTCGCGCGCCTGATAGCCATGTGATTCGAACGGCAGCATCACCAATCGCACGGTGCCGCCGGTCCCGCGAATGGCTTCGTAAAGCCTTTCGGATTGAAGGGGCACGGTGCCGGGATTGAAATCCGCCTCGCCGTGGATGAGGAGGATCGGATCCTTGATCTTGTTCGCGTAGAACAGTGGCGAAACCTTGATATACGTCTCGAGCGCCTCCCAGAGAGTTCGACGCTCGTTCTGGAAACCGAACGCAGTCAGAGACTTGTTGTAGGCGCCGCTGCGAGCGATTCCCGCCCGGAACATATTCGAGTGCGCGAGCAGGTTGGCGGTCATCATCGCGCCGTGGCTGTGACCCATCACCCCAATCCGCTCCGGGTCGACCGCCCCCATCGCGACTCCCTTTTCGACGGCCGCTTTCGCGTCGGCGACCAGCTGTTCGAGGTAGGTGTCATAAGCGGTGAGCGACGGGCCGACGATCGGCATGGCCACGTTGTCCATCACTGCGTAGCCGGCGAGCAGGAAGTACAGGTGGCTGGCGCCGCGAAACATGTCGAAGGTTTGCGTCGATCCCTGGACCTGGCCCGCTACTTCTTTCTCGGTGTAATCGAGTGGGTAGGCATAAAACATCGTGGGCAGCCGCGTTCCGGGTTTGTAATCAGGCGGCAAATACAAGGTGAACGAAAGGTCCACTCCGTCGGGGCGTTTGTATTTGACGAGCTGCTTCTTGATCCGCCGAAGCTGTGGCGCCGGATCCGGGAACTGGGTGATCGGACGAAGGTTCGATATCACCGAGGCCTCGCCGGCCTCGATCTGTTTCGGCGCGTTCTTGGTCAGCGTGCGAAGGAAGTAGTTGGGAGGCAGAACCGGAGACTCCCGGCGGGTGACGAACTGCCCTCGAGCGGTATCGACCCAGGCGATGAACCGCTCCAAGCTCGATTTGTCGGATCTGAAGAGCCGCTCGAACTTGCGCGTGTTCAGGTTGAAGCGATCGAGAAACGGTCGGTCCCCGTCCGGAGAGCCCCCGACGCTGGAGAGGTAAATCCAGCCTTCATCTACTCTCACCACGTGGTTTCCGTTGGGGAGGACTTTGAGGCTGGGGAGACCCGGGTCCCGGTATCGATCGTCCGTGCTCAATTCCCACAAAAGCTGCGGCGCGCGTTCGGTTGATTTCAGGTCCACCAGGAGCGTTCGTCTCCAGTGCCGATCGACGTCCCAGTCGGTGATCAGCGCCAGGTCGCTTTTCTCGATATCCTGGAGGCCGACGAGTCGCTGCTCGGTCTTGAGCAAGTCGGTCGGCTTGGCGTTGAAGGGCGCCTGCAGGGCGCGGAGCTGGTCCCGATGAGGGACCTTTTTCTTCGGGTCTCCACCGTCCAGGGCCTCCGCCCAAACCAGGGTGCCCGACTCCAGCCAGGTGTAATTCCTGGCGCCGGTCGGCACGCCCCGGATGGGCACCTGATCCGCGAGCGGGAGACTGGCGAGCTTGTACACCACCTCTCCGTTCCGGTTCCAGATCTCAACGTCCTTGGGGAACCTCTCGTATGGATGGAGATATGAGTAGGGGTGAAGAATTCGCTCGACGAGGACGTATTGCCCATCCGGCGAGCGCGAGAAGGTGCCATAGACGGCGGGTTTGCCGAGCGGCGAGATGGCGCCGCTGGCGGTATCCACAAGTGCTAGCTGCGACAGGGCGTAGTAGTCAAACAGCACTTCATCGTGCGGATTCTTGAGGACGTCGCGCACCTCGTAGGTGCTGCTGGGTCCTCGACCGCCGGTGCTCTCCTGTACATTCGGTCCCTCGGGAGTTTCGGCAGCCGCCGGCGCCGGACCGCGATCGGCGGGCACCAGCCTCACGAGAAGGGTCTTCTGGTCAGGCATCCACTGGAGGGGAGACACCATCGGGCCAAAGATGCCATTGAGCCGAATCCCCTCCAGTCGCCGGACCTGCCCGTTGGATGCGTTGCCGATCCACAGTTCGATTCCCTTGGCGGCGATATTCGTAAACGCGAACCATTTCCCGTCGGCGCTCCAGGCGGGGGAGCCGGGGCGGGCGCCGGTAGGCAATTCGACTTTCGTTTCCGAACCATCGGCGACCTTCCGCAAGGAGAGGCTGCTCCAATAAGAAGCGTGATGCTCGCCGTTGGTCGTGGGATCGATGCGAAGCCCAGCCAACCGGAGCATCGGCTTGGCCAGATCGGCAATAGGGGGATAGAGGACGGGCGTGGCGAGGAGGAGCGTGCCGCCCGACGGATCGGGAAATGCGACCGGAAACGCCGGCGCGTTGAAGACATCGAGGACCGCTTTCGGGGGTTTTTGATACTTGACGTCGGCGGCTTCCGACCCGACTGCTAACAACCACGCACCCAGCGCGACTGCGGTCACGAGATCCCTGCGGCGGCTTTTCATCGTTATCCTCGTCTGAAGTTCAACGCCGCGTTGCCAAAGCAATCGCGGCGGCGCCAGGTTCTTAGGGCGAGGCGGAGGGGAAGGCAAGAGATCCCGGGGTCAAGCGCTCGGCACCGGTCGTGTTCCTGGCGATGAGTTACGGAGCCCAAAGCTCGTCGTCAGAAGAAAGGGCGATCAGAGCTCGACGAGGTTTACTCTTCTCGCGGCCGATTCTCTCCTTGCGCGTTTCCCTGTGGCGAATTCCAGCCGAGGCGACCCTCACCGGGAGCGTCCGGCAGATCGTAGGCGAACACCGTGTCATACGCGAGTGGCCATTTTGCCTGCTCGAAGAGCTTTGAAAACCATCTTCCCCTCACGAGCAACGAGCCCCCGCTCACTCGAAGAGTGCCGCCAGCAACCCTTCTCAGGAGATAGCCGCGCAAGAGCTCTCCCTGGGGCGAGATCTCCAGCAGCGATCGATTGTTCACGACGAGGATGTTTCCGTCGTCGGTCAGGAGCGCCGTTCTCAGCTCCTCGTGGGTGTTGTCGAGGGGGAAGCGCCATCGAATTGCACCGCTCGCGAGATCGAACGCAGCCAGAGCGATATCGTCGGTGGAGGTCCTCTGGATGAAGAAACCGAGCTCGCGCGTCATGAGGCCGCTTGGGAGGACCCACGGGGCCGCATCGGCCAAGGTCCCCGGCAGCCGCGCAATCCTGGCACCGGTCTCCGCATCGAGGAGCTCAACCAAATATTTGTCCCACTGCTGTCCGACCAAGATGCGCCCGTAGGCCACCGCAATGGGTACAACGTAATGGTCAACCTGGATCTCGAAGCGCGGGCGGGCGTCGGGACCGAGCGAGACGATCGATGAGTCGTAGTCTTCCGATGGATATGAACGACGATAGAGGTCCTTCAACAAATATAAGTTGCGGCTCTCGTCGAGAATGACCCTCCTCAGTATAGCCCTGCGCTTGGGATCTTCCGACCCCAGAAATCGCCTCCAGATCGTCGTCCCGTCTTCGGCCGAAAGAGCCTGCACCCAAGACCCGGCGGCCACGATGATCCGCCCCTCGCCGTCGTACGCTAGCTCGGTATACCGTGTGTCACCCCGGAGGTCGTGAGTCCAATTCGTGGTGCCGGTCGCGGTGTCGAACCCGATGAGAAGCCCGCTGTGCTCGACGACGACCACGCGCCCGGCCACGAGGTGCAGCCGGAAACT
>WNFG01003559.1_pt1 | contig 30097 bp, 23 predicted proteins | sample 5400431 | NCBI WGS metagenome assembly WNFG01 (sample SAMN13153346, study PRJNA577476) | soil metagenome | isolation source: 120 cm saprolite under Douglas fir tree site 2 hole 3 replicate 2 | place: USA:California | collected 2015-04-18 | reverse complement strand
CGTAATAGTAGGTAAGGTAGCCCTCCATCTGTGAGGGCGACATTCCGCCGTATGGCTGGGCCACATAAATGGCTGGAGCCCCAAGTTGCGGGAAAATATCTACGGACATCCTTCGAAGAGCAAGCGCGGAACCCAAAGTGATCGAAAGCACGACCACTAAAATCGTGATGGGCCGCCGCAGGGCCAAATGTACGAGCCACATGCTATTGGCCTCCTCCTGATTTTTCTCTTAACACTTTGAAAAAAGGTTCCAAGTCCCCTTCGGCGGCGGCAACGGACGCGGCATTATGCCAAACCGCCAACCTTGCTACAGAATCGTCAATTTCCGCCTGCACCAGCAAGCCTTGCGCATCAGCGACTTCTGAGATTGTTGCGAGGCCGGCCCCATAGCGCGCGCCCGCTTGGGCTTCACCCGCGCGCGCCGCCTCCAGTTCTTTCGGAGTCTCCTCAGATACACGTCGCGCATTTTCTAGCGCTATCTCCGCCTCCGCAAATTGCCGCTTCAGCCCTTGGAGAGTGAGGTCGTAGCGCGCCTCCTCGGTTCGTTTGTTTGCGTTTTCAATTCCTTGATTAGCACGAATCGAAAAGATATCCAGCAAAGGGAACGTGACCGTCAGGCCGACAGCCCAGTTGCTTCGGTCGAACGCGAGTCCGTTTGCGCCTCCCTCGACAGTTCCGTCCGTATTCGCCCCTGTGCCGCGACCGTACACCGTCGATTGAAAATCAAATTTCGGGTAGTAAGAGCGGCTGAGCGCGCGCGACAGGGCTCTTTCTTCATCCACCTTAGCGCTTTGGGCGGCAGCCAGCGGATGAGTCGAAAGCTGAGGCGCCGGTGGCAATGCTTGCGGTGGAGGACCCAACAGCGGCCCTGGAGAAACTTCGACTCCGCTCCCTGCAATTCCCAGGGTTTCTGCGAGGATCGCGCGGCTGATCTCTTGTTGTTGCTGATCGCGAATCAGGTTGATGCGGGCTCGAGCAAGTTCTGCGTCAGATCGAGAAGCATCAGCGCCGGGCCGCAGTTGATTCGCTGCAAGAGCGTGAATGTTCCGCGATAGGACTTCTCTCCGATTTACGTCAGCCTCGGCGGCGTGGACGTTTTGTTCCGCGGCAAGCAGAGTTAGGAATGCATCCGTCACTGCCACGGCAACATCAAGACGCGTCAGGGATGCTTCCGTCGTTGCACGGTTTTGATTTGCCTTGGCTGCATCCACCTTCGCGCGTCGATAGCCGAAATCGAGAGGCTCCCACGAAAAGAGGAGTCCGGCAGCGCTTCCCCACACGGAATCGCCATTTGCAGTTGGAAGCACCGGGCCAGAAATCGGAGATATAACTGCCTGGGGCAACAGTAATCCGAATACATTGTTCCGCGTGGCTCGATTCGATTGCCATAGCATATCGGCGCGTGGCAGATAGCTGGTACGAGTGAGAGCTACGGCGCTCTGCGCCGCGGATTGTTGCTCAAGCGCGGCACGCACTGCAGGGTAGTTCTTCAAGGCAAACTCCACTGCCTGTTCGAGAGTAAAGGTCTGTTGTGACTGGGCCGTTCCCTGCGCATTCGCAGCTTGGCCATGGGCGAACCGAGGGACGCAGAATGCCCAGAAGAGGATTAGAACGGCTATGAACCAGTCTCTGGACCCATTCATTGAGTTTTTTCAGACCTCCCTGTTGAGATCTTCCACGGAACTTTCCTGCTGCTCACCGCAAGGAACGGTATAGACCTTCAGTCAACTGCATCCCGCGATCTAGAAGTTCCTTGTCACTCAAACCTTGTTGCGCCCAACCCTTCATGATCTCGTCCAGTCCGAAACCTTCTTTCCGGCCAAACTTGTCATCCAATAGGTCCGCATCGTGAACGATCTGAGCCATCACGAGCACTTTGGGGTCGCGCACCCGAAACTGCTTCTGCAGCGTTTCAAAAGTGCAGTCCTCGCCGCGATGCCCAAAGCCGTCGCCCTCATACATGTCAAATGGCACTGCACCCGCCGGCTTTTGGTCCTCACTTGAAAACGCGAACCGCGCCTTTGGATCCACGAACTTACGAATCAGCCATGCGGATGTCACGCGATCAACACCAGGCCGCGGCCTCGTAACCCACACCTGATTTCTGTAAGCTGCGCGAGAAACGGTGCTGATTTCGGAAAGCGCTGGCTTGGATTGCAGGTCATAAGCGTTGACGAAATCTCGTGATCCGCGCGGATGACCGTTTTTCGGCGACTGCCGTGGCCGTCTTATGAAGCTCATCGAGCAGCATCCTATAGTCACGGGCACGAGCATCCGAGAACTTTCGCGCCAATTTCGGGCCGGAAAAGTTGTCGATGGATTGAACCGCGACAACGGAGGCCTCTCCGTGTTCGCTGCGGATTGTCGTCGCGAGCCATTCGAAACGCTCGTGATTTTCCGGGCTGTTCGGCAGTAGGTAACCGGAGTTTCCTAGAGGCAGTGCGCCATAACGCTGTAGCTTTCTCCATACCGTGACACGTAAACTCGCTCCCTTTCTGGCCAAACTGAAAACTAGTAAAAGCCAGGGAGATCCAGATGACTTGTTGCTAGCCCGATCCTGCAAACTTTTCATGTCGTATGACCATTGTCCCTGTGTTATACATCTAACGAAGTTCCGCTGCAAGTTGAACGTTGGTTAGTGCCACTGTCCTCACCCTTTTCTTGTTGCCGTCGCTGAACCCTCGGACACTCAAAAAGGAGCCGGCCCCAGATGAGTTAACGCGCTCGCGACACCATAATCCTTGGGCGATTCGCCTTAACCAATTCGGCTGCTACGTTGCACGTTCGCACTTTTTCGGTTTGTCGCATGTAGCTTCGAGTTTTCCGGAACCACTCGCCGCCGCGAATTGGTGTGCTATTGGCATTAGAACAAGAGCATGGCTGCTCTGGACAAAATGAACCTAACGGAACTGGAGGACTTGGCCGCCAAGTTGCGCCACATGATTGCGCGCAATCCCGGGCATTCACGGATGGAGCAGGTTGAACTGGAGGACGTGATGCAGTGGATCGCGATTCGCCAGGGCAGGGATAGTTCCGAGTCTGAGCCCTAGCTCTGATTGTTCCAAATTTTGAGGTATGGGGTGGATTACCGGCGCAGGCAGCGCATTTTCAAACTCCACGGATACCTGAGCACCTTTCCGATCGTTGTTCACCAAGGCCGGTCGGAAGCATGCAATGTGCGTTCCCCCGCTATGTCGAACACTCGGATAAACGACACCGGCTGATCCCTTGTCCAGGAGTTCCCCTGCCAACTTTTGAGAGGTTATATAGCTGCTCGGATCCAAACATTTAGCAAAACCTGAATCCCCGCGAATGTGGTGAAATTCTCCCCGGAAGTCGGCATACACGAAGGTTTCCTTCTCCTGCCAGTTGATTTCCCATAGTTCTTCCGCCTTATGAAACGCGACTTCGATATGCAACGATGTTGTTGTGTACGTTGGGCAGGAAATTGCCGGTCCCGGTCTGATCCAGGCAAATGACACCTGTGGCGGCAGTATCGGCGACCGTGTTTTGGCGAATGAGGGCGCCAGCCTGAGCAGAAAACCCTGCGTCAGGAGCCCCAGATTCATGACGGCCATTCGTTACGCCGTCATTTGTCGTTTGGCCAGCGGAACCACGTCGGCGCTCTGGGCCGGGTTGCTGCAAGTCTCAAGAACCGGCGCGTAGGACCGGGTCACGCGGGTCCCGACCAGTACGGGCATGGACATCGACCCGGCGATGTGTCGAGTGGCTTCGCGCACCAGTTCCATGCGCCCACTGACCCGAAACTTGGCGAACAGCGATGAGACATGGAACTTTACCGTGCGCTCAGAAAGGTTCAGAGAGGCGGCAATCTCTTTGTTGGCAAGACGCCGCATGACCCCGCCAAGCACTTCCTCTTCCCGGCGAGTGAGCTTGGCGTGACCGCTGAAGGATTGGCCGGCCTGGAGAAGCTTTTCCGCTTTTTCGGTCAGGCCTTTCAGAGCGTCGATTTCGGCTGATACCATTACCACGTAATCGCTCGGCGATTGGCCGAATACCATGCAGTGCATCGCCAACAAACCGGCGGCCTCGTCCACGGGAAACCTCCCATCCGGAGTTGCCTCCACTTTAAAATGGGACACGCCGGTGTTTTTTTCATAGAAATAAAAGAGATCGCAGGTACTAAGTGGAAATTTTTTCATTGTAGAGACCCCTTTCAGAAACCTTCCTCCCGAGCTTGATCTGAGATCACACCTAAATACGAAAATCGTCTGGCCGCAAGACACGAGGACCGCCAAAGTGAGAACGATCATCTTGCGTATTGTCTTAACTTAGTGCCTCCAGCGGTGTCTCTCATGCCCAGACCCAGGACAACGTCACCTGTTGCAATGAGTGCGCCAAATCGATAACGAAGTAAGCGCTTTATTTCGAACTATTTAGACGTTTCAAGGGCTTTCGATGTGAGGGCTTGCAACACACACTGGAGTGGGTACAACTCACTGCCCGGTCTGGAATTCCAATGGGAGCGTGCAACAGACCGCTGAAGTGCGACGCGCGCGCTGATGGAGAAGTCGGGTTCGCCTAGTGGAGCGGGGACCTGGCAGCAAAGAAGCGCCAGTCGAACCAGCAGAATTTATTGTGGTTCCGAACCTGGATTGGTGTCGGCCACCGCTGCTGCCGCGGTCTGCTCAGAGATTTCTTGTACCTCCATCATTTCCGCAGTCTCTGCAGAGTCTCGTGTCGCGCCTTCTCGATCTGCCTCTGCCCGTTCGAATTCACCCCGTAACTCCGACTTTCCATTTATTTCGTTTTCTCCGGGTTCAGGTCTTTCTACTTCCGGACGCATTTCATTGGTCGGTTCCGGCTGTTCTGGACTAGAGTCCATTCCGACGCGCGTGGAAAATCCAGGGTCCAGGAGAACTGATCCTCCAGCAGCGTTCCGCCCGTAGACTTCGACACGTCCATCCAACACGTCTACTTCCGTGACGTTGCGTGGATTGACTTCCACGTCGAACTGGGTCCCGCGAACAGCGATTACGGCGCTGGGCGTTCCGAGTTCGAACGGCGCGGCGCCACCTGTCCGCCTGTTGATGAGCGCGCGGATTCGTCCCAGAAGCAATTGGAAGTAACTTGGATCAGCCAAAGAAGGTTCTTGTACCTGCAATCTCGTGTGAGCCCGGACGATCACCTCACTGCCATCGCTCAGGAGAAGAAGCAAACTACCGCTGCCTGTGTCAAGAATTGTCCCTGGGGGAAGCTGCTCTCCACGCAAGGGATTAGAAGACGAGTGGCCCGGCAGGCTCAGACGAATATTGCCCTTCCACTCGGTAATCGTGGCTCCAGCGATCGCAGCGGTTACGGGTGTGGAGCTGGGTTGCTGTTCTTGGGCGGCCGCCATCCCGACAGCCATCCAGAAAAATAGGAAACAAAAATAAATGGAACGAACGGCTGTGTGTTTCATGGGTTTGCCTCACTAAGAATGAAGCGAGTTACCGGCAGATGGATACGAAAAGATGTTCCTGACCCAGATTCGCTCCAAGCCTCGGCTTTGCCTCCGTGTTGTTCTGCAATCCGTTTAACGAAGGCCAATCCAAGTCCCCATCCTCGCGATGTTTCTTCCTGTTCGTTTCTTCGATAAAACGGCTCGAAGAGACGCATTAGCTCCTCCGGTGGAATCGCGGGCCCTGGATTCCATACTTCCAGCACGACTCCGTTTCCCTCGACCTCGGCGCGCAGTTTCACTTCGCTCCCGCGCGCGCTGTACTTGATGGCGTTGCTCACGAGATTGAGCAGGGCTCCCTCGATGAGGTGCGCATCACCCTGAAGTGCCGGCAAGTCCGCGGCAATTTCGGACGTGACCTTGATCTCGGAAGCTTTTGCGATCGGTTGAATGACTCGCGCAACTTGTTTCACGGTTTCGCCGATCTGAAAAGCGTCGTTGCGCATGGGACGGGCTCCAACCTCGAGCCGAAGCACATCGAGATAGGTATTGATCATGGCCACCAAACGGCCCGACTCCTGGAAAATAGTCGCAGCGGCTTCGCTGCTGGCTCGCTCCTTGGAATACCGGAGCAGATACTCGGCAAAACCCTGAATGGAGACAAGCGGAGTACGGAGTTCATGGGTAACGAATCCGAGCGCTTCCGCACGCGCACGATCTCGCTCCAACCGGGCTGTTTGATCCGTCACCACGACCATGATCAAGTCGGATGCGTCAGAGGGCGAAATGCGTTTGAGTCTGACGGCTCGAAAGCGCCAGAGGCCCTCGCCGAGATGCACCTCAGAGTCAAGCCAGACCCCGCGAGTGGGGAGCGATTTGCGCAAATCGCCCCAGCCAGGTTCGCGGAGTGCGGAGGCGAAATCATCAATGCCTGCCGTCGCATCCCATCCTTGCTTTTCACAGAAACTCTGCCACTGCGGATTTCGAAATATCACTCGACCATCGACGGAGAAAACGGCCAAGCCTTCTTGCATCGCTTCCAGCAGGGTTTCATCAAACGCGTACAACGAACTCAGCTCCGCTTGCAATTGCCGAAGCAGACTCACCTTCCAGTGCAAGTCTCCCGCTGTTGGTCGAACCTCTCCACGCAAGGCGGCAGGTAAGCTATCACTCTTTGCTCGCTCGGCCGTCTTGAGAGCATTTTGTAGTTGCCGAAGACCTTGAGTCAGTCCTCGATCCACGAGGACTAAATTTTGCAACTGCGCCAGCGGACCGGCCAATAACGCCACGCACAAGAATGGGCCCAATCCGACAAGGATATGCATCCAGGCAAAAACAAAGTAGCTCGCTGCAAGACCAACCGCAAGCAGTGCCGCGAGCGCGACCAAACCTCTCCAAACCGCCCAGCGCAGCACGACCCAAGTCGAACTGAAACTAAACGCGCACAATACCAGCAGGTTCAGCCATCCATTCAGAGAATTCAGGCTCCTTCCCGCAAGAATGGCGTCGATAAGATTCGCGTGGATTTCGACGCCAGGCATCGGAAGCCTGTCGCTCACCGGGGTTGGTATGCGGTCGCCAATCTCCGTCGAGCCGAATCCGATCAGCACCGCTTTCCCTTGTAGCCGGCCGGCTGTTTTCCCATCCAGCAGGTCCGTCACAGAGACCGCTGAAAACGGAGGTGACGCCTCACCAGGGGCAATCTGTCCGCGATAATTAATGGGAAGGAAACGGGGCGATTCGGACTCGACCCCCGCTACCACGGCGTGAGAAAACGTGCCGACGGTGGGTATTTTTCGTTCCCCGATTCGCAATTCACGGCCGTCGTCTTCCAGGATAGCTCCCCTGGCAACGCGCGCAACTTCCAGCGCAAACGCCCAGCGCGGCCCTTCGAGAGACTGCTCCCGCACAGGGACGCTCCGGCAAATGCTGTCAGGCCCCAAATTAGCTTGGGCATGTCCGACTGCGGCTGCGTTCCGCGAGAAGAGCGGCAATGGTTCGACCCAAAGTCGTCCCTGGGGGGAATTGCTGATCTTTGCAACGAGAACCGTGTTTCCCGCGTCCTTCAGCGCTTTCGCCAATTCGCGGTCGTTTGTTTCGTCTTCGGTTTCCGAGAGTAAGATGTCCAGGCCAAGCGCTTTGGGGTGCTCGGCGCTGGCGGCTCTCACCACCTGCGCCAGCAAGGAGCGTTTCCATGGCCATCGCCCGTACCGTTCGAGGCTTGCGTCATCAATCAGTATCAGCGCAACATGAGGCGAGGTTCCCTGGTTCCCTCGCAGACGAAAATACATGTCTCCTGTGCGGCGACTGAGCTCTTCCACAGGGTAACTGGGGCTGAGCAGGCCCACCACTGCCAAAAGCAATACGTTCAAAAGCAGCCAGCGTCTTGTCTGGAGGTGCTTCTGATTCGGGCGGCTTGTTGGTGAATCACTCATGTTTCTTTCGATTGCAGGTCGATCGCCAGACGGCGAGCCTTTTCATATAACGTCTTGCGTTCAATCCCGAGCTTTCGTGCCGCGAGAGCCTTGTTGCCACCCGATTCCCGCAAAACCCGGAGAATTTCCTGGCGCTCCATTTCCTGCAGCTTCCCCGGCAACGTTGCTGTCGAATTTTCTGGCGCCGGCGTTGCCTCGCTTCTGCGCGCCCGTTCGCGCTCCACCTCCCCGGCCGAGATTTCGTCCATGTCGGCGAAAATAGCCAGGCGCTCGATCAGGTTTTCGAGCTCACGAACATTGCCCGGCCAACTCATGGAAGCCAGCAGTTCGACCGCCTCCTCGCTGATATTTACCTGGCGTTGGTTGCGCTGATTGAAACGTTCCAGAAAATGCTGCACGAGGAGCGGAATGTCTTCCGCCCGCTCTTCGAGCGAAGGCAGCTGAATCGTTACGACGCTGAGACGATAGTAAAGATCTTCGCGGAATTGTCCTGCCCGGATCAGTCCGCTCAGATCCTTGTTTGTCGCCGCGACGATCCGTACATCGATCGGAATGAAATTGTTCGACCCCACGCGCCGCACCTTATGTTCCTGCAAGACGCGAAGCAACTTGACTTGAAAGCTCAGGCTGGTCTCGGATATTTCGTCCAGGAAAATCGTGCCGCCATTGGTTGCCTCAAACAAGCCGCTGCGGCTGGTATCCGCGCCGGTGAACGAGCCTTTCTCATGTCCGAACAGCTCGCTTTCCAGAATGGTCTCGGGGAAGGAGCCGCAGTTGATGGGGGTAAAAATCATCTCGGCGCGTGGGCTGTGCGCATGAATCGCGCGTGCCACAAGTTCCTTACCCGATCCACTGGCGCCGGTAATCAGCACGCTGGCCATGCTGGGCGCGACCCTCGCAACGGCTCGATAAACTTCCAGCATCCTCGGACTCCGTCCCACAATCGCTGATACGGGAGTGAAGCTGTCTTTCGGCGCGTGGCTAGGCGTTTGCCGCGGCCCTGTCAACTTTCGCAACAACGCGAGCAACTCATCGATCAGCAAAGGCTTGCTTAGGTATTCGATCGCACCTCCGGCGACCGAACGCGCTACCGTCTCGACGCTGGCGCGCGCCGTCATCATCACGCACTTGCATTCCGGCTGCAAAGTTCTCAGTTTCCCCAGGAATTCAAGACCGTTGGCCCGTCCAATATAGATATCGATAAGCGCCACATCGATGGGGTGTTCGTGAAGCAGAGGCTCGGCATCCCGTACGCTTAGCGCCTTACAGCATTCGTAACCTTCCGCGGTCAATACGGCATTCAGCCATCGGCAAATAGACGCGTCATCATCGACGACGAGTACTCTTAGGGGCTTATTCATACTCCTCTCCAGCCTGCTCACATGCTCTCCCGAAAATTCTTGCCCACTTCATCGGATCACCTGGACTAGAAACGATAGGCAACGCTCACCCGCCCCACTTGCGCTCGGAACGCTCCCGTGCTCTGGGCCAGGTGAAAGTAGGTATAGTCCGCGCCCATTTCCAGTTTTCCCAGCAAAATGCGGTTCTTCACCGTGGCCTCCCAGGCGGTCTGATAGGGGTTCTGGTCAACGGTTTCGGCGCCATACTCGGCGATGTATTCACCACGGTAGAATTTGCCAATCTCGAAGCGGAATCCTCCGAGTCCTAGATGGCTGTGATACTGGTTGGGATTGAAATAGCCGTTTGAAAAGGTCTGCGCGAATGAGCTATGCGCGTACTGATATCCCAGCCCCACCGCAAAGTGCGGGTTCCCGATCCAGCGCAGTACTTCCGCGTCTTCTCTCTGGGTGCGATTTGAATCCGAGTAGTGCTGCTTGGAGAAATCAGCGCTGACACGCCAGGAGGGTGGTTGCCAGTCAAGCCGGCTCCACCAGCCCTCCGCCAGCAAATTAAACTGAGCTGACTGGAAAGTGGGAGCGATCGGTATCCGTGAAAATCCCCCTTGCAGCCAAAAACTCTTGAAGGGATGAAGAATCAATCCGCCGCGGTAAAGAGCCCGATTTGAATTATCGGCAAAGCGAACGATCCCGCCGCCTCCCCCAACGAAAAGCCAGCGTGCAAGCCGCACACGGCCTTCATCATTGACAGAAAAAATGTTTGCCTTTGGCCCCTGGCTGACCCACAGGGATTTTTCATCGAGTCGAAAACTGTTGGTGAGATTGCGTCCAAGCCGAAGATCGAATCGCTGTCCCGCGCGAAAAGCGCGATTCCCGGCTGAATCGCCGAAATAGATTGCGTCCGCCTGCAGCCGGTCCGGCGCAATTCCCTCACGGGACGCCGAAAGAGGCGACTGGTTCTTCAGAAGATCGTCCCGGTACTCCTGGAGACGAAGGCTGTTCGGATGGTGAGCAAGTGCTTGTTCCACTTCGCGCTGCGCCTCATCCTTCTTCTTCTGAATGAGCAGGTTTCGGACCAGTCCGATGGCTGCCGCCTCGTCGTTCGGATTTGTCGTTAGCAGTTCACGGAAGAGTTGATTCGATGCCACGTATTTCCCGTCGTAACTCAGTACGCGGGCCAGTTCGAGTGTTGCGTCGCGATTGAATGGTTCATCTCGCAGAATGGCGCGAAAAATCTCCATAGCCTTCCGGTCCTGGCGCTGATACACGTAAACCCTGCCTAGTTCAAGCCGCAACTTAGCATTTCCCGGAAAACGTTTGAGCGTATCCTCCAGCGTTCGAACGGCCTGCGAATAATGCCGATGGCGGAGAGCGGCCTGTGCATCGGCGACGCTCTGCTGAATCGAAGCCCCTTCCTGTCCCTGCGCCCGCTGGACCACTCCCGCGAGAAAAATGGCGCCAAACGCGAGGCTTACGCAGAGAATCGAACTCCGAATCATGACCTTTTCTTTCACCGCCCTACGCCTTGTGCCACTGCGGATCCTTTGCAGACACGACCGCGGGGCGGTCAATGCTGCCGGTTCGGAAATGAGGGGGCGACCGGTACCCGTACGCCATTTCCGAGAGGAAAGGTCGGAAGCGTTTCCCATATTGTACTGCATCACCGCGGCCGGGGCTGTCCGACGGAATATTCGATTGACGCGGGCTCCCAAGCTTTCCCATAGAGTCGTCCGACAAGAAGAAATTTCTAACGCAACTGCACGACCGAAGCGCAGGCAGAAACAGTCCGAGTGACAGCATGCTGCGCTTCACACCGTGTGATTTCTACGTCCTCTTGCGGAGGAAGCGAGGTCCACCATGCGCGAGAATATCAACGAGCTGGCGAGACCTGCTGTGAGATGCTTCACCACCATTCCGCCCGCGCGCCATTCAACGCTTCGCGATTCTGAGTCCAAATTCGTCCCGATTCGCTGTCAGGTCCCATTTGGGTGAAGTCCTCGCTGAGAACTGCGAAGCCATTTTCCACTCGGCCTCCCCCACGGCGCTCAATTCGAAGCACACGCGCCTCCCCCTTGATCCGGATGGCGGGCATTAGTCCGGTGAGAGAAGGAAGAACAATTTCGAACTCGACCGGGGTTTCCACGGGTGGACAGGAACGAGTCAGAATGAAAACGCCGAACACGCTGATGTCTCGAGTGATTCCGTCGCCTTGCAAGCGTTCGTGCTGCGGGCTCTCCCATGAAAATAGAGCCGAAGCTTCAAGCCGATAGCGAATTTCTCTTCTCATTTTCATCGGTGCATCCACCACCTGAGCGAAGTTTCTCGTGCGCCGCCGGACTTCTTAGGGTTCTGGAATCAATAAGGCACTTTCAACACCAATGATCGAGGGGAATAAGTGGTGTAATTTCAAGCTTTCCAATTTTTGTCGGTGTGTCTTTCCAACTCACCTGAGTCGTTCGAATACTCTCGCTACTTGTACCCTTCGTTTTTCTTAATTTTGTCACGGGCTGCGTTTTGGACTTTCAGGAAATTCAGGATTTCGCTGGCCCGAAAGATTCGAGTCGCATCGACTCACGTGAGTGTTTGGCCCTTCCAGTTACAAAGGGACGACAAGGGTTCAAGGCTGAAATTACAACAACTTACGCCGGCAATTATTTGGCTGCAAAAATGCCTTGTTGTGGATATCGCCGGCCAGATTCCCCGCAGGTGTCGGAGGCGCTCACTCTCTTCGAGGGGAGAATTGTTCATGAACATCGCTTTTACTGACGAAATGAAGTCCAGCATGCGAGTCTCTTATGCACTAAGGTGGGTTCCAGGCCCGAGCATGTCTACCTTACTGCCCTGTCCTCTCTCTCCGAAGGCAGGTGACATCGTGCTTGCAAGGCTTGAGAAGATCGGCAAGAACGCGACCCTGGAACTGGCGAATGGCCGTAGATGCACTCTGCATGAAGGAGACCTCCTGGCGGTTGTATTCGGGAACCGCTACGCGACGCTTCAATTCGAAGGTTACGCACGGTCAGATGGAGACTCCTGCGACATGCTCTCCATGGGTGGTCTGTGCGGACTGGTCGAGAGCAAGCACGCAAAAGCCGCTGATCCAAGCAAGCTCCGTCTGCTGGGTGCGCTTGGAGACCGCAACGGATCCCCGCTTAACTTGAGAGATTTTGCGCTCGCCCCGTTGCCGTCGCTACATCCGCCACAGGTCCTCGTTGTCTGCGGAAGCTCCATGGATGCCGGAAAAACGCACACGGTGATGAGTATCATCATGGGTTTGCGGAAGGAAGCACTCCCAGTCGCGGGCATAAAGCTCACCGGGACTGCCACCGGCAAAGACACATGGAACATGCTCGATGCTGGTGCTTGTGTGGCCCTGGATTTTGTGGACGGTGGATTCCCGTCGACTTACCTCTCCACCTTGGATGAGCTACTGAATCTCTACAATTTGCTGATTTCGTGCGTGGCTGCCCAGGGTGCTTCCTGGGTGGTCGTGGAAATCGCGGACGGGCTGCTCCAGCGCGAGACCGCGGCCTTGTTGCAACACCCCCAATTCGCCGCAAGCGTGGACGCATGGATTTTCGCAGCGGGCGATCCTCTAGCGGCGGCCGGAGGTGTGAGCGTGCTGCGTGGGTGGGGAATCGAACCGCTGGCGATCACCGGGATGGTTTCCATGGGCTCGCTGGGCATAAAAGAAGCCCAAGCAGCCACGGGACTGAAATGTTTTTCAGCGAGCGAATTGCAGGCTGGGGCTTTGAATGCTGGATTGCGCGAGGTCTCTCCTAAAATGTCTCCTCGTGCTTTTGAAACCGCGGTAGGGCGGGAGAAGGTCCTCAAGTCATGAGCAGAGGCCGCGTCTATCTCTGGTCTAACGAGGCTCCTCGCGGGCTTCCTGGGCATTTGACGGCGAGCGTGGAGCCTCTGCCGCATCTCGATGCCGGAACAGAGACGTCCGGCCGGCTGTCGGGCCGTTTCGTCAGCGTGCGGAACGCCGGCGCGGTCTACGAGCCCGATCCGATAACAAAGCAAGTGCAGGCGGTCCCTCTCGGTGACGCAGGACCAGACACAGCGGGCAACTTCATATTTGAGCCAGGCCGCGGCGGCGGCCGCATCGACAAGGTCAGGCTTGCAGAGCCGGATTTCCGGTGGCGCTACATCCAGGCGGCCCGCTTCGGCGAGGTCAACACCTATTTCCACGCCGACCGCATCGCCACCTACGTCCACGATTTACTCGGCGAATTGGGTTTTCCACCCTTGCCCCGGGTCACGGCGGTAGTAACCGCTCACCACGCGGCTACGGAACAAGACGGCCTTCGCGACGGGGTGAGACGCCACAACGACTGGTTGCCTTTCCAGGGAGGTCACTACCGCTTGCCCAGCAGACGGTATGAAATGCCTGAGCACCAACCAATTTCCCCGGCTGGCGAGATTCACCTCGGGCCGGGCCGGCAATTGCTTGAGCATGGGGCCCTTGTCGAGGCGGCGGGCGGGCGCTATCGTGCCAACGCCTCGCACAACGCGGGAATCATTTATCACGAATACGGACACCACATCACCCGGCATACGGCGGATTTTCGTGCAAACAATCTGCGTCCATCGGATCGGCAGAACAACGGCAAAACTGCCATGGACGAAGGCATCTGTGACTACTGGGCAGCCACCATGCTGGGTACACCTCATATTTGGATCCTGCACCGCCGTCATGACCATCACGAAGTTCATGTCCGCAGTCTGACGTCACGTAAAACCATGGACGGGTATGACACCGGGCCGCGGGCCGACGTGCATACCAATGGCACTATCTGGGGCGCGGCGCTTTGGGATCTTCGCACCCAATTGGCTGCAACGCAGCCCAACGGAATCCGCAAGTCTGATCTGCTGGTCCTGAAAGCATTGGTTCTGCTGGGAAAGCTCACACCCCGGGGTCAAGAGACGTCCGTGGCCGGCGTCCGGCTAGCAAGAAAACATTTTGATGTCGGGCTGACGTCGCTGCTTCTGGCTGACGCACAACTGAACCGGAGTCAAAACGACAAAACCCTTCTGGAGATCTTCGGCAAGCGGGGGATACAGCCCGCGCCGAGCTTCCGTCAGGGAAGGCACGGTGAACTCTTCCTGGACACGCGGATTGAGCAGCGGGCTGAATGGAGTCAGGTCGAATCGCGGATGGAAAGAGAGAGCAAGACGCAATGCTGAACGGCACGCATTCAGTTCCATCCGGTAAGAATGAATTTCTGACAATGCCTCCGTTGGCGCTGAAAGCTTTGCTGAAGCATGTCTCTGCCGATGAAATTCCTAGCTCGGTAGATTTGCTTTCCGGAAAAGATCTAGAGGCACAACTTTCCGCTCTCCTGGAGCCTCCACCCTCGGTCATCGCCGTGGGGGACATCATGTTGGGCGGGCGCGCCAAGAAAGCGGTTGCCGAATTCGGTCCGGATTATCCGTTTGACGGCGTGTTGCCGCTTTTGCGCAGGGCGCCCATCGTGCTGGGTAACTTGGAGGGTCCCTTTGCCGAGAATGCCCGAAAGCAGCAGCGCAATTTTTCGTACCGGGTGGATGTCAGCCTTGCCAGTTCGCTGAGCCGTGCGGGAATCAATGTCGTCACGCTCGCGAATAACCATCTCATGGATTGCGGGCGATCGGGCGTTCTTGAAACCCTCGATGCCTTGTCGAACGCCAAAGTGCTCGCACTGGGCGCGGGAACGAACGAACGAGCAGCTCATGCACCCGTCATCCGGCAAGCGGGTGGTATGCGGATCGGCCTGCTTGGCTACTACTGGAATCGCCGGACGGCCGCAACCGCGGATCGGCCGGGCAGCGCGATGGATCCCCCCGAAGCCCTCCAAGCCGACATTCGCGGGCTTCGGGAACACGCGGATCGCATCGTGGTCACCTTCCACTGGGGCGTGCCCTACGAGCCAAAGCCGTCCTCGGATGACCGGGCCAAGGCACACTTCGCTGTGGATTGCGGAGCGGATGCCGTGGTCGGCCATCACCCGCACATCGTACAGCCATTCGAAATTTATCGCGGGTGTCCCATCTTTTACAGTGTCGGAAATTTTGCGTTCGGATCCGCCAACAGCCGCGCCGGGGGGCTTCTAGTCGGACTTCGATTTGAAGACAACAAAACTGTCGTGAATGTTTACCCGCTCTATGTCAAGAATCGCGACCCGCGCCTGAACTATCAGCCTAAGGTGCTGGCCGGCAAAGCCGCGGAACACGTGCTCGCCGAAATGATCAAGGCTTCGGGCGATAACGCCACATTCATGAAACTGCAAAATGGACGCGGACACATCGAACTCTCTCGACCGAGCGGAGTATCCAGGACGAGAAAAGACCTTCATGATTAACAATCCTAAAAAGCGCCGAGCCGGAACGAGTACCAATCCATGGCTGCCGCATTTCTTGCCGCTGCTTCACCCCTTCCGCAAACAACTGTGGTGGGCAGTGCTGGCCATGGTTTTGGATGCTTCTCTGACCGTTTTCCGTCCCTGGCCCCTCAAAGTCGTCATTGACCGCGTACTTTCGCATCGGCCCACACGCGTGCCTTTTTTAGGCGTCTGGCTGGATAACGCGACTTTCAGCCGCATGCACATCCTATATGGTGCTTGTGCCGCGACACTTTTGATCGCATTGAGCACGGGCCTTCTCACCTACTGGTACACCCGCATTCTGGGGATCGTCGGACAGCGTTTTGTATTCGACTTGCGCTGCCAACTGTTTGCGCATATGCAACGGCTCTCGCTGCGCTTTCACGACACTCAGCGCAGAGGGGATCTAATCACTCGGCTGACCTCTGATATTCAGGCGATTCAGGACATGATTTCCAACGGCCTGATTGTTCTCGGAAGTAACGCGTTTCTGCTGATCGGCATGCTGATCCTGATGTTCTGGCTCAATTGGCAATTTGCGTTTGTGGCCCTCGCCGTGGCGCCGCTCTTATTTTGGACGGTCTTCCGTTACACGCATCGCATCAAAGTTGCCGCGCGTGAGGCACGTGTGAGCACAGGGCTATTGGCTTCCTTGGCCCAGGAAACGCTTGCATCGATTCGAATCGTTCAGGGATTGGCGCAGGAGGAGCAGCAAAACGATCGCTTCCAAGCGCAGAGTGAAAGCAGCCTGCGATTCTATCTCGAGGGTGTCGGCTATCAGGCGCGTGTGGCTCCGCTCGTCGATGTTTTCGCGGCAGCAGGTCTTGCCCTGGTGATGTGGTTTGGCGCCACTCACGTCATGCAAGGACATCTCACAACAGGCGACATGGTGGTGTTCTTCGCTTACGTGACAAACCTGTACAGCCCGATGAAAGCCCTTTCACGACTTTCTTACGTCACGAGTAAAGCCAGTGTGGGCGCCGAGAGAATCGCGGACATCATGCGTGTGCGTTCCGAAGTAACGGAGCGCCCGGAAGCTCGAGAGGTGTCACGGCTAAAGGGAGAAATCGAGTTCCACGATGTTTCGTTCGAATACCAATCCGGGCAGCCCGTTCTTTCCCGGATCAACTTGCATATCGCTCCCGGTGAAAAAGTCGCGATTGTAGGGGCTACCGGCGCGGGTAAGAGCACTCTCATCAGCTTGGTTCCACGGCTCTATGATCCCAGCAGCGGCACCGTCTCGATTGACGGTGGAGACATCCGAAACTATTCCGTACAGTCCTTGCGCGCCCAGATCAGCCTCGTATTACAAGATTCCTTGCTTTTCAGTGGGACTATCCGGGAGAACATCGCCTTCGGACGCCCTGGCGCCACCGGTGAGGAGATCGTCGCGGCCGCTGTCGTGGCCAACGCCGCGGAGTTCATTGACGTTCTTCCAGATCGCTATGAGACCCTGGTCGCCGAGGGTGGCACGACACTTTCCGGCGGCCAGAAACAGAGAATCGCAATCGCCAGAGCAATTCTGCGTGGTTCCCCCATTTTGATTCTTGATGAACCAACCAGCGGGCTGGACGCCGCCTCCGAACGAACTGTTATCGATGCTCTGGAACGTGCGGCCCGGGGACGCACAACTCTGCTTATCGCGCATCGTCTAACGACCGTCCGCCTAGCCGACCGCATCATTGTCCTGGACAAAGGGCGCATCGCCGAAGAAGGACCCCACCAGGAGCTTCTCTCTCGCCGGGGCAAATATGCACACCTCTATAGCTTACAACTGATGATTGAGAAAGAAGCCGTTCTAACCCTTGCGAATGGAGCGAATATTCTCAAATGATCGCAGCCACGCACAAGCAACTCCGCCGTTTGCAAACATATTGCAACTGGCCTGCGGAAGGAACAAAGGGAATCATGGCCAAGGTCAATTCCATAGCCATGGCCATTCTCTTTTCTTGCCTTCTCGCCAGCTCTGCATGGGGACAGAATGCGGGAGCGCTCAGTGGTACGGTGGAAGATGCCGCAGGAGAGTACGTGGTCGGGGCTGACGTGCGACTCCGTAACCAGATAACCGGCCAGGAATTATCCACGAGTTCCGAGGAAGAGGGGCAATTCCGGTTTGACCACGTCGCATTTGGCAATTATCTGCTCATCGTCAATTTGCAGGGTTTTAAATCGGCGGAGGTGCCGGTCAAGGTCGGAGAAAGCAAGGAAAGTCCAATCCGCGTCCCTCTGCAAATTGCCGCTTCGGCGGAGAACGTGACTGTTATGGCGGACAGTGTATCCATACCGACAGTGGGACAAAACATCGATGCTGTCCAGCTGGATCGCAATTGGCTTGAAAATCTCCCCGTCAGAGAAAGTGATCCGTTGGCGGTGCCTTCTATCTTTTTGGATCCAGCGGCTGCCGGCGCTCTTGGACCCAAAATCATCGTTGACGGAGTGGAGTCAAGCGGGCTGGAGGTGCCCCTGACAAGCATCCGAAGAGTTTATGTAAACAAAAGCCCTTACTCGGCCGAGTTTGGACGGCCCGGACGGGGGCGCATCGAAGTGGTTACCAGGAAGGGTTCCCGCCGCGACTATCATGGCAATCTCACATTCTTGCTGCGGAATTCCGCCCTGGATGCGCGCAACGCATTCTCCCATGCGCGGCCGCCGTTGCAACGAGAAATCGCTGAAACGGAGCTCGATGGGCCACTCGGGAAAACAGTATTGATCCTCAACCATCCAGTCAAGATTCGATTCCTTCTGGCGGGCCGCTATTACGCCAGCGATGAAAGCGCCACGGTCCACGCCCGCACTCCGGCCGGCTCAGTGGTGGAAAATGTTCCCAACCCTGAGCACAATGCCCGCCTTTTCGGACGCCTCGATTTTGATCTAACACCGAAGCACACTCTGACGTTCACCTACAAATTTAAAAACAAGTCACAACAGAATCAGGGAGTCGGCGGATTCAATCTTGCCGAGCACGCAACGGACTTCTCGATTCACGAAAATGAAGTGAAGATTATCGAGCATGCTATTATTTCCCCCAATTTTCTGCACGAGGTGCGCTTCGCGTACAAAGACGAGCCTCAGCAAATCACCAGCCGTTCGGACCAGCCGGCAATTATAGTTCTGGGCGCCTTCAGTTCCGGCGGCGCACAGTTAAGTCTGCGCCAACGGGAAAAAGCACTCACAATCCAGGATGCCGCCACACTTGTTAGGGGAAGTCATGCCTTAAGTTTTGGGGCCGGCGCGCGGCTTCGATCGTTTCAAACAACCGATGCATCGAACTTTGGCGGCACCTTCACATTTGCCAGTTTAGCCGCATACTCCTCGGGCCAGCCCGAAACCTTCACGATGAACCAGGGAAGCCCGCGGACCTCGTTCACGCAACGCGAGTACTACTCATTTTTTCAAGATGCGATCCAGGCACGACAGAACTTATCCATTTCTCTTGGGCTGCGCTACGAATGGCAGCCAAACCTGTCCAATTCCAACAATTTCGCGCCGCGGATCGCCTTCGCGTATGCCCCTCACCGCGGGCAAACGGTGATAAGCGGTGGATTCGGCATCTTTTATGACCGTCAGCCGGAAATCATGCGGCAGCAGGCCTCGCTTTATGATGGGGCGCAGGGCCATCAGATTATTGTTGAGAATCCTGGTTACCCGGTCCCTTACGATCCTGCATCGCCCCCTCCTCCCAGCTTATTGCGGATCGCCCCCAATATCCGTACTCCCTATCTGACACAGGCGAGTTTTGGGATCGAACGCAAGCTCGGCAGAGGCAAGAACTTCTTGTCTGTCGATTACACCTTGGTGCGAGGACTAAAGCTTTACCGCACTCGGAACATCAATGCGCCGCTACCCGGAAGCGGAGCACTCCCCGATCCTTCTTTCATTGACATCAATCAGTTCGAATCGTCCGGAAGGTCGCGCAATCAAAGTCTGACCGTCTCCTTGCAGACGAGCCTGCGAAAAACTTTGGACATTCTTGGGCAGTATACGTTTTCCAAGTCCATGGACGACACGGGTGGAATGTTTTCCCTGCCCGCAAATAATTATGACCTGGGCCCAGAATACGGGCGAGCCGACCACGATCGGCGTCATCGATTAAGTCTCATCAGCACCTCGCGTTTGCCTTGGGGCTTCAGGGCCGGCACGATTGTCAGCTTGAATTCAGGGATCCCCTACAACGTCACTACCGGCTTCGACGACAACCATGACACCGTGCCAAACGACCGGCCGCTCGGAATTGGCCGAAATACGGGGGCTGGACCGGGGTACGCCAGTGTTGACTTCCATCTCTCAAGGCGGATTAGGTTTGCGGGAGGAGAAGGTAAAGGCAGCGGGGCGTGGCCTGCTGGCAGAGTTGTGGGCGGCCGCACATGGAACAAGGGTGAAGATAGTCCCGGGCCTTTGGGGTGCAAGTCAGGAAAGGGGTGTGTCAGCCAGCCCTCTGTTCGGACCAACGTGCCTTGGTTAGAACTTGGCATTGATGCGTTCAATGTCCTGAATCGTGTCAATGTCAAGAACTTCGTCGGCATACAGAGCTCGCCCTTTTTGGGCCGCGCCAACACCGCAAACCCGACTCGCCAACTTCAATTCAGCATGAAATTTCATTTTTGATTTGCGGTTTTTGACGCCAGTGCCACCCATGCAGTGCTGGCGAGAATCGTCTTCTTGCTCGTACGCCTAAATATTTTGTGCCCGGTCGTCTTGGAACCTGCGCTCATCACCGCGGAACAACCAGTACTGAGTTCATGACTTCGTTCTGAGGCGAACAAAGCAGTCCGTGGGACCAAGCGGGGTCTCAACGGTCAGAATCACACGGAGATGTCACATGCCCAGATATGGCGCGGAGCACACAGACTTGTGACGTGGCGCATAGGTGCGGGACTGTGCGCTCTCTCACAGTTGAGCGTGATCTACGTCACTTACCGGCGAAATGATGGCACTGCGTGGAACTGGGACCGAAACGGAAGGCGTCGAGTCCTTGACTCCGCATAGCAGACTCATTGGCGGAGCACGCCCGAACCTTTTCCTTCAGCCCAGGATCCAATCGGAGGAAATAATTTAGCTATTCTGCGGATTTGAAAACCGTTATCTGTCCGCAAGACTACTGTTATAGGATTCTTTCGGGTGGCGACACCTGGAATTGCCAGGGTGCCAACGGGACACAATGAGCGAGGCGCCACAAAAATTGCCATCTTCGCAAGAGCAGGCGCTATTCGAACAATTGTTCGAATTCTCGCCTGACGCCATCGTCGTGACCGATTCGGAGGGTCGCATCACGAACGCGAATGCGCAGGTTCAGCGAGCCTTTGGATACACTCGCGAAGAACTGGTAGGTCAGCCTGTCGAGACCCTGATTCCCGAACGATTCCGAGGTGTGCACCCGAATCACCGCCAAGCCTACAACGCTCAACCCAGCGTACGCCCCATGGGCGTGGGGTTAGAGCTCTATGGCCTTCGCAAGGACGGCACGGAATTTCCTGTCGACATCATGCTCAGCCCTATTGAGACTGCGGAGGGCCGAGTCACATTCAGTGTCATCCGCGACATCTCCGAACGAAAAAGAATGGAAGAAGCTCTTCGGCAAAGCGAACAACAGCTACGCGCACTCTTCGAATTCTCGCCTGACGCAATCATCGCCAGCGATCAGGAAGGACAAATCACGCAAGCGAACGCAAGGGTGGAAAGCTTCTTCGGCTATACCAGGGCGGAGTTGCTAGGCCAATCGATCGACGTCTTGGTACCCGAGCGATTTCGCCGGTCGCATCGCGCCCACCGAAAAGACTATTCCGATCAAGCTCGCGTCCGCCCGATGGGCAACGGCCTGGAACTCTATGGCAGACGCAAGGATGGCAGTGAATTCCCCGCCGACATCATGCTGGGTCCGGTTGAGACGGCAGAGGGCCGAATGGTGTTGAGTGTCATCCGAGACCTCACCGAAAAACGGGAGGCAGAGGAAGCCTTACGGCGAAGCGAACAGGCGAAACAGTATCTCGAAGAGGAGCTCAATACTGAGTCCAGGTTTGAGGACATCATTGGCGAGAGCGTGGGTTTGAAGCGAGTTCTGAAGCATGTCGAAACCGTGGCGGCGACGGACGTTACCGTTTTAGTTCTGGGGGAGACCGGGACGGGAAAAGAGCTGATTGCTCGGGCGATCCACCAGCTCAGTTCACGGAATGAACGGACCCTGGTCAAATTGAATTGCGCGGCCATACCCGCCGGTTTGCTGGAAAGCGAATTGTTTGGGCACGAAAAGGGCGCTTTCACCGGAGCAATCTCCCGGAAGATTGGACGCCTGGAGTTGGCGAACGAGGGAACATTGTTTCTGGATGAAATCGGGGATCTTCCCCTGGAGCTCCAACCGAAGATCCTGCGTGCCCTGCAAGAGAAGGAATTCGAAAGACTCGGCAGCACGCAGACCATGCCGGTCAACGTGCGCTTGGTGGCGGCGACCAATCGCGACTTGACGAAGATGGTGGCAGACAAGGAATTCCGCAGCGATCTGTACTACCGGCTGAAAGTTTTCCCGATCACGATTCCGCCACTTCGCGAGCGCCGCGAAGACATCTCTCTGTTGGTTCGCTATTTCGTGGACAAGTTCGCCAGGCGCATGGACCGGCGAATCGAGACCATTCCAGATGACGTCATGCGGGCGCTCACACGATGGGAATGGCCCGGAAATATTCGGGAGCTGGAGAACTTCATTGAAAGAGCTGTTCTTCTCTCGAAGGGACCCGCATTGCGAGTTCCTCTCGGTGAACTCGAAGTGCTCGAAGAATCAAGCCCCGAGGGAGATTCCACGCTCGAAGCGACCGAGAGAGAACATATCCTTCGAGTGCTGCGGGAAGCGAAAGGAAAAATCGCAGGCCCACAAGGCGCCGCAGCCCGGCTCGGTCTGAAGAGGACTACCCTCAATTCCAAGCTGAAGAAGTTGGGCATCGAGCGAAACGACTATATATAGCCAGGGGTGACGATAAATCGTCAGTGATCGTCGTCACTTTCCTCTCGTCATTTCCTGAAAATGTTCCCTCTTTCCGGCTAGCCCACTGTCCCAATTGGAGATGGCCCGTGCGCGCGCACAAGAAGGACTTTGGCTCTCACATTGCTAATAGTGGGGTGTGGATCAAGTCAGGACAAGCTCACGGTGAAAATCACAATTCACGAAGCGGAAAAAATCGTGACTCTTAAGATTGAGGGAAGGGTTGCCGATCTCTTGACCAGTGAGCTCAATCGATCGTGGCAGGAATTGGCCCCATCCCTCGGGCCGAGGAAACTCTCGGTCGATCTGCGCGGAGTAACTTTCATGGATTCGGCCGGAAGACATCTGCTCGCCGAGATCCACGCTGAGACCGGTGCTGAGTTTTTGGCGGATACGCCGATGACGAAGTATTTTGCCGAAGAAGCAATGCGGGGCGTTCGAGCGAATTCGAGATGAACAGAATCGGGAGGCTACGATGAAGGGTCCCTACGGATTGGAGTTGAATGATGGGTGCAAGACTTGCAAGCGCAAGGCGGCGGGTTTCTTCTGCCAATTGTCGCCAGCCGCGCTGAAGGACTTCGACGCAATCAAGTCTACGTCGACCTATCCGAAGGGCGCATTTCTCTTCATGGAAAGGCAAGACGCGCGGGGGGTCTTCGTCTTGTGCGAAGGGGAGGTGAAACTGTCGATCAGTTCGAGCGAAGGCAAGACCCTCATCATGAGAGTTGCCAAATCTGGCGAGATCCTGGGCCTGCTTGCGGGAATGTCGGGGGCCCCCTATGAAGTGACCGCCGAAACAATTCGCCCGTGCCATGTTGCCTTCGTCCGCCGGGAAGATTTCCAGCGCTTCGTTGCGAAGCATCCGGAAGCTTCTCAAGGCGTGGCCAGGCAGATGACCACGCAGTACCAGGCGGCCTGCGACCAATTGCGGACGGTTGGTCTTTCCGCATCCGCGCAGGAAAAGCTCGCCAGGCTTCTGCTGGCCTGGTCCGCCGGAATACAACAGACAAGAGAGGGGACCCGAATCAAAGTGCCTCTGACTCACGAAGAAATTGCGGAATTCATCGGCACAACCCGAGAGACGGTGACGCGCACGCTGAGCGATTTCAAGGTCAGACACCTGATTGCCATCCAAGGATCGACGATGAGGAGCAGAAATGACAAGAATCGACCTTGCTCTAGTCATTTGCAATCAAGGAAAGGATCGGGAGAAGGCCGTGGCAGCGCTCCTCAAGTGTGGACTGAGTCCAATTTGTTGCTCCAACTTGCAGGAAGCTCGCACGTTGTTGTGTCAACCGCGATGGGCCGCGCGGGATTACCGGTGTACTTCAATGGGACTTGCGCGAACGTCGCTTTGTTGAACTCCTCCATGACGCACATACTGACGGGTTCGTACAGAACCTTCGGTTTCCTGTTCTCGATGTCCGCTGCCAAATGATCCGCCGCAGCGTCTCCTTGGAGGAGGGCTAGGAAGGCTTGCTTGACGGGGAAATCAGAAGTATCGCCCACAGCGAAAATGTTGGGGTAGCCTTTTACCCTACGGCTGTCGGGATCCACGCGAATAAACCCGCGCTCGTCCATCGGCAAGGGGGAATAGCCCTGTCCGGCAATGTAAGGTGGGAAAGAAACGAGAAGGTCGAATTTCCGTTGTTCTCCGTTTTGATAATGAACAGCCCCCGGTTCAACGTGCGTCACAACAAAGCCTTTGTGACCTGGTATGCCGCGTTCTTCAAACTCGTCTGTGACCACCGTATTTAACCGCGGCCCAAAAGCTTGAATGAATCCATCCGCATATGTCGTCCACGTGATATCGACGCTATCGCGAACTTTTTCCCTTCGCAGCCACGTATCCGTCATCATAACGATCTCGTAGAGCGGACCGGAGCAGCGATTATTCGGAGGCACGAGAAAGAGCAATCTCTGCCGTACGCCGTTCCGCGCTTTCTCCTCCAATCTGGAGAATGCAGCGCGTAGCCGCAGCATCTCCTCCGGCGTCCACACAGTCACCGCGTGTTCTTTCAGCCCCGGAATTTCCTCGGGACGCATATCAGCCCCGGTAGCAACGACGAGATAGTCATAACTGAGCTCGCTCTTGCGCAGAAGGACTCTCTTGCCATCCGGTTCAATCCCCTGAACGGAATCTTGAAGGAACGTTAGGTTCTTGCGACGCACAGGCTCGTCGAGATGGATTTTGAACTTCTCGGGATCCTCGACGAAAGGGATGTAAATCGTGTTCGGCTTGAAAAGGAAATAATCTCGGTCGGAGACAAATCTCAGGTCAACTTTGTCGTGCAGAGTATGCCGCAGATAAAAGGCGGTTTCGAGTCCAGCGAAACCAGCCCCTAGGACCGCCACTTTTGCTTTTGCGTTGGCCATCGAAAGTTCCTCCCACCTAGAAACCATAGTCCGTTAAAGGATATCGAAACAATCCAAGGCAGTAGCTGATTTAAGCCTCGATTGATTGACAACGTCATTCTTCGGGCTTAGGATTCCTTTCGACAGGCGTTCCTGATGTCGACTTACCCCAATTCCCTGTTTTGGATTTTGAGACAGTCAGTCGGCTGTCGAAGGAGATCAAAGTTTATGACTAAGAAGATCTTCTGCGTGGCGATCCCCATTGTTGCATTGCTGGCAGTTTTTCGCTTGGGGCATACTGCTCGAAAACCCGCCGCCGTAGCAATCCCCATGGATTCCACCGACATCGCTGGCGTGGTCACCAGTTCGAAGGGTCCCGAAGCGGGTGTCTGGGTGATTGCAGAAACAAAGGACCTCGGGACGGGATACCGTAAGATTGTGGTGACCGATGATCAAGGGCGCTACCTGGTCCCCGATCTTCCGAAAGCGAACTACACCGTTTGGGTGCGCGGCTATGGGCTGGTGGATTCGCCGAAGGTTCAGGTCACCCCGGGCAAGCCCCTGGATTTGAAGGCGGTCATCGCTCCCAGCCCGAAGGAGGCGGCGCAATACTATCCAGCCGCCTACTGGTACTCGTTGTTGCATATCCCGCCGAAGAGCGACTTCCCGGGCACGGGACCGAGCGGGAACGGCATCTCAGATCGCATGAGGGAGCAGGGCGAGTGGATTGAAATGACCAAGACCGATGGCTGCGAGGGATGTCACCAATTGGGTGACAAGTCGACGCGCGAGATACCAGCGAATCTCGGCGCGTTCGACTCATCGGTGGCAGCGTGGGAGAGACGCATCCAGTCAGGTCAAGTCGGTAGCACGATGCTCGGCAGGGCGACACAGATGGGGCGGAAGCGCGTTCTTGAGATGTATGCGGATTGGACCGATCGCATTAAGGCTGGAGAATTGCCGCCAGTTCCGCCGCGTCCACAAGGTCTGGAAAGAAACGTCGTTGTCACTGAGTGGGACTGGGCCGGACCGAAGGACTATTTCCATGATGAAATTTCAGTCGACAGAAGGAATCCGAATTCCAACCCCAACGGTCTCGTCTATGGGGTTCATGAGAACAGCACGGATCTTTTGACAATCCTGGATCCCGTGAAAAACACGATGACCCAAATACCGATTCCAGTGAAGCCTGGTACTCCTCAGGCCGAACCGGAAACGGTGCTGGAACCATCGGTCTATTGGGGAACCGAACCCATCTCTGTTGCCAAGGCCACTGCACACAGCTTGATGATGGATTCTAAAGGGCGAGTTTGGACCGCAGCGGCGACTCGTCCGCGGGACAACCCGGACTTCTGCAAGCAGGGATCGAGTCACCCATCAGCGATCGCTTTCCCAATAACTCAAAGCTCAAGACAAACCAATTTTTACGATCCGAAAACGAAGCAGTGGACACTGATCGACATGTGCGCCAGCTCGCAGCACCTGATGTTTGCTGAAGACGCGGACAACACGCTGTGGTTCAGCAACCCCGGGGGCGATAACGTCGGCTGGTTCAAGACGAAGGTGTGGGACGAGACCCATGACGTACAGAAATCGCAAGGCTGGACTCCGTTCATCCTGGACACCAATGGAAACGGCAAGCGGGACGTGTACACAGAACCCGGCCAACCGAGCGACCCCACAAAGGACACACGGATTAAGGTTGGCTTCTATGGCGTTAGCCCGAGTCCTGTGGATGGGTCCGTTTGGGGAACGGTGCTGGGCTTCCCCGGCGCGATCGTGCGGCTGAACCCGGGACCCGACCCCGCGAAAACCGCTCTCGCGGAAATCTACGAGGTGCCATGGAATAATCCGAAAGCGCCCGTGCAAGGATTCTCACCGCGCGGGATGGACATCGACCGAAACGGCGTTGTCTGGACCGTCCTGGCGAGCGGGCATTTCGCCAGCTTCGACCGGCGCAAGTGCAAGGGTCCACTGAATGGGCCGACTGCAATTGGGCAGCACTGCCCTGAAGGCTGGACGCTGTATCGGACGCCGGGGCCCTCTTTCAAGGGAGTCGATGAAAGAATTGGCAGCGTTGACACAAACTACTACAACTGGGTGGATCAGTTCGACACTTTCGGCATGGGCAAGAATATTCCGATCGCAACTGGAAACGATACCGATTCGTTGGCGGCCCTCGATCCAGCGACCGGAAAATTCGTTGTCCTCCGCGTTCCCTATCCGATGGGCTTCTTCTCAAAGAGCTTGGATGGCCGAATCGATGATCCTAAAGCTGGCTGGAAAGGCAAAGGGCTCTGGTCGACGTATGCGACCCGTGCACCCTGGCACATGGAAGGCGGTAAGGGGATGACAAGCAAGGCTGTAAAGTTCCAGCTTCGTCCCGATCCGCTCGCGAACTGATCTGACTGCCTCTCGCGGGTGGAGGTCACATGTGTTGCCTCCATGCGATTTTTCTCACTGAAGAAGCCGTCGGGAATTCCAACCTACGTGGTTGCTATTGTTTGACATCAAAATTTTGGGCCCGAAATTGGAGCCCTGTCGTTCGCCAAAATTCTGTCCGCCTGTGATTTCAACGGGATACAGCGTTGCGTTCCACAAGCTAAACGCTGTAGCAGCACAGCCTGACAGACGTTTTCAGTCTCCTATTTGGCGCGATCCTCCGCCTGTTTCGCACCCGACGCACGCTGCTTCTTGAGAACTTGGCTCTTCGCTAACAAGTCGCGACATTAAAACGAAAGCGTCCCAGGCCAAGACTCCTCGTATGCGACAAGCAATTCTGGGTTTTGGCACGAAGGTTCTGGTCCGGATGGAAACAAGCCCTCATCGTTGTGACTCCAGAAACAGTCGTTCGGTGGCACAGGGCCGGCTTCCGCTTGTATGGGAAGCTGATTTCCAGAGTCGGAAAGGCTGTCGGGCGACCACAGACTCCTAAGGAAGTGCGAGAATTGATTTTCCGCGTGGTCGCGGAAAATCCAACCTGGGGACCACCGTGCATCCATGGGGAGCTTCTGATGCTGGGTTTCGATATTTCCGAGTGAACGATCTCCCGTTGGATGAAACGAGCGCCGCGAGATCCGGAGCCAGCCAAACGCTGGCTTGCTTTTCTTCGCAATCACCGCGAAGCGATTGCCGCGATGGACTTCTTCACCGTACCGAAGATCGCCTTTGGTGTGCTGTATTGTTTTTTCATCATCAACACGATCGTCGGCGCATCCTGCACTTCAACATTACCAAACACCCGACCAGTCCTTGGGTCGTCCAGCAACTGCGGGAAGCGTTTCCATTTGAATCCGCTCCTCCGTTTTTGATCTTGGACCGGGATGGTCAGTATGGGGTCGAGGTTCCCGCAACGGTCCGATCTCTGAAGATCAGGGCTGTGCGAACCTCGTTCGAAAGCCCTTGGCAAAACGGCGTCGCGGAACGATGGATCGAAAGTTGCCGCCGCGACTTGCTGGACCATCTCATCGCGGTGAACGGACGCCATCTGAAGCGGCTGCATTCCGAATACGCCAGCTATTATCATGAGGACCGCACGCATCTGGGACTAGGGAAGGGAACACCGCACGGCAGGATTCCTTCTACAGCGCCGGACCGCGTGATTTCTCACGACCGTCTCGGCGGATTGCATCATCGTTACGATCGGGCTGCTTAACCCAAGTGTTTTTTCGGAAACTGCAGGCTCGAAGTCTGCCTTCACGCATGGGCTGGATCAGTCCAAGGATTGCCAACGGAATGTGCCGTGGCTTTGGCGCAAGGTTTCCGGTTCCATTCCTGTTTCTATGGCAAGCTCGCATGGAGAATTGCCTCGTTTTTGGCACAGATGTGATTTTGGCGAGGGACAACAGGTGTGGAACAGTTTGGCGCAAAATGCGAGGGAATGGATTTTGGAATCGGGAGAAATGCTTTAGAATGAATGGGACTCGTACTGTGGGCGTGTAGCTCAGCTGGGAGAGCACCTGCTTTGCAAGTAAGCAGGGCAAATCACATAAGTTCCGCATCTGGTGTCGCTTGCGCGGAAACATGCGGTGCAACCACCCTCTCGAATTGGACTGAAGTTGGACCGAAAGTTGTCCTCAGATCATTGGGGCTACGCAGTCGTGCGCGTTTCGTCGGATCGTCTGGGTGACCCTAAATCTGCAACTCTTCGGTTAACAGCCGAACAACCAACTTAATCAGAACTTGCCGGAGTTGGTGCTAATCGAAGGAATTCAGCAAGTTGCGATGAAACGGGACGAATCACTTTCTCCTTCTTTATTCACCTTTCGTTCGCATTTTGCCTCCATTCACCGCTATTACTATTACGATTTTATGACGGCGCGAGGAGCGCGCCTGCCTTGGGCGCACCGAACCCGACTCTAACAACTCCATTTCCTAGTGTCCTTTTTCAATGTGTGCAACAAGTTGGGGAAGCTGCTTTTCGCTCTCAGCTAAGCCCCAGCGCGTGAAAACATTGCCTATTGGTACAGTCGTGGGTACAGTCTGCGCCCATAGGGCGGGAATCTGCTTTTCTATCAGGCGCTCCGGGTGCGACTGCGACGTCCGCTGTCGGCTTCCTTTTGCACATTGCGTCGTTGGACCTTGCCACCCTTCCGCTTCTTCGACAGCTCTACCTTGACCTTGGCAGTGACTTTCGATGCGTCCAGTTTGTAGCGGACAGCGGTTCGCAAGAGGTTCGATTCCTTCGACAGAGTCTCCTCGGAACTGTAGCTAGGGCAGTACAGATCGGGGACCAGCGCGCACGTCACCAAGAAGCGGTTGAGGTCAGCCGCCGTCATCGCCCGGATTCGAGCCTCGGCCAACTTTTCGTGGTCGACTGAATTCCCGCCCCAAGATGTCTTTGTCTTTTTCTCGCCCCAGCCATAGACCTGGAACAGCCGATGATGATTGTCATGGCCTAGCCTGCTTAATTCATGAGGGCTGAGATTTTGTTTGGGGAGACAGTTGGTCGGGAGAGATTACGCGATCAGAGGGGTGAGCAGGGCGAGAGTATGCGAGCCAAGAGCGTACCGGTGGCGAGCTGAGAGGTTTTGGGCGCGGCTCCGCAGGGACAGTCTATGGAAAGCTGAGTTCGGGGCAAGCGGTCAGGTCAACTGCTGTTGACGGCGAAGGCGGCGGAGCGGAACAAGTTCTGGAAGGGCCAGCCGCTGGCGAGGTGAATGCGAACACAGCGGGCGGTCTGGCGAACGCGAGCGCCGATTTTGAAGAGTTGGGCG